>Ga0247680_1000019_pt1 | contig 116847 bp, 94 predicted proteins | sample CNK21_metaG_FD_182803 | JGI IMG/M metagenome (GOLD analysis project Ga0247680, IMG submission 182803) | Soil microbial communities from Purdue University Martell Research Forest, Indiana, United States - CNK21 | ecosystem: Environmental > Terrestrial > Soil > Temperate forest > Bulk soil...
CCTGGCCAAGGGTAGATCATCCCGCTTCGCGTCTATTCCGACGTACTTGTCGCCCTATTCGGACTCGCTTTCGCTACGGCTCGCTTGCGCTTAACCTTGCACGTCAGAATAACTAGCCGGCTCATTAAGCAAGAGGCACGCCGTCAGGCTTTCAGGGACCGAAGTCCCTGCATGGCCCTCCGACTGCTTGTAGGCATACGGTTTCAGGTTCTATTTCACTCCCCTCGCAGGGGTTCTTTTCGCCTTTCCCTCACGGTACTGGTTCACTATCGGTCGCCAGAGAGTATTTAGCCTTGGAGAGTGGTCTCCCCAGTTTCCCACCAGATTACACGTGTCCGGTGGTACTCAGGATACCGCTTCGAGTCCGATCAGCTTTCGATTACAGGGCTCTCACCTTCTATGGCCCCGCTTTCCAGCAGGTTCATCTAGCTGTCGGTTTGGTAACTCTACTTATGCGGTCCTACAACCCCCAAAGTGCAAGCACTTGGGTTTGGGCTGTTCCGATTTCGCTCGCCGCTACTTTCGGAATCTCTGTGATTTATTTTCCTCCAGGTACTGAGATGGTTCACTTCCCTGGGTTAGCTCATACCCGCCTATGTATTCAGCGGGCTGTAACGGGAGTTCATCCCGTCGGGTTTCCCCATTCGGAGATCCTCGGATCAAAGCCTGCTTGCGGCTCCCCGAGGCTTATCGCAGCTAGCCACGTCCTTCATCGCCTTCTGGCGCCAAGGCATTCACCGTACGCCCTTAGTAGCTTAATCATAAAACTTACTCAATCCGTCTTCTGCCAGACTCCGCTTCGGACTTTCATCCGTTGCGATTCGCACGGTGCTTAGTCCGTGCTTTGTAAATCCGGCTTTCGACGCTCCGATTCCCGCAGCTCCATATATCCTCGCAACCGATCTTCACGCAACTCGGGCATGAGTCACGAAGAAGTCTTGATGATTTTTTTGGAAAATCACTTCAGGTATCCGTTGCAGGCTTTCGACTCTGTAGTCCTCGGACTTAGCAGCTAAGGGTTTTCGGTTTGAGGTTTTTTCTAACCTCCAACTTCTAGCCTCTAGCTTCTAAGTTGAATAAGCCGCCTTTTCTTCCACAGTATTGCTCGATTCTCGAGCAAACTTGTAAATAATCCACACCATTGCCCCAGCAGGAACCGTAATCCCCACAAAGTTATCGGCGTGGACTTGCCAGCCTTTCTGTTGTCAAAGAGCGTTTTATTCCGAGCTTGTCGGAATGCCTCAATTGTCTTGAGGCCCGTCTGGAGGGACTTACCCAACCGCTTTCGCGATCTTGCCTTCCAGCTCTGCTTTTGTTTCCGTGTTAGATGAATCGTGACCGCAGGATGGCTTTTTGCCTCGCCTACCTACTACTCACTATCCACTGCTCACTTCCACAAAATAAAAAACCCGGCGTCGAGCGCCGGGTACAGCCACCCACACTTGGGTGGCTCCACGCGATGCTCGACTCTTTCTAGCCTGTGCTCGTAATGAACCTCACTATAGGATCTACTTCTTGGCCTTCGCTTGATATTACGCTGGGAAGACGCTTCTTCGACCCGACTGTGATGCCCCTGCTGGCTCGTGGATCCCGAGGAACCCCCAAGCCATTTGTAAGTATACCGACTTTCCTAAATTCGTCAAGTCCCTGCAATAATTATTTTTGCCATTTTCCTCAGCCCAGTGGGCCCTGTGCAAAAGCCGTCTTGCCGAGAACTCGCTCGTGGCCGGAGTCCGGAATGACACAAGTCTTGTCACTTCTGCTTCGGCTTAAAACCCACTGAAAGAGTCACGAGGTTGGGATCTGTCATCGTCGGGTCGTAAAACACTTTATGAGCCACGCCCGCTGCGCTCAGGGCATTGTTCAAATCAACGGCGGACCGTGGCGCAGCCTTGAGATTTTGTACCGTAATCCATGTGCCCGTGATGTCAGGTCCCGAAAACATCGAGTTTTGTATTTTGACCTGCCAATTCTTGCCCCGAAAAACCCCGGCAAGTTGTTCCGCATATGGCCGTGCATCGGCCTCATCAACCGATGCATTTAAAACAAATGCCCCTGCTTGGCACTTATCTAAATACGCAGAAATTTTTTGTTGCTGCTCCTTTGTCAGGATACGAGGCTCGTCTTGCTTCCGTAAAGCATGCGCTTCAGCCTCGGCAGTGCGGGCTATCGTCTGGGCGTCTGTCGCTCTCCTTTCAGCCGCCGCATTCGCTACCTGGGCTGCTTCTGCATCGGCCCTGGCTTCATCAATCTTTGTATTGAGTCTTTGTGTCGTTTCTTCTTCGTGCTGTTCATATAAGAAATCTTTGCGGTGCTCATACCTGCGCACAACGACTTCGCCGCATACAGCAAGGGCAATCGCAGCGAAACCAAAGCCAGCGAACCACTTCTTAAAACGTGTAGGAAAGAGAGCCAGCGCTTCAAGGATAACCATTGCAGCCCAACATCCGACTGTGATATCGGCGATTCTTGAAGCGACCGTCTTGATGGTATCGAGATCGTTCCAGCCGGGCCAATTCATGGCAGTAATATAGCAGATCGTTTATTTATTAAGACTTAGCTAGAAGCGTGACGGAGGGCATGTAGCTCGTTGGAGCTTCCCTCTCGCGATTAGACCTCCCTCTCGGCACATAGTTTTCCGAGTTAGCTCACCTAAATCACCAAGTGGATGGCTTGTGAAACCGCCCAACAGCATCCGCCATCTGATTTGGGAATTGGCATGCAGCCACGCGGGTGGCAGCGCCTTAACTCTTGGGTGGCCTGCCGTTCGCGGTCGTATTGCTGGCAAACGGTGGGTCACTCCCCCCACTCTTCTATCGCACCTTTAAAGGTGCTACGATTATCATCGCGCGAGGTACCCATGCTCGACATAAAAAAAGACATTCAGGCCATGACGACATTCCGCCGCAATCCGGCGAAGTTCATGAAGCATCTCAAAAAGACGAAAAAACCGCTCATTCTCACCGTCAATGGAAAGGCAGAAGCAGTCGTACAGGATGCCGAAGCCTATCAGCGGCTGCTCGATATCGCCGCGCAAGCGGATACACGGGAAGGCATTCGTCAAGGATTGGAAGATCTGAAGAAAGGCCGCGTGCGTCCGGCCCGAAGAGCGCTCGAAATATTCCGGCGCAGTCATTCCATACCTCGTTAGGCTCACCGATCGCGCCTTTCGGGATCTCGAAGCCATTTACGATTTCATGGAAGCAGATTCTTCCGAAAGTGCGTTCACGTGGTTCAACCGCCTTGCAGAAACAATCTATAGTCTGGAGCGATTCCCCGAGCGCGGTCCGGTCACTTCAGAAAACAAGAACCTACGCCATTTGCTCTTTGGCAAAAGTCCAAACACGTACAGAATCATCTACGCGCTGGATAAACCCAAAAACGCAGTGAACGTCCTCCACATTCGGCACGGGGCCGGGGATTCACTCCCGTCCTGAACCTGTTGCCAAGCCTACCGCACGCAGCGCGCAGCCCCTTATCCAGCACCGCCAGCCGCAATCCCGTCCTGACACCAGTCGGCGCTTAGCTGATGTCGCAGCCCAAAGCGAACCGTACAGCAGCACAGATTTCCTTCATTCGCCCCGAGCTTAACTGCGCTACGCGCTTGCCCAAGCGGTGGCAGGTGGAGCACCTTCAACGGCGGGCAGCAAAGCCTTAGCAGTGGCTTTTGACTTTAAGGGTGCGGCAGCCTTCGCTTTCAAGGGTGCGTGTTTTGACTCTTCCTCCGAAGATTGACTCGCAAGGCTAGAAAGTCATCACGCTGGCGTGAATTGTGAACTGCTTCCCATTTCGCTCCAGCACCAGCGTCCGCAATTCGCCTGGTTTTCCGTGCATGGCCTCATAAATCATTCCCCGAGTCGCCGCCTTAGTCTGCAGCCCGCCGATTTGCAGTAGTTTGTCCCCAACGTCGACGCCCTCCACAGTCGGCTTTCCCTTCTGCGTGGCAATCGCGCTCACGAAGTACGCTCCGCCCTTCGCCTCCAGCGTCAGCCCGACTTGATCGAGATCCTGGGGATCAAGGTCCGTCTGCCTCAACCAATAGCTCGTGCGATTTGGATAGTCGATGGTGATCCGAAATCCTCGCAGGACATTGCCTCCCAGCCAGCCGATCACCGGAACAGGGTTCTTCTTCGAATACCAATCCATGAAATCCCAGTTGGTTTTGCTCGGTCCGATGGCCAGCGCTCCAATCTGCGGCAGCCGCAAGGCGCCCAATTGGATTTCCGGTATCCGCAACAGCGTTCCCATCGCCTCGATCCCGTCGTCCGCCATTCTCATATTGCTTGCGCCGACTGCGCCGATTCCCCGCTCCCATTCTTGATGCGCCGCAAGCCAACGCTGCGCCGTCGCCTTTCTGAGCCACGTGTAAGCCGATCCGCAATCCATCGTCACTGGGTAGGACTTTCCGTCGATAGCGGCATCCACCACAATGAGCCCAGTCTCCTGGTTCACACGGATAGGCACAGCGGTGCCTTCGGGTTTCAAAATCCCGGGCTCCGCCAGAGTAAGCGAACGCTTTGCATAATCGATCACCACCTGAAATTTCTGCAACACCCCAGCGGGGAGGAGCGCTTCCACCATGCGATCGTCGCTGATTGGAAAGGGCAGCCAGGCGTCTTTCGCAACCGCGCCGGCATCCACATGAACGGGCATCTCGCCAACTTGCAACGCGAGCGATTTCTTCTCGTCGAGTTGCAGCTCTTTGAACAGTGCTTCTGAAACGATCATCGACGGGCTGCCGAGGTCGACGAAGGCGAGCGATTTGTGCAGCGTTCCGTCCGGGCGCACAAATTCCAACTCGGCGTAAATTCGATTCCCTTCAACGATTAAAGAAGTGGTGCCCGATGACGGAGACGCAGCGCCACGGCAAGAGAAAAGCGGCAGGAGCAAAGCAAGCAAGGATAGGAACCAACGATTTAGTTTTGGCATTTTTCGGTCTGGCTGCCTATTGTCATGCTTGGAGTCAAGCCTGTCGACCTCCTAACATGGAACCAGCAAAGAACTGCGGTCTATCCACTGGTTCGCACCAAGGATCTCGATCCTTTGGACGCAGTGCCTCCCGCAAGGTTATCGGTCCTTCTGAACCCCGCACCTCCTCACTTCTTGTTCGACAAATCGTTACTCGAAGCTTATAGTATTGGCTATATAATATTTCGTCTCGTTCTCGTAGCGCCAGCCTCTGGCTGGCCTTTTGGTTTTGGCAGCACAAGCACTTCTGGCTGTGCGCTTCCTCACCCCAGTGCAGCCCCGCCTCGTAGAATCGCGAACGCTTTCAACGGCGAACCCAGTAGTCTCATGGCTTTGCAAGATCCGAACTTGCACAATTTTGGCGCAGTTCCAAGCCATTTAGAATCAAGACTTGCATGATCCCCCTGGAGCCATTGATTTTAAATAACTTGCAAGGTCGCTAAGCCTTTTAGATGCAACACTTACAAGAAAGAAGGGGTGGTAAGCACGAACCCTGTCCCAGCAAAAGACACAGCTATCCAAGAACGGAGCGTAGCCAAAAGGAGGAGCATCGCCGCTCGGGTCCTTTCCTCTCTGCCGCCATTCAATACTCACTGCTCGCCGCTCCCTGTCCTCTACAATATCTGCACCCTCCATTCGTCTACAGCAGTGGATGGATGAGCCCTTGAGCGTCCTCTCGATGACCGAGCAAGATCGCCAAATCTCCGAAGTCGTCGCGGAACAGCGCGGGCGGCTGCGCAATTTCATCCGCCGGCGTGTGCCCGATCCTTCGGAGGTCGACGACATCTTGCAGGAAGTCTTCTGCGAACTGGTGGAGGCCAATCGCCTGCTGATGCCTATCGACCACGTCACCGGCTGGCTTTTTCGTGTCGCACGCAATCGCATCACCGACCTTTTCCGCAAGAAGAAACCCGTGACCTTCACCGACATAGCAGTCGCGGACGAAGAGGGAGCTTCGCTGCGGATCGAAGATCTGCTGCCATCGCCCGATGCCGGGCCAGAAGCGCTTTACTTCCGCAACGTGCTTCTGGATGAGCTGGAACTTGCGCTCGACGAACTTCCCCGCGAGCAGCGGGAAGTATTCGTCGCTCACGAACTGGAAGGGCGCAAATTCAAAGAGTTATCCGCGGAAACCGGCGTCAACATCAACACCTTGCTCGCCCGCAAGCGCTACGCCGTGCTTCATCTGCGCGAACGATTGCAGAGCATTCGCGATGAGTTTATGAAGAAATGAAGCGAAGAAATGATACGAACAAATAAGGAGCACAACATGAATAAGATTCAGAAACGGATAGGGATTGCTATTCTGGCCCCCTTTGCGATCGCGCTTTTCATCTGGATCGGCGGCGAGCTGGTCATGCGTCTCTGGAACTGGTTGGTACCGGCCCTGTTCGGGTGGCGGCTAATAACCTTCTGGCAGGCTATCGGACTATTGGCTCTCTGCCGCATTCTCTTCGGAAGCCATGGTTTTCGCGCCTCGCATCGCTCCACGATGCGCCGCCGCGTGGCCGAACGCATTGACGAGCGCTGGGAGAAGATGACGCCCGAGGAGCGCGAGAAGTTCCGCCAGAGTTGGCGCGCACGTTGCGGCGGCTTTGCAGCGCCCACCAGCGAAACCAAAGAGCAATGAAGGTTTCTCCACAGCGCCCAAAGTAATGGCGCTCTCCTGCCCTGCTCGATTCGATTCCAGTCGCTTCGGAAAGGAATCCATGAAAGCCATTTCTTATGACCGCTATGGTTCATCCGATGTCCTCAAGTGTGGGGAGACTGCAAAGCCCGCCCCCGCGGACAATGAAGTCTTGATAAAAATTCGCGCGGCTTCCGTCAATCCACATGACTGGCATTTCATGAGAGGCGAGCCGTACCCCGTTCGCATAGCGGCCGGTGGGCTGCGCAAACCAAAGCACTCACGGCTAGGCGCCGATGTGGCCGGCGAGATTGAGGCGGTCGGCAAGAACATAACGCGGTTCAAACCTGGGAATGATACAGGGGTGTCCTTGCTCGCTTGCAACGAGCTGCGAGAGCCCACTTCCGTCGGAAGCTATTCGGAGGGGGCGAGGGGAAGGAAGTATTGCGTGCCTTTGACGGGGTCCTGGAGGCGCCGGAGGAGGAGTTGGAGGTCTTCGCTGCGTTCGACGAAATCGATGTCGGAGGTGTTGATGACCAGGAGGTCGGAGGCGGCGTAGCGGAAGAAGAAGTGTTCGTAGGCGCGGGCGACTTCTTCGACATAGTCGGGGGAGATTTGGGATTCGTCGCGAGAGGCTTTTTTGGCGATGCGTGCGCGGAGGACTTCAGGCTTGGCCTGGAGGTAAACGACGAGATCGGGAGCGGGGATGCCGGAGGTGAGAGATTCGTAGTAACGGTCGTAGAGTTTTAGCTCTTCGTCATCGAGATTGAGATTGGCGAAAATGCGGTCTTTTTCGAGGAGGAAATCGGAGAGGACGGGGCCAGGAGCTTCTACGGCGAGAGCTTCGCGGATGCGCTTTTGGCGTTCGATCAGGAAATACATTTGGGCGCGGAAAGCGGCGCCGGCCTTTTCCTTGTAGAAATCGGCGAGGAAGGGATTGTCTTCGCAGTCGTAGATACGGCGGGCGTGGAGACGCTCGGCGAGAATCTTTGCGAGAGTGGTTTTGCCTACGCGAAGCGGGCCTTCAATGACGATGAAACGGGGAGATAGAGGGCCGCGCTCTGGAGAGGGCGCGCGCTTGGCTGCGGTGGATTCGTTGGGCGCCATTTTTTTGGAGGAACCTCTAGTGAGACCGCGGCAAGGCCGGGGTCAATGGAGGGGATTATAGCAGAGTCGTTCGCACCACAAGGTCGGAGATGCCCCGTTTTGCTGAGTACGCAAACGGGCGGAAGAACGCCGAACGTGGTCCAGCGGACAATTAATTCAACCGAGAGTACGGTACGGCCATGCCAGAAAAGTGAAAATTTGTTCACTTTATGGGCTAGTACGGGTGTGCTAAAAGAGACAAACGGACGGGCTAGAGGAGGGTACTAATTAGAATGTGACCGATGGGCCAGTGCGACCTACCCTTTTGGGCAGTATATTCTCCGAAGTTGAGAGTGGGGACCGATGTGCAGAGCTTTCAACTACTGAGGTGGAAGAATGCTGCTAGCCACGATCCTTTTACTTAGCCCCTTTCCGCAGAGCGGGGATGTAGCAAAGACAATGGTGGAGCGCCCCGCAGGCGTTTCCGTGGAAGCGACCAAGGATTCCACTCCCGCCAAGGCCCTGCCGTCAGTGCCAGAACCCAAGATCAAGAGCGACGTGGAAATCGCGGATGCCTCGAGTCCAGCGACTGTGGCTCCCGCTTCTGCGGCTCAGCCGATTGAGCCGGGGAACTCGCCCCTGGCCCTTAGGCCAGGCAAGCCGGCTTTTAACCGCGAATACAATACCGAACGGCAGAAGAAGGTTTGGTATGCGCTGATGGTCGCGTCGTCCGGCGCGGCGGCATTCGATGCGTGGTCAACGCGGCGAGCGATTTCCGGCGGATACGGGACGGAATCCAATCCGCTGCTTAGGCCTTTCGCAGGTTCGGGAGCGCTGTACGCAGCGACGCAAGTAAGCCCGGTGGTGATGGATTACATCGGGCGGAGGATGATGACGAGCCGGCACACACTATTGCGCCGGTTGTGGTGGCTGCCGCAGACGGCGGGGACGGGAATGTCGCTGTTCGCGGGAGTGCATAACATGGGAGTCGTGCCCGCCCACTAGCGCACTAAATTCGTAGAGAGAAACCAAGGCGTCCCGGTGGAGCGATTCACCGGGACGCTTTATTTTTGTGGAGAGGCGGATGCGCGGAACTGGCCCGCGCAGAAGGTTTGAGCGGCTACTTGCCCACGACCAAGATGGCAAAGGAGCCGGGCTTCATCTTGCCGCGGCGCTCTCCGGGAGCCGGGGGATCAAATTCAGCCGAAGAAAGAAAGATGTTGTGGGTTTTCAAGTCGAGACCCATGGTGCGGGCGGAGCGCTTGGTGGGGACATTTTCGACGACGGTGAATTTGTCGGGAGAATCTTCATGAATAACGATGAGATTTCCGTCACCGCAGGAGGCGAAAGCGTAATCGGTGGCTGGATCGAAGGCTGAGGCGTCCGGGCCCTGGCAGATCTCCGGAGTCGCGATGACTTTGCCGGTATCCGCGTTGACGACGGCCATGACTTTTTCGTCGCAAACGGAAAAGAGACGGCGAGTTTTGAGATCCATGGCAAGGCCTGAAGGCGATTTGCACGGAGCGAGCGGCCAGCGATGAGTTTCGGTGAGTTTTTGCGCGTCGAATTCGACCAGTTCGGACTTGTCTTCGATGTTCACGAAGATGCTGCCCTTGCCGTCGGCCACGGCGAACTCTGGTTTGCCGCCGAGAGCGAGGGTGCCCGCGACGGTGCCGTCGGCGGCGTTGATCGCGGTGGTGTTCTGGCCACGGCCGTTGAGAGCGAAGACGCGCTTGGTGACGCTGTCGTAGACGATAGCGTCAGGATTGGCGTCAGTCTTCGCGGTGCCGAGAGTTTTGAGCGACTTGATATCGAAGATGACGGCGGTGTTGGCGCGGCCGGCGCTGACGAAGCCGCGGCCGAGATCGGGAGCGAGGGCGATGCCGTGCACGCCCGCAGTGTCTGGAATATCGCCTTCGACGGCGTAGGTATCCGCGTTCATCACCACAACATGAGAGCCGTGAGAAATGTAGACGCGGCGCGTGGCGGCGTCGACGTTGAGATAGTCCCAGCCTTCGTCACCCGGAACGGAAACTGTTTTGATGAGGTGATAGCCGGAAGAACCCGGCGCGGGGGACGCAGCGCGCGACAGCATGCCGGCGCAGACGATCATTGCGACGGAGAGGAAACCGAGGGTTGTGAGGACTACAAATCTTTTTTTACACATGGAGTTGCTCTCCTGAAATGCAGCGTCCTTGATGGAGATTAGGCGCAGCTATCTATACAGCGACCAACCTAAACCCAAGATAAACGCCGTGTTTTCGCAGCCGTAAGGTGACTCGGGCTTTACCGGCGCAAATGACCTAGTTCTTCGCTTTGTGCTCTTGGAACCAGCCGGCGACGTAGAGCATTTTGGCGATGTGATGGCTAGGACGGCGGCTGATGCCGTGAGGCTCCTCCGGGACGCGGACGAGGACGGCGTCGATGTTGAGGAGCTTGAGTGCGGAGTAGAACTGCTCGGCTTCGGAGATGGGTGTGCGGTAGTCCGCTTCGCCGGTCATGACAAGAGTCGGCGTTTTGACTTTGGCAACGAGATTGGTGAGCGAGCGCTGCATGTATTGCTCGGTGTTCTCCCAGGGATTGCCGGGAAACCAATATTTTGCGGTCCAGGGAATGTCGCTGGTGAGGACAAAGCTGTACCAGTTGATGACCGGGTAGAGACATGCGGCAGCACGGAAGCGCTCGGTGTGTTCGATGGTCCAGGCGGTGAGAACGCCGCCACCGCTGCCACCCGAGACAAAGAGATTGTGCGTATCAATGTAGCCTTTGGCGACGACGGCGTCGACGCCGCTATTGAGGTCGGCAAAATCGTCGCCGGGATAGGCGTGGTGAATAAGGTTGGCGAATTCTTCGCCGTAGCTGGTGCTGCCGCGCGGGTTGGTGTAAAGGACGACGTAACCCATCGAAGCCCAAACCTGTTTTTCAAAATCGAAACGGTCGCCATAATCGCCAAAAGGGCCGCCGTGAATTTCAAGGATCAAAGGATATTTTTTTGCGGGATCGAAATCGGGGGGATGAACGATCCACCCCTGAATCTTGCGCTGGTCCTTGGAGGAGTCGTACCAAATTTCCTCGACGTGGCCGGGTTTCTTTTGCTCCAACAATTCTTGATTGAGAGAGGTGAGGACTTTCATCGCGCCCATGTTGCTGACGGCGATATCTCCGGGGATGTCGGTGCGGCCATAGGTGAAGGCGAGAACACCGGAATGGGAGACAGAGAAAGAGCCGCCGCCATAGGCGCTGGAAGCGGCCGCAACGTGATCGGCAATTTTCTTGAGAGTGCCATCAGGAGAGAGAAACCCGATTTTGGTGTCGCCTTGATCGTTGTAATCGAAGTAGACGCCGCTGTTGTCGGGGGCCCATTCGGGATTCTGAATGTCGCGGTCGAGTTTGTCGGAGATAGAGTGCGAACTGGTGCCATCGCGCTTCATTAGGTAGAGCTTGGTCGTTTGGTGGCCCTGGTAGCGGTCGTCGAAACCTGTATAGGCGATCCACTTTCCGTCGGGAGAAACAGCGGGGAAGTTGTCAGGGCCTTTGCGATTGGTGAGGGCGCGGAGAGAGCCGTCGGCGAGGCTGAATTCGTAGACTTCCGTGTCGAAGTATTCGTGGTTCGATTCGGGGTGGCGATTGACAGAGACGATGAGAAACCTTCCATCAGGCGTCCAGGAGGCGCGATTCGGACCGAACTCGTTGCCGCCGTTCGGGAAATTGCCGTTGGTGATCTGGCGAGGGGCGCCACCTTCCGCGGAAACGACGAAAATCTGCATGTACCCGGGCTTCAAGTAACCAGCGCCGTTAAAGCGATAGACGAGGCGATCATAGGCCGAGGGCGGCTCGGCCCACTTGGCACCGGCGGGCGGTGTGGGCAAATCGGCGAGGTGAGGACCTTTCCCCAAAACGAGCGACGAGAAGGAGAGCATTTTCCCATCGGGAGACCATGCAATGGCATCGGGGGATTGTTCAAGATTGGTGATGCGAGCCGTTTGTCCGGTGTCCATCCATCGGATGTAAAGTTGCTGCTTGCCATCGACGTCGGAGAGATAGGCGAGGCGCGTGCCATCGGGGGACCAGCGCGGCGAGGCGTCGGTGTGGTTGCCAGAGGTGAGCGGGCGATGATCGGTGCCATCGGAATTGACGAGCCAAAGATTGGAGTAGCGGCGATCAGTCATGGGATCGGCAAAACGCCGCACGTAGACAATATGTTTTCCGTCGGGCGAGATTTGGGGATCGGCTGGGAGCTGGAGCTGAAATTCGTCCATCACCGTGAGTTTGTGTGAGGGCTCTTGCGCCTGAAGAACTCTTGGATGAAGCCAGAGAAGAAATGCCGTGGCCGCCAGTGCGGGAACGTAAAGCCTGAACCTCATGCGTGGGGACCTCCTCGCAGCGGGGAGTTAACAATGGGTCCCGAGCGGTGTCAAGAGGCGATAGGGCCGAACGGGCGCTTTGAAATACATGAGCGGCTTGCAGATAGACAGTGCTTGTAATGATTTGGCCAGGAGATTTCGGACTCGGGGGCGGCATCTGTTCGGAAAATAATTAATCAGCGCAAAGATACAACTCATGAGTATGCGTCTTGACGGCATTGCATCAGTCGAGGAGGAGCCGTGAGCAAGTGGATGCCCACGGTTTGTCTTGTTTTTGGCGAAGCGCGATTGCGACTCAAGCGTCCAAGGGGCGTCCCATCGTTCACGAGCAATGGGTTACCAGTCAGTGACTTTCTAAATCTTTATCCAGCTCCAGTCCTTTGAGTACGGGACGCGGCTCATCCGGTATCCGGACTTCACGCCGGTAACAACTTGATCGCTCCAGTTGAATCCGACTCCATTCTTGGGGTCATACAAGCCCGGCTCTTCCGAAAAACACATGCCCCTCTTCAGAACCGTGTAATCACCCAGCGACATGTAGGGCGGCTGATGTCCTTCCGATCCTTCGCCGTGCGCGGGCCGGTGGTAAATGTAGTCTTGCATCCCCTGAGCGACCTGATATTTGTGAATTTCAAACGCGACGCTCGAGCACGTCGAGCCTTCTTTCTGCAACTCCACCTGCATATCGCAGGTGTGCTGGCTCACCTCCCAAAGCTTCCGCATGTGCGGATCGAACTGGCCGGCATTATCCGCGAGGATGTACATGCGGTAGTTTTCTCCGCCATGTCCGCCGATGTAGGCATCGCCATCAACTTGCAGGGGCATATTCCGCTGGATGCGATTGAAGCGCGGCTGATTCGGATGGGGATACGCGCAGAGGGGGCCGACGCGGCAGTCAATCTCGATCCGCGTGGCTACGCCGTGATGAGGTGCGCCATTCGCAAGGTCCAGGTCCGGAAACAAAATGTTGTTGATCCAAAATGTGCTTGCAGCAGCCACTTCGAAATCCGTTACATCCGTCCCGTACGTCAGAATGTAGTCCCGCGCATAAGCATGTGCACGGTCAAAATAGGTGTACGCGCGGCGTATCAGGGCAAGTTCTTCTGGCCCCTTCACTTCGCGCATGTCCAACAGAGTTTGGCTGACGTCCACCCATTTAATTTTTGGCAGAACCTTTTTCGCCGTCGCGAGTTCGTCCGCGTAAAGCTTACCGTCGATCCCGATTTTATTTCCTTGGACGCCCTTCGCTTTTATTCCTTCGAGCAGCATCTGGAACAAATCCATCGTCTTGCCTTGCACAACTTTTCCCTGTTCCGGAAAGCCGCCTTCGGCGTGCTTGGTGTCGAAATACTCCCAGCCGCCGCCAAACCACCAGCCCTTCACCAAGTCTCGGTCCAGCGCGGGGTAGAAGTACCAGGGATCGGCATCCTCTTTGTTCATGAAGACACATTGCGGGCGCTCGGTGTGGGTGTGCCAGTAGCCGGTCAAATAAATGATGTTGAGCTCGTCGCGGACCAGGAACGCATGGATGTCTTTTTTCGCCAGTTCGTTTTTGAACCGCGCGACAACCTGCTTGTTCCACTCGAGCGGCAACCGGTCGGCCTTCGCAGGCTCCGGTGGTCCTTCTTCTCCGGGGGTCGGGCCAAGGAGAAGCTTTTCGCTGATGCCCGTGCCGCGGCTGTTCACAATTTCAGCCAGCGAGCCCCCGCCGCCCTGCGTTTGCATTCCATCAATTTTGTCCATGCGCTTGAAAAGGCCGCCGCCCAACAACGCAAGGCTCCCGCCCTTCAAGATATCCCGGCGATTGCGATTCATTTCTCCTCCATTTTTCCATCCAGGCCGCAATGGAAGCTAGCATAGCCACGCTCATCTCGGCGAGCCGTATTTGTTCAAATCAATCTGTCCTATCGCGTCGTGCAGCCCAGCAGAGAAGTCTTCCGTCATCCCCCGGTAAAGTATGAAAGCGGTATGCTCTCGGCAACACTCACCCGCGCGGGCAGCGGGGCTAGAATTAGCGACAGCAGGCATCTCGTCCCCTCTTCTCACAGGAGCATGAACACCATGGCCGACTTGCAAGCGAAAAGCATCAAGGTCCTCGCGATTGATGGCGGCGGCATTCGCGGGATCATCCCTGCCGTCATTCTCCGCGAACTCCAAAAGCGCTTGGGAAGGGAATTGTGGCAAACCTTCGACCTCATCGCCGGGACCTCGACGGGCGGCATCATCGCGCTAGGCATAGGCACAGCCTGCAACAACGGGGGGCCATATTCGCCTGATCAGCTCGTCGGTATGTACGTTCAGAACGGTCCAGCGATCTTCAGGAAAACATGGCTGACGCCACTGAGAGAGCTCATCCTTCCCAAGTATTCACCAGAAGCTTTGGAAACGACTCTCGAGACGTTCTTCAAGGACACCGATTTCCGCTCGGCTCTTACTCCGCTCTTGATCTCCAGTTACGACTTGCAGTCGCAGCTTCCGTTTTTTTTCAAGAGCCACCGCATCGCCGCATCTCCGGAATACAACTGGAAGTTAATCTATCTTGCTAGAGCCACCTCCGCCGCGCCCACATTTTTTCCGCCGTATCATCTCATCAAAGGTGCGGAAGACTACGCACTCGTGGATGGCGGAGTGTTTGTCAACAATCCGTCGATGGCCGCGTACGCCGAGGCATGTTCTCTCTATCCGGAAGCATCGGAGATCGTCGTTGTTTCTGCAGGCACGGGAAACCGCCAGGATTCCATCAAGTTTGCGGCGGCGAACAAATGGGGTTTGATCGGCTGGGCCAAGGAGATTGTACCGGTCCTCATGGATAGTGTTTCTGAGGCTGTCGACTACGAACTGAAGACCATGCTCGGAACTAATTATTGTCGCCTACAAGTGGACGATTTGCAGGAAGCCTCGAGCGAAATGGACGACGTGTCACCGGAAAATCTTGCCAATCTGCAGGCCGTGGCCAAACGATATGTCTCCTCGAACTCCGGCTACCTGGACGATGTGTGCGCCAAGCTCAAGGAGGGACGCGGAAGCGATATGCCCGGAGCGGGCCGGGTGTAAACATGGACCGCGAGAATAACGCAAAAGAAATTCAGCTTGAATTCTCTTGCCCACCCTATTGGGGAGAGTGTCCCATGACTTCTTCCCACTCGCGTTCGCCGCGATCGAGCACCGCGGGTAAGTCTTCGCGCAACAAAAATCGTTCGCGAATCAATTTCATGGCCGCTTGCGCGAATTTGCCCAGGTACTCGTCGCGCGAGGCGTAGCGCTCCGCAATTGAGAGCCGTGGATCGCCGGATTTCTTACGCTCCGCCGCAGTCTTCGCGAGAGGAATGAAAGAACCGTAGAAGCTGAGCCGCAAATCGGAAGCGCCGATGCTCGGATCGCGGAGATTCCATCCAGTATAAGTGGCCAACGGAACTTGCAATTCCGGCAAGCTCACGCCGCCCAAGTCGTTTCCAACGGCGTCGGATTGCGGAACCAGAACGGGGAACGGCTTGCCCATTCTAGGAGGTTCAAAACTGACGATTCCTTCGTTCCATTGGGGACCCAAGTCCAGATGGTATGCGAGGCTGACTTCATGGGGTTTGTTGACGCCGAGAATTTTCGGGAAGTTCCATTTGCTCAATGGGACGAGCGTGGCATCTGCAATTCTGGGATACATGCTCTGAGGAGGCGGCGTGCCGTCTTTTACCCACTGATCCATGTCCGCGATCAGCGCGCGCCAGTACCACTGGACGGGATTTGGGTTGTAGCGCTGTTGGGCGTTGGAATCCGGCGAGCCAGGATTGCTCTTGTGCGGAGGGAACGGCGCGGAAAAATGCTGCAAGCCCGCGAGCATGTAGACCCGAACATTTTCGCCGAGTTTCGCGTCGCTCAAACCTTCGGGAGAAGTGTGAATCAGAGAGGCTGAGCGGCCCCAATATTCGTAAGAAGTATTTGTGAAAAAGATTTTCGGTAAGGTATGGGATTTGTTTGGAGCATCGAGGAGACCGGCGGTCTCGCCGCTCTCTGGATCGGTTTCCGGCAAGTCTGTATAGGGAAACAAATCCGTCGGAAAGAAAATGCTGGAGAGCGGTTGAGCGTCGCGCGAAGGCTGGGCAAAACGATGATTGAAACTGCCCCGGCCTGCGCCGGCCACGTGAGCAATGACTCCGTCCATGACCTGACGGCCCTGTTCGTCAGCATTGAAGTCCTGATAGAGGAAATGACGGAGGAAGCGGCCACTCTGAGAAATTCCGACGGCATAAACGCGATGAACGGGCGCGGTGGACTGCGGATCGTATTTTAAATAAGAGAGGAAATCGCGTACCGAGGCAAGGCCGAGGCCCGCGACAACTGGATCCTTGGCTTCGTAAACGACTTCATAAATTTTGCCCGGCTGAAATTCGCCTTCCAGATGAATGTAACGCGGATCGGTTACAAGATGGCCGTCGACGGCGTGGGCGAAACTCCACTGGCTGCGAGGGATTATCTTCCGCAAGCCATCCGGAGTGTCGCGCACGGTCAGAATGTTTTTTGCGTTGCTCGGATCGTCGACGGGATAGCTTTTTCCGCCTGTTGGTCCGAGGAGGAAATGTCCGAGAGGCATATCTTTCAGTTTTAGCGCGGGCGTGAAATCCGAGCGGACCAGTCCGCGAATCGTTTTTCCTTCCGTATCGTGAGCAACAGGAGCAAAGAGCCGGAGGCGGTCGCCTTGCTCGGCGAGGTCCGCTTCCCAACCGACCCAGGCGACGGTGAAGCCTTCGCGCATGAGGAAGCCGTCGCCGAATTCGGCTTTTGGATCGGAAGAGGTTACGCCGTTCACGATGTGCAGAATTCCTTTTCCGCCGCGGTTTGAAACTTCGAACAAGACCGAGCCGTTTCCTTTGTTCATATCCTTGGGTTTCAGGAGATAGAGGTCGGCGGAAAATTCGACTTCTCCCTGCGCGTTGCGCGGCGCTCTGTCCAGGTCAACGATCCGGCGGTTGTGTAGATTCGCGGGATCAACAGCAAAATAGACGCGGCCGGCAATTTCTTCGTAGGCTCCCGCCAAGCCGAAGGGACGGCCATCCTGAATGTCGTTGCGGGAAATGATCTCGACGCGAGTGACATGCGCCTCCGCGGCAGCGGCAGCGAACAAAAAAGTGACAATCGAGCAAATCGACAGCACACGCACGCGCAAAAGAGACATAAGCAGCCTCCGAGGAGAACACAGCTTACATCAATGCTTGCTGAAACCAAGTCCGCCGACACAGATTTTATACCTCGACGTGCAATCGAATTGCAGCCTGATGATGCAGAGTGTGGCGGGGCGAGTCAGTTCGAGATGTAATCAGTCTGGATGCCAGAGAGCGGATCACGTCCAGCCTGGAAGGCAGACTTCCAGGCGCGGGCTGCAGTAAGAGCTGCGTAACGGCGCGACGCGCACTTATTGATCGTGGGACATCCCGTTCATTTTGTGGGCCGCGGGCTTGCGACGAAGAGCAGCCATGGCTGAGTCATCGGCGGGGACGAAATAGCCGACGACGATGCCCATGGCCCCGTCACGCAGGAGTTTTCCGGTGGTGTTGTCGTAAGTTGCAGAAATTTTGAGAACGTCGCCTGAGGCAAATTTGTAACCGCCACGGTCGAGGAACAAGACCGTGGGCATGCTGAGAAGTTCGCCGCGATCGTCGACCTTGGCGTCGAGAGTTGCGACGGTTTCGTTGCGAGTGGTGTCTTCGAGCACTAGTTGTTTGGCGAAGTCGTGCATGTGGCCGCCAACGCCGAGGAGGACACCATTGTATTTCACGGTAACGGTTCCAGTTTTTTCGCTATTGCCTGCGGGCAAGTCGTAGCCGGAATTTCCGCAAGATGTCACATCCATCCAGGTGGGATAGACGCTTTTGATATTCGCTCGGTCGGAGGCTTGCTGATAAGGAATGGAAACTTCGAGGTAGGCGTTTTCATAGGAAGTATTCGTGGGGTTATGGATCATGGTCTCGACGCGGATTCTGTCGCCCATCTTGACGCGATAGCCGTAGCCTGGGACTTCGGCCCAGTTGGTGAGCTCGCCACCGGCGCCGAAAATGTGTTCCTCTTTGTTGGGGCAGAGAAAATCGGCGCGGTTTTCGTTCCAGAAGGCGGTGTGATGAAGCACGCGGCCGGGCACGGTGTTGCCGTTGGCGTCGACGAGCTTGGGCGAGTAGGCGAGAAGCCAGCCATCGATGGGAATTTGCCAGATCAGATCCGGAGGCTGAGGCATTTTAATATGACTGGTGTGCGCAGGCAAGTTCATCGGGCCGATGCGCACTGTGATTGTGTGGCCATCGATTTTCTGCTCCAGCTTGACGCCTTTGGCCACCGAGTGATGCATGCCGCCTTGCATAAAGCCGCCATGTTGCATGTGGCCCATATCGTGAGGGGCATCGGCGGGCTTGTCCTGAGCAAGAATTACTCCGGAGGCCAGAAGGCTCGCCAGAAAGAAAGTCGTCGATCGCATGGTCTTACCCTCGTTTGGAGCGGATGAACCGCACCTCTTCATCATAGCTCCATCCTGGAGGTCGCGGCGTCTGGGTGGAAGATCGAGTCGCGATTGTGGACTTCTCCTCAGGAAAAGATACAATGCCCGCCCATGAGGTTTGAGAGTTGTATCCGCGGCGTCTTACTGACTTCATCGCTGGTCCTTCTCGTGGCCGTGGCGGAGGCGCAAAAACCGCCGGCGAGCGATCTTGTGGTTATCAACAATGTGTCCGTAGTGGACGTTCGAAGCGGGGAGCTTTTGGTGGATCAGACGGTCATCCTTGAACGAAACCGAATCGCGTCAGTTGGACCGAGCAAATCCGCGAAGTATCCGCGAAACGCGCCGAGCGTCAATGGGCACGGGTACTTTCTCATTCCCGGACTTTGGGACATGCACGTCCATTTAGTGTTTGGAGATTGGTTTCCCGGCGCGAAGGAGATCACGCTGCCGCTCTTGATTGCCAATGGTGTGACCGGCGTTCGGGACATGGGCAGCGAGCTGGAAACTGTACAGGACTGGAGGAATGAAATCGAAGCGGGCCGCCTGCTGGGGCCGAGGATTTTTACGGCTGGACCGATGCTCGATGGTCCGAAGCCGCGTTTCCCGAGTTCCATCGCGATAACGACACCGGAGGATGGGCGGCGCGCTGTTGACAATTTGAAGCAGCGCGGGGCGGATTTCATAAAATTGCAGTCGCTCATTCCGCGCGAGGCGGTGTTTGCGATCGCCGAGGAAGCCAAGAAGCAGGAGATCCCGTTTGAGGGACACGTTCCAGACTCCGTGCGTGCGAGCGAGATGTCGGAAGCTGGCATGAAGAGCTTCGAGCACCTGATCGGAATATTCGAGGGCAGCTCACCAAGCGAAGATGATTTTTTGAAAGGCGGGAAGACGGAAGGGCGATTCCTCGCGACATACGATCCGGCGCGAGCGGCCGTTCTTGCAACGCTGCTTGCGAAAAACCAGACGTGGCAATGTCCGACGCTGGTTTGGGAACGCGGCGGCAACATGATTGACGTGACGGATTTTGCGAAAGATGGGCGCGCGAAGTATGTACCTGCTGCGTGGAAAAATAGAACGTGGAAACGGTTTACGGACGAGATCCAGCAAGGTTTCGGCACGGACGATATTTTGGTGCGGAAGAAGTTCATTGAGAAGGAACTGGAAGTCGTGCAACAGCTGCACAAGGCAAGAGTGCCGTTTCTTGCAGGTACCGATACACCGCCCGGGGTTTACGTTTTCCCAGGATTCAGTTTGCACGACGAAATGCAGCGATTTGTGGCTGCGGGATTCACACCACTCGAGGCGCTACAAACGGCAACACTGAATCCAGCGCGATTTTTGGGCATGGAAGAGCAGATCGGGACGATTGAAAAGGGGAAACTGGCAGACCTTGTTTTATTGAGCGCCAATCCGCTGGACGATATTTCCAATACGCAGAAAATTGCGGCGGTAATTGTGAACGGGCATTACTATTCCGGAAAAGATTTGGACAAAATGCTCGCGGGTGTCGAGGCAGCGGCACGGCGTGTAAACTAGGCGGCGTTTTCAAAAACAGAAAGGTTGTGGCGACGCGTGTGAAATTGAACTCTCGAGTGATGCGAACATCAGGGCTGAGCGCGGTGTGGCCCGCGATGATTGCGGTAGCGATGGCCACGATGGCGATTGCCATGGCTTCGGAGGTGAAGAAAGAGACGGACATGAACCCGAAGGCGGTACAGCAGCGAGCATTCACCGTCGTCGGGATTGCGGCGCGAACGAGTAATGCGAAAGAAAGGACTTCAGAGGGGCTGATTGGGAAGCAGTGGGAGCGCCTGATGAGGGACGGGCTGCTAGCAGAGATTCCGAACAAAGCGGACGGAAACATTGTGGCGGTATATACAGAGTATTCGAGTGACAAGGACGGGGAGTACACCTACGTGCTCGGCGCGCGGGTGACGAATGCGGAAAGCATTCCCGCGGGAATGGTTGCGAAGAAGGTGCCGGCGGGACGATATGCACTGTTCACTTCGGAAAAGGGCCCGGCGCAGAAAGTAGTGGTCGAAATGTGGCAAAGAGTTTGGGCCACGCCGAAGAGTGCGCTAAGCGGAGACAGGACGTATAAGGCGGATTTCGAGGTCTATGATGAGCGGGCGCAGAATCCAGCGGATGCTGTGGTTGATCTGTATGTGGGAATCCGGTAGACGGGGCCGCCGTGAAATGTTCTTTCCGCAGAATTTTAATGCATCGTCCAAGAATACGCGGATGCACTCGATCAAATGTGCAGCGTGAAGGCCGCAACAGGAAGGAAGAAAGAAGAGGGACGCCGAGTGTGGTACTCTGACGTGCCGAATTTAAACCACTGAGCATAACTCCAAATCAAAATGAACAAGACTCTTCTTCCGATTCAGGATGTAGCGCGCAAATTAGGGATTCCAGAAAAATATTTCGAGCAAGTTGGGCCATACGGGGCAAAGGTGCGCCTGGAGTTGCTCGCAGATCCCACGTTCACGCGGCGCGGGAAGTTAATTCTGGTAACGGCGACGACGCCCACGGCTGCGGGAGAAGGGAAAACCGTTACCGCCATTGGGCTGTCGCAGGGCCTCGCACTCCTCGGAAAGAAAGTAGTGATTACCTCGCGGGAACCTTCGCTTGGGCCTGTATTCGGCATGAAGGGTGGCGCGGTCGGCGGCGGGCTCTCCCAGATTGAGCCGAGCGCGAAGATCAATCTGCATTTTCATGGAGATTTTCACGCCATCTCTTCCGTACACAATCTGCTCGCGGCGCTGATTGACGCACATCTTTTCCACGGAAACGATTTGCAGCTCGATCCCGAGCGGATCACCTGGCCGCGCGCCATGGACATGAACGATCGCGCCTTGCGACGGATTGCCGTTTCGTTGGACAGCAAGAAGGACGGCGGAGGGCGCAAGACCGGATTCGTAATCACCGCGGCTTCAGAGATTATGGCGATTGTGGCACTGGCGAAGGACGTGAGTGACTTGCGGCAGCGGCTGGACGCGATCGTTATTGGTGTTACGCGCGGCGGAAAACTTGTGCAGGTGCGGGACTTGGGAGCGACCGGCGGAATGATGGCGCTGCTCGCCGAGGCGATTCTTCCAAATCTTGTCCAGACGACTGAAGGCACTCCAGCGTTTGTTCATGCGGGGCCCTTCGGCAACATTGCCCACGGAACAAGCAGCGTTATCTCACAAGAGATGGGGCTGCGGCTTGCTGACTACGTTGTGAACGAAACAGGGTTTGCGGCGGACCTTGGATGCGAAAAATATGTGGATATTGTCATGCAACAGGCGGGTATCACACCCGCCGCGGCGGTGCTCGTGACGACTGTACAGAGCATCCGAAACCAGGGCGAAGGCGAGCTGCAGCGCGGACTGCCTAATCTGGGAAGACATATTGATAACCTGAGAGGATTTGGAGTTCCGACGATCGTTGCGATTAACCGGTTCCCGAAAGACACGGATGCAGATCTACAGCGGCTGGCGGATTATTGCGCGGAGCACGGGACGCCCACTGCGCTCTCCGAGGCGTTTACGAGGGGCGGAGCGGGAGCAAGAGAGCTCGCGGAAAAGGTCGTTGAGGAAATCGCGAAGAATCCCACTCCCGCGTTGAAGCCCGCGTACGAGCTGGACGATCCAATCGCCGAGAAGATTCAGAAGGTGGCGCGGAAAATTTACGGTGCAGGCGACATCAGCTTCAGCGATCAAGCTAAGGCAAAGTTGCAACAATTCTCAGCGTGGGGGTACGAAAAGCTTCCGGTTTGCATTGCGAAGACGCAGTATTCCTTTACGGACGATCCGAAAGTACTGGGGGCGCCGACAGGGTGGACATTGCATGTGACAGATGCGTCGCTCTCGGCAGGGGCAGGATTTATTGTGGTGATTTCCGGAAACATGATGCTGATGCCAGGCCTGCCGAAGGTTTCGCGCGCTGCAACGATCGACGTGGATGAATCCGGGAAAATTGTTGGAATCTGAGATGGAGCCGATCTTCCGTTGCAGCTTAAGCTGCTGCCTTCACTTTTTTTCTGGAGAGGAAGCACGGGGAGGCACAAGGGCGTCCAGGCCTTTCTCGCGAATCTCGACAAATTGCCAGCCGAATCGCCCCTTGATGCACAGATGGCCGCTGGTCACCGAATGATCGAGCGGAGAAGTGACGCGGACAATGTTGCCGTCCTGCGCGTGAACCGTTAAAGTGCACCCTACGCCGCAATAGGGGCAAATCGTGTCTGTGCGAATCTGGTGCGCCTCGTCCCACGTTCCAGCTTTGCGCATGTCGAACTCGGTTTTGAACATCAGCGCACCCGTCGGACACACGCCAATGCAATTGCCACAATAGATACAAGCTGATTCCGGAAGCGGAATGTCAAACTCAGCGGCGATGTGAGCGGAGAAACCGCGGCCAGCTACGCCGATGGCGAAAGTATTCTGCGCGTCCAAACCACAGGCTTCGACGCACTTGTAGCAGAGAATGCATTTCGCGTAATCACGGACGTAGAGCTCGTTGTCGATTTTAGGCGGCTCGGCCGCATGCGTGGCGGCAGCACCGAATCGCCCTGGATCGGCGCCGTATCGCAGCATGTATGACTGCAGCGAGGGCGCGGTGGAAACATCCACGGAAGAGGCGAGAAATTCCAGAACAAGGCGCCGGCTGAGGCGCACGCGCTCGGAATCCGTCTTTATTTTCATCCCGGGCTCAACTTTTCGTGAGCACGCGGGAACAAGCACACGAGAACCTTCGAGCTCGACGACGCAGATGCGACAAACATTTACGGGAGTCAGATTCTCGAGAAAACAGAGTGTAGGCGTATCGATGTCCAATTGGCGCGCAGCGTCAAGGATTGTAGCGTTTTCGGGAACGAAAACTTTTTTGCCGTCGATCTGAACTTCGACCTGGCGAAGGGCAGCATCCGTAGGGACATCTGGCAGTGGACCACGCGGCACGGGGATGAGAGGCGCTGGGGCGTTGAGTGCGTCGCTCATGAAAAAAGACTCCAGCGGTTGACCGCGGACAACAGTGCGGTTGACGCGGTCTGGCCAAGACCGCAGATTGAGGCGTCGCGCATGGCTTGCGCCATTTCCTGAAGCAGTTGCAGTTCCTGCGCGGAGGACCCAAATGGCTTACTTGCTATCAGACGCTCCAGTGCTTCTTTTTGCCGAGTAACTCCGACGCGGCATGGCACGCACTGGCCGCAGGTTTCTTCGCGGAAGAATTCAGCGATGCGCAGGAGAATCACTCTCAGGTCCGTCGAATCGTCAAAAGGCATGATGACGCCAGAACCAAGCGTTGCGCCAATGGCGCGGGTGCCTTCGAAAGTAAGCGGGGTGTCCAGTTCTTTTGGGGAAACAAAAGTTCCTGCCGCCCCGCCCAATAAGATCGCCTTGAGTCTACCCGTGCCGCCAACTCCGCCTGCGAGATCGATGACTTCGCGCAGCGTCGCACCAAACGGAACCTCATAGACGCCTGGACGGACGATATGTCCAGAGATGCAAAACAATCGCGTTCCCGAAGAGTTTTCCGTGCCGGTCCGGGCGAACGCCGCGCCTCCTTCGAGAATAATGCTGGGAATATTCACGAGAGTCTCGACATTATTAACCACCGTGGGCTGGTGGAAAAGGCCCGCTTGCGTTGGAAAGGGCGGCTTATTGCGCGGCTCACCGCGATAGCCTTCGATGGAGTTGAAGAGAGCCGTTTCTTCGCCGCAGATGTAGGCTCCCGCACCGCGGCGGAGTTCCACATCGAAGTGAATCGAAGAGCCGAGGATACACTGGCCGAGATACCCTTGGGCTCGCGCAGACTGTATTGCAACGGCCAAATGCTCGGCGGCCAAGGGGTACTCTCCGCGGATGTAGATGAACCCCTTTTCAGCGCCGACGGCCAACGCAGCAATGGTCATGCCCTCTAAGATTGCAAATGGATCGCCTTCCATCAGGATGCGGTCCTTGAAGGTGCCTGGCTCAGACTCGTCGGCGTTGCAGACGACATAGTGAGGGCGGCCGGAGCCTCTCTGCAACAGAAGTGCTTCCCATTTTTTCCCGGTGGGAAAAGCAGCGCCACCTCGACCCAAAAGACGCGAGTCAATCACTTCCCGCACGATTCTTTCCGGACCTATTTCCATGGCTCGGCGCAGCGCTTCGTAACCGCCCGAGCGGCGATAGTCGTCCAGGCTGGAAGGATTTATCTTCCCGATGCGGCGAAGCAGGCGAAGCTGCGGACTGGCTGACTGAGGGACGGAGATTTTTGCATCGAGTGTATCCGCTTCTGCCGGAAGTCCTCCCGATTTTGCATCGTCCAACGCAGACTGAATGGAACTTGAGGTCGCGGGAGCAAGGACAAGCTCGCGCGGAGATTCGCCAGCCGCGGAAATGAGAGCAGCGGGGGCTCGCTCGCACAATCCCAGGCATGGACTGCGGAGCCAGGTCGCGTGATTTTGCGCGCCAGAAGATCTTGAGGGACCAAGATTCTTTTCTAGTTGTAGACACAACTCGCCTGCGCCGCGTGCCAAGCAAGCGATGTCATCGCAGACGTGCACGACAATCGGAGCGCGAAGCGACAGCGAAAACATCGCATAAAATGACGCAACGCCAAAGATTTCCGCGGGCGGGAGATTCATCCGCACAGCCACGTAGTTAATCGCTCCAGGGCTAATCCATCCGGCATGGGATTGAATCGCGTGGAGGACAGGAAGAAGCTGGTCACGGTGAGCCGAGTTAGCAAGAGCGGCGTGTCCGCCTAGCTCCGAACGTGTGCCGCCTTCCCATCCCGAATCCGGCAGGCCTAGTACAACATCAACCGCCGCTTTCTCGGAGCTGGTTGCCTGGTCTTCGGTTAGGTGCAGGTCCACTCAGCGCTCTTAGAACTTCTCAATCCGGATGGCCGTGGCTTTGAACTCGGCTGTGCCGGACTTGGGATCGACGGCATCGATCGTGAGGTCGTTGGTTGCCACCTGATTGTGGAAATGAAGCGTCAGAAAAGCAAGTCCTGGCCGCAGCCCGTGGTCGAAGCGAACCGGAGCTACCACCGAACCACGACGCGAACTGACGCGCACTTTCTCTCCTTCGCGAAGGTTGTAGCGTGTTCCATCTTCGGGGGAGAGATCGAGAGCTTCATCGCGACGAAGCGGGGAAGAATAGCGCGACGTCTGAACTCCGGTGTTGTAGGAATCGAGGCGGCGGCCGGTTGTAAGGCGGATCGGGTATTGCTCATCCAACTGATCCACGGGCGGTTCGAATTCCGCGGGGAGGAACGGTGCGCGGGGGCCGAGCACCGGACTCTGCCACAAACGGCCGTGGAGATACATTTCTCCTGGATGAGATTCGTCATAGCACGGCCACTGGATTCCGCCGAGCTCCTCGAGGCGGGAGTAGCTCATGCCAGTGTGCATGGGGCTTAGGGATCGAAGTTCGTTCCAGATGCGTTCTGGTTCCGGCTTGCCCCAATCGTGACCGAGCCTACGGGCAAGCGCGAAGAGAATTTCCGTGTCGTCGCGTACGCCAGAAGGAATCGGTACGGCTCTTCGCACACGTTGAACACGGCGCTCGCTGCTGGTGACTGTGCCGTCGGTTTCGCACCAACCGGCTGCTCCCGGCAGGACTACGTCCGCTAGTTCAGCTGTATGGGTAAAGAAAAGATCCTGCACCACCATGAATTTCAGGCCGCCGAGAAGTTTGAGAGCGCGGTGACGATCCGCTTCCGAGTCCGCGGGGTTTTCTCCCAGAACGTAGAGCGCGGTCAGGTCACCGCGTTCCATTGCCTGCAGCATGTCACTTACGTGCCAGCCGCGTCTGGGAGGGATTTTACAGCCCCAGGCCTTTTCGAATTTCCCGCGCAAATCATCGTTTTCCACGTGCTGAAAGCCAGGCAGACGATCAGGGATCGCACCCATGTCTCCGCCGCCCTGGACGTTATTTTGCCCGCGAAGAGGATTGATGCCGCTGCCGTAGCGGCCGACGTGGCCAGTGAGAAGCGCAAGATTGATGAGCGCAAGAACGTTATCCACTGCGTTGTGATGCTCGGTGATGCCCAGCGTCCAGCACAGCTCCGCGCGCGGGGCTGTGGCGTACGTGTGGGCCACCTGGCGAATGGCTTCGGCAGGAACGCCGGTCTCTCGCTGGGCGCGATCCAGCGTGTATTTCTCGACGCACGCTTTATACGCTTCAAATCCACTTGTCGCATTCTCGATAAACGCTTTGTTCGCGAGGCCGGCGGCAATAATTTCGCGGCCCATCGCATTGGCTAACGAAATGTCCGAGCCTACGTCCAGCCCCAACCATACATCGGCCCACTGCGCGGAGCTGGTGCGGCGCGGATCGATCACGAAAAGTTTGGCGCCGCGGCGCACACCCTTAAGGACATGATGGAAAAAGATGGGATGAGTTTCCCGGGCGTTTGAGCCCCAAAGAAGAATAACGTCCGTCTCTTCCGTCTCGCGATAGGAACTTGTTCCGCCTCCCGCGCCGAAGACCGCCGCCAGACCGGCGACGCTGGGGGCGTGTCAAGTCCGGTTGCAGCTATCAATGTTGTTGCAACCGATGACAGAACGTACGAATTTCTGGGCGATGTAGTTGAGCTCGTTGGTGGTCTTTGAACAGCTGAACATGCCGAAGGAATGAGGTCCGCGCAGTGCAACTTCGCTGCGAAAACCATCGGCGACGCGATCGAGAGCTTCTTCCCATGAAGCAGGACGATGCTTTCCGTTTTCGCGAATTAGGGGAGCGGTGAGTCGCCCGCTTGGAGTTTGTCCCATGGTTTCACCTCGCATAGAGGAACGAAGCCAATCCGGGGATCGGAGAGACTTCCTGGACGATACAAATTCAAGTATCACTATAACTGCGTCTCAATGTTAACGCCGATTGGCGAGGCACTCCAGCACGAGATGGATATATCCGGTTCGTTCGACCAGTCTGCAGAAGTTCAATTCCATATCGGAAGCAAAACAACGAAAGCAGCACTGTTCAAGAATCAGCCTGTCGAAATTTCGCAGTAAACTTTGTTGGGAAAGGGAAGATACTAAAGGTTAGCGCCTGCTGGTGGCTCGGATCAGCGGGGAGCGAAAAGGATAAGGTCTTCATGAGAATTGGAATTGCAATCACTCTGGCTTTTTCTGTTGCGGCTTTCTCGGGATGCCAGCAGCACGGCAATTCCAAGCCGGGAACTCCCTCCGTCGCGTCGGTGGACACCAGCCCCAATTCTGCTATCCAAACGGCCATCCAGGCGCATCTGGCCCATAACAGTAACCTCAGGCTTGACTCCTTCGACATGGAAGTGAAACAAGTGGCATTAGATGGAGACCACGCCCGTGCGCAGGTGGAATTCCATGCGAAGAGCGGTGGGGGAACGATGCAACTGAGTTACGCTCTTGTGAAGCGGGATGGCGTGTGGTCCGTACTCGAATCGACTCCCGGCGGCAGTAATTTCTCACACCCGGGACTCGACAAGACGCAAGGAACCGGGGCCGGCGGAAAAGTGGGAAGCGACTCAGATGTTTTCCAGGTATTGGAAAAATTGCATGATGGAACGGATACCTCAAAGAAGAATCTCCCACGGGGGCATCCGCCGGTGGCTGCCTCGCCTAAGAACAAACAACCATGAAGGCCAAAGTTGACCTGCTTCATCAGCGGTGCACTACGACTGTGAACGGCGAGATCATCAACAGGAAGTGGCAGTATTAATCCAAGTAAAAAACTTCCCTCATCATGGCGAATTTTTCGCCGGGTTTCAGGCCTGGGACCGTTTCGAAGAGTGGTGCCATTTCTTGCTGCCATTTGAGGTTCGTTGGATCTCGATCGAGCGCGCGCCACGCGGCTTCGAAATCATCGACGTGCATGAAGAGGAATAGATCTTGCTCTCTCCTGAAGATCGAATACTTTGAAATTCCAACTTCGTTCAGTTTGGCGAGCAGCGCAGGCCACACTTTCCTGTGCGCAGAGTCGTATTCATCCTCTTTGCCAGGTTTTATTCGCAAGCGAAACGCCATTCGAGGCATGTGGACCTCCCAATTTCGTTTGTGAAATATTAGCGGCGCGCTGACGAGATTGCCACCGGACGTTCGACGCCCAAATAGTTTCCGTAGCCGACGACTATTGTTGATGACACCAGGACAAAAAGGCTGAGCGCGACCAGCCATTTGGTGCGGCGGCCGGTGCCTTTCCATTCGTGCAAGACGATGCCCCAGAGTGTGCTGAAAATAATGATGCTGGCCATGTGCAGAGTCCAACTAGAGAATTTGTAGCGGCCCATTTGAGTCTCGCCCATGGTGTAGAAGAAGAATTGAAAGTACCAAGTGGTGCCGGCGAGGGCGGAGAAGAAATAGTTGGAAAGCATGGGCGCTCGCGAGAGGCTGGGAGATTTTGATTTTGCGAGCTCGGCCATTTCTTCGGCGGGAGCGTCGATTACGTTTTCGAGGATCGGCTCGTCTGCGCGCGAGGGGACAGGGCCGCGGATTTTGGATGTGAAATATTGGTAGCCGGTGCGATTGCGGACATTCAGGATGGCGCACCAGATAAAGTTTGTGGTGAAACCGCCGAGTAAAACTACGACCAGGACGGGAAGACCTTGCCAGAGGACGGGCGTGCCGTGCTGAATCGTGAGCGCTTTGATGGGATCGCCGGCAGCCAAGCCGTAGGCGAAGCAAGCGCTCATGACTCCTGAGAAGGTGGCTACGAGCAAACCTTTTTTGAGATTAAATTCCTTGATGGAGGCGCGTTTTTGCTCCTCGGAGAGTTCATTTTCCTTGGACATGCCCGCCATGCCGGCAAAAACAATTCCGAGCATGCAAATGGCGACTCCGGCGAGAATGGTGCGACCGGAGAGGGTGCCGAGAACTTCGGTTGCGAACTGTCCGCGGAAGATGGGAGGCATCAGCGTGCCGAACGCCGCGGTGTAGCCGAGCGCGACGGCCATGCCGAGAGACATGCCGAGGTAGCGCATGGTCAGGCCGAAGGTGAGGCCGCCAAGTCCCCAGAGAACGCCGAAGGTGTAAACCCAAAACAGGCTGCTGTTCGGAGCCTCTCGAAGAACGCGGAAGAGATCGCTGGTCATCCAAAGTGCGAGAATCCAGGGGGCGATAATCCAACTGAAAAATCCGCCGACGAGCCAGTAGGTTTCCCAGGCCCAGACTTTTACGCGGCGGAAGGGGACGTAGAAGCTGCCGGAAGCGAGGCCGCCCAGCCAGTGAAAGAAAACGCCGAGCAACGGGTTTGGTCCCAAGGGAAATCCTTTCCATAGCCGGATCGAGGCGCCTGCGAACGAGCGTTCCGGTGCGGCCGTGATTCGGGCGACCGGGCACGGGGAGCGACTTTAGATTTGATGGGCGGCAGGGTCAATACAAAAGCGGCGGAGATGTGGGAATGACGCGGCTCTTGCGGGGATGGTACGGTTGCAGTATGGTTTCGAGGCTTCGTCGTGGAACTTCCGCAAGCCCACGTCGAGCGAAGCTTTGTGCTATACCCACGGACTCTTGATGAAGACCCAAGAAAAGCTGCGCTATTTGGAAGATCGGTGGGATGAGCGTGTCGCAAACGCGCTGGACGGACCTGAGCAGCTTCGCTACCGGTCCAACCTCCTGGGCTCCGACTTGCGCATCACGAATTTTGGTGGGGGAAATACCAGTTCGAAGATTATCGAGGCCGATCCGCTCGACGGTTTGCCGAAGGAAGTGTTGTGGATCAAGGGGAGTGGCGGGGACATTGGCAGTATTCAGCGAAGTGGTTTTGCCACGCTATATTTAGAGAAGCTGCGCGGACTTGCCGAGCGCTACGGCGGGGCCGATACCGAAGATGAGATGGTGGGCCTGTATCCGCTGTGCGTCTTCGGCAAGAATGCAGTGGCGGCGTCCATTGATACGCCCCTGCACGCGTTCCTACCGTTCAAGCACGTCGATCACTTACATCCCGATTGGGGAATCGCGCTGGCTGCTGCGGCAAATGGCCGCGAGAAAATGGAAGAGTTCAACCGCATTTACGGTCACAAGCTGGTGTGGCTGCCGTGGCAGCGGCCTGGTTTTGAGCTGGGGATGATGTTGCGCGATGCAATCCAGCAGAGGCCGGACTGCGACGGCGTTGTGCTTGGCGGACACGGCCTTTTCAGTTGGGGGGACACGCAGCGCGAATGCTACTCGAACACGATTGCCATCATCGATCAGCTTGGTCAATTTGTATCGGGGCATTTGGAAAGACGGGGAGAGGATTTATTTGGCCGGGGACGTTTCACGACGCTTGAGAATTATCCGGCGCTCGCGAAAGAGATCTTTCCGTTTATTCGCGGACGTGTATCGGCCAACCAGCGTGTGATCGGCCATTTCAACAGTCTTCCGGAGGTTCTGCGATTTGTGAACTCGGGCGAGGCACGGGAGCTTGCGCATCTTGGAACGAGCTGCCCCGACCATTTCATCCGGACGAAAATCCGGCCGCTGTTTGTGGATTGGAAGCCAGAGCGGAGCTTGGCTGGATTGCGCAAGGCGATTGACGTCTCGCTTGCGAAGTATCGCGAGGAATATGCGGCCTACTACACGTCTTTCGCGCAGGCCGACTCTCCCAAAATGCGCGATGCCAATCCGACAGTTGTGCTGGTGCCCGGCATTGGAGTGTTCAGTTTTGCGAAGAGCAAAACCGAAGCGCGCATCACGGGCGAATTCTATACGAACGCGATTCACGTGATGGAAGGCGCTACGGCCTTGGGCGGGGAGGCAAGGCCGGCGGTGTTGCCGCAAGCTGGTGCTGCGGCGAAGACGGAGGCATTCAGCGTGCACTCCAACTATGTGGCGCTACCGCCGTCAGAGGCCTTTCGAATCGAATACTGGCAGCTCGAGGAGGCCAAGATCCGCCGTCAGCCACCAGAAAAGGAATTAAGCCGGCAGATTTGCTTGGTGGTGGGCGGTGGAAACGGTGTAGGCCGCGAGACCGTGCTCCTCGCGGCGCATCGGGGTGCGCATGTTGCGGTCGCCGATAGAGATTTTGAAGCTGCCGAGGCAGCGGCCACTGAAGCACAAAAGATCGGAGGCAAGGAATGTGCTATCGCGGCAGCCATCGATATTCGCAATCGGGAATCCATCCGGGAAGCACTCGATGAAACCGTTTCGGCGTATGGCGGCGTGGACATTATCGTGAACACGGCTGCGATATTTCCCTCGTCGCCGGACGGGCAAATCAACGACGCACAATGGGGCCTGACTCTGGACGTCAACGTGACGGCCAATCATCGGCTGCTCGAGGAAGCGTCGAAAATATTCCGAGAACAGGATCTGACCGCAAGTGTGGTTTTAGTCAGTTCAGCGAACGCCGTGGTGCCGAAACAGGGGAGCGAGGCGTACGACGTAAGCAAAGCAGCGGTAAGCCATCTTGTTCGTGAATTTGCGATTTCGCTGGCGCCGAAAGTTCGCGTGAACGGAATCAGTCCGGCAACAGTCGTCAAAGGTTCGACGATGTTTCCCCGCGATCGAGTGGTAGCCTCGCTTAAGAAGTATTCCATTCCCTTCGACGCAGCAAATTCGGACGAACAGTTGCGCTCGCTTCTCGCGGGATTCTATGCAAAGCGCACGCTGACCCACCAGCCGATCGACCCTCAGGATTGCGCCGCGGCCATTCTGTTTCTAGCGGGGCCGCAATCGCGCTGCACGACCGGCCATTTGATTCCCGTCGATGGTGGGTTAACGGAAGCATTTCTGCGATAAGCCGCGCCCCCTTGTCCTAAGATGGGAACCGCCAAAAGACGATTGAGTTCTTGAGGGAATATGAGGGCATCGGCAAATCAGAAGGCGCTGGTGGCGGTCGATTTGGGCGCGCAAAGTTGCCGCGTATCCCTGCTCCGTTGGAACGGAAGCGAACCCGAGATCGAAATCATTCATCGTTTCTCGAACGCGCCTGTTTCAGCGAACAACGGCCTCCAGTGGGACATCGATACAATTCTCGATGGCGTCATGTTTGGTTTGCGTTCTTGCGCGGCCCACGCCCCTGAAGGAATCGCTTCCGTGGCTATAGATGGTTGGGCCGTCGATTATGTACGACTGGACGAAGGCGGCAATCCTGTCGCTCCTCCTTTCTGTTATCGAGATGCAAGGACGAAGGAGGCGGAGAAGGAAGTGCACGCTCTCCTATCTCCTTCGCGTCTCTATTCGTTGACCGGGATTCAAATCCTGCGACTGAATACTCTTTACCAGTTATATGCCGACAAACTCGCAGGGTTCGATCCGCGCTTGCCATGGGTGAATCTGCCGGAGTTTATCGCCTACCGCCTCTGCGGAAGGCGTGTGAGCGAGTACACGGATGCAACCCATACGGGGCTTGTCGAGCTGGGAACTCAGCGCTGGTGCGACGAGATCTTTCAAGAGCTTGGTTTGGAAATGACGGCAGTTCCTGAAATTGTGCCCAGCGGTTCTGTGCTTGGGCCGATTTCCACTGCGCTCGCCAGTCTATCTTCGCTCCGCGAAACGCAAATCATCGTTCCCGCTTGCCACGACACGGCTTCGGCCGTCGCTGCGATCCCGGCGGTCGGCTACGACTGGGCCTTCATTAGTTCTGGTACTTGGTCGCTCGTCGGGTTGGTACTCGACACTCCCTGTGTTAGCGATAATGCGCGATCCTTGAATTTCACAAACCTCGGGGGCGTGGGCGGAAGAATCTGCTTTTTGAAAAACGTAAATGGAATGTGGTTGCTCCGCCAATGCATGGACGAATGGGAACAGCAAGGCGTTCGCTGGACTCTTGAAGATATTCTCTCCGGATGTTTCTCTCTGCCTGCGCCTGCCGTCCTGATCGACGTGGATGATCCGCAATTGATGATTCCAGGAAATACAATCGACAAAATCAACTCGCAACTTGAACGCCTTGACCAGCCACGGCTTGGCTTGGACGGTTCCGAGCCACTCGCTATTGCCAACATCATCTTCCACAGCATGGCTGCGCGGTACGCCGAAGTGCTTGCAAGGATCGAGGAGATCACAGGGAAAAAGCTCAAACGTCTCTTCATCGTAGGAGGTGGAAGCCAGAACTCAGTACTCAATCGCATCACCGCTGAGCGCACGGGTCTTGAAGTCATTCTCGGGTCTAAAGAAAGTGCGACGATCGGGAATTTCGCGGTTCAGTTGGCGACTTTCGAGAACGACTGGAGTCCGTCAACGGGCGTGACCGCAAATTCGGTCGCTAAGTGGGCTGAACAGATATCAGCTAACTCCCTGGCGCAGTTCAGCGATCGCTAAGCCAACTCATGCCTATTTTCAAAAATGAGACCAACACCTCGAACGGAGGCTTCGCAATGATAGACGCGGCAATTGAAATCGTTTGGAAAGCCCTCGACAAGTTCCATATCGAGCTGCCTTCTTGGGGTTTTGCCAATACGGGTACTCGCTTCGGTAAGTTCATTCAGCCTTCGGCCGCAACAAACATCGAAGAGAAATTCAGCGACGCCGCGCAGGTTCACTCTCTTACCGGAGCATGCCCGACTCTCGCGCTTCACGTTCAATGGGACTTGCCGAACGGCATGGAGGATGTTTCCGAAATTGAGAGGCTGGCAAAACGATTCGCGATTCGCCCGGGATCAATCAACCCAAACGTCTTTCAGAATCAGGAATACAAGTATGGATCCATCGGCAATCCGGATTCCTCAATTCGCCGGATGGCTCTCCGTCATATACTCGAATGCGTCACAATCGCCGGCGCCCTGGGTTCCCGAGACATCACTCCCTGGTTTGCCGACGGTTCGAACTATCCCGGCACGCAAAACATTCGCAAGCGAATCGGTTATTTTGAGGAAGCCCTCAAAGAAATCCACGCTGCGCTGAAGCCTGGCCAGCGATTGCTGCTCGAATACAAGCCCTTCGAGCCGGCCTTCTATCACACGGATATCGCTGATTGGGGAATGGCTTTTCTGCTCGCCAAGAATGCCGGGCCCCAGGCCTTTGTTTTAGTCGATACGGGACATCATTACCAGGCGCAGAACATCGAGCAGATTGTTGCGTGGTTGATTCATCACAAGATGATAGGAGGGTTTCATTTCAATGACCGGCGTTACGCGGACGACGATTTGACGCTCGGCTCCATCGATCCCTACCAGGTTTTCCGAATCTTTCACGAAATTCGGATGTTCGAGTGGGAAACGCAGACTACTGCCGACATCGCCTACATGGTCGACCAAAGCCACAATCTTAAAGGAAAAATCGAGGCGATGATCCAAACCGTTTGCACAGCTCAGGAACTTCATGCCCGCGCTGCTCTCGTGGACCACGCCGTCCTTTCGAAGCTCCAAGAAGAATGCTCGCTTGTCGACGCCGAGGAAACGTTGCGCGGGGCCTTCTGGCAGGACGTTCGGCCCGCCCTCCGGGAGTGGAGAAAATCGCACGGACTTCCGGAAGATCCATTGCAGGAGTTCCGCGTCAGTGGATACCTGGAACGCATCACACGTGAGCGGAGCGAGAAAAATCGCCACGCCTCCGCTAGCTATGCCTAGCGCGTGTTCGCTCGGAGTTTCCATTCCCTTAGCCAGAAAATCCGCGGTCTCGGCGTTGTTACGAGGCCGGTGCATTCGACGACCCACTCCGAACTTCTTAAAGGCACCGCTCCACCTTGTCCCGTTTCACCTGGCGGCTCCTTCCGCGCAAAGTGTGCGCAATCAAAATGTCTCACTCGGGCCCTCCAAGAAAGCAAGAGCCCGGATTTCGGAGTTTGCGAAAGGTTGCAAATGCTCTAAAATCAATAGAAGTGCCCGCTGTGGGCGTGTAGCTCAGCTGGGAGAGCACCTGCTTTGCAAGCAGGGGGTCGCAGGTTCGAACCCTGTCACGTCCACCAAAACTCCCTGGGTCCAACCCGGACACATGGGTAACAGAACGTACCGGCCACTTGGGTAACAACTTCGGGCCGAACGGATTCTCGCACGTGTAAGTGCTAACCCGACACAGCTGCAACATTCACCCATTCAGCTTATCGACGTGCGCAACGGGAAAAAAGGATTCCTTGCGATCTAAACTCATGAGCAAACCGGCTTCAACAAATTCCGGAGCAGTGTGGCTGCCTTGAAATCGGAGAGCAGGATTCCATACGGTGTTCAGCACAGTCTTACTGGAGCTGTTCCAAAACGGGACCATCGGTCCGCGATGACACATGAACGGCTGGAACTCCTCCAAGGCTATTGCGTAAGCAACTAGAACATCGCCTGAGAATTCAACACATTACGACCCGTCGCGACGACGCGGAGGAAAGAACGCATGGGTATGTTCTTGCAAGCAATTATAGAAGGGATTAGCGATCCACATGAGACGCAGGACTCGGGTACCAAAGCAGTAAGGACCTGTGCGAATGAGTGGGCTCTGCTCGGTGATCGTTGCCATTGCATCCATCAAAGACTGTCGACAAGCAGGTGTTTGCGCAATCGAAGGACCCACGCGCGAGCTTCCGCCGAATTGAGAGGCGGGAACTGTGGCTGTGGGTGGCAGCCGGAATTATCACTCTGCTGCTCACTGTCGGCCTAGCCTCCTTTCTTCTTCCAAATGAACACCTTCATCAAGACCTCTTTACCCAGAATTTGCTGCCCCAAGCTATCCGAGCTCTGGTGGGGTTGGTTTTCTTGTTCGATCTTTACACTATTTATCAACATCTGCTGATTCACCAAATCCGCAAACAAATGGTGGAACGCGAAGAATTGTTCCATCTGATCAGTGAGAACGCCGCCGACATGATCGCCGTGGTGGACATGGAAGGTCGGCGGCTTTTCAACAGTCTTTCCTATCAGAGGGTCCTGGGATATTCCCCGGAGGAACTGCAAGCTTCTTCCGGCTTCGAACAGATTCACCCCGATGATCGCGCACGCGTCAAGAAAGCGGCCGACGATGCGCGGAACTCGGGAATCGGAAAAACAATGGAGTATCGTCTTCGGCATAAGAATGGCACGTGGTTAGTGCTCGAATCAACCTCGAGCGTTATCCGAGATGATAAAGGCGCGCCAGAAAAATTAATTATTGTGAACCGCGACGTTTCCGAGCGCAAAAGAGCGGAAGAAGCTCTGCGCAGGTCGGAAGCGGGTTTTCGCTCTGTGGTGGAAGATGCACCATACGGGATTTATCGCGCGAACCCGGCCGGGCAATTACTCCAGGTGAATCCCGCACTCCAGAAGATGCTCGGTTATGATTTAAAGGAGGAACTCCTCCAGAAAGATATGCCGAGCGAAATCTTCCGGCATCTCGGCGAATATCAGCGATTCACCGAATTACTTGCCCGCACGGTAGAAAGCAAAGATGTCGAAATGGAATGGAAGCGGCAAGACGGCACTCCAATTACAGTCCACTGTTCGGGCCGCAGCGTCAATGATGAAAATGGCTCTCCCGCTTACTTGGAAGTTTTTGCCGAGGATGTCACGGAAAAGCGAGTTCTTGAAAAGCAATTGCGCATGGCGCAAAAGATGGAAGCGATCGGGCGGCTCTCGGGAGGCATTGCGCACGATTTTAATAATCTCCTCGGAGTAATCATCGGATATAGCAGGGTGCTAAAGCGCGGGTTGGGGACAAACAACGTTTTGTGTGAACATGCGCTGGAAATCGAAAAAGCGGGCCAGCGAGCCGCGTCCCTAACGAAACAGTTGTTAGCATTCAGCCGGCAGCAGGTCTTGACGCCTGCCATTCTAAACCTCAACACGCTTGCCGTTGATATGGAAAAAATGCTTCCCCAACTGCTGGGCGAAGACATCAAAGTGTCCCTGGTATTGGATCCGGAGATCGGCAATGTGAAAGCGGACCAGAGTCAAATTGAACAAGTCATTATGAATCTGGCCGTTAACGCCCGAGACGCCATGCCGGCGGGTGGCAATTTGAAAGTCGTGACCTCTAACGCGGAGTTAGACCAGGCTTACGTCTGGGACCACCCTGGGTCCAAGGTGGGCAGCTACGTACTCCTTACAGTAACCGACACCGGCACGGGCATGGACGCTGCCACCCTCACTCACATATTTGAACCTTTCTTCACCACAAAGGAACTAGGCAAAGGCACCGGGCTCGGACTCGCCACCGTTTACGGCATTGTCAAACAAAGTAACGGATATATCGGCCTAGACAGTGCTCCAGGAAAAGGCACGTCGTTTCACGTTTACCTGCCCCGGTTTGCCGGTCATCCTGCCGTCGAAGAATTGAAACCCGACTCCGCAGATAATTTGCACGGATCTGAAACCATACTCCTGGTCGAGGACTCTGAGCCCTTAAGAAAACTCGCCAAGACTTATCTTGAATCCAGCGGATTTCACGTGCTCTCAGCGGAGAGCGGCGAAGACGCTTTGGAAGTCACGAAGCGCTTTAGCGGAAACTTCGATCTCCTTCTAACGGATGTCGTTATGCCCGGCATGAACGGCAGGGTGTTGGCGGAACATATGTTACTGCGACAGCCCAAGATGAAAGTTCTCTACATGTCCGGCTATACGGACAGTTTCATCGCTGGCCACGGTGTTCTGGATCCTGGAACCCACCTTCTGCACAAGCCCTTTATAGAGGAGGTTCTCATTCGCAAAGTTCGCGAGGTGCTTGATGGTGGCAAGAAGCCCGCCGCCAGTTCAAGCCCGGCGACAGAATTTGTTGATACCAGCATTCCCTCGGCCCGATAGGAGAGGCTCCGCGATGGATAAACTCTTGGTTGTGGACGATGACGAGGCGTTACGACGCTTGATTCGCGTTGAATTGAGCGACACCTTCGAAATCATCGACTCAGGTGTGCCGGAAGAGGCTCTGGCTCTCGCTCTCGAAAACAAGCCAGACGCCATTCTGCTCGACCTGCGGATGCCCAAGTATTCAGGCTATGAGCTGCTTCAAACGTTTACAGCCTTCAGCCACACCCAGAAAATCCCGGTGATTATCGTTAGCGGCGAGGGCGGGGCACAAACGAAAGAGCATTGCAAGCAGCTCGGGGCGTTCTCCTATTTTGAAAAGCCCATAGACTTCGATGCCCTGCGGGCCTGCCTAAGCCAGCTCACGAAAGTCCGCCGATTTATCCCCCGATCCGAGGTACGCGTGCGTTTGCGGGTTCCGCTGAAGCTGCGAGGCACGGATAATCACGGCAAAAGCATCGAGCAGGTAACCACTACCGAAGACGTGAGTCTTAGCGGCTTTCTGTGTTCCTCCACGGTCGAGCTGCCTGTCGGTTCCATAGTGGAAGTCTATCTTACGGATCGCGAAGCGCACCTCGTGGGTAAAGCGCAGGTTGTTCATGCGGACAAAAAGACGGCCCACCTTCGATACCTCGGATTCCGCTTTCTCGAGAAGACTGGACCCTGGGTGCTGAGCTAGGGTTCTAGGTGAACCCTTTTCATGTCGAATGCTGAAGTTTCTGTGACTCCACAAATCGAAGCCATCTCGGGTGCGATTGCCCAAGTTCGGCCTTCGGTTGTCCGTGTGCTTGTCGTCGATGATGAGTTGGCCGCTGCGAAGCTTATTGCCCTCATGCTTTCCTCCCCAGCTATTGGCTGTACGACCGCCTCCAGCGGCGAAGATGCTCTTGTCGCTTTACAACGCGAACGATTCGATGCTGTTATCTCCGACCTTCAAATGCCCGGAATCAGTGGTATGGAGCTGCTCACCCAGGTTCGTCGCTCCTACCCTCATATGGCGTTCCTGGTTACCACCGGTGTCGACGACCTGGAGGTCGGCGTGCAGGCCATGCGCTGCGGCGCGGACGACTATTTGGTTAAACCCCTTCGGGAAAGTGCCGTCCGTATAAGCTTGGAGAGTGCCCTCCACAAGCGGCAACTCGAACAGCAAATCGAGAACTACCGTCAGCATCTGGAACAAATGGTTGCAGAACGCACCGGCCAGCTGCGTGAAGCTCTCCACCAGCTCGAGAATAACTACGAAAGTACCCTGCAAGCGCTCGGTGCGGCGATTGACCTCCGCGACAGTGAAACCGCAGGCCACTCCCGGCGTGTCTGCCGCTATTCTCTGGAGATCGCCCGCGCGTTGGGTTGGTCTGTGAATCAATTGGAAAATCTCGCCAGAGGAGCTTATCTACATGATATCGGAAAGTTAGGAATTCCCGATGGCATCCTTCTCAAGCCTGGGCCTCTCACGGTGGAAGAACGAAAAGTCATGCAGCGGCACGTCCAGATCGGTTTTGATCTCATCAAGGACATCGACTTTCTCTCCGACGCATCTGAAATCGTCCTCATGCATCACGAGCGGTACGCGGGGGGCGGCTATCCGCGTGGCCTCAGTGGTAGTGAAATTCTACTTAGCGCTCGGATTTTCGCCATAGCGGATACTCTGGATGCCATCACTTCCGACAGGCCTTATCGTCGCGCTTCCACGTTCGAGGAGGCGCGCGAGATTATCCGCAAGTGCTCGGGTAGCCAGTTTGACCCTCACGTGGCACAAGTCTTTCTGAGCATTCCCGAAGAGACGTGGCCCGCGATCGCGAAAGACCACGGCCAAATTCCTTTGCTCTCCTCCGAAATGCGTCGGAACGATGCCACGGTTCGCTTGAGCCCTGACACAATCCCTTCAGTGACTACGACAAGCTGAGCGCTTGTTTCTTCTCATGCATCTTCTGTCCAGTGCTCCGTCTGCCCACCATTTGCTTAGAATCTCAGTCATTTAGCCAATTGGCGTTTATTCCAGTCCAGCGAATTTGAATATTCTCGGGCATTAGAAACCTTTCAATAGCATTAACGCTTATGCACGTGGGCCTGGCCAGATTTTTCGCCTCTGATGCGCGCTGCTTTCTTCAATGCACACTGTAGCCGCCTGGTGGTTGTGAGCGGCATCACATCGGCGCATGCGTGAAAACACAGCACTCGCGGGACCCTTGCACTTACATAGCTAGGTAGAGACCGAGGAAAGCAAGGTACAAGAATAAGAATGGAACGAGGTGCGAAGATGAGAGTCCTGATCGCACTAGATGTAACCACACAGCGCACTGAGATCGTGAATGAGGCCGCGTTTCGCCCCTGGCCTGCGGAGTCTACGTTTCTGCTAATGCATGTGCTGGACCCTTTCCCCTTTGTGAAGGCTCCAATTTCTCTGAAACGCGCTCAAGCAGCTGCTGCTCTTCAACTTAAAAACGCCTCCAAGAGCCTGGTTGAAGCCGGTTGGAAGACAGAGACTGACGTGATTCTAGGGATGCCGCGGCGCTTGGTTTCGCAAATTGCCGCATCTTGGCACGCGGACCTGGTGATGGTTGGCTCGAACGAAATAGGCGCTTTGACGCGGCTATTCCTCGGCAGCACTGCCAGGTCCGTTCTGCGTCATGCACCCTGCTCAGTCGAAATCGTGCGCCCGGGCTCCACTGAGAAGCAGGCAAGCCAGCCTCGCGGGATGAAGATCCTGGTGGCCACTGATGGCTCAGTGTATTCCACTGCGGCGATTCAGTCCGTGGCAAGCCGCCCATGGCCGCAAGGCAGCAACGGTAGGGTGATTTCGATTCCCGAACCCTTCATGCCGCTAGGGCAATTTCCTTACTTTGAATTGAAGGAAATCGACGCCCTGAATACGGCCGCACTTCAGGATGCGAAGCGGTATGCAGAGTTTGGCGCCGAGGTTCTCTCGAAAGCCGGTCTCGAAGCAACCGCAGAGACGCCGCTTCCTATCGACAGCGACGCCAGAGAAATCGTCAAGGAAGCGGAGCGGTGGCAGGCCCAGATTGTAGTTCTTGGTTCGCATGGCCGTCGCGGATTCGACCTAATGACCATGGGAAGCGTTTCGGAACACGTTGCCTTGCATGCGCCATGTTCCGTGGAAGTGATTCGGGCAGCTTTGGGTCCGAACAAGAAGTCAAAGAAGTTATCCAAGAGGGGAGCAATAAAATGAAAGTCGTTAATGTAATGATGGGAACTCCGTATTTCTGCCGGCCGGAGGCAAATCTAGGTTCGGCGACGGAACTGATGTGGACGGGGAACTGTGGTTTCCTGCCCGTTGTGGGGGACGACGATAAGGTCATCGGAATCATCACTGACCGGGACATTTGTGTGGCTCTTGGGACGCGAGGCAGGCCTTCTGGGGAAGTCACTGTAGCCGAGGTGATGTCCACAAAGGTGTATTCTTGCGCACCGGAGGACGACATTCACATGGCACTTCGTGCCATGCGTGAAGGACACGTGCGCCGGCTTCCAGTCATCACCAATAAAGGTGCATTGGTTGGCGTGATTTCTATGGACGACGTTCTCCTCCGAGCACAAGCGCCCAGCCTGGGCAAGACCCCGGAGCTTTCGAGTGAAGAGATTGTGAAGACCTACCAGGCGATAAACGTGCGCCAACTGCCTCAGGCGGTGGCTACCAAACGTGCTGTTGCGTAATTCAAGGGGATGCCGGTAGTACCGGGTTGGTGTCGGTCGAATCATCAGCGCGGTTGATGCGCATCGGTGTCCTGATTAGTCGGCGGAATCTCTTATCCTGCGGCCATCAAACTGTGTTCCCGTGACCAGCCCCCGATCCCGCCAACCTTTGCCAAAAGCCTTGCGGCCTCGCCGCTCACGAACTCTACTCTTGTATGGTGCGTCGCGGTGAGGCTCGGAAGCAATTCGAACAGCGAAGCAGGGCGCAATTCTCCTCCGCAGTTCATGCAGACGGGGTCGGCTGAACGCGCTGCCAATCCGCATTGGATGCACTCGTGCAATTTGAGATCAAGATCGGAGGCAACCACGAGCGTGTGGATGCCCCCCTGCTGCAAACGCGCAAGCAGCTCATCCAGGTCCGTCTCGAACTTACCTTCTTCGATAAGGAGCTGCTTCACGGTCGCAAGTTGCCGTCTTTGTTCGAATTCTGCCACGTGCGGTTCCACCCTTCGAAGAATGGAACGCGGCGAAAACTTGCCGATAACCATCGCAATGGAAAAAACCTGCGCGCTAAACGGATTAGACAGTTTTGTTCGAATGAAATGAGTCAGTTGATCAGGGCCAATGAGAAAAAGTCCCTCGAAACCACACTTTTTCCAGAGGCTGACAGTTTCCTCCGCCGTTTCGCGGCACAGACGTTCGTATTGCGCTTCCAAACGAAGCTCGTAGGGCTCGCGATTGGAGCCACGCGTCTTTCGAACCCGTTCGCCCGCAAAATGGCCAAGATCTTTTTTTCTCCACCCGGACACGTCGACGTCGAATACTTTCTCGCCGAGCGAGGTAAGCTCACCGAGCCGATACACAAAGAATCGTGCGGCATGATGGTCTACCGCAACGACACCGTAGGGTGGGTGCCCATTTAGTAGGCGAAACAACTGCCCCAATGCCGGCTTTCCCCATTGGAGTTCACTCTCCACGTTTGTCTGCAAGGGAACAACAGTCCACGCTTTCCCGCCAGCGAAAATGGCCAGCGCGCGCTCCTCAGGGCGCCTGCGCTCCAGAAATTGCTCGATGCGGTCGGCTTCCCTCAGAAACTGTTTTCTGTCCTGGATGGATAGGGTGAGGGCAACTGCAGCCGCTTGTTTTCTGAACCAAGCCAAATGAGCAGGCGTTTGTGGGTGACGCGAGGAGTTTCGGTTCATCGTGTTCAGGCATACGCTCAGGATCGGTGCCTGCAGTTCTGCGATTGTTTGAATTTGATTGGAAGGCAACATGGCGATGTCCTCTCTGCATGCTTTCATTTCTTTGTAGCTGGAAGCTGAGTGCGGATCACCTCCACGGAACTATGAGCATGAATCGCGACGGCCTCGGAAACACTGCCCATTAGCATCCGATCCAAGCCAGTACGCCCGTGCGACCCGAGGACAATGAGGTCCGCCGGCCAATCTTGGGCGGTGTCCAAAATAATGGTCCGCGGATCGCCTATCTGGCTAGTTTGAGGGTCGAGTATTTTTAGCCCCGCCAGCGACAGAATCTGCCTGGTCGATTCCTCCGCTGCGACCGTTCGTGCGCGGGCCTCGGTCATCAGTTCTTCTAACAGGCTTGCGGGATAGATCGCCGAAAGTGGGTAGCCTGCCATTGAAGTGTCAAGAACGACTAACTCCTGCACGCTCAGAATTTGGAATACGGTTCCTTCTGGCCACGGCCGATTCGCGACGGAACGGGCAGCAGCCACGGAAAACTCACTCCCATCCGTGGCAACGAGAATTTTCATGGCACGAGAGGAAACCGACGGTCGCTCCGGGCGCGCCCGCACAATTTCAACGGAACAATGCGCCTTCCTCAGGATTCCTTGCGCTACGCTTCCCAACAGAAAGCGCCCTATTGCACTGTGACCGTGAGACCCGGCGAGTATAAAGTCCGCCTTCCATTCCTCAGCGTAGGTAGAGATGGCGTGCCGCGGAGGGCCCCATAGCACACTTGACTCAGTGGGGCGGTTTGCACGCGCAAGTTTCGCCGTACCTGCCTTAACCAGTCTTTCCCCCTCGCGTTTTGCGTCGTCAATGAGCGCAGGAAGCTCGGAAAACCCAGCCACGTTGATGGCGTTCACTACACAGAAGCTCGTGTTATCGGGCCAAGGCCGTAGCGTAGCCTCTTCCAGGACTCGCTCTGAGGCGGGCGATGAGTCGATGGCGATAAGAACTCTCAAAAGCGACTCCTTTCTCGAAATTCCGCTCAACAACGTTCGGCTGCCCGAGTACACCCGTCAGTCTGGGGCTCGGCAACGTAACCCGCGGTGACAAAGATCACATAAAGCCGTGCCTTCAATCACGGAAAAGGCGCCCTAAAAGCGACATACTCAGGCACGGAGTAGCGGCATGACGACCGTGCAGGCCACCAAACGAATTGACTTCAAACATATTTTGTTTCTAACGGATTTTTCAGAGCCATCTTGTGATGCCTTGCCATTCGCGACGGCCATCGCTCGTGGCTACGGCTCGAAGGTGCACGCCCTTCACGTTATCGTACCCTCCAGCTACACCTACATGACACCCGAAGTGGCCGGTACACTTCTGGATGACGAAGAAGAAGTGGCAAGAGTGGAAATGGATCGCGTGGAGGCCCAACTGAGCGGCCTGCCGCGCGAGACCATCATCGAACGGGGGAGCAGCCTTTGGGAGGTAGTCGCGCGGCTTGTTAAGGAAGATGACGTCGATTTGATCGTACTCGGAACCCACGGTCGGACGGGATTAAAGAAGGCTTTGCTCGGCTCATCTGCGGAAGAAGTGTTCCGGAGGTCGCGAGTTCCAGTTCTTATGAGCGGACCCGCAGCACGAGTGGGGGCGCATGGTGGCGGACGATTTCGCTGCGTTCTTTTTGCAACCGATTTCAATATGGTTTCCTCGATGGCCGCTCCCTATGCCATTTCTCTTGCGCAAGAAAATGAGGCGCAGCTCATTCTTCTCCACGTCCTCCCGCTGCCAAAACCCGGGAAAGCGGCTAAACCGGGTGATCTCTCCGTAGCCGAGGCGATCCATCGGCTCGAAGTCCTCATTCCCCGGGAAGTGGAATTGTGGTGCCGGCCGCAAGTTTTGGTGGAACACGGCGACCCGGCAACCCGAATTCTAGCTGCCGCCAAGGAACACGGAGCAGATCTGGTCGTTCTCGGAGTCCGGGGAATGGATGCTCTAGGGAGCGTCGCAGCGCGAGTTCAAAAACATACGGCATACGATGTGGTTGCCCACGCGCTTTGTCCGGTGCTCACGGTCCGCAGCGAATGCTGACTCGATGCCGCAATGCGGCTCCTGAAAAGGTTGGAGAGTCACTATGATCGTGAAACTAAGAGATGGCTATCATGTAGTCTCCAGCAAAGGCAAGAATCTCGGCGGGCCGTACAAATCCCTCGAAGCAGCGAAGAAACGCCTGCGCCAGGTGGAATTCTTCAAGCACCGCAAGAGATGAGCTTCAGAAGAGAGGTTCAGCGTTGCGGGCTCACTCATGATTTCACACAAGAAGCAGATCCCACCAGATTCAACACCGCCACCATCGCTGCTAAGCTAGTACTCCGTATATTCCGCGCTCAACGCAGCTGCCAATAACAGTTAAACCTTCGTCCGGCAATCTGCTTTTGTTTAGAAGCAAGAGCGGGCTAAGCGTTCATTCTGCGGGCCTCCCATCTTCTTGGAACATCTGCCCGCCTCGAATCGGTTTCTCCTCTTTCAAGGGACGCTCAGTCAGCCCCAAGGGCTTCCAGCGCGGATCGGTTGGAGATCATCAGATTTGATCCGTGCAAATCCACAAGATGGTTACTCCTGAATTCGCTTAGCGTGCGCGTCACCGTTTCGCGCGTCGTGCCGATGAGCGCGGCTATCTCTTCATGGGTCAAGGGCAGTCTAACTTGGATTCCTTGATCGGTTTCCTTGCCGCCAGATGACCAATCCAGTAGGAGCCGGGCCAGCTTTTCTGGAGCGGATGCGGACAAACCGACTGTGCGAAGCTGGCTGCAAGCGCCCCGATAGAGAGTAGTCATCTGCCGCACAACTCCCTGATAGGCTTCCGGGTAGTTGGCTATGAATCGGAGAAAATCTTCGCGGCGAATGTACGCCACCTGGCACGGACGAATCGTTTCCGCCGTCACTTCATATGGTTCACCGGAGAGCGTGGCCATTAACCCCAGAACTTCGCCAGGCCTCGCGATCCTCAAGATTAGAGTCTTGCCAACGCTGGAACTGATGGAAAGCTTCACTTCTCCTGCGCAGAGAACAAAGACCCCCCGCGGCTCCTGCTTCTCGAGGAAAAGTAGTGCCCCTTCTGGGTAGGTCGTGGACGATCTGTACTCGTCGAAGTCCTTTACTGCCGAGGCACCAAGCTGGCAGAAGAAACCGCTCGCTTTCAACTTGCAGGATTGGCAATGCTCAATGGTTTCAAAACCATAGGGACCTTTCATGTCAGACTCCTTCTTTTTCAATTTGTTTAATTCCTCGCCTAATCTGTTCTGCAAAGTATTTGGTGAGGGGAGAATTCGCCAATACTTCCGCACCACTCATTCGGTGAATCTGCCGCAATAACGCCGTTCCTCGGTCGTCCATAAACATCACCCCACGCATGTCGAGCCGGAGCTTTCTTGATCCTAAGTCCGCTCGGATTGCCTCCCATGTGCGGTGGCACTCTTCGACCCAAGGCCCAACGACTTTTCCCTCCAGCCGCATGGTGACTAGGCTATTTCCCGGCTCTACGAAAATTCTCAGCACACTCTAATCAGTGCATTTTGTGCGCCACGTCACACTAGAATGTGCTCTGAATCGCTTGCGCCAGCTTTGCATAGAAAAGATTGGAGTTAGACCTCGGCGGAGCAGCCAGCCCAACTCTGACGAAAAATACTTCGCCGAGTGACGAGACGAAATATCGTCGCCGAGGCTAAATATAGTCTCTGCGGGCAATGCGCAATTTTTTCAATTTGGAATTGAGTGTCGTGCGCTTGAGGCCCAGTCGATTGGCCGCTCCATGCGGGCCGCCTATCATTCCTTTAGTTTCTCGAAGTACGCGGAGGATGTGTTCGCGTTCAGCATTTTCAAAGTTGGGATCCAATTCACCAGCTGGCTCATCTAGGAGTTTGAGTTCGGAGAGCGGCGCGCGCAGGACCGGTCCTTGCGTGAGGATCACGGCACGTTCCATGAAGTTTTCGAGTTCTCTTACGTTACCAGGCCAGCTCCAATAAATCAGCACCTCCATTGCTTCCGACGGTATGGTCGCAATCTGCCGGTTCATCCTCCGAGAGTGCTTATGAACAAAATAATTGACGAGGATGGGGATGTCTTCACGGCGCTCTCGAAGCGGAGGGATTTCGATGGGGAAAACCTTTAACCGATAGTACAGATCGTTGCGGAATTCATGATTGGCGACCATCTTGGCGAGATTCCGATTCGTTGCGGCAATCAACCGCACATTTACCGGGATAGTCTTTGTCCCTCCCAATCGGTCAAACTCTCTCTCTTGAAGGGCACGCAGAATCTTCGGCTGCAGCTCCAAAGGCAAGTCTCCAATTTCGTCCAAAAATAGTGTTCCTTCGTGGGCAAGCTCGAGCCGTCCAATCTTTTGTGAGAGCGCCCCGGTGAACGCTCCTTTCTCGTGTCCGAATAATTCGCTCTCGAGCAGACCCGCGGGAATCGCGGAGCAATTTATCTTGACGAAAGTTCGCTCATGCCGCGGACTCGATTCATGAATCGCGCGAGCGATCAACTCCTTGCCAGTTCCGGTTTCTCCCAGTATTAGGACCGTGGCTTCCTCGCGTGCCACGGTTTCGACCTGTTTCAGGACTCTCTTCAGCGCTCTGCTCTCTCCAATAATCTCCTCGAATCGATATTCTGTTTGCAGTTCCTCCTCGAGATAGCGCCGTTCCAGCTCTCCGCGCCTCAGGGCTTCCTCATCGCGCCTCTTTTGTGTGAGATCGCGAACTACGGCCAGAACAGCAACTCCTTCCACTCCTTCCACTGGTCCGAGCATGATGTCCACGGGGAATTCACTTCCATCCTTACGTAGACCACGGAGTTCGAGCCCGGCCCCCATCGGCCGAATGTGAGGCTGCAATGCATAGTCTCTGCGGTGTTTGGGGTGGGAGGCGCGAAATCGCTCGGGTATTACCGTTTCGACCGGCTGACCAATGAGGTCGCGGCGGTCGTAGCCGAACAGGCGCACGGCTTGGGCGTTCGCACGAACTATCGTGCCCGTCTTGTCCATGACGAAAACGGCGTCCGGAGAAAACTCAAATAGCCGTTCGAACAATCCTTCTATGGGTGCCCTGTTAGGGGCGGGGGAAGCTTTTTCACTCACGTTGCCGCTACCTCGGGACTAGACGTGACTGGTCAGGACTACCATGCCGGAAACTGAATCGGAGGTAATGCGCTTTCGGCAATGGCTCTGCCAAGTTCTCGCGGACTTCTAAACTTGCGAAGTATAGCTCATGGGAGGCCCGCGTCGGGCGTGGTACATGACCAGCGAGCGTGCGTCCGAACACCACGACCTGTGACGGTGGTCACTGCACAACAGCCCATGCGGCGCAATTCTATCAGTAAGTGGGGGACTCTCTTATGACCACCAATGACAACCGTGACCTGCTTGCGGTCCTCAAATCCGAATTGGAGTTCGTGACCAAAGGCGGCTACCGCCACACGTCGCGTGCCGCTTGGCGCCCGCAGTTTATCTTTCAAGATTCGCCGACCTGCTTGAATTTCGATCCGGCTCAGCCGCCAAAGCCTTGCAGTGAGTGCGTTCTGATGCCATTGGTGCCCGAAGCTCAAAGAACCAGAAAGATTGCCTGCCGATATATTCCGTTGAATGACCTGGGCGAGACAATCGACTCGTTTTACCGCTTCGGGACAAGAGATGAATTGGAAGGCGCTCTCCGGAATTGGCTTCGCGCAACGATCGAACGTCTCGAAAACCTTAAGCAACCCGAAACCTCAGGTGAACCTGAAATTCATGTCAGAGCGAGAGCTGCTCGGGTCGATTAGGTTCTGCGAAGTTAAAACCGTGGGGATGGTAAAAATCGATGATTTCCTTGTGCGCAAATCCCGCCTGCAATATCCCGTTTGACTACCGCCACGGACAGCTATTCCGGTTTCACAAAGCTCATCCCGCTGGCCAGCAACCCCCGAACACTCATTCCGTTCAACACTTTTGGCTGTGCGGGAAATGTTCAGGAGAATACACGTTAGTCTATGCGGAGGATCGCGGTGTCCTGCTGCAGAATCACTCTGCCATAGCGGCGCCCGGCGAAGAACGCCGATTCGTCGCCGCAGCATGACCCTCGCCATGCAAATTCCTTAGGTTGACTATTTGACCTTCACGTACCGTGTGAGAATCAGCTGCGCACTGTCAAAACAGGGCAGGTTGCGTGCGCGACGACCTTGTGGACCGTCGCGATCGGCAGATGAGTTGCTGCTCCCTGCACGCCAGCTTCCGCTCTCACTCCTAACACGATAATGTCTGATTCGCGAAAGTGTGCCAGGTCCAGAATTTTATCCGCAGGATTGCCTTGTTCCACGAAATATTCGGGCTTGCACCAATTCGTCGCTTCTGCTGGGACCAGCTTCTCAAGGAGCGCCTTCGACGAGGCCGCAACGTCTGATGCCATCACCAGGTCGTTCGGTTCCAACTGGGGTAGGACGTGCAGGAAAACTAGCCGCGCTTGAAACTCTTCTGCCAGTGAAACCGCGTATGCGGCTCCACCCTTGCTCTCCGAAGTGAAATCCGTGGCAAAAAGTATTTCGCGGATTTGCCCGTCCGCTCCTCGCGACAGATCGGCATACGGCCCGACGGTCAGTACAGGGCATGTCGTTGCCCGTAAGACCTCCTCAGCCACCGAACCCAGGAGAAGCTTTCCGAACCCAGTTCGTCCTCGCGTGCCAATGACGACCAGATCGATCTTGTTTCTCTCTATTTCGGCTTGCAGTATGGTCTGGAGTCCTCCCTCCTCGATCAAGACTTTGGTAGGAATTCCCGCAAAAATACTCAGTAGCTCCTCTCGATGTCGCTGATCGCGAGCTTCTTCTGCCGCGGCATCCGCAGTCCACGTTTCAGGTGGGGTCATCGGGTTCACAACCGGTGGATGCGCATGCAGGACGACCAAATTCGCCTCGTAGTGTCTTGCAATTCGTTTAACGTATGGGATAGCGCTTGCGGCTGCCGTGGAAAAGTCCGTCGCAAAGAGGATGTTCCGGAATCCTACTGCGGTCGTAGCGGTTGCGGCTTTCATGGGGTGGCCCTCCAGGCTCCATGCTTAGCCCTGTCCGCAGCTTGACGCTGTGCCCCACATCACTTGTCGCCGTGATGGACTTCGCATTCTGGGGACCCTGCGCCCCTCACACTTTGGGTATTCGAGGCGGGAGAATCGCCGCCACCGTCAATGGGCGGTATTCTAGCGGGTAGAAAAAGCGCAATGGCCTCCGATCCAACACCACGCACTGACCCGGTCGCGGGCGTCCCCGCACTCCCAGCCTCCGCCAGGACTCATGCGCCCGTACCGGGAAACTACCTTTTCGGAGTGTCGGAAAACAGAACCAGATTCATTGCGATAATTGCGGCGGCGGGAATCGCTCTTCATTTGCTCTTCCGCTTCGCGCCCATCGGCGCCAGATCTATAGCCGATGTTCCCTTGTATGTGGCCTTGGTTGTTGGCGGCTTGCCGCTCCTCATTAGCCTCGGCCGGAGGCTCTGGGCAGGCGAGTTCGGTTCCGATTTTCTGGCCGCCATTTCGATCCTGACTGCGGTTCTGCTTCATGAATACCTTGTCGCTTCCATTGTCGTCCTTATGCTTTCGGGAGGCAGCGCGCTCGAAGAATTTGCTACTCGACGTGCTTCACGCGTGCTCGATGCGTTGGCGAAGCGAATGCCCAGCCTTGCTCACCGCAAGTCCGCTGAAGGAATCAAGGACCTAAAAGTTGCGAACATTCTCGTGGGAGACTCGCTTGTCGTCCTGCCCCATGAAATCTGTCCAGTGGACGGCGTCGTCAGCGAAGGCCAGGGTTCAATGAACGAAGCCTACCTGACTGGCGAGCCGTTCGAAGTCGAGAAAGCTCCCGGCGCCGCCGTGCTCTCAGGCGCATTGAACGGCGAAGCGGCCCTCACCATTCGCGCCGAAAAACTGGCTATCGATTCTCGTTATGCCCGCATCATGCGCGTCATGGAAGAGACCCAGCAGCGTCGGCCGCAACTGCGGCGCTTGGGTGACATTCTCGGGGCGTGGTACACCCCTCTCGCCGTCGGCATCGCCGTTCTCTCATGGATTCTCAGTGGCCAGGTGGAGCGCTTTCTTGCTGTGCTCGTGATCGCCACGCCTTGTCCCCTGCTCCTCGCCATTCCTGTTGCCGTCATCGGCGCGATCTCCCTCTCGGCCAGGCGCGGCATCATCATCAAGAACCCCGCTGTTCTCGAGCAGCTCGACACTTGCCGCACCTTCATCTTTGACAAAACGGGCACGCTCACGTACGGCAAGCCGTCGCTCACGCGAATTGTTTGTGCTCCCGGCTTTCAGGAAAACGAAGTCCTGTCCGCTGCCGCAAGCCTCGAGCGCTATTCAAAGCACCCTTTGGCCACTTCCATCCTGGAAGCCGCACAGCACCGCGGCTGCACATTGGCTCCCGCAACAAGCGTCAGCGAGCGCCCCGGCCAAGGCATGCGCGGCACGACGAACGGACACGAGATCTTGATTACCGGCCGCAACAAAGTCTCCGCCTCAAAACTGGACCTCCCGCCCATCGAACCCGGCTTGGAATGCCTCGTCTTCATCGACGTGGCATTCGCCGCGCTATTTGGCTTCGAGGATTCTCCCCGCTCGGATAGCCGTGTTTTTGTTTCGCACCTTTTCCCTCGCCACCAGGTGACAAAAGTCATCCTCATTTCCGGTGACCGCGAGCCCGAAGTTCGCTCTCTCGCCGATCAAATCGGCATCGATGCTGCCTTCGCCGCCAAGAGTCCCGAGGAAAAAGTCGCCATGGTTCGCGCGGAAACTCAACTCGCCAGAACCGTCTTCGTCGGCGATGGCATCAACGACGCCCCCGCCATGCAGGCCGCCACCGTCGGCGTTGCCTTCGGCCAGGAAAGCGACATCACCGCCGAAGCCGCCGATGCCGTCATTCTCGATCGCTCGCTCGAAAAGGTCGATGAGCTCATGCACATCGGCCGAAGGATGCGCCGCATCGCGCTTCAAAGCGCCGTCGGCGGCATGGTTCTCAGCATGGCAGGCATGGTGCTCGCCGCTTACGGTATACTTCCCCCCATCGGCGGCGCCGTCGCGCAGGAGTTCATTGACCTCGCCGCGGTGCTCAACGCCGTCCGCGTTGCCGCCCCCTTCGGCAAGCTCCGTGATTTTTGATCGCAAGCGCTCTTCTGCGCTACCCTGCCTATGGACGAGAAAAACGGCGCGACTCCCGGCGAACTTCCGCCACACTTTCCATGACCGAACCCACACGGATCACCGGCCACTCTCCCATCATGAGTTTTTTCTCGCCCGCTTCCGTCGCCCTGCTCGGCGCCACCGACCGCGAAGGCAGCGTCGGCTACACCGTCCTCCGAAATCTTCTCCAAGCCGGATACAAAGGCCGCGTCCTCCCTGTGAATCCCCGCCACAACGAAATTCTCGGTTCGCCCTGCTTTTCCTCCGTCGGAGCCACTCCGGAAATCCCCGAACTTGCCATTGTCGCAACACCCGCCGCGACCGTCCCCGGCATCGTCGCCCAGTGCGTGCAAACAGGCGTCAAAGCACTCGTTGTCATCTCCGCCGGCTTCAAGGAAATGGGCGCCGACGGCGCTGCCCTCGAGCGCGCCATTCAATCCGAGCTACGCAAAGGCGCAACCCGCCTCATCGGTCCCAATTGTCTCGGCATCATGAATCCTTGGCTCGGCCTCAACGCCACCTTCGCCCACGACATCGCCCGCCCCGGCAGCGTCGCCTTCCTCAGCCAGAGCGGCGCTCTCCTCACCGCCATACTCGATTGGAGCCTCTCCGAAAACGTCGGCTTCAGCGCCATCGTCTCCACCGGCTCCATGCTCGACGTCGGCTGGGGCGATCTTCTCTCCTTCTTCGGCGAGGACGAAAAAACCGAAAGCATTCTTCTCTACATGGAATCCATCGGCGCCGCCCGCTCCTTTCTCTCCGCCGCCCGCGAAGTTTCCTTCAGCAAGCCCATCATCGTCATCAAAGCCGGCCGCTCCGAAGCCGCCTCCAAGGCCGCCGCCTCCCACACCGGCGCCATGACCGGCAGCGACGAAGTCTACGACGCCGCTTTCCGCCGCTGCGGCGTTCTTCGCGTCGATCGCATCGACGAGCTCTTCCACATGGCCGACGTTCTCGGCAAACAACCGCGCCCTCGCGGCCCTCGCCTCACCATACTCACCAACGCCGGCGGTCCCGGCGTTCTCGCAACCGATACTTTGGTGGCGCTAGGCGGCGAACTCGCCCCGCTTTCCGAAGCCTCTCACAACGCCCTGGACGCCTTTCTTCCCCCGCACTGGAGCCACGCCAATCCCATCGACATCCTCGGCGACGCCGACCCTGAGCGTTATTCGCGCGCCTCCGAAATCGCCATCCGTGATCCCAATTGCGACGGCCTCCTCGCCATTCTCGCTCCCCAGGGCATGACCGACCCCGCGCACGTCGCCGAAGGCTTGAAAGTCCACGCCAAGGTTCATGGCAAGCCTCTGCTCGCCAGTTGGATGGGCGGCCAAGCCGTCGAGGCCGCCATCAACATTCTCAACGCCGCGGGAATCCCTACCTTCTCTTATCCTGACTCCGCCGCCCGCGCCTTTAAGTCCATGTGGAACTACTCCTACAATCTCCGCGGCTTGTACGAGACGCCTTTTTCCGCCGACGATCCCTCCGTCTTAAACGATCGAAAAGAAAAAGCCCGGCATCTCATCGAGGCCGCAACCTCTTCCGGCCGCGAGCTCCTCACCGAATTGGAATCGAAAGAAATCCTGAAATTGTATGGAATTCCCACAGTAAATACGCTCCTTGCGAAAACGGACGAGGGAGCCGTCGAGAAAGCCAAAGAAATCGGTTTTCCTGTTGTCCTGAAACTCCACTCCGAAACCGTCACTCACAAAACCGACGTAGGAGGGGTTCAGCTGAATTTGGAAAATGATCGGCAAGTCCGCGAAGCTTATCGCGCCATCGAATCCTCAGTAGTCGCCAAATCCGGCCGAGCCGCTTTCCTGGGCGTCACCGTCCAGCCCATGATTCGCGCCGAAGGCTACGAGCTCATTCTCGGCAGCTCCATCGACTCCCAGTTCGGCCCCGTCATTCTCTTCGGATCCGGCGGCCAGCTCGTCGAGATCTATCGCGACCGCGCCCTCGCCCTTCCTCCGCTGAATTCCACTCTCGCCGCGCGCCTCATGGAGCGAACCAAAATCCTCAAAGCCCTTCGCGGCGTCCGCGGCCGCAAACCCGTGGACCTTCCCGCCCTCGAAACTCTTCTCGTCCGTTTCAGCGAGCTCGTCGTCGAGCAGCCCCGCCTCCGCGAAATCGATATCAATCCCGTCCTCGCCTCTGCCGAACACTTGCTCGCCCTCGACGCCCGCATGGTCCTTTTCCCCGCCGACGTCCCAGACGCGCTGCTCCCCCGCCCCGCCATCCGCCCATACCCATCGCAATATATTTCCCGTTGGAAACTGAAAGACTCCAGCGAAGTCACCCTCCGCCCCATCCGACCCGAAGACGAACCCCTCCTCGTCGCCTTCCACCACACGCTTTCCGACAGCTCCGTCTACCTCCGCTATTTCCAAATTCAAAAACTCGATTCCCGCGTCGCTCACGAGCGCCTCATCCGCAAATGCTGCGTGGACTACGACCGTGAAATCGCTCTCGTCGCCGACCGCATCAATCCCCAAACCGCCGCCCACGAAATCATCGCCGTCGCCCGCCTCTCTCGCCAGCTTGGCCGCGAAGAAGCTGAACTTGGCGTCCTCGTGGCCGACCGCTATCAAGGTTCCGGTCTCGGCCGGGAACTCGTCGCCCGCCTCATCCAAATCGCCCGCGCCGAAAAAATCCCCGCCATCGTCGCCCACATCCTCCCCGAAAACGGCCCCATGCTCGCCCTCGCCCGCCGCTTCCACTTCACCTCTGCCCCCAACTCCGACCCCGCCTCCCACACCGCCATCCTCCGCCTCGACTCTCTTTTTGATTAGTAGCGGCCCCACCGAATCTCCTGAAAAAACTGCGTCACTACGCGCTTACCGGCATGAAAGGCGGGTGGCTGACGGTTGAATTCGCAGGAAATCCTGGGTGGCCCATCCTTGCGGGCCGTCTCGCAGGCAGGCGCCTTTATCTCTATTGCTCACCTCCTGGTCCTTGGTCTCTTGGATTTGCAAGTTGACTCAGCTGAACAGCCTCAAGAGTGGTGTAGGATGCAGGCGACTGTCCGACGCTCGCAGCTCCAGAAGGATGTTGCCCGATTGCTCAAACGAACCTTACCGGCGATCGGCTCTCCCGCATCGTTACAAAACTGCGCGAACGGGATGGAAAACAAATGACCGCATCAACGCCCGGTTTGAACCTCGGCCGTCATCTGTTTGGAGTGGCGGCTGCAGCCTTTGGCCTCATCACGCTGGTCTGGCACGACTACAACGGCTGGCATCAACCGCGTTACCTTGTCTACGCCGCCGCTGTTGCCCTGATCTTCGGCGGCGCTGCCATTCAGTTCCGTCGCACCGCGAAACCGGGCGCACTCGTCCTTGTTGCGATTAATCTTGTCTTCGCCTTGCGGTGTGTGCCAGGAATCGTCGCCGCACCGCGGGTCTACAATAGCTGGGGCAACTTCTTCGAGCAATTCTCTCTCGTCGTTGGAGCGGCCATTGTTTCTGCCCTCTTGGCATCCGCCTGGTCAGCGCAAAGTCTGAATCTGCTCGCACGCATTCTTTTCGGCCTCTGTACCGCTTCCTTCACACTCGAACAGGCGTTTTATCTTCACCCTACCGCCAGTCTTGTTCCGAAGTGGCTTCCGCCAAATCAGATGTTCTGGGCAGTTGCCACGACTGTTTTCTTCGCACTCGCGGCTGTGGCTCTTCTCTCGAATCGAATGGCGCTTCTCGCCTCTCGCCTGCTGACATTGATGCTCGTGCTCTTTGGCCTGATCGTATGGGTACCGTTGGTCCTTTCGGTTCCCCACAGTCATTCGAATTGGAGCGAAATCACCGAGACCTTCGCGATTGCCGGAGCAGCCTGGATTCTCGCGGATCTCCTCGCCGCGCGGCCGGCTCTTTAATCCGAAGGAAGTTTTTGGGTCGCCCCGCCTTGCGAGTTTTGCACCTGGGGATTTGACTTTTCCACACTTATCCACAGCCTTGTCAAGTCACTCACTCTCCCGCCAACTCCTTCCAATCCCGCGACTTCCACCACTCCCATTCGAATCCGCGCCGGCCGTTCGAATGACCATGCAGTAATTAGATAAAATTAGTCGACAAGTCGCCAATACCTTGCTATATTTCCGCCATGCTTGCCCCGGGCCCAGAAGGGCTTCGTCCACGCCGCCCCCTACCTCCTCACGGTCATCACGAACGCAGAGAGGGGCTTGCTTTTCTGTTCCTTCCCGTCACTCTCCTTTCGCGACTAAGTCCTTCAGAATCCGCACTTCCGGAAATCACACTTATAACCCCTTTAGAATCAGCATTTCCAAAACGCAGGACTTAAAACCCTTTAGAATCCGCACTTACGAAAAAAACCGGGAGGGGAGGACGGCTAGCCAGCTTCCAAAATGGTCCTGAACAATGTTCACGGTATGAAAATGGCATTCAGAAAATCGAATGCGGGTCGATCGAAACTGTATCTACCCTGTTTTCATGGGATTCCTTGGTCACATGCTCGTGTGACAAGGGTCACAGACGTGGAATCAGCCTTGCTTTAGCTTCAGGATACGCAAGTGTCAAGATGTTGGTGATTCGAGTGGAGGGGTGATGATGGGTGTTCAACGTAAGAAGCCCAAGATTGCATTCCTTGTCATTCTCCCGTTCCTGCTTGCCGCTGCGGTTGCAGCGTTTGGAGGACCGCCGCAAGACAATCCTTCTTCCAGCAAGTCCGATCAAAAGCCCTATGTGAGGCAGACGGATCCGTCTCTCTATGTAGGTTCCGAGACCTGCAAAACCTGCCATGCCGACATGCCGACCAAGGATTTCTTCAAGAACTTTGAAGACACCCCGCACTATGTGACTACCATGGATACGAAGAAAGGCCCGGAGTGGCACGGTTGTGAAGCTTGCCACGGTCCAGGGAAAGCTCACGTCGAGGGCGGCGGAGATAAGACCAAGATTTTTACCTTCAAGGGCGCATCGGCGCAGGAGATCAGCGCTCGCTGCCTTGACTGCCATCAGTATGGAGAGGAGCACAGCAATTTCGCACGCTCCGTCCACATTCAGAACGGAGTGGGCTGCACGGATTGCCACGACCCGCACCATGCAAAAGAGAGCCAGTTTCTGCTCAAAGAGAAGCAGCCAACACTTTGCTACGGCTGCCACCTGGATAAGAAGCAGCAGTTCAACCGGCCTTTCCATCACCGCGTGAACGAAGGACTCGTAAAGTGCACCGATTGCCATAACCAGCATGGTGGTTTCCAGACCCGCCAATTGCGAGCGACCGGGACGCAGGACCTGGTTTGCTTCAAGTGCCACACGGACAAAGCCGGCCCGTTCGTGTACGAACATGAAGCCGTCAAGATCGAAGGCTGCACGGCTTGCCATCTGCCACATGGCTCTTCCAATCCGCGCCTGTTGAAGCGCGCACAGGTAAACCTGGTCTGCCTGGAATGCCACGCTTTCTCCGCGGATGCGGGAGGCCCCGCGGCCACTCCCACTTTCCACAACCAGGCGCAGAAGTATCAAGCCTGCACGATGTGCCACACGGCGATTCATGGTTCCAACAGCAGCCACGTTTTCTTCACTCCGTAAGGGAGAGCCGACATGCGCGGAGTCAATCAACCATCGAGAGTCCTTTGGAAGAACCGGGTGATAGGCATTGGCTTGCTATTGATCGGCCCCCTGCTCATAGGCGGAGTACCTCTGGCCGAAGCCCAGCAGGACGAGGAGCAGAAGGGCATCGGACAAGGAAATTACAACGTCAAGCAGTCGATCGAATTCGGCGGACGCTTTACCAGCATCTCGGGAGACACGCAAGCTTACGACACCTTTGTGAATTTACAGCAAGGGGCGCGCCTCCTGGGTTTCACCACCGAGATGAAGTCGCTCGATCACCATGCCACCCTTTTCGATCGCTTCTACTTCAGCAATTTCGGTTACGGCGGCGACCCCAACCAGGTGTCGCGCCTCCGCGTGGCCAAAAACACTTGGTATAAGTTGGACGCCCTCTTCCGCAAGGACGAGAACTTTTGGGATTATTCGCTTCTGGCTAATCCATTGAACCCCACGACTCCGTTTGCAAATGGACCGGCCGGTTATGGCGGCACGGTTTGCACAGCGTGCGTGCTTGACTTCTCACCGCACAACATGAACACACGGCGCAAAATGGGAGATTACAATCTGATCATTCGCCCGGAATCTCCCATACGCTTTCGCATGGGATATTCGAGAAATATCGTGGAGGGCCCCGCTTTCACCACGATTCATCAAGGCACCGAGCAGTTTCTCCTGCAAGACGTGAAAACCACGGTAAACGTGTATCGCTTGGGATTGGATCTCAAGCTCCTCCCTAGAACCAACATCAGCTACGACCAGGTGTGGACCTACTACAAAGGTGACACGGGAATTGGCGATTTTTCTCAGCCCTTCCCAGTAAATCCCACTCAGAACGTGGACATCGGTGTTTCGCTGAACGCTGGAGCGAGTCAGCCCTGCGCAGGCACGTTTCTTGCTTCGGGGTTTATAAATCCCACTTGCAGCGCCTATTTCAACGGCTATTTGGACCATGGGCGCACTCGCACGAATACACCGACGGAACAACTCAGCATTCAGTCCAATTACTGGCAGAACTGGGACCTCACGGCGCGGATCAGTTACTCGAGCGGGGACACCAACGTCTTCGGCTACAACCAGACACTCTTCGGCCGCGAATCACGAACCAATCTTCGTAACCAGTTCAACACCGGGCCAGTAGTTGGACGTCGCGTAGCAGCCGTTGGAGATTTCGGCGCGACCTGGCACATCACTGAAAAGTTGAGCTTCAATGAAACGTTCCACTACTCGAACTGGCACAATCCAGCCGAGTTCGGCCTCTCCAGCTGCTCTTTTTTTAGCGCCAACCTGAACACCACGGCAAATTTCTTCACGCCGACTGCGGCGGTTCCGCTAACCTGCGTCCCGCCTCTCGGTTCCGTGGCTGGAACGGTAGCTCACAGCACGAGCTCATCGGCAGACATCTCTCTAGTCACTGACAGCAACTTCCTGAAACAAGAACAGAAAACGAATCTAGCGGAGATCGACTACCGCTTTTCCCGCAAGTTTGGCGTGCGAGTCGGGTTCCGTTACCGGAATCGCTACATTTCCGACAATTTCTACGAAGCTCTCAACCAGGTCTTCTATCCCGGGCCCACCGCCGTCTCCGCCGCCCGTGGCGCTTGCGCTCGGGTGGATCCCACACAGCCAGTTTCGCAAGCCAACCTTCCCGCCGACTGCACGTTGAACGCAGATACCTCCATCTCTTTTGTCTCAAACACGGGATTCGCCCCGGCGGAAGCGGCTGTTCCGCCAATCAATGAATACTCCGGCTTGTTCGGCATCTGGGCCCGGCCCAACCAGAAGTGGAGGATCAGCTTTGATACCGAGCTCATGAGCGCAGACGGGACGTTTACTCGCATCAGCCCGAAGCAGTCGCAAGAATATCGCGTGCGCACAAAATATGAACTGACCAACTGGCTGAATCTTGACGGTAACATTTTGATTTGGGAAGGGCGTAACAACCAGTTCCAACAAGGAGACCTGCAGCACAATCGCAGCTACGGCGTGTCGGCAATTCTCCAGCCGAATGAAAAGTTCGGAATGGAAATTGGATACGACTACGAAGATGTTTTCTCGCAGGTCCTAATTTGTTATATCAGTGTCGCGGCCGGCCAGAACGGCCCGGGTATTCAAGCTTGCCCGAACGTTGCGGGCCTGGTCCAACAACTTTCAACATATACCAACAAATCGAGCTACGGCTTTTTTGACGTTTCCTATACTCCGGTTCATAAGTTCACCGCGCACTTGGGCGCCAATCTGACTGGCACCAGCGGTTCCCAACTGCGTCTTGACCCCCAAGAGCTGATCCCCAATCAGGTGACGGGCCCGCTCAATTCCAAATGGCTCCACCCGTACGGCGGGTTTGAGTACAAGTTCACGAAGGCTTGGACCGGAAAGATTTTCTGGGATTATTACGGTTACCACGAAGACCCGACCGTTGGAGCTGGCCCGATCGCCTCACAAGACATTTTCGCGCCGCGAAATTTCAGGGGAAACTTGGTCACACTTTCTGTACGATACGCATTTTAAAATATGGTAGCGTCATACGGAAAATCACGCGCCAGGAAGCGGGAAGCGAGCGCGCTGGAGGGCAGAGTGATCGTAAATAGAATCCATCGGCTGATCTTGGGCTCCGCGACAATCGGATTGGTTTTGTTTTTCTGTTTGCCGGCCGGCGCGCAAGAAACGGGCGAAGGTCTTTTCAAGGCCAAATGCGCAATGTGTCATGGAGCCGATGGCGCCGGCCAAACGGCCATGGGCAAGGCGCTTAAGATTCCAGACCTGCATTCCGAGGACGTTCAAAAGCGGAGCGACGCCGAGCTGACCGAGATCATCACCAAGGGCAAGAACAAAATGCCCCCGTACGACACTAAGTTGAACAAAGAAGAGATTACCAAGCTGGTCGGTTATATCCGGACTCTGGCAAAGAAGCACTAATTTTCCGCGGATTTCGCGGTTTCTTTTCGAAGACCGATTTTGTTTTTCTATGTCGAACGAAGACTCCCAACAGGTTCGGCCGGCAAGGCGCCGTCTCGTCGAAATCCTCCTTGGCGGAGGAGTCTTTGCTTCCGTTGTCTCCTTTCTCTACCCCGTTCTGAAATATCTAGTGCCGCCCGCCGTCCCTGACCTGGGGCAAGACGATGTTGTCGCCGCCGCGGTGGGAGATCTCAAACCGAATGGCTCAAAGGTCTTCCGCTTCGGCAGTCGTCCCGCGTTACTGCTCCTCACCGCTGAAGGCGAATACCACGCAGTCTCCGCGGTCTGCACTCATCTTGGGTGCACAGTTCAATACCGGAGCGATCTGCACGAAATCTGGTGCGCTTGCCACAACGGCACGTATGACCTGGATGGCCGAAACGTCTCCGGTCCTCCGCCGCGACCGCTTGAAAACTTTCAAGTAAATATTCGCGGCAAAGAAATCGTCGTGAGCCGTAAACGGGGAGTGTGAGGTGAAGATCGTCAAGCAGGTGCGCGAATGGATTGATGAGCGCTTCGGCTGGGCGAAATTAACCGAGCCCCTGCGGCATAAAACTGTCCCCATTCACAAGCTCTCTTACTGGTATTTCCTCGGTGGCATCACTCTTTTTCTTTTCGGGATCCAAGTCTGCACCGGGATCCTGCTGCTCATGTATTACCGGCCCAGTGCTAACGAAGCTTTCGAGAGTGTGCAGTACATCATGACACGCGTGCAGTTCGGATGGTTAATACGATCCATCCACTCCTGGGCGGCGAATCTGATGATTTTCACCGCTTTTCTGCATATGTTCAGCGTGCTTTTCCTGCGAGCCTATCGCAAGCCCCGGGAGCTAACCTGGGTGAGCGGCATGATCCTGCTCTTTCTGGTTCTGGGGTTCGGGTTCAGTGGCTACCTGCTACCGTGGAATACGCTGGCCTTTTTTGCAACCAAAGTCGGAACGGAAATCACGGGGCAGGTGCCGTTGGTCGGCCATACGATGATGGTGCTCCTCCGAGGCGGTGAGGAAGTGACGGGCGCTACACTTTCGCGCTTTTTTGGTATCCACGTTGCGGTCCTGCCTGGATTGACTGCATTTCTGATTTTGATTCACCTGGCTCTGGTGCAGCGGTTTGGTATGAGCCTCCCTCCCAGTGTGCAAGCCGCTAGTAAAGTCAATCCCTCGGTAGTCCGAGAGATGAAGTTTTTGCCGAACTTCTTGCTTCGGGAATTCATGGCGTGGTACATCGCGCTTGGCGTACTTGGTGCGCTCGCAGCGTTGTTGCCCTGGGAGCTGGGAACCAAAGCAGATCCCTTTGGCGCGGCACCTGCCGGGATTCGCCCGGAGTGGTATTTCATGTTCATGTTTCAGACCTTGAAGCTCATTCCGTCGAAGATCCTGCACATCGACGGAGAACTTCTAGGAATTGGAGCATTTGGCTTGGCCGGGGCCATTTGGGTGCTGTTGCCATTCCTCGGAGGACAGCGAGAGAAACGGGGGGGGAGGCTGATCAGAGGAGCCGGCGTGTTTGCACTGTGCTACATCGTGGCGATGACTATTTATGGCTACCTTGCAAAGTAGAGGTGCTTGGCGGGTTCTGGTGATGACTCTGGCAGTGTGCGCACTCGCATACGGAAGCCGCGCTCAAACAGCCAATACCTGTCTGGACTGCCACGGCGTGCTCGATCCGCCACTCCGGGTGACCGAGGCGCAATTCTCCCAGGACATTCACTTCCAAAAGGGACTGACTTGCGCGAGCTGCCACGGCGGCGATCCGACGAAAGCTGACATGGACGCCATGAGCAAAGCAGCGGGTTTCCGTGGAAAGATTGAGCGCAACCAAGTTCCGGCGCTATGCGGCCGGTGCCATTCGGATGGAAACTTCATGCGCCAGTACAATCCAGGCCTGCGCACAGATCAATTCAGCCAGTACCAAACCAGCGTACACGGCAAATTGTTTGCGAAAGGCGATACGAAAGTGGCCGTTTGCATCGATTGCCATGGAGTGCACGATTTGCGCCCAGCGAGAGACTCGCGTTCCAACGTCCATCCCCTCAACATCGCGCAGACGTGCGCGCGCTGCCACTCGGACGCCGCGTACATGAAGCCCTACGGCATTCCCACGGACCAGTTTGCAAATTACAGCAAGAGCGTGCACCACGAGGCCATGACGGCACGCGGAGATCTGAGCGCTCCGACTTGCACGACTTGTCACGGAAATCATGGGGCGGCTCCTCCGGGCGTGGACTCGGTGAAGAATGTTTGCGCGAATTGCCATGTATTTCAGGCGCAGATGTATGAGAAAAGCTCGCACAAGACAGTTTTTCAATCCGCCGGGCTACCGGGATGCGTCGTGTGCCACAGCAATCATGGAATCACCCATCCTACGGACGCAAAGCTTGGCACGGGCCCGGAGGGCGTTTGCATGCAATGCCATTCCCCGGGTGACGATTGTGATCGAGCCCGAGTCGGTCTGCTCGCGAGCTTGACTAAATTGGACCAGTCCATAAAATCCGCTGACAGCGTGCTTGGCGTCGCTGAATCTTCCGGGATGGAGGTCAGCGAAGCACGCCTGCAGCAGGATCAAGCACGCGATTCTCTGACTAAGGCGCGCGTGACCATTCACAGCTTCCAGCCCAAACTCATTGATCAAGACATTCAAGCCGGACTGAAAATCGCAGCGAAGGATTTGCAAGCGGGAAAGGCTGCGCTTTCCGAGCGGGATTTTCGTAGAAAGGGATTGGGAATTGCAGTAATCTTTATCCTCATTACATTGGTCGGATTGTTTCTATATATCCGGCAGCTTGAAGGCAAGCCGGCGAATGGCTGAGGCCAAGGCAGGGAGTCGGAGGCGAATCGAATGCCTGACAGTAAAGCTATTCTGGGATGGGGATAGAGTTTGGGGATTAGCGATATTGGCTCTGATTCTTAATCCACACCAAGTGCTCGTTAGGAGGAGTAAATGAAGAAGACTACGAACTGGGTCGCGGCCATCACAATCGGCATGGCAATGGCTGGATATGTGATATCGAGCGTGCCGGCCCGCGCGGATAATGCGGGAGCCGCGACGTACAAAGCGAAGTGTGCGGTGTGCCACGGAGCAGATGGCAAGGGCGAAACCGCTGTTGGTAAAACGAATAAAATTCGGGACCTTGGTTCCGCGGATGTGCAGAAGCAGAGCGATGAGGACCTTGCGGAACTCATTGGAAAGGGCAAAGGGAAAATGCCGCCTTACGGCAAGAGCCTGAAACCTGAGCAGATCAAGGATCTCGTTGCTTATATTCGTACATTAAAGAAGTAGGACGCTTTCTGATTATCTCGGCTCGATGCCTACAATCGCCACCGTAGTTCTCGTTCTGTTCAGCGCGATTCTCGCGTGCCTGATTGTCGTACGCCCCGAGATCACCGTAACCCGGGCCGGGAAAATCCTTGCGTTCGGAGTTCTCTTCTTTCTGCCGGTCTTCTCTCTTGCAGTGGGCGTGCAAAATGAAATGACTCGCTCCGAGAGCACCACGTTCTGTCTTTCGTGCCACATCATGGAGTCCTATGGAAGGAGCCTGCACATCGACGACCCTTCGTATCTTGCCGCTGCGCATTTTCAAAATCATCGAGTTCCCGCGGATGAAGCTTGCTACACCTGCCATTCGGACTATGCGATGTTCGGGACGATCAAAGCGAAGCTCGGCGGCTTGCGGCATCTGTACGTTTATTATCTGGGAACGCCGCCGTTGCCGCAGGATATCAAGCTCTACAAGCCGTTCAACAATCAGGTGTGTCTGCATTGCCATCTGGGCGCGCGATCCTTTGAAGAGGGAGTCGTTCACAATGCGGATCCGGCGACGCTTCCTGCGATCAAGGCGAACAAACTATCGTGTATTTCTAGCGGTTGCCACGAGATGGTTCACAATGTGGGCCATTGGGGCGACGTGAAGTTCTGGTACCAGAAAAACTAATCCGTCCGGAGGAGTCCATGAATCGGCGGCTCCGTATTTCGGGAGTTCTTGTGACTATCGGGTTGCTCGTTGAGGGACTCTGCCTCATGTGGTCGCGTCCCATCGCGTTTGTCGTGCTGGTGGTATTCGGGGGCATGCTGATCGGCATTGGAGTTTTGTTTTTTCTCCTCTCGCTTGCATCCGCGGCTCCCGATTCGGCACACGCATCAGGCCTTGCTCCCGATAAACGGCAGTAGCAAACAGAATTTGGCGTCAGGGAAAGCCAACGGCTGACAGGAAAAGTCTCACCTTTACAGAGTGACGGTTTTCGCGTGGCGTACAAAGGAAGCCAGAGTGCGCCAGAACGCCGTCTGCAAATTTACGTCAGCGTACTCTGGAGCACTTCGCGCAATAATTCTTGCTTTGGCTGGGCGAGCTTTTTTCCATGTTCCGTCAGATAGAAGACGTCGATGGCCTTTTGGCCTTCGGTGTCGATCAGCGCGACGTCGATGTTGCAACCAAGCCGGGCTAGCGCGGAGCCGATGTCGTACAACAATCCCGGGCGGTCCTGCGCCATGATTTCCAACAGAGTGCACTGCGCCGAAGACGCGTCGTCGTAGTTAACGCGCATCTCCACGGTCACTTTGGGTGGTCTTGCCTTGCTCGCGCGTTCTCGACCTCTTAGCAAAGGCTCAAGAGGCGTTTTCCCGTTCACGACGTCGGCGAGACATTTTTGCAACCGCTCGATCTCGCTGGGGTTCAGCTCAAGCGTGTGGTGCAAGTCTACAAATTGAAAGGTATCCAACACAACGCCAGCAGCATTCGCAAAGGCATCGGCTTTCACGATGTTCATGCCCCAGCCCGCGAGCACGCCGGAAATAGTTGCAAACAGCGCGGGCCTGTCGGCGGTCAACAAAGTCAGCGAGAAAGAGTGGTGTCGCGCTGTCAATTCAGATTGTACTGGCTCGGTATCCAGCTTTTGATAGAGCAAGAAGTGAGCAGCAATCTCAGCGGCAGTGTGCACTGAGCGGTAGCGCCGTGGAAAGCCCTCGAGGAACCGTTCGACCTCAGCCTTATTCGCACCGCCGGCCTGGCGGCCCACCTGCTCTAAGAGAGGAACTTCATCGGAGGCATGCAGGCGGTCGCGGTCCAGAGTGCGGCTGAAGTGATTTGAGGCCGCCACGAAAAGCTGCCACAACATTTCCGCTTTCCAAGGTGTCAAGGCTTCAGGATTCACCGCGTGAATGTCCGCGTAGGTCATCAAGCACAGTCGCTGCAGCCGCTCTTGTGTCGCCACGATATCTGCGAACACGGAAACCGTTTCCGGATCGAAAATGTCGCGACGCTGCACTGTCGCGGACATGTCCAGGTGATGTTCGATCAAAAAATGCACTTCGGCGATTTCGTACTCGGATAGCGCAAGCCGCGTCGCGGCGCTCTCCAACGCTTCCAGACTTCCCGTGACGTGGTTGTCAACGGCCATGCCCTTGCCGACGTCATGGAGAAGCAAGGCCAGAATCAGCAAATCGCGGCGTTCCACCGTCTTCCACAACTGCCGGAAATGCGCAGCACGCTCGTCGGGCGGTTCGGCGAGTTCTTGCAAATGCTCGATGGTGCGCAGCGAGTGTTCGTCAACGGTGTAGCGGTGGTAGAAGTCCCGCACCACCAACGAGTCGATGGCTTTGAACTCCGGCAGCACTTCGAGGAGAAGGGAAAGACGTTGCATGGGTCGGAGCGCCATGCTGGGATAATCCGAGCTCAGAATTTCCCGCAGAGTGGCCCAATTCACTTGTATGTTTTTCTGGGGAAGCTCGGGGTGTTTCAAGATGTAAAAGATCGCGCGTTCCGCTTCCCGGCTTAACGGCACGCCAGTGCGGGCGGCCTCGGTAAAGAGAGCAAAAGTCACTTGGCGGTCGGAAAGCGCGGGCTCGTCCACCGCTTCAAGTAAACCGTCCCGTACCGCAAAAGGTCTTCCTTTGCCAATCTCATTGCGCTGGCCACGCGCGGCGCTTAGTAATCGCTCCCTTAAGGAAGGCTGCGGCGCGGGTCTTTGTTCAATGTAGCGAAGCAGCAGGCGGTTGAGAACGCGAGCCTGGCGAAAATACAGCCGCATCCACTCTTCGGGGTTGCGTTTCGCACCAGGCGGCGAGCCATCGGTCACTCCCAGCGATCGCTCGGCGGCCGCGCTTTGTAGCTCATAGGTCAGCGTGTTGTCATTCCGCGCGTTGCTGTAGTGCAAAAAACACCGGATGGCACTCAGAAAATCGACAGCGCTGGCGGCCATTTCCTCTTCGCCCGCGGTGTTCTTTAACCCTTCTTTTTGTCCATTGACGATCTGCCGAAGCCACGTCGCCGCCTGGTAATCGCGCAGTCCACCCGGCGCATCTTTGACGTTCGGTTCCAGGTGATAGATCGTGTTTCCGTAGCGGGCATGGCGCTCTCGCGTGAGTTTAGTGAGTTCCGCGAGCATAAACGGCCGTGACTGCTTTTCGGGCCCCGGAAGGATTTTTTTGGTAAGGCGGTCGAAAAGTTCTTCATCTCCCGCCAGAAACCTGCGGTCCAAAAGCGCTAGATGAAATTCCGCATTGTCTTCTTCGATCCTTTTGCATTCCTCAATCGTCCTGCCGGCGGAACTCACGCGAAAACCCAGGTCCCACAGCGTTCGGGAAAAATCACCAATCAAGGGACGAAAGTCGGTCTCGGATTTTTCATTCCCAAAGAGAAAAAGAATGTCCAGATCCGAAAAGGGGAAAAGCAGGCGGCGGCCGTAACCGCCAAGGGCCACAAGGCTAAGTCCCTGGGCTTCCGCGTTGTGCACTCGCAGAACTTCGCCGAAAATCTGCTTGGCGATCCGGTCAGCCAGTTCGCAAAGCGAGCGCAGCGTGTCTTGCGCACTTCCGCCCGCTTCAAATTTTTGCCGGATGCGTTGTCGTTCGTCCTCGGCTTGTGGTCCGAGCACGGACAAGGGAGTCAAAGAGCCTTGCATGATTTTTTCGGGTCGGTTGGCCGGATTAAGACCTGGGCGAGCTGCGGTCGTCACTAGAGTTAGAGCGCGTTTTCGCCGCGCTCCTCGTTTCGGATCCGGATAGCTTCCTCAACCCGTGATAGGAATATCTTACCGTCGCCAATCTTTCCTGTCTTGGCGGTCTTGAGAATTGTGTCCACGGCGCGTTGCACCAGCGGATCCGGAAGCACCATTTCCAGTTTAAGCTTGGGGAGGAGGTCCACCGTGTATTCCCGGCCGCGGTAAACCTCGGTATGTCCCTTTTGGCGGCCGTGGCCGCGCACTTCGGTCACCGTCATTCCCTCGATGCCAATTTCGCGCAAAGCATCTTTCACGGATTCGAACCGCGAGGGCTGAATGATTGCCTCAATTTTCATCATGAATGTTTCCGCTCCGCCCCTGCTTTACGCTCCTGCGCCTTCAACCCTCAGGACTCGAGGTTGTACGCCTCTTCACCGTGTTGCGTGATGTCCAGACCTTCGATTTCGTCGGTCTCCGTCACGCGAATGCCAGTAATCATATCCGTAATTTTGAGAAGAACGATGGTGCCAACCAGTGCAAAGCCCCAGGCAATGAGAACGCCCACCAACTGATTGCCAAGCTGTCCCCAATGGCCATCCATTCCGCCTACAGGCTTGCCCGCGCCGAAAATCGGATTGATCACCTGTTGCGCGAACACGCCGGTCAGAAGAGCGCCGATGGTGCCACCAGCGCCATGCACGCCGAACGCGTCCAGAGCATCATCATAGCCGAAAATCGACTTTACTTTTGTCACCATCCAGTAGCAGACCAGGCCGGCGATAAAGCCAATCGCGAGAGCCGGCATGGGCCCTACGAAGCCCGCAGCCGGCGTAATCGCCACCAAGCCTGCGACGGCCCCGGAGATAGCGCCCAGAGCGCTCGCTCGGCCGTTCTTTATCCATTCCGCCACACTCCAGCTAATCGCTGCCGCAGCTGTGGCAAAGTGGGTGGCCACAAATGCGCTTGTCGCGAGCGAACTCGCGGCCAGCGCGCTGCCGGCGTTAAAGCCAAACCATCCTACCCAAAGCAGGCATGCGCCGATGAAACTTAACACCAGAGAGTGCGGTGGCATTGGCTGCCTCGGATAGCCGGTGCGCTTCCCGAGGTACAGCGCGCACACCAGTGCCGAGACTCCGGAGCTGATATGCACGACGGTCCCGCCCGCAAAATCCAACGTTGGAAATTTTCCGCCGAGGGTCGCGTTCAGCAACCCGCCTTTGCCCCACACCATGTGCGCTAGCGGGGCATAAACCACCAGAAACCAGAGTGTTAAAAAAAGGACTGTGCCGCTGAACTTCATCCGTTCTGCCGTCGCACCCGTAATCAGCGCCGGCGTAATGATTGCGAACATCAACTGATAGATCATGAAAGTCGATTGGGGAATTGTTCCGGCGTAATCGGGATTTGGATCGGCACCTACCCCGCGCAGGAACGCGTGTTCGAATCCGCCGATGACAGGGCCGTTTCCGCCAAAACACAGGCTGTAGCCAACGAGGGCCCACATCACACTGATCAGGGCCATCAAGAGGAAGCTCTGCATCATGATGGCCAGGGTGTTCTTTCGCCGGACCAGTCCGCCATAAAACAGCGCAAGGCCAGGTCCGGTCATCATGAGCACCAGCGCGGCGCTCACCAGCATCCAGGCATTGTCCCCGGAGGATTGCGCGGCGGTCACCCGTTGGTCGAGTTGCGCCAGTTTATCGTTCACCGCCTTTTGAGTTTCCGGAATAGTGCCCGCCGTCGCGCTGGAAGTTGCGGAAGGGGAACCGGTTGCAGAGGAAGTTGGGGTCTGTTGAGCGAAGGAGGGAGCTGCCGCGAGCACCATGGTCATGAGCAAACAACACTTCCATCCCAGGTGCTTCATAGATATGTCCACTCCGCTGCGTTTGGGTTGCTCCCGGCTAGGCCGGGGCTGAGTTGAAAAAGAAACTGCCGGGACCCCACCACTTTTTCGACTTGGATTATACGCGTGCCCGCGCCGAGTCAGGTTTAGAAATTTTAATGGGCTGAATTCAATTTTTGAATTCTCTGTTTTGCAACTCAAATTGTGCCATGTGGCCCTTCCACCTGTGTTCACAGTTCGCCCTGGCAATTCTTTGCCAGCCGAATCTTGCGTAGCGTCGGGGCCATCGTATAATGCATCTCGGTCGCGAAGGCGCCGTCCCTGCAGTTTTGGCCAGGCGGGCGATGCCGCAGCACCAGAACGAGGCTTTCGAAAGAAGTCCCATGAATGAGCATCTCCCCTTGGAAATCACCGTGCGGGAATCCGGGGCCATCCCGATTCTCGATGTTCGAGGACGCCTGACGATTGGGGAGCCCAGCGAGCAGCTTCATCAGGCTCTCGAGTCGGTCGTCAAGGGTGGCGCTCGAAAGGTGGTTGTCGATCTCAACAATGTTCCTCAGATTGACAGTTCCGGCATCTCGTCTCTGGTTCGCATTTCCATTAAGCTGACTCGGGAAGGTGGAGCGCTGCGTCTTGTATGCGGTCCTGGCCGCGTGCGCGATGCGCTAACCGTTACGCGCCTCGTAGAAGCCATACCGACTTTCGATACGGAATCCGCCGCACTGGCAAACTTCGCTTAGCCAAAGCAACAGTAACCGTCTGTGGCGTGCTTTCGATTGGGTGCACCGCGGATCCGTCAGAAAGAGGTCGATTTAACACGAAGCAGTAAGTATCGTTGTGCTACACTCTGCAGAATGTGGCGATGCGGCCGCATTCCTTGGTGGATCGCTCCGGTGACGGTCTACTTCTCTCTTGCGGTTGGCTTATCCTTTGCGCAAGATCCGCAGAACCTGCCCGAATCCAATCCACCGTATCGCACAGAGCTTAAGACCCTCGCCGGACGCATACTTAAAAGGGCGGATAAAGCCAAGTGTCATCCCGGCAGCTGCACCGTCCTCGTCGCAAATTTCACAACCCCATCCGGCTCAACTTCGCGTCTCGGCATTCAGTTGGCCGATTCCGTCGCGGCGGAATTTGTTGCATTAGGCGGAGGCATTAAGGTCGCTGACCGAAGCCGCCTTCAGGATTATCTGGTTCGCGAGCACATTCCTTCCGACGCATTGAAAGATCGCGAGGCGGCGCGGTGGCTTGCCACCGAGTTTCACGCCAACGTCGTACTTATCGGCACAATCGAGCAGCTGGGCGATCATTTCAACTTATTGACTGAACTGCTGAACATTTCCAACGAGGGGGTCGGCCCACAGGAAGCGATGAGGATTGCGATCCAAGAGCCGCGGGAGGCATTCGCCCCTTTCGAACGATACGATGCGGAGCGTTTCAGGGAGGCGACAACTCCCGAGCATACTTCCCCGCCGATGCGTGCGGGAGCAAATGGGGCTACCGTTCCGGAGTGCATCCATTGCCCTCCACCTGAGTATACAGACACGGCGCGAAAGGTGAAGTTTACTGGAACTGTGGTCTTGATGGTGACAGTCACAGAGGAGGGCCGCGCCAGTGACATAGCCATCATCAAGGGCGTTCCATTTGGTTTGAACGAAGCAGCGATCAAAGCAGCGAGTGCGTGGAGTTTTAGACCAGCGACTTACGGAGGTAGGCCTATCGCTGTGCGAGTTCCAATCGAATCAACATTCCGACTTTACTAGCGGGCTCATCCGCCTTTTTTCAATTCGGCGAGGACCAGCTTCGCGACTTCTTTTAGCGTTTCGAATACGCCGATTCCTTGAATGGCCACTCCCTCGAGCACGGGCTCGCCTTTTTTCTGGAGCTGCTTCGTGAGCTCTGCCACAGGCATAGCGTTGGGCAAGTCGCGTTTGTTCAACTGCAGCACATAGGGAATCGTATCGAAATTCAGGTTGTGTTCTTTTAAATGCTCCTGGAGGTTCTCCATAGTTTCGAAATTTGCGTCGAGGCGTTCTTCCTGGGAATCCGCCACGAAGACGACGCCGTCCGCGCCTTTCAGGATGAGCTTGCGGCTGGCTTCATAGAACACCTGCCCAGGCACAGTATATAAATGAAAGCGCGTTTTGAACCCGCGGACAGTTCCAAGGTCCAAGGGGAGAAAATCGAAGAACAAAGTGCGGTCCGTTTCCGTGGCCAAAGACACCATTTTCCCCTTCTGGTTTTGCCCGGTGTGGTCGTAGACCCACTGGAGGTTCGCGGTCTTTCCGCCCAGACCTGGACCGTAGTACACGAGCTTGCAGTTAATTTCGCGCGCAGGAAAATTGATGAAAGGCACTTGATCCTAACCAGAGTTCGGCCACAGATTTATAGCATACGCAGTGCTGGCAGGCCAGCCTTCCGGCTGTGCCTGTCCTCTGTCGGATAACTTACTTACAGTTTCCGCGAAAAAGCCCTCATTTCGATGTCTTTTTTCTCTTCGTGCTGCTCGGAGGTTACTCTTTTGAGCCCTCGCAATCCCACTTCCACTCGTTGACGCCATCATTCTCCTCTGATACGATTTGCGACATGGCAAAAGCGCGCAAAGCCGCTTCGGGCTCATCGGGGCATGACAAAGAGACGGCGCGCGGTCAATCTAACTTACAGAAAAAAAAGAACTTACTTCCTCCGCCACCGGCGCAGCGCGGCGGCGTCGAACTGGTCGATCCCCGCGTTCAGGCACAGCTCAAGATTTACGACGAGGCTCTCGCCCTCTTCCACCAGCAGAAATTTGCAAGAGCGAAGCAGGAGCTGGAAAAAGTTCTCGAAGGCCCCAGCAAGGAACTTGCAGACCGCGCCCGCATGCATGTGCGCATCGCCGAGCAGCGCATGAAGCCCAGCGCGGAGCAGAACCCACGGACCGCCGATGAGCATTACCAGCGGGGTGTGGCTATGATGAACATCGGCCGCTGGGACGACGCTCGCGAAAGTCTTCTGAAAGCCCGTAAAGCTTCGCCGAAATCGGATTACATTCATTACGCGCTTGCGGCTCTTGATTGCCTCACGGGCGAAGCGGACTCAGCTATGGCCAACCTCAAAGTCGCCATTGAGCTCCGCCCGGAAAACCGCTTCCACGCGCGCAACGATGAAGACTTCGCCTTCCTCCAGGAAGATCCTCGATTTACGGAACTTCTCTATCCGGAGAAAGACGGTACCGCCGGCTGAGCCTTCGTGAATTGATTTTCTTGTCCGTGAGCCCAAACGCGCCAAGGAAATTGTTCGATTTCGGATTCCGGCCTGATTGGTATCAGTTTCCCAAAATGTTGGAACCGAGCGCAGGAATTCAGCTCGGAGAATTACGCCTCGAACAAAACGATTTGTAGAAATGTTTCACTACGTCAACCCGTGAAGAAAAAAGCGCACAAACCGAAGCTTCTCACTCGAGGATTCCGAGTTGTGGCACTTGGTGGAGGCACCGGACTTTCCACCCTATTGCGCGGCCTCAAGGAATATGTGGTGCGGCGCAGCGATGAGCATCCCAATACGGATAGGCCCATCTCTGAACTTACGGCCATAGTTACCGTCACCGATGACGGAGGCAGCTCCGGGCGTCTTCGCCGCGAGAACCGTATTCTTCCCCCCGGTGACATCCGCAATTGTATGGTGGCCCTTTCGAAAGATGAGGCTCTTCTTGGCCGCCTTTTTCAATATCGCTTTCACGCTGGCCGGGGACTCATCGGCCACAATTTCGGCAATCTGTTCCTTGCCGCGCTCACACATGTGACGGGAGATTTTGCGGAAGCTGTCCGCGTCAGCAGCAAAGTTCTCGCTATTCGCGGCCGGATCTTTCCTTCGACACTTTCAAACGTTCATCTAGTCGCCAGGCTGACGAACGGCCGCATCGTCCGGGGAGAAACCCGCATCACCGCGAGCCGGACACCGATCGATAAAATATCGCTTGCGCCTCGCCGCGTTGCGCCCTTTCCTACCGTGATCGAGGCGATTCAAGAGGCCGACTTGGTTCTTCTCGGCCCCGGCTCGCTCTATACCAGCATCCTTCCGAATCTGCTCATCCCGGAGATCGCAGCGGCGATCGCCAAGTCCCCGGCTCCGCGCGTATACATCGCCAATTTGATGACCCAGCCGGGCGAGACCGCCGCATACTCTTTGGCCGATCATCTCCGGGCCATCCGCCGCCACACCCCTCGCTCTGTCGTGGATTGGGTTGTGGCGAATCGCCGTCCCATTTCGCCGGAAGTCGCCAGGCGCTATCGTCGCCAAGGAGCCGAGCAGGTCGCCGTCGACCTCCCCGAGCTTCAGAGGCTCGGGTACCGCGTCGTCCTCGATAATCTCTTTGAAGAGCACGGGGTCATTCGTCACAATCCCCGCCGGCTCGCGCGTCTCCTGCTTGAGGAGTTTCTTTCATCATCAAGTCCGTCAAGGCTTTGAGGCGGTCTGGCTATATCGCAGGCTCGTTTCTAATCTGCGCGAAGCGCGATGTTTGGATCGACGGACGCAGCGCGCCGCGCCGGCAAGTAGCTTGCGATCGCAGCAGCGGCCAGTAGCGTCAGGCCAACTCCGCTAAACGTAAGAATGTCTGTCGGCGGAACTTCAAAGAGAAGCGATTTAACAAGCCCCGTTAAAGTGACAGCGCCGACAATTCCAATTCCGATCCCCATCACTGCCAGCAGCAAGCCTTGCCCTAGAACCATCTGAAGAATGCTAGATGGCCGGGCTCCTAGTGCAATGCGAATCCCGATTTCGCGGATGCGCTGGCTGACCATCAGGGACATGATTCCGCCGATGCCTGCTGCGGCGATCACAAGCGCTAGTCCTGCAAAAATTCCCAAAAGGCTTGCGGTAACTCGGGGAGAGGCCATCGATTCATAGCGGGCCTGTTCCAAAGTCAGAATGCGCGTCACCGCCGTCTGCGGGTCCACATCATGCACGGCGCGAGTCAGAGCTCTCGCCATGCTTCGAGGTTCACCGATGGTGCGGACGATCAGAGTGCTTGGTTGTGCGTTTTGCCCTTGCGAAGCATAAAATTCCGGGGAGGGCGGATGGTCCAGCCCAAACTCCCTCACGTCTCCGACCACGCCTACGACAGTGACCCAGTGTTCTCCGGCATCCGTTGAAACTCGTTTTCCGAGGGGATCCTCGTTCGGCCAGAACTGGCGTTTAGCGGTCTCATTTATGATCACTACGTGAGGCGCTTCGCCCTTGTCTGTTTCCGCGAGGAGGCGACCTGCCTTCAAAGGAATCCCGAGGGTCTTGAAATAGTCGGGAGAAACGGAAGCAAATGTGCTGACGGGCGGGGCCTGGCCGGGTTCCAAGTCGCGGCCTTCAATTTGAAAGGTGTTGGAGAACCATTCCGGGATCATTTCCGGCTCGAATGGATACCTGCTCGAAATCGCCGCAGAGAGCACTCCGGGTTCCGATTGAACCCGATCGAGCAATTTCTGAATCACCACCGCGGTCTTGTCGGAGCCGGTATATTTCGACCAATTGAAAGTGGTTCGCATAGCCAGCACTCGTTGCGGCACGATTCCTGCATCCACTTGCTGTATTTTGATCAGGCTGCGAATCATGAGTCCCGCGCCAATCAGCAACACGAATGAAAAAGCTATCTGACAAACGATCAGCGCGTCGCGCATGCGATTCTGCCGCCGGCCCGAGCCCGCACCTGAGGTCCCATCTTTCAGGCTCGAGGCTACATTCGCGCGCGAGAAGAGCGCGGAGAGCGTGCCAAAAACGATACTTGTGCCCAGAGCTGCGGCCAGCGCGAACAGCAAGACTTGCGAATCAATGTGGATCTCGCGTGCACGAGGCGACAGGCGTCCGACAAAGTCGGTGAGAAGCTGGAGGCTTCCGTAAGCCAACAACAGTCCCAGCATGCCGCCGGCGAATGCCATCAAAAAGCTCTCCGTCAGAAGTTGCCGCAGAAGCCTGCTGCGTCCAGCACCGAGAGCGCTGCGGACGGCAAGCTCCCGCTCGCGCTTGGCCATTCGCGAGAGCGTCAGATTGGCGACATTTGCGCACGCGATCAGAAGCACGAACGCAGCGGCGGCGAGCAGCAGAAGCAGCGTAGGGCGCGCTTTACTCGTCAACTCCTCTTGCAAAGGGGACGCCGAAGCAGCGAAGCCGACGCTATTCGGATACGACTTTGGATATGCTGCTTTCAGCCTGGCGGCGATAGTGGAGACGTCCGCATTGGCCTGTGTTACCGTCACACCCGGCTTCAATCGCCCGAACACTTCCATCATGCGCATATCGCGGTTTTCAAGGTGAGCCTTTCCGGAACGGAAAGGACACGCGGAAGTGGGCATGTAAACGTCATTTTCATTGGGATATTGCGGCACGGCGGGCAGCACACCGACCACCGTGTGCACTTTGTCGTTCAACTCAAATGTCTTGCCGACGATTTCAGGGTCCGAGCCAAAATCGTTTTTCCAATATTCGTAGCTGAGCACTAACACTGGTGGCGCGTCCGGTTTGTCATCGTCGGACAAGAATGTTCGCCCGAGCAAGGGTTTGACTCCAAACAAATCGAAGTAGTTGGCGGAAACGACCCCCGTTCGCACGCGTTCCGGATCGCCGTGCCCGAACAGCGTGAAAGACATCCCGTGGTATTCGACCAGGCCTGAGAGAGTCCGGTTTTGCGCGCGATAGTCTTCTATTTCCTTTACGGAAAACGACAAATCCTCGATGCCCAATTTTTTCTCCTGTTGGCGTATGAAAATCAGCTGGTTCGCCTGGGGATAGGGGAGGGACTTAAGGAGTACGGAGTGTACGACGCTAAAGATGGATGTATTCGCTCCGATGCCCAAGGCGAGCGTGAGAATCGCAAGCGCGGTGAATCCCGGATTCTTCCGCATCATGCGGAATGCATAACCGCAGTCGCTGGTCAGGATTTGCCAGTGCTCGCGCGGGGCCGTGCTAAAGATTCCGACGATGGTCTCCTTCCAAAGTTTGAGCGCCTCCAAGAAGCCGCCCCGCTCTTCCAATTCGCGTTGCTGCTCGCGAAAAACACCTTCCATTTCGCCTTCATAGTTCGTCCGGAAATCGAACGGCAAAACGCGAACCAGGGCTCGAAACAGCTTTTGCGAAAAGGGCAGACTCTGTTTTTCCATGACCGACATTCCTCGCTAAGCAAGTTTTGGTTTTCGGAAGAGTTTCTTGGAGCGCGCCTGTCCCAGTGCTTCTTCCATGCGCTCGGCTTCGGCTACCGCCACCTCACGCCCGAACTCCGTAAGCAGATAGTAGCGGCGGCGCTCGTCGTCGAGCACTACTTCAGGCCGCCGGCTCGATTCCGCAATCAGCCCGGCACTCTCCAGCCGTGACAGGTTTCCGTAGAGAGTTCCCGCGCTCAGCCGCACCTTGTTCGCGGTGCGGCGCGCCACTTCTTTCAGAATGGCGTATCCGTGCTTCTCGCCATCGGCCAGCGCCAGCAGGATGTGAAACATCGCCGGGGTCAGCGGCAGGAATGACTGGGTTTCTCTTTTTTTCGGCACTCTTACACCTCCCGGTTTTGCTGCGATCTCTGGCAGCCCGCCTCTATCGTCTGTTGGAAGACTATATCGTGATACGTTATAGTCCATGTGCAAGTTCCCTGCCAAGTAAAAAAAATCGCTAACTCTCAGAATCAAGAAGGCCACCGTCATAAAAAGGTGGTTGTCCTACCCGCGCCAGTGTCCGCTTCTGGGACGTTAGGTCCCGCTACCGGCCAGTATTCCGTTCACGAGCTACTAAGTGTCAGGTTTGTGCGCTGTTTTTCTGGCAGAGTTTAGCGCTTCTTGTTAACGTTTCCAGGAAGACGTTTTGTCGGAAACCTGGAGAGAACATGTCGACATTCGGACTTATCGAATACAGTGATGCCACCCCTGAAGTTCGCGCCATCTATGACGACATCATGGCCACGCGAAAGACAGATTGGATCAACAATTTTTGGAAGGCCATCGCCCACGACCCGTCCACACTGAAGCGCACCTGGGATAGTATCAAGCAGACCATGGCGTCGGGCGCGCTTGATCCGCTGACGAAGGAACTCATCTATGTGGCCGTTAGCGTCACAAACAATTGCCACTACTGCATTGCCTCGCACACGGCCTCTGCCTTCAAAAAGGGTATGACCGACGCTATGTTTAAGGAGCTGCAGGCAGTCATCGGCATGGCCAACGAGACCAACAAGGTTGTCACTGGCTACCAAGTTGAAATTGACGAGCAATTCCGCCCACCTCTGAATCGTTAACGCATTTTGCTATCTCAACACGGCTGTCCTTCAGGACAGGTGTTTCCCTCTTGGTACGCACGTACTATGGCTGATGAGCAGGAGCAAAGCAGACCATATACATGTTCGGTGACTGCCTTGCTTTTCCGCGGGCTAGAGAAAAATATTGCATAGCAAGTGAGCATCCTATGGCACCAATCACCAAAGAAAACGAAGTTTTGACGGCTGCAACTGAATCAGCGGCGACGGCTACCTTGCGACCGAATGCGCGCGGAGAAGACACCCCCGCCCGGCCTCAGCCGGTTGCGCTGGAAGTGCCCGTCACGGTGAACGGAGCGCGCACCGTGGGAGGCAGCGACAAACGCGAACCATTCTCTGAAACCACCAAGACAGTTCTAATCTTCGGCAACGGCGCGGTGATCCGGCTTGGTTCCCCGGTATCGCCAGGTCAACTGCTATTCCTCACGAACGAAAAAACGAAAAAGGAAGTGGTCTGCCAGGTCGTCAAATCGAAGAATTACAGGAACGTAAGTGGCTATGTGGAGCTCGAATTCACGGAGTCGGTCCTGGGCTTTTGGGGAATGCGATTTCCCGCCGATCGGATCGCCGCGCAAGTTCCTGTTTCTTCTGTAACTGTCCCGCACGCAGCAAAGGGCATTCCCCTCGCCCCACTTGCGGCCGCTCCCAAGATAGCGAGTCCGGTAGTCAGCGTGTTCCCAAGAACTTCCGAGGTTTTGCCAGCCCAAATTCATGCCGAACTCAAGCCGGTTGCGCCGGCCGCTGCGAACCCGATCTCCCCATCAACTCCGATTGCGCCGCCCCTAGAAATACCGCCAGCGAAGCAGCTTGAGGTGCCGGGAATACACACGCCGGAGATTTCTTCCTCCGTGGCTTTTTCTGTAGCAAGCCTTCTGAGCCCTCCCGAAACCCATCCGGTCCTGATGCCGTCAAAACTGTCATCGACTCTGATTTCACCGGACGCTGAACAAACTCCGGCAGATGAAGCAGGTCCGATACCGAGCGACGAGTTGAAACAACAAACAGCCCAACTTCAAGAGCAGCTCTCTTCTCTGCTCTTCAGCGATCAGCCAGTCGCAAAGGCAGTTCCTCCCGTACCCGGTCTTGATCCCACTGGTGTTTCGGGTGTAGCAGCAAAGCTATTTGAAATGGCAAAGCCAGAGCGTTCGGCTCCCAAGGCGGGCCTTCCCGCCAAGGGTACTCCTACTCCCAGCGTGTCCTACTTGGACACGGAAGAAGTCAAAATTCCGTCGTGGCTAGAGCCGCTTGCCCGCAACGCTGCCGCTCCTGCATCGACACAAGACCTGATTGAGCGGGAAAAAGCTAAACATGCGGCCGAAATTGCCGCAGCTGCGGAACTTCCTGCGGATCCTCTGCCTATAGCCAATGTCGAAAATGCCCCCGAAATCGAGTTGCCCGGCATCGGTAACTTGCTCCCACTGGACGAAGAAGTGACTTCTACCGACCGCCCGTCCGGCGGCTCTAGGAGAGGAGTGTGGATCGGAGCTATTGCCGCGGCAGTCTTGGCCGTCGCGGGGGGCGCATGGTACTTCATGCAACCGACGAAGGCGGTGCAGGGTACTTCAGCGCCACTTTCTAGCGTACCAGGCACCCCATCGAACGCCGCGATCTCCGGTCCTCCCGCAACACAGCGCGTGTCACAAAATTCCGTGGAAGCTCCTGAGCCGACTTCCCCATCGAACGAGGCACCGCTTTCTAGCTCGCCGGCCTCCGGGGCTTCTCCCACTAAATTGCCGCTTGCGCCCCAACGAGTTCCGGTCACTCGCGACAACACGCGCGGCGGGGGCGCCGCGATCCCGGCCGCAGTCACTGAGCGCATTTCGCACACCTCTCCGGCACCTGAGCCCAACAAACCGGGTCTCGGCGAGGTTCACTTGGCAAGTCCAACCATGAAACGCCCAGCAGCTTCGCAAGATGAGGAAGAGTCGGCTCCGACTCTGGCCAATGGGGCAGTCGTACCAAGTGTAGGCGGGCTGGATTCAGGCCTCGCCGAAAGCGGACGTAAACAGCCTGCCGCTCCGGAAGCGCCGCTTCCCGTGGGTGGAGATGTCAAGTCCGCAAAATTGATAAGTAGAGTCGATCCCGTTTATCCGCCCCTGGCCAGAAGCCAGCATGTGTCGGGCGACGTGGTCCTCGACGCGTCAATCGATGCCAACGGTCATGTCATTACAATGAAAATCATTTCTGGTCCCGCGCTCCTGCATCAAGCCGCGAAAGACGCACTTCGTCAATGGCAGTATCAGCCGGCATCGCTCGACGGCAAACCCGTTCCGATGCGCCTGACCGTCACACTTCAATTTCGAATCAAGTAGTTTGTTCTCCAGTCTCACTTGTCGTCGCGGCCGCCAATATTGGCTTGGTTTATCTTTGTGCGCTGGGAATTGGAACCACGCGCGGCACGCGTATCTCCGCTTCGGGCAGAGTTGGGAAAGCGGCGTGAGGTTCTGACTGATACCAATACGCCACAGAATAAAAGTTATCTCCGCGATCGTTTGCATGGCCGTGTTCAATTGTCGCGCGCAGAGACTTCGTAAACGGAATTGGGGAATCCAAATGGAATCGATAAACCGACCATCGCCCACCTTGCAATTCCGCGCCAACGATCGGCGCTCCGAATAGCCCGTACGCAAAGGGCTTTCCACCAAAGTCCCATGCTCCCAAGAAATAATCTTCCGAGCCCGTTCCGTTGATGGACGGCAGCCTCTCGCCATCGACAAAAAACATGTCGTCTCCCTCGCCCCACCACCCGTCCTGATTCTCAACCACTGACATGGTGACTCCGGCGAAATGCCCGCGGCCCGTCGCTTCCATCCAAACGAAATTATCCTTGCCCTCCAAATTGGTCTTGTTACCAGGAATGGCCTGATTCGGAGTTGCTTGGCGGTACTGCGCGTGAAAGTAAAGCGTACCGGCCGGGAGAACCGACTTGTATGTGCGCACATCGATATTCCAATAAACGGCCTCGGCACGACTCTGGCCCTCGTTTGTGAGCGTGATGCGGGCGTGTTTCTGAAACGGCATAGGGAAGAAGCAATTCAAAGCCTTGTCGCCTCCTACCGAAAGCGGCACAGACTGATAAAGTGAATATTCGCCCAAACCCAGTCCGAAAAAATCGCCGACCGGCGCCTCGACGCTGGGCGTACTCTCGCCGTCCCAGTACACGCGCAGCACTATTTTCTTCAGGTGGAATCTCTCGTTGCTCGCGATGGTGATCCAAACATGTGAAATTTCACCAGGACCAGATTCATCCAGCAGCGTGAGAGTCTCTCCGGCGGCAAGCGGCCGGTAGTCGTCGTTGCCTCCAGTTCGGTCATAGCTCGAGACTCGCTTCAGAGTGTATTCATGAGGTTCTGTCAGTTTGGAGAGCAGATCGGAGCGCGCCTGACCTGTCGCCACTTCAGGAATAACGAAGGTGAAAAATCCAAGTAGTACGATCAAGATACGATTCATTTGTCGTCTCCGGTTATTCCTTGTCTCGCAAAATTTGTCCGGATTATAGCAGAGCTGATAGCACGACTTGTTGCGCGAGGAGACATCATCACTCCTAAATCTTGCTGTTCAGAAGGGCCGAATTCGTGGCCGGGCAAAACTTGTTCTGCTAGACTGGCTACGCTTTGTCGCACTCGACTCGGAGGCATTTTGTTGTCAACTCCGCGGCCACCGCGGCCGCGGCCATGTTGTGGCCTGGCTGGAAAACTGCCAGAGTAGCCAGATCCGGCCCGGCTCTGCACTTTCCTTCCGCGTCTCGCGAACGAATCGCCATCGCTTCGTATCCGTTCAGGGATTTTATCGCTGGCGCGCACGACGGAAACAGCAATTCCGCTGCTTCAAAGATGGATCTGAAAGCGTTCCTAACTCACGTCAAATCAAAATTCAATATCAATAAGATTGAACCCTGGAGCGAGCATTTTCGCGCACGCGACCCGAAATATCTGGAAGAACTCCGCTCGGCTGCCGATAGAGCAGGCGGGGCCATCGTGAACATTGCTGTCGACGGCCAGCATAGTCAGTATGCGGTGAATAAAGCGGAACGCGAAAATGCCATCGCCTTCAGTAAGCAATGGATCGATGTGGCAGCGTCCATCGGGTCGCCAAGCGTTCGCACCAATATACCGCCCGCCAAGGATTCGAAGCCTGATTTGGATCGCGCAGCCAGCAGTCTTCTTCGCGTTGCAGAATATGGCGAGTCGAAGAACATTCTAATCAACCTCGAGAATGACAATTCGCTCAGCGAAGACCCCTTCTTTATCGTCAACGTCATCGAGAAAGTGGGCAGCCCCTGGCTGCACGCGAATCCCGATTTCGCGAACACTTTGGCCGCCCGCGAAGCGGACTATGCCTACAAGAGCATCGCTGCGATGTTCAATCACGCGTTTAGCATCTGCCACGTAAAAGCCATGGAAGCCGATGAAAAGGGCCAGCTCGTACAAGTGGACATGGCGAAGACGTTCGGCATTCTCAAGTCAAGCAACTACAAGGGTTATTGCTCCATGGAATTCGACAGCCCTGGCGATCCGTACGAGGGCACCGCCGACCTGATCGCAGCAACCCTTAAATATCTTTCGTAACTCTTTCAAATCAAGCAGTCGCCTTGAAAGGGCGCTCCCTCTACCTGCGTGAAGACCCTCTTGCTTGCAGCCTGAGGAGCAGGTTCGTATACTGGCGGCCCGGCCAAAAGCGAGTCTGGCGAGTCGGTCGATTTGGAGTATCTTGCAACGGGGTAGCCCGCCAGCCCTCTCTTGGTCCAGCAAAGGCAAGTCGGTCTTGAGTCCCCTTCACAGGCCGAAGTGCGAATTGTTGGTTGACTGAAAGGCCGTTTCCTCAAAGGAGAGTTCCGCATGTCGCAAGCCCCAGTTCCAGAAGAAATGAATGTCTACCAGAATGCGGAAGCGCGCTTTGAAGTGGCCGCACAAAAACTGGGACTCGAGCAGGGCCTCTACCGCTATCTCAAATATCCCAAAAAAGAAATTACCCTATACATCCCTGTCGGCATGGACAGCGGTCAGCTCGATGTATTCGTTGGCTATCGGGTCCTTCATTCCACAGTGCGTGGCCCGGGCAAGGGTGGCATTCGCTTCGCTCCCGATGTTTCCCTCGATGAGGTCCGCGCTCTCGCCACCTGGATGACCTGGAAGTGCGGCGTGGTGAATATTCCGTTTGGCGGAGCCAAGGGTGGCATCATTTGTGATCCCCGCAAATTGTCGCGGGGAGAATTAGAACGTCTTACCCGCCGCTATACTGCGGAACTCGCCGATTGGCTCGGCCCGGAGCGAGACGTCCCCGCCCCGGATATCGGATCAAATGAGCAGACCATGGCTTGGGTCATGGACACTTACTCAATGCACGTCGGCGAAGCCACAACTGCAGTCGTCACGGGCAAGCCCATCGAACTCGGCGGTTCGCGCGGAAGGCGCGAGGCCACCGGCCGCGGCGTAATGATTTGCTGCGACAAAGCGCTCGCTAAGCTCGGCATCAAGAAGCAAGGCTGCCGCGTCGTGATTCAAGGTTTCGGAAACGTGGGCTCGCTGGCCGCGCAGCTGATGCAAGAAGCGGGCTACAAAATCATCGGTCTCGCCGATATCGGCGGGGGCCTTTACAACGAAAATGGCTTCGACGTTCCAAGAGTCATCGACTGGGTCTACACGAAGAAAAAACAATTGCAGGATTTCCCGGGCGGCGGTACAAAAATGTCCGCGCGAGACGTTCTCTTTCAGCCGTGTGATATTGCCGTCCCTGCCGCCATCGAAAATCAGATTACGGAGCAAAACGCTCACCAAGTCCAGGCGCGCATTCTGTGCGAAGGCGCAAACGGTCCCACCACTTGGCAAGCCGACGCGATTGTCGACGCCAAGGGCATCTTTACCGTTCCCGATATTCTCGGCAACGCAGGCGGCGTCACAGTCAGCTATTTCGAATGGGTTCAGGACCGCCAAGGATTCTTCTGGCGGGAAAGCGAAGTCAATGAACGGCTTCTCGACGTGATGGAAAGCGCCTTCGACGGCGTCGTGCGCTATGCGGAAGCGCACCAGGTGAATAACCGCATTGCCGCGTATATGCTCGCGATTGACCGCGTGGCCAGCGCTCTAAAGTTGCGCGGAATCTACGCCTAGTATGATAAAGTTCGCCGCAGGTCTCCCGTCTAACGGGGACCATAGTTTGCGTGGCTGGGGGGCAGGGAATTGGCCTGGGGACAACTCCCGGGCAAGGAAGGAGTGCTTTCTATGAACACGAACCCGCTCTCGCCCACCCACCAGAAAAGCGAAGAGCAACATCGTCGCGAAATTTGTACTGCGGGGAAGTGGATGTATGACCGCGGCTTCATCGTAGCCTGTGAAGGCAATATTTCCGTCCGTCTCGACGAAGACCGCATCCTCACCACACCGACTTGCATGAACAAAGGGATGCTTGAGCCGCGAGATTTGGTCATCACCAACCTGGAAGGCCGGCAACTATCCGGGGAACGCAAGTTTTCCTCGGAAATCGCGATGCACTTGTTGTTTTATCGCATGCGCGCCGACGTGAACGCCATCTGTCACGCTCATCCTCCTACTGCCACGGGCTTTGCAGCTGCCGGCCGTGCTTTGGATAAAGCTCTCTTGCCCGAAGTGATCATCGGCCTGGGACAGATTCCGCTCGTCCGCTACGCCACTCCCGGTACCCCAGAACTTAGTGACGCCATGGAACCTTTTGTCCCGCACTATGATGCGCTGCTCTTGGCGAATCACGGCGCCGTCACTTGTGGCCCGGATCTGTTAACCGCCTTCTTCCGCATGGAAACTATTGAACACTTTGCCAAGATCATTTTGGCAGCGGAATTGGCAGGCGACCCTGTCCTGCTCTCCAGCCGCGAAGTTGCGAAGCTGATGGCCGCGCGCACCAGATACTTCGTCACGCCGCCGCCGGGCGGAGGCGCCGAACTCCCCGAGACTAATGACAACGGGGAGTCGTCCAGCGCCCATGTCGCCCTTACCCGCAGTGAACTGGATGCCTTAATTGATGAGGCCGTTCGCAAAGATCGCGCCCGGCGATGAACCACGCCAAAGCGGCCGGTAATCGATAATTCTTGCTTCGCCAGCGTACCCGCACGCTCCTTCTGATCATCCATTAAGAAGAAAAACCAGCGAGGACGTAACTGCTCATCCGCCCTAGCATGGTCGCAGGCGAACTCGGCTGAAAGAAAGGAGCTCTCTTATGGAACCCAGAATTGATGCCCGCCGATACGCACCGGAGGCGCAGAAGGCGATGTCTGCGCTGGAACAATATCTTGCCGGATGCGGCCTTGAGCACACCCTCATTCACTTGATGAAGATGCGCGCTTCTCAAATCAACGGCTGCGCGTATTGCATCGACATGCACTCCAAGGACGCCCGTGCTCTGGGCGAGACTGAACAGCGACTTTATGAACTCGACGCATGGCGTGAAACGCCTTTCTTTACTGCTCGCGAACGCGCGGCCCTGTCCTGGACCGAATCCCTCACCTTGGTTTCCCAGACCCATGTCCCCGACTCCGTCTACGACGAGGTCCGCAAGCTCTTCAACGAAAAAGAAATTGTTGATCTCACCCTTGTGGTTACAACGATCAACGCTTGGAACCGCCTGGCCATCTCCCTGCGCGCGGTACCTGGTCACTATCGCCCTGCGAGCTCTGCCGCATCAGCGAGCTAATCGCACACTCGTTGACAGGCGAAGAAAAGGCGGCAATACTGACCTTCCATGATTGGCCAGCTTCGCGGTCGCCTCGCCGAAAAACGCCCGAACCAAATTCTCGTCGATATCGGCGGCGTAGGCTACCTCGTCCAAGTCCCGCTTTCCTCGTACGCCGCCCTCGGCGAACTCCATACCGAAGTGACCCTTCTCATTCATACACACGTCCGTGAGGACGCGCTCTCCCTCTACGGCTTTGTTTCCTCCCGCGAAAAGCATCTCTTCGAACTGCTTCTTTCTGCCTCGGGAGTTGGGCCCAGTCTCGCTCTCAAGATTCTTTCCGGCATGAGCGTCGAGGAACTCGTCCCCGCTATTCGCGGTGGCGATCTTGGGCGCTTGACCAAAATTCCCGGAGTCGGCCGTAAAACTGCCGAGCGTATGGTGGTCGAATTGAAGGACAAACTCGAAGCCGTGGTGCTGGAAGCCCAAAAACCCGCGGCTGCATCTCCCGCGGGCGTCGAAGCTGACGTGGTTTCCGCGCTTGTCAATCTCGGCTATGACGCACGAGCCGCGGAGGGTGCCGTCGAAGAGGCCAAGCGAGAAGTGGGCACAACGAATTTCGAGAAATTGCTGCGCTCGGCCTTGCAATCGTTGTCTGCGCCCATAGGTCGAACCACTCATGCGGGTGCCTGAGCGTCGGTGTTGCCGTGCATTTGTAGTGGCCGATCTTTAGATCGTTCAGCGCTCCAGGATCACATGGAAACTTGAACAATGCCCGACGCCAGCGCAAAACGAATGCCAGACCGAAGAGAACAACACAGAATCGTTTCCGGCGCGCCCTACGACGAGGATGCCCGCATCGAAGCCAGCGTCCGACCAAAGCGCCTCGACGAATACATCGGCCAAAAGCGCGTCAAGGAGAACATTTCGATCGCCATTGAAGCTGCCCGCAGCCGCGGCGAAGCTCTCGATCACGTCCTGCTCTACGGACCTCCCGGCCTCGGTAAAACCACACTCGCCCAAATCATCGCGAATGAACTAAACGTCCCCATCAAAACCAGCGCAGGCCCCCTCCTCGAACGCAAAGGCGACCTCACCGCGATCCTTACCTCGCTGGAAGGCAAGGAAGTTTTCTTTCTTGATGAGATTCACCGCCTCCAGCCCGCCGTCGAGGAAGTCCTCTATCCCGCGATGGAAGATTTTCGCGTCGATTTGATTATTGGCCAGGGTCCTGGCGCGCGCATTCATCCATTCCAATTGGGCCATTTCACGCTCATCGGCGCCACCACCCGCGCAGGTCTAATCACCGCTCCCTTGCGTTCGCGCTTCGGCATCGTCCATCGCCTCGATTTTTATGAGCCTGCTGATTTGCTCATCATCATTCATCGTTCGGCGAGAATTCTGAATATCTTGCTGGACGATGGCGGCGCCGAAGAAATCGCCCGCCGCTGCCGTGGCACACCGCGCATCGCCAACCGCCTTCTTCGCCGCTCGCGCGATTTTGCTGAAGTGCGCGCCGCCGGCCGCATCACTCGCGTTGTCGCACAGGAAGCACTCGCCATGCTCGGCGTCGATGAAAGCGGCCTCGACGAAGTCGACCGCAACCTCATGCTCGCTCTTCTTGATAAATACGCTGGCGGCCCCGTCGGCCTCGGCACGCTCGCCGCGGCTCTCTCCGAGGAGGAGGACGCCATCGAAGAAATCTACGAGCCCTACCTGATGCAGATTGGTTTGATCGACCGCACGCCGCGCGGCCGCGTCGCCACCGCCCGGGCCTACGAATATTTCGGCAAGGAATTGCCCAAGCGCCAGCCACGTCTATTCTGAACGAATTCGGTTATTACTCGGCAATCGTGTGCTGAATTCGAATCCGCTCTCCGCGATTTGCTAGACTGTTGTCGACATGAGCGTAATCGACGAAGTCCTCGCAGCGAACGAAGTATATTCCCGCACGCACGAATTGCGGCGGCTCACCCCGCGCCCCGAACGCCACCTCGCCGTGTTGACTTGCATGGATACGCGGCTCTCGACTCTTACTCTCGGGCTGAAGAACGGCGATGCCCACATCATTCGAAATGCCGGCGGGATTGTCACCGAAGACACTCTCCGCTCCCTGGTCGTTTCGCACTACTTGCTGGACACCAAGGAATTCATGATCATCAACCACACGGATTGCGGGCTGATGCACACTACAGAGCAGGATTTGCGCAACAGAATTCAGAATCGCACCGGCACGGCGGCTATCGCTCCAGCGTTTTTTTACGCGTTCCAGAACATCGATGAAAATGTCCGCCACCAATTGCAGAAACTGCGCACCCATCCCTGGGTTCCCAAACAAGTCGCGGTGCGCGGCTTTGTTTACGATGTGGCCAGCGGACGGCTACGCGAAATCTCGGACGCTTGAACCGCCAAGTGGCCAGCAAGATGATCTAAATAACTCTTACCGTTTCGCCCAGACTACTCGTATCTTAAAGCCACAATCGGGTCCACGCGCATCGCTCGTCGCGCGGGAATGTAGCACGCCAAGAGCGCCACTCCAGTCAACAGAATCGCCACTCCCGCGAAAGTGATCGGGTCGGTTGCTCCGACGCCGTAAATCAATTTCGTAATCAATCGCGTCAATCCCAGCGCAGCCACAATCCCGATGCCCACACCAACGAGCGTAATCCTCATCCCTTCGCCCAACACCATGCGAAGCACGTCGGCGCTGGACGCACCTAGCGCCATTCGCACGCCGATTTCATGCGTGCGCTGGCCCGCCAGGTAGGAAATCACGCCGTAAATCCCAATCGAAGAAAGCACCAGTGCGAGCGCGGAAAAAACGCTCAAGAGCAGCATCGTCATCCGTTGCTTTGCGATGGAGTGCGCCACAATTTCCTGCATCGGTCTGACCCCGTACACCACCGAAGTCCCGTCTACTCTTTCGGCGGCGTTGCGAATCGCCCCCAATACGCCAAGCGGCGTTCCCGCCGTGCGCGCCACGTACCCACAGCCGTTTGCCAGCAGCGGCCAGAATTTATCCGGCACCTGCCAAATCGAAAGGTAAACCTGCGCTTGCAGGCTCTGATGTTCTCTCGAACCCAGTCCCCAGTGTTCAACGTGGCCCACCACGCCGACGATTTCCGCCTGAAAATCGAGGAATGCCAGGTTCACCCGTTTTCCAATTGGGTCTTCGTTCGGAAAGTACGTGCGAGCGAATTCGGCGTCTATCAAGATGACCATTGGGGCACGCTCGTCGTCGCGCTCCGTGAAACTTCGGCCGCGCTGGACGGGAATTCGCATCGCTTGGTTGTATCCCTGCGTCACCAGATAGAACAGCGCAAACGGCATGTCCTGCGGACTCGCCGGCTTCGGTCGCCCTTCTACCCAAAACGGCACTTCCGAATCGCCTGCCATCGGAAGTGCTCCTCCTTGCATGGAAACTGCTTCCACACCAGGCACGCCCTCCAACTGGCGCAAAGTCGCGCGGTATTTATTTCGGAGCTGGCCCGCACTTATGTCCGGGGCGGAGGTCGATGAAATGTCGAACGCCAGTACGTTACGCGGGTCGAACCCTGGATTGATGCTCCAGAGAGCCGAAAGGCTGCGGATCATCAGTCCCGCGCCGATGAGCAGCACCACCGCCATCGCCATTTCCACTGCAACGAATACGCTCTGCGTTCGATGCCGTGCTCCGCTCGATCCACGGCCACCTTCCTTCAGCGTTTCGTGCATGTCCGGCCGCATCGTGCTCAGCGCTGGGACTAGTCCGAAAACGATCCCTGTTAGGACAGAAATTCCTAGCGTAAAGAACATCACGTGCCCATCCAGCCCAATCTCTTCGGATCGCGGCAAGGTCTGCGGCAGCGCCGCAAGAATTGCCCGCGTTCCCCACTTTGCGAGCAACAACCCGATCGCGCCCCCAGTGATCCCCAGCATCACGCTCTCTGTCAAAAGCTGCCGAATCACGCGCCCTGGGCTTGCTCCCAGTGCTGAACGTATCGCAAATTCACGCGAGCGCCCGGTTGACCGGGCCAGCAGCAAGTTCGCGACATTCGCGCACGCGATCAACAACACAAAGCTCACTGCTCCCAGCAGCACAAGCAGTATTCCTCGCACATTGCCGACAACGTCCGTCTTCAATGGCACCAGCGCAATCCCCGTGCCTTTGTCAGCGTCGGGATAGGCCGCGGCAAGATTCCGTGCAATCGAGTCCATGTCTGCGCGCGCTTGTTCCAGGGTGACTCCAGCTTTCAGTCTCCCGATCGAGTTCATCCCCATACTGATGTGACGATCGAGAAACGTTTGGTCGGTCCACTGCCCAATAGGCACATACACATCGGTCGGGCTGAAAACTGGCAGCCGCTCGGGCGCAACACCTATGACTGTGTACGCCTTCCCATTCATCGTGATGCTCTTCCCTAAAACATCAGGTGACAATCCAAACTTGCGCTTCCACAGACCATCCCCGATCATCACTACCGGCGCCGCACCAGCCCGGTCTTCTTCCGGCAGGATATATCGCCCCAGTATTGGATGAATGCCGAGCGCCGGGAAGAACTCCGCGGAAACCATGTGGCCGTGCAACCGCTCCGGCTCGCCTACTCCAGTCATGTTGTACTCTTCTGACCGGAACGCGCCTAAAAAGGCGAACGAGCGGTTTTCCTTCTTCCAATCTAGAAAATTCGGATAGCTGATCGAGCCTTGCTCGAACGCAGGGCTCATTGCGTATACCGCCAGTAGTTGATCGGGATTAGCAAACGGCAGCGGATTCAGCAGCACGCCATTTACCACTGAAAATAGCGCCGTGTTTGCGCCAATCCCCAGTGCCAGCGTCAACACCGCAATCGCCGTGAATCCCGAGCTTTTCAGCAACACACGCACACCGTACCGGACGTCTTGCCAGAAATTCGTCATCATCCACCTCCGTGCGGCGCTTATCCCAGAGCTCAGCCTTCTGCACAGAGGTACGCTGCCCAGACGTGATTTGTTCCCCCAAGTCCGGGCCAACTTGGGAGGACGCGTGTCACCGAACCGAAAGGTCCCATGCGCGCAAAATCCCGAATGAGGGGTTGAATGCCGGGATTGGAACCTCTAGAGTTCGCAAGTGCCCATGCATACATTCTACTTGTCGCTCGGTTCAAACCTTGGTGACCGAGAAGCCAATCTCCGCGCAGCGATTGCCGCGCTCGCACCAGCCGGCGTGCACGTCACGCAGGTATCCTCGATTTACGAAACCGAGCCTGTCGACTATCTCGATCAGCCGTGGTTTCTGAATTGTGTCGCGGAGGCAGAGACAGAAGTGGACCCGCACGCGCTCTTGCGGACGTTGCGCTCCATTGAATCACAACTCGGCAGCAAGAAAGCTTTCGCAAAAGGTCCCCGCAAAATCGATCTGGACATACTGCTTTACGATTCCGTAACGATCGACACTCCGTACCTGCAAATTCCTCATCCCGGCATGCTTGTCCGCCGCTTCGTCCTAACCCCTCTTGCCGAGCTGGCTCCAACCCTCAAACATCCCTCTTGGAATGGCACGGCCGCTGATCTGCTAGCTCTCACCTCCGACAATAGCGTGGTCAGGCCATTTTCCCCACGCTAACGCCCCGCGCATTTTCCTACGTGAGCCTCTTCTTGGCCTCGTAGGCGCATCGCATACCGTGCCCTTCTTTCTCTCTCGCTCGTCTTGCTCCGTCACACCGCGGCAAGCTCACGAAGTCCGGTGTAACAACAATCTGTGCAGTGTCATCGGCTTCGGCGCGATCGATTCCAACTCGATCAGCGAGAGCTTGCCTTCGGTAATTTCCCGCCACCGATAAACCCCTGGCTCACTCTCGACAATCTCTCGCCCATTCAGATTACGCAAAAATTCCCGCGCATCCGTAATCGCCGCCGTTTCGCGGTATGTTGGCCGAGCCAAAGCTTCCACTGCGTAACTCCGCAGCAGCTTGCTCCAGTAATGTTCGAACAGATCGCCCGACGCGAAGATGTCGCTCCACGCCACGTCTCCGCCGTAGGCAACCACCACTCCAACCACGCGCTCTCCTTTCAGCCCCGCCGTCGCATGGTTGAACCGTCGCTGCAATTCCTCAACAAAGCTATCAACCGAGGCCCCAACCCGGCTCTGTTCATAAATCTTGGCATAGGACTGAGTCGGTGCCGCGGTCGCGATCACGCTTTCCACCGCGCGCGGGCTGATACGCGCCTCGCTGTATCCGTCCGCAAGACCTGCGGAAGGAGGAGGCGGGGTCTTCGCCAGTGTGCCGGAGCGCACGGCATCCCACACTTCATTTTGGTTCTGCGCGACAGCCGCCTGCTCGCGCACGCTCGGGTGCACAATCGTCTTGGCCGCCCCAAATTGCGAACTCGCCCCTGTCCACCGTCCGTGTTCCACACAAAATACGTCCAGCGGCAGCGGCTCCGCCCCGACTGGCACAATTCGGTCCTTGCCAATAATCCGGTCCTGCTTCCCCCCGCTCACCAGCTCGCCCGCCAACAAAAGAAGCGGCCGTTTGCTCCGGTTAATCAGCACAAGCTGGTTGACGCTTGCCCCCGTGTTGTATTGCGGCACAATAACCGGGCGCCCATCCCTCGTCCGCGCCAAGCCCGCCGCACCTTGTTCGCTGACAATCACCTCGCCGCTCGAAAGTCCCTCATCCAGCGTCAAAAACGGCGAAGTGTCCTGGCTCGAAGAACTTACAACCGGAAAAATCGTGATGTTTTCATACGCGACTGGGTCCAGCAAACGCCAGTTGCCTTCCGGCTTCCCTGGCACAGAATTCGGCGATGCCCCAATCAGCGCCAGCCCCCCAAGCGCGCTAATTCCAAACAAACTGCCAAGAATGGCTCCTAAAATCGACCGTTCCATAACACCCTCCTTCGCGTGACCCTTCCAGGACACGACTCGGGCTTAGAACGAGGAAACGCAGATTTCTTGCAGCTTGTGGCGAGGGGAAGAGCAGGCGCCTTGGAAAGCTCTCTACGTGAAAAGAGCAAGCCTCCTTCAGCTATGAGCAGGCTTGACAGTTATGCCCGAGGGGTCCTTCGCGGTCCTACGGCGTCGGCGGCTTGAGTTCGTACTCATGCGGAGGCTCGACGCCAAGCAAATAGCGCACGAAGTAGTCCCACCTTCGCCGCGTCATGTACAGTGTCTCGCTCCCATAGCCATGGTGCTGGTTCGGCAGGAGCAAAAGATCGAAGTCCTTATTGGCCTTGATAAGCGCATCCACAACCAGCAGCGTATTGTACGGCGGCACGTTGTCATCCATTGTGCCGTGTGCCAGCAGGAGGTGGCCCTTCAGATTCTTGGCGATATTTTGGTTGGCCTGATCGTCGTAGTTGCTAGTTCCGTCCGGATTCTTTACGAGCAGACCCTGATACCGCTCTCCCCAGTCATCTTCGTACTCCCGATTGTCATGATTCCCAGACTCAGAAATGCCCACCTTGAAAAAATCGGGGTAACGGAACATAGCGTCCGCCGTGGCATATCCTCCGCCGGAGTGCCCATAGACCCCCACGCGATCAATGTCAATCCACGAATATTTCTGTGCCAGTTCGCGCATCCCGGCAATTTGGTCGGGAAGCGTGTTGTCGCCCATATTCCCATAATAAAAATCGTGAAATTTCTTCGATCGCAGCGGATTCCCCATCCCTTCAATCTGAACAACCACAAATCCCAGTTCGGCGAGAGCCTGCGTATCCCCACGCGAAGAGGCAAAGCCCCAAAAACCAACACTTCCACCCTGCGGCCCGGGGTAGATGTTATTGATGATCGGATATTTCTTTGTGGGATCAAGTTGGCTCGGTTTGTACAGCAGGCCGTAGATATCGGTGACTCCGTCGCGTGCCTTCACCTTTATTGGGACGGGCGGCTGCCAGCCTGCCCCGACTAGTTTCGAGATGTCGGTTTTTGCAACGGTCGAAAGCAGCTTTCCCGAATCGTCACGCACTACGGCTACAGCAGGAACGTCGGGTTTGGAATAACTATCGAAAAAGTAGTGACCAGAAGTTGAGAAGCTGACTTCGTGGTTCCCATCTTCGGGTGTGAGCAGAGCGAGATTTTTCCCGTCAAATCCGATTCGATAAAGGTGGGCGAAGTAAGGGTTCTCGCCCTTCTCGCGGCCATTGGCAAGGAAATACAGCATACGATTTTTTTCATCAACGTGGAGCAGTTGGGTGACTACCCATTCGCCGGAAGTGATTTGGTTTTTCAATCGTCCAGTCAAGAGGTCGTAAAGATAAAGGTGGCCCCAATTGTCCCGCTCAGAGAACCAGATGACTTCGTTGGAACCGGGCAGATAGTGCCAGTTCACGCGGCCCCATCCGGATTCGTACTGCGTGGCAGCAGTTTCTTCGAGGACCTCGCGCACCGCGCCAGTAGCGGCGTCCGCAACACGCAACTGCTCATGCTTGTGGTCGCGCGACGTCGAAACGAATGCAAGATGCGTGGCATCCGGACTCCACTCGACGTCGTCCCAGTCGCTGCCGCGACATTCCACATCGTCGCAAAGTGTAGTGCGATGCTGATCGGCAGGCATCCGTAGCCGAATCACTTTCGGCCCATCGAGATTTATGATCACGCGCTGAATCGTCGTAATGACCGCATCGCCGGGAAGCGGATACTTCCACGCCTGCAGAACAGGGTGCCCGACCTTCGTTTCGACCAGGTACATTTCGCCGACCCCGCGCTGATCCTGCTGGAACGTCGCGATTTTTTTGGAATTTGGCGACCACAAAAGAATGGGCCGGTCGCTGTGAATCCATCCTGCGTTATCCGTCGCATAGCCGAAGTCCTTCACGCCATCGGTCGTCAATTGTCTCTCTTTGCCGCTAGCCACATCCCGCATCCAAAGGTTGTAATCGCGGATAAAGGCGGCGGTCTTGCCGTCTGGGGATAGCTCTTCGGGTGCCGCCGCCTCGCCCTTTGAGGGTTTTGCTTTGGCGGTGCACCGATTGGCCTCCAAGTCGCACATCCAATGTTCAGACTTCACCTGGAACGAGATGGATTTTTCGTCTTTAGAAAACTCGAAGGTCATGAACGGCAGGTGCGCCGCGTTGTAGGTCGTTCCAGCAGCCGCGGAGAGCGCTGCAGCGAGTCTTGCGTGGTCAAAGGCAGGCTGTCGTGTGCCGTGCGCAGCGTCATAAATCACAAATTCAAATCCCTCCGGGGCTCCGTCGCGGTACCAAAAGCGATCGCCCGGCAGCCACTTGGCCCGTACGTCGTGGAACACCAGCGGCCGCGTGTTATATGCCATGAATCTCTCGGCGCGTTTGTAATCTGCCGTGGTCAGGGCGCGCGGCTCCGCAGAACCGGATTGTTGCGCAGCGCATGGCATCGCCGCGCTGGCGGCGACGGTCGCCAGCAACGCAAATCGAAAGAAAGTAAACGTGTTTGGCACTCGAATTCGCATTAAGTTCCTCTTTTGTATCGCGCAATAGTGCGGCCGTTTCGGAATGTGAATGAGATCGGAAGCTTTCGTTTTGCGGCCACGCGTCCGGAAGTCTTGTCAACTTGGACGCGGTAGCATCGCGCCTGCAAGGGATGGAAGTCAAGCCGCACGCCGCTCAAAATTGTTGCGAAAAATTCTTCTGCTGTAATGTTTGCCGTGTGTGGGAGACTGCGGACGCGGAGGGCAATGATGCGGATGCGAAGAAGTGGACTTATCGTGATCGGGGCGTGGCTAAGCTTGTTTTTCCTGCTGGCTGGAAGCGGATGGGCAGGCAAACGTAAACAAGGGACCGGTGCCGCTAGCAGGCACGTGAATCAGGATCGATTGTGGACGACTCTCCAAAAGCTCGGCGAATTTGGGAAAAATCCGGAGGGCGGGGTGAGCCGCGTCGGGTTCACGGAGGCCGACCTCACCGGACGCGCCTATGTCATTGGGCTCATGCGTGAGGCTGGGTTAGCAGTACGCATAGATCCCGCCGGGAATATTTTCGGGCACCGCTCTGGAACCGAGAAACTCCCTCTGCTGCTCTTTGGTTCTCACATTGACTCCGTGCCCCATGGGGGAAACTATGACGGCGACGTCGGGAGCCTCGGTGCACTGGAGGTGATCCGAGCGCTTGACGAAGAACATCTGACTACACGGCATCCGCTTGAAGTGGTTATCTGGACAAACGAAGAAGGTGGCCGGTTTTATTCCGGGCTGTTTGGGTCCTCTGCAGCCGCGGGAATTCTGCCGGCGGATATTGCCGCTCGCCAGGACGAAAACGGAGAAAAGCTCTGCGACTGGCTTTCTCGCATGGGCGGCGACGCGTCCCGCATCGCGGATGCAAAAGTAGTGCCGGGAAGGGTGTCAGGTTATCTCGAGTTGCACATCGAGCAAGGCGCCCTCCTAGACGAAGCCAATGTGCCGATTGGCGTGGTTACGGGAATCGTCGGAATCAGTCTGCGAATTTGCACAGCCAGTGGCTTCGCCAATCATGCAGGCACGACTCCGATGACTCGTCGCAAAGATGCGCTTGCCGCCGCGTCCCGCGCGGTGCTCGCCGTCCGCGATGAAGTGCGGAGCGAACCCGGCAGGCAAGTTGGCACTGTCGGATCAATGAAAATCGAGCCCGGCGCCAGCAACGTCATACCCGGCCGCGTCACGTTTCCCGTCGAGCTGCGCGACTTGGATAAGGAAAAGATTGACCGTATCGGCGCGAAAGTTATTCAGCGCTTCCAGGAGATTGGCCGCCAGGAAAATGTTCAAATCACTTGCGCGGCACCGGATTTCCATGCTCCTGCCCTCACGGCCAAATCTTTTCAGGACGCTATTCGTACCTCGGCGCGGGAGGCCGGCTTGGGAACTCTCGACCTGCCGAGCGGCGCAGGCCACGACGCGCAAAATGCGGCGCATTTTGCTCCGGTAGGGATGATCTTTGTGCCGAGCCGTGGAGGCATAAGCCATTCGCCACTGGAATACACTTCGCCCGATCAAGCCGCCAATGGCGCGGAAGTTCTTTACCGTGCATTACTGAAATTGGATGCCCAACTTGATGGAGCCATCGCGCCACATTAGGAGTTATCAGTTCTGGAGCGCGAGAGAGCTCAGCGGTCGGAGCCGCCAAGGTTTGTACGCGGCTTGTTACGTCTCGTCTTGGATGCTTCGCTTTCCTGTTTCTCGTACTCGGCCAGCTCTTCGTCTGTATACGAATAGGAATCGCGCGAAGCAAACATGGCGTTGGAACGCCCTGCCATTTTTTTCTTTTTTCGCAGCGCGCCAAACTCCCGGCGTACCTGGCGAATCGGTCCTTCGATCGCTTTGACTTCCACGAGTAGATCGCTGACTTTCTCGAGAAAGTCGTGAAGATGGAAAGGACGTACCACATACGGTGCGCGTGCAAGCTCCAGAGGGGCCAGGTACTGGGTGCTGCCCATCTCCGGGAGAATATAGAGAACGCGGATGCGGCCGCCCTCCTCGAAGGGGACGCTGGCAAGCTCTCGAAGCGTTATGAAAACAGGTGTATCGACGCCGGAAAGCGCGATATTGGCGATTACCAATGACCATTCGCCGGATCTTAGCTCGGTGAGGAGCGACTTCGGCTCCTGGACCAGGCGGACTCGCCATCCTTCCGAATCAAGGATTTGGCGCAAAGCGCCCAGGTGCTGATCGTCGTCATCCAGGATGAGGATGCCGACCTGCCTCGGCTGCGCGGGAGGAAGGGTCGCCATTAAGCAAGTATAGCGTCGCGCCTGCCGGGCTAGGGCAGGCAATTAAGCTGCTGCGACCTATTGGCCAATGCCGGACCAATCGGGCCGGGGGCAAATGCAGGGTTTAGCTGGTGCTTCCGTAAGCCGAGTGGCCGCAAGTTCCGAGGATGAGCGGAAGTCAAGGAAACACAAACAAGCAGAATTCCCTGGCGTAAAACTGTTTGGCCGAACTCTTATTGGCCAATCGCGTAGTCATATCCATCGTGAATTTTGATTTTGCTGGTGCCATCCCAGAACACTCGGTAGATCGTCGCCGTGTGGCTGTTGGCGTCGCGGCCGGTGAAGAAAATCTGGAGCCCGTCGCCGGACCACTCGGCGCCGTTGGACAACATATTTGGCGGACTTAGCAGGACGCGCCGCTTGGAGCGGATCTCATAGAGGAAGAATGCTGGTCCTGGCAACACTGTAGTAGCTTCCGCCTTCGGGGCCTCTTTGCCCCCAGCAGCTTTGCCGGCCGCCTCTTTGCTTGCAGCTTCTTTGGAAAAGGCGGCAGCCGCCGCAGGCAGCAACTCGGCAGAAACGAGCAGTAGGTCAGCAGTGAGCGGGTGAATGCGCACGGTATTGCCGCTCGTCACGCCGAACTGGTCTTTGCCGTAGAGGTCCGCGCTGGCAAGTGTCTGCTTCACGATTCCGTCATCGCCTATCCACGAGAGTGTCTGTAAGTCGCTGGCGAGTATCGTGTGCGCATCCGCCCAGCCATCCAGACTGACCTCCTCCCCGGGATAGAAAGGCGCGGCCTTTTCCGGGGCTGCTGCTGGCATGCTCCAGACTTGCCACTTTCCCTCTACGTTTTCGAGAAAGGCGATCCGGGAGTCATCTGGCGACCAAAATGGAGCATTGGCGTTCGCCCGGATCAATTCCTTCGTCCGCCGGGTCTCGAAATCGTATTCATTGATGGTGTGAAGCGGCGAAGGTTCCTCATCGCGGACAAACAGCAGCTTCTTGCCGTCATGCGACAAACAGAGCGAATAACCCGCTTTCCCGGGCACAGCCCGCGCCACGCTCCCACGTTTGACGATCATCTTGTCGGTGTCCGTGATGTAAGCGGCTGCCACCGGGGGCTTGAAGTGTGTCACCGTCGGAGGTGTAGGCTTTTCCTTGGCCTCGTCATCGTCGTCGGTCGGCTGATTATTGATTCTCGGGAAGAGTTCCGTCGCAACTCGCGCGCACCCCTGTGCAGAGCCGATTTGGGCGTGCTCGATGGATGCGGTGAATACCAACTTGGCTGTTGAGGCTGGATCGGTACACGGCTCGCGTGTGATATGAACAGCGACTGCGGCGCCTGTCTGGGAGTCTTTGGCGTTATACGTCCAAGTATCGGTGGTTCCTTCTCGGACGACGTCCGTTGTCTCAAGAGGGAGGGGAGGGTACCCGTTTCTATCCAGCCGTTCCGGGCCCTTTTGGCCAATCCGCAGACTCCAGGACTGATCATTGCCCTGCACGAGGAGCAGTATGGGGAAATGCGTGGACTGGGGAGCAGCTGGCCCCACAGGCGCCTTCTTGGCTTGAGCTGCCTCGCGCTGCTGGGGGGGAGGCTGTTGAGGTTGAGGCGGCTGTTGGGCGAAGGAAGCGCTCAGGGCGATCCCAAAGAGGACCACGCACACACCAGGTAGCAACCGCGCCGATGCGGACTCTCGCACGCCGATCCTCCCGAACAAGCAGAATACCTTGTGGGTGGACGCCCGGCAAAGCGGTCGGAAGCCGGTGTGAGTGGCAAGAGATACTGCTACGCAGGCAGCCCTGGTTAACGAATAAAAAGCGAAAAGTTCTTGACATAGCGAACAAAAAGCGAAATACTTCCCCCGTGCTTCGAGGTGGGCTATGTCTCCAGTTCTTTCCTCCACGGCGCGGACCTTTGGTGTTCCGCGCCGCCGCGCTAGACAATCCACGGCATCACTCTTTCCTGTTAGCCCCTATGAGACAAGCCCAGCACCAAAGGCCGGTGATTCGACGGGCGACCTCCACCTAAAAGTGGAAGCATCGACGGTTGCCGGCTTAAGCGGCAGCATTTCGGGTTGCCCCGCGGCGGATTGCCCTCCGCCGACCTCGCGAGAGGCGGTCCCGCACGGCATTCAAAGCTGTGCGGAAAACCGGACCCGACAGGCAGCCGCACCGCTGGTGGGCATCGCCCGCCTCGCTGCATGCTCTCCTCCAGCGGAGAGCCACCGGAAGTCCGCCGAACGGCCGGAATATTTCTTGCTTCCAGTCAAGTCGATCCTTAACCGTTGCGATTCGTCGCGTGTTCCATTCGATTGGACCATCAATCCGTATCGCGGGTGCGAATTCGGCTGCCACTATTGCTACGCACGGTATACCCACGAGTACATGGAGCTCGACGGCGGCGACTTTGAACGAAAGATTTTCGTGAAAAAAAATGCCGGTCCGCTGCTGGCCTACGACGTGGCCCACAAGTACTCGTATGCTTCGGAAAGTTCAGGCGGCGAAAAGCCGGAGCACATCGCCATCGGCACGGCGACAGATCCCTACCAGCCGGCCGAGCGCGAATACGGCGTGACGCGCGCTTGTCTCGAGGAATTGTCCAAGCGCGAGGGCTTGAGAATTTCCGTAATCACGAAATCGAATCAGATCGTCCGCGACATCGACCTGTTTAAGAAGATTGCCGAGCGATCGGAGCTGGCACTGAACATAACGGTGACCACGCTAAGGCCGAGACTGGCGCGTTTGCTGGAGCCGCGCGCCCCGCGCCCCGATTTGCGAATCGCCGCGGTCCGCCAGTTGAGCGAAGCGGGTTTGCGAGTGGGCGTCTCGGCCTCACCGCTGATCCCCGGCATTACCGACCGCCAAGGGGAACTCGAAGCGGTAGCGGAAGCCGCGCATAATGCCGGTGCGCAGTGGTTCTGGTCCGGCGTGCTTTTTCTTATGCCCTCATCCGCAAAACAGTTCTTGCCATTCATAAGGGAAAAGTTTCCCCGCCTCACGAAACAATACGAAGAGTGGTACGCAAAAGAAGCCTACGCCCCGGAGAAGTACCGAAAGCAGATCGCGGAACGCATGGCACGTCTAAAACAAAAGTACGGCTTCGATGCACGCCCCCAGCGCGACACCCAGCGCATAATCCCCGGCACCCAAATGAAGCTAGGCTGGGACGCCGCTGCAATCAGCACGCAACTGCAGAGCATGCGCTCCTGCGCCGCCGGGTAGGGACTGGGAAGCTGAGTTAAAGTCTGAAATTTAGGCCACGAGCTGGTACACCACGCCTCAGTGGGACGCGGTAGCCTGCGGTCCCAGCGGCAGGTGGGCTTCGAAGTAGCCGAGAATATTTGTATACACGTCGAGGTTGGTGCCTTTGCCCTCAAAGATGCCGTGCGTGCGGCCGGGATATACGCGCATGTCGAATTGCAGTCCCAGCGAGATCAATTTGTTCACCAGCAACTCGAAGCCCTGAAAGTGCACGTTGTCATCACCTGAGCCGTGCATAACCATCAAGTCTCCGCGCAAGCCTGAAGCGAAATTGATTGCCGAGCTTTGTTCGTAAGCCTTAGGACTCTCCTGCGGCAATCCCATATACCGCTCTTGATAGATGCTGTCGTAGAGCCGCTGGTCCGGCACTGACGCGACGGATACTCCAACGCTGTAAACCTCGGGATAGCGGAACATCAGATTGAGCGTCTCCGTTCCACCGCCGCTCCAACCCCAGACTCCGACTCGCTTCCGATCGATAAACGAATAAGTTTTTTCGAGCGATTGAAGCGCAGTTGCTTGCTGCTGAGACGATAGCGGACCTACATTTCCATAGACGACCTTGCGCCATTCCCGGCCCCGCGGTGCAGGCGTTCCCTGGTTGTCAAAGCTCGCTACCAGATACCCGGCGCTGGTCAATGCGCGGTCGAACATGGACGGCCAGCGGTCTGCGGTTGTTTGTCCGGCAGGTTCGGAATAGACGTTCACAATCAGCGCATATTTCTTAGCGGGATCGAAATCCGGCGGCTTCATCAGCCAGGCGTCCACCATTAAACCGTTGCCCGCGTCCACTTTCACGAATTCCGCCGGCCCGCTCGATAACGGCTTCACGCGTTCAGCCAGCGCGGAATTGTCCGCCGTAATTCGCATCACGCGGTGATCCGGCAAGTGCACCACTTCAAATGTAGGTGGCACATCAAAAGTGGAGTAGTTGTGGAAAGCCCATTCGCCATTTGGCGAAATCGTATAGGAGTGCGTGCCAGGCTGATTCGGCGTCAAGCGTTCCGGCGCAGCGGAGCCGTCCATCCGCACTCGATAGAGATAGCGCTGCGTCGGATTGTCAGGCGACGCAATGAAGTAAATCCACTTCTCATCGGGAGTGACCCGGTCGATGCTCACCACGTCGAAGTCGCCGCTCGTCACGAGTTCCACTTTCCCGGAATCTCGCGCCACGCGATACAAATGCCGCCACCCGTCGCGTTCGCTCAGCACGAGGAATTCTCGCCCTTTATTGATCCACAAGACGGACGCATTCACGTCCACCCACGCGGGGTCTTCGTCAACGAAAACAGTTCGCGAGACTCCAGTCGTGGCCTCGGCCAGTAGAAATTCATTCTTGTTCTGCAACCGGTTCATGTGTTGCAGCAGCACGTGGCCGGCGTCTGCCCACCCCATCCGGGGAATGTAGAAATTGTGCGGATCGCCCGCGGTCTGCATCCAGACGACTTTTCCACCAGACGCAGGCGTAACACCTACGCGAACTGCGGAGTTTGGCGTCCCAGCCAGCGGATAGGGATACTGAAGTGTCAGCGGATATGGACCCGTGTTGGGATACGGAATTCCCGTGACGATTTCGCCGCGCGGCGCCCCAAGATCGTAAATCAGTGTGTAGTTCTGCACGCCGCTGGTATTGAATTGCCAAAAAGCGATCGCACTGCTTTCGGGGCTCCATTCGAAGCCATCGCGAATGTCAAACTCTTCTTCGTTCACCCAGTCGGAAGTCCCGTTAATGACGGTGTCCGAGCCGTCGCGAGTCAGTTGTGTGATTTTTCCGCTGGCAAGATCCTCGACATAGACATTGTTTCCGCGGACATACCCGACCTTGCTGTTGTCCGGAGAAAATTTGGCAAACATCAAGCTCGATGCGGGAGCATCGCCGCCGAGTTTGTGCAACGCGCCGCTTTTCAGGTTAAGAACCCAATAGTCTCCGCGCGTGTTCTGCCGCCACACAGTCTTCGAATTTGTGAACACCAGTACAAGGTTTGTGTCTGGCGACATCGCGTAGCTTTCGACAGGCAGCGGCGTTTTCTCGCCAGCGGGAATCAGGCGGCTGGCTGCAACTAGAATGTCCCGCGCGCCCGTCGATGTCTGGTAACGAACGATGTCGCTGCCCGCACCCGCACCGGAAGGCTCCAACGCTAGATAGTAATCTCCGCTTCCCAGCCATTCGCCCCCGCGAAAAGTCTTCACGCGAAATTCCGCATTGGCCATGGTGCGCGCCACAAGTTTCGCCGCGGACTCGCGCTCTTGTGCCTGAGCTACATGAGGGACGGTCACAGCGCCGGCAAAGCTGAACACGATTAGCGCGGCGGCTGGCAAAGGCCCCTTCGCTCTTGCCGATCGGTTCAGCGCACCGGATTCCTGTTTCGTGTGAAACATCTCAGCCCTCCGCGAGCAAGTTACGGAAGAACACACTACCAGATTCCGTTCTCCACGCATCTGTTCTCAAAGCGACGTCACGGAACGATGATGCGGGATTCTTCGCGCTTCAATTCTGGTGTAGCGGGGAATTGGCCGCGTAGAAATTCGAGGTAGCGGCGCGCGCGGGGACGGCCGTTCGTGCGCAGCAGCCCCATCCGATAGAGAAAGACCAGCAACGCAAAAATATCAGAGTCTCTGATCCGCGTAGTTCCGGCAAAGGCTGAAGAATCCGTACGCCCGGCGCTTTGCTGCTTCGATTCGTTCAGGAATGCGGCGAACGTTGCGTAAAGCTCGCGGGGCAGTGGAGCGTCCGGAGGTTTTTCGTAATAGATGCCTGAACCCAGCGTTTTGTACGTTTCGGCTAGCGCCTGCAGCGCCGCCAGAACATCGGTATCGGTCGTGGCCGGATGCGCAGCGGAAAATTTCGCCGCTGTAAACGCCAATCCAGAAAGCACATTCTGGTGGGCGTAGATGACGTCCTGCGAAACTTTGACGTCGAGAAGCGGCGTCTCATCGGGCAGCGAGCGCTGGTGCTGATCCTCATAGCGATGCGCCGTGATTAAATAGCAGCAATCCGAAGGACAATCAATCGAAACTTCGCGCTCCCTGCCGCAGCAAACGGGGCAGATTTTCTCGTCCTTGGCCGGACAATATCTCGCAGCTTTGCGCTTTTCACAGATCGGACAAGACACAGCGGCTCCCACAGTCACTCAGACAAGCCAGCAGAGTACCCCGAGGCCACCCGAAAGGCCAAATCACTAAAACGCAAAACTGCGGCGAACCATCGTCTGGTCGCCGGAATGAATCTGCATGGAGTCAGCCGGACGCGGAGCAAAATTCGCTCCCGGAATCGCTGGAAGGCCGCTGGAGCGGTCGACCAACACGAGACTTACGGGCGCCATGCCCTGGACGCGCAACACAACGTCGATTCCCTCGGCGGGCGGATTAGCATAGTCGAAACTCCACCGCCCCGCTTGATGCCAGCGCGCTTCAGACGGGTTGCCAAGATCATGGCCATTCACTGAAGCGCTGAGGACTTCCGCATTCGGAAGCCCGACATGAATGGTGCGCGCGTGACGCGGCGTAGTGATGCGGAAATGAAGAGTGCGCGTGCCGCCATCCGAAGATTTATCCAGAAGCTCGGCTTGCGGCGGTGTAAGCGAGAGCGTAGGAGCATCGCGCTGGAAAAAATCCATGGGATACCAGACTGGATAGAAATCGGGCAGCTTGCCGCGTCTCGGAGAGTCGCCCAGGTATTGCGCGGTCCAGGAATCAACGCGCGTCACGGAGCTGCTCCAAACCGCTCTACCTGTGTCTGCGTCGAGCGCATAAGCCAGCAGGCTCGGCTTCGGATGCTCAGGGGAGTAGCGAGTTGTTTTCGCTGCGACGACACACAGGAAAATCGCGACAGCCAACGCGAGCAGCGGGAGAAGTTTGCCAGCAGATTCGAGCACTGGCTCAAGAAACGGAAAGAGCAGAAGGAACAACAAGCCGAACGTAATGCTCAAGAGCGGAGCGCCGATGTTCGTAAAACCCAGCGCTGTGTAGAATCCTTTCAGAAGTGGAACGAATAGAAGAACGGCCGGCAGGCTGAGCACACAAAGAATCAGGATGGAAACGAAAGAAAGATGGTTGGGGCGAAACGCCGCGATGGCCGTCGCCAGTAAGGCTGCGAGCAAAGGCCAAACGAAAATGTAGCTGCCGCCCGGCAGCCATCTTGAGGATACAAGTGCGAGGATGAAAAGGAGGATCGCGCCGCCTAGAAAAAAAGCAGGCGGAGCGATTTTCTTGAGAAGAAGTATATATAGCATCGTCAGAACCGCGGTCAGCAGAGCGACTAGGCCCAGAACATAAAATGCGTTCTGATAGATGCCGCCTTCGGGAAGAGCGTGCAGGTGAAGCCACCGCACGCCGAGAACAAAGCCAAGCCCGATGAGCGGCAATAAGATAAGCGCGCCGATATGCAAGAAGAAGCTGACGAGGATCGGCAACAAACGCGTCTGCCACGCGCCGTTCGTATAAAAGATCACCGCGAGCAGGAAAACGCTTGTGCCAGCAGCGAGCGGCCAAATGAAGCGGCTGGAATAGTGCATGAAAATATTTCCGGGAATCGAAAAGTAGACGGCGTCCCGATCTTGAAGCTGCGCGAGGTCTGCATTGCCGAGGCTGCGAGCAAGCGAAAGCGCGTTTTCCCCTTGCTGCTGCAGGCTTCCGCGGTCAAGCGATTGGGGATTGTCGAGCCGAGTGTGGTAGGCCTCCCAGTGACCGATGAAACCAAAGTTGAGACCACCGATGCCGGACTTCTTAAATACTGTCATGTCCGTATCGTTCGGCAGGCGCTTGTAAATTTCGTAGCTGAGCGAAGATCCGGCGGGATGCGGCGCCGATTGCGCGAAGAGTTGCACCAGGCGCTCGTTGCCTGCGCTGGTTTCAAACAATTGCGATTCGCCCGCATTCCCGCGCGCCTCGAAATTGACGGCCACGAGCACATCCCTGGCGGACGGATTTTCCGCGACGAATGCGGACGCTCCGAGTAGTCCGTCTTCTTCGCCGTCAGTCAGCAGAATCAACACGTCATTGGCCAACGGAGGCCCGGCGCGCAGGGCGCGAAGTGTTTCTAGCAAAGCGGCCACGCCGGCGCCGTCGTCGCCCGCGCCAGGCCCCGCCGGAACGGAATCGTAGTGCGCGACCAGAGCGACAGCTTGTGGCGTACCGCTAGTGCCTTTCACACGCGCGAAAATATTTTCGACAGTGCCCGCAACTTCGTAGCGCGGCGTGACGCCGGTCGCTCGTTGAATCTCAGGAGTAACGCCAAGCGCGGTAAGTTGAGATACCAGATAGTCGCGCACGCCGTCATGCTCGGCGGATCCGATCGGATGAGGCGCCTTGGCGAAGGCGTTTAGATAAACTAGGGCACGATCGGCTGCGAATAGATCCTGCGACGCCGCTTCCGGCAGAGGTGCCGGTGTTCCTTCCCGCACGGCGCACACGCCTGCGACAACCAGTACAAACAAAAGGACGAACCAGCCCGCTGGACGATTTTCCACTTGAGATAACCTCAACCCCGTCACGGAATGGCGATAGTAGTGCCTGCCGGTGAAGAAGGGCAAGCCAGTATTCTCATTGTAAAAGTATCCAACCCATGATGACTTTATTGCAGAATCGGCGCCTCACGCTCGCCGATGGCTTCCGGTTGTCGCCCTTCGCGAATTATGAAATGCTCGATCCAAGTTTGCAGCGAACTGCTTTTAACCAATGAGGTGATAAATGCCTTGCGATCCCCAAGAGCTGAAACATGTGCCGCTTTTTGCCCTGCTGGACGAAGAGGAGATGGCCGTCTTGGCCGGACAAGTCGAGATCAAAACATTTGCGCCACGCCAGCGCATCTACAAAATCGGCGACCAGGGCGGACAAGCCTACATCATGATGTCCGGCGCGGTCCGCGTGACGATCATCGACGCTGACCATCAGGAAGTGACTGTCGATCAGCCGTCCCACGGAGAATTTTTTGGCTTCGCTTCCATGCTCGAGCAAACGCCCCACGAAACCAACGCAATTGCCCTCGAAGAAACGGTGTGCGTCGAAGTGGATCGGCGAGACATCGCCGTGCTCCTTCAGCGCAAGCCGCTCGCCGGCATGGACATGCTGACCGTGCTTGGCCGTCAGTTCCATGCCTCGCAGCAACTCGTGCGGATCCGCGCTAGCCGCAATCCCAACGAAATAATCGAGACGGAATCGACCTTTGGCGAGCGCATCGCCGATTCTGTTGCGCGCTTTGGAGGTTCCTGGACGTTCATTATTTCTTTCCTGGCGGTCCTCGTCGTCTACGCCGGCATCAACACTAGCCTGCGTGCTTCCGCCTGGGATCCTTATCCCTTCATCCTGTTGAACTTGTTTCTTTCCATGTTGGCTGCCATTCAGGCCCCGGTAATCATGATGAGCCAGAACCGCCAGGACACGAAAGACCGGTTGCGTGGCGAGCTGGACTACGATGTCAACCGGCGCGCCGAGTCCGAAATTCAGGGTTTGGCAAACAAGCTAAACCTGTTGGGCGAAAAAATTGTGGATGTCGAGGAATTGATCCGGCAAAAGCTTTAGTACGCGATTATCGGCTTGCAAATGCATCCCTTCAGGCCATGATGACTTTATTGCGGAAGCGCCGCGCGGCAATGAAGAGCAAAAGAGTGCCAATGATGAAAAGAGCGAGGCCGTCGGTCCACAGGTGGCGAATGCCGGCACCGCGAAGAATGATTCCGCGCGTAATGTTGATGAAGTATGTTGCGGGAATAATATAGCTGATGGGATACAGGATGGCGGGAATGGTTTCGCGCGGGAAAATGTATCCGGAAAAGAAGACGCTGGGCAGGATGGGAAGAAACGCAAGCTGCATGGCTTCCGCTTGCGAAGCAGCTTTGCTGGAAATGAGAATCCCCAGGGAGAGAGCGGCGAAGAGATACGGCAGCGACAGAAAAGCGAGAAGCAGAACGCTGCCATGAATCGGAACAAGAAAAATGAAATGCATGGAAAAAAGAATGAGGCAGAGCTCAAAAAAACCGATACCCAGATAAGGAAGTAATTTGCCGAGTAGTAGGCCGAATGGGCGTACCGGCGTGACAAAAAGCTGTTCGAGAGTTCCGCGTTCTTTCTCGCGGACGATGGAGAACGCCGTGAGAAACGTGGTGACATTGAGAAGCATGATGGCGGTGAGTCCAGGCAAGAAAAAATTCGGAGAACGAGAGTCGGGATTGAACAGAAGCTTGGGGCGCATGTCCACCGCAAACTCCGCGCGATCCTTCAAAACGCGGCGCAACGATTCATCCAGGCCGATGGCGTTCGTGACGTTGATCGCTTGTCCAGCAACGGAAGAATCGGAGCCGTCGATAAGCACCAGCACCTGCGCGCTCATGTTGTGGAGGAGACGGTCGGAGTAATCCACGGGGATCTTGATGCCCACCCGGGCTTTGCCGGCGATGATCAGATCATTTAGGTCGTGATCATTTTGAACGTACCGGAAAATGTGAAATGTATCGGAATTTTTCAGCCGGTCGATGAGTTCGCGGCTCTCCCGGCGGTCATCGGCATTATAAACGACGGTATTGATCTGTCGGATGTTCGTGTCGATTCCGTAACCGAGGAGAAACATTTGCAGCAAAGGCATGGTAAGAGAGAAAAAAAGGGTGCCCGCGTCGCGGCGCACATGCAACGCTTCCTTATAAAACACCGCGCCGAAACCGCGAAAAATATTACTCACGCCCAGCCTCCTGCAAGGCTTGATGCTTGTAGGTCAGCTGTACGAATACATCTTCCAGACTGGCGGACAGCGGGCGAATTTCACTGACGGTGATTCCGTTCTTCAATAATTGAGTGCGAAGCTCTTCGGGACTCAGGTGCTCCTCTATCAGGGCGTGGACGGATTGCCCGTATATAGTGGCGCTGCGGACACCGGGAATTTCGCGAACGATACGCAGCGCACGCGTGACTTCGTGCGTGGTGATTTCCACGCGCTGTGTGCCTGCCGGCTGGACGTCAGGAAGCTCCCGGAGCGCGTCGGGCGTTCCGTCCGCAATTATTTTGCCGAAGTAAATGTAGGCCACATGGCTGCAGCGTTCGGCTTCGTCCATGTAGTGAGTCGTCACAAAAAACGTGATGCCATGACCGGATAGTTCGAAAAGAAGATCCCAAAGCTGGCGTCGGGCCACTGGATCGATGCCTGCTGTGGGCTCGTCGAGAAAGAGCAATTGTGGTTCATGCAGCATCGCGCAGCCCAGTGCGAGCCGCTGCTTCCAGCCGCCAGAAAGCTGCGCTGACAAACGATTCATGTAAGGGCCGAGTCCGTTAAGTTCGACGAGCTCATCGATGCGGCGCTTCAGCCGTCCAGGCTCCAGGCCATATATCCGTCCGTAAAACTGTAAGTTCTCCGCAACCGTGAGATCGTAATATAGGCTGAAATTTTGCGACATGTAGCCGATGCGTTCGCGAACTGCTTCGGAATTCGTCCGGACGTCCAGGCCTTCCACGGTTGCGGAGCCTCCGCTCAGCGGCAGCAGTCCAGTGAGCATTTTGATGACAGTCGTTTTTCCACTGCCATTGGGTCCAAGAAAACCGAAAATCTCACCCTTCCCGACGCGGAAGCTCACATCATTGACGGCCGTAACCACTCCGAACCTTCTCACCAGATGTTCGGCGGAGATCGCAGCGCCGGCGGAAGAATTGAAATCTTTGGTCACGCCTTCAGTTACCGGCTTTCAGCTTTACATCGGCGGCCATGCCCGCGAGAACCCGCCCGGCGGGATCGTTGATGCGGATTTTGACGCCGAACACCTGATGAACCCGCTCCTCGCGCGTTTGCACGTTGCGTGGCAGAAACTCCGCCTGTTGATTGATCTGCTCGACGACGCCGTCGAATATCGTCTTCGGGAAAGAGTCGACTCGAACTTCCGCCTTTTCTCCGAGCTTCACACGCCCAATTTCCGTCTCCGGAATGTAGATGCGAACGTAGATTTGATCTTTTTCAAGGAGCGTGGCCACCGGAGTGTTCGGCGCGATGAGATCGCCAGGGCGGACATCCAGAACCTCGACCGTGGCCGTGGAGGGCGCAATCACCTGCCGCTCTCGGAATCGCGCTTCATCGTATGCATAAGCCGCTTTTGCTGACTCGACGTCTTCCCGCCGGTTGCCGCGTTTGTATTTCTCAAGTGTAGCCAGTGTCTCTTGATAATGTGCTTCCGCCGATGCAATTTCTTCAGGACGGTAACCGCGTTTTAGCACGTCAAGTTTTTGCTGCAGATTTTGCTGCTGCGCGAGGGCCATCTTCCAATTGGCCTCGGCTGTGTCGCGTTGCTGCCTCGAGACGAGATCCTTCTGGGACAGGGCTTCGTAACGCTGGAAGTCCAGACGCGTGCGAACTTCGTCAGCAGCCGCGCGTTCGACCTCCGCTTGCGCTCCCGCGATATCTTCCTTACGATAACCGTTCTTCCGCAGTTCGTACTCCGCTCTGGCTTGCGCCGCAGCCGCGCGGGCTTGGGCAATGTCTTCCGGTCGATATCCGCGCGCTGATTTTTCGGCGGCGGCGCGAGTCTGATCGAGCGAGGCCAGCAATTCCTTATCATCGAAACTGATCAAGACCTGTCCGGGCTGCACGGTATCGCCTTCACGTACGAGAACTTTGTCGATGCGGCCTCCGACTTTCGAGCCAACTCGAATGTTTCGAGCTTCGACCGTGCCCGAGCCTTGAAGCGTGTTGTCTCGCCGAAACCACGTGGCATAGGCCGCCGTGCCGCCCAAGATTATGGCGACCAGGATCACGATGAGTAGGCGCTTGCGAGTCATACAATCATTCTCTGTTCGTCATAAACGGAACTGTATCCGGCGAAGTTACACCTTGCTCGCACGAACCATTTCGTGGAGCCAGTCCGCTCCAAAGGACGTTGAACGCGGACTCAATGCGAGCGTGCAGAGTCGCGTCTCCCTGCACCGACCACATCAGCAGTGTTCCAAAGATCGTTTGGCGAAATACATGCGCGATCTCCGCCGCGGGGAGGTCCCTGCGGATTTCGCCGCGCTCCTGACCCAGCCGAACGATCTCCGTGTGCAGCGCGTGGACACGCTTCTGCAAGTTAACCATCGCTTCCCGCACGGGAGTGGTGGAGAGATACGCTTGCAGAAGTGTCCTGATAATTGCGGGGTTACGAATGGGTTCTTGCGTCATCCGGATTCCCAGCCAGCGCAGGAACTGGGGCATCGTTTCACCGGTCCGCCGTGCTTCCTCTACCGCGGCCTGCAGCTTCGCAAGTTGCATTTCGCCAAAGGCGAGTAGTATGTGATCCTTGCTGGGAAAGTAGTTGAAAAACGTGCCCTTGCCAACGTCTGCAGCCTCCGTGATGTCTCCGACGGTCGTCTCGTTAAATCCTTTTCTGGCAAAGAGATCGAGCGCGGCACGGAACAAGCGCTCCCGCGTTTCCACGGTTCGACGCTCGCGACGACCGTGCAACTCGCGCGCGGGAGGTCGGGCAGGAATGGATGACTTCAAATTGATTTTCTTGACCATGGTTCATAAATGACTATGGGTCAGTATTCCCCGCAAGTCAAGTCCTATTTCCTTGCTTACTGCCGCCACAAATCAAAAGGACCCCGCGCTCGCGGGGTCCTTCGAACTGGCTAATCCCTAGTGCTCTATTCCTTTAGGGAATTCGGATCGGAAGTGTTCTTGGGTGACTTGCGGTTGAGATAGGCAATCATTTGTTGAGCGGGCGGAGGCACAGCTACGGCTCCCTTCATTATGATCGCTTCTGCGTCCACATTCTGCTTGTACACGCGCTCATTCGCATCATTGTCTGGACGGACTGTCGAGCCTTCCAGGGAAATGCCAGCGAACAAACCGCGGGCCCGCGAATAGCTCAGTACCTCGGCTCGCATCGTCGCGTCCGTCGATGCGCTGGCCGTGCGGCCCTTGGGGCCAGCCGCAGCAGAGGCGTCCGCACCCAGCTTTACTTTGCTCTTGAGAATGGAGTGAGCTCCGCGCGGATTCATCACCAGAAGGACGAAATCAGTCGCCTGCCCGCCAATCTGGAAGCCGATACTGCCGCCTTCGAGAGCCATCATGGAGGGTGCGCTCCATGGGCCAGTGAAATGTTCACCGCTTCGGCACGTCATGGCGCCGCGTCCATAGCTGCCTCCGATGACAAAGGCGGCTTTTAAGACCGACGGATAGACGATGATGCATTCGGCTTTGTCGATGAGATCCGAGGGGATGTCATCGGGGATATCCATAATTTCCTTGAGTACGCTGCCGCAATTTTGCAGACGTTCGGCTTCTTTTCTGTCTTCTGCCAAAAGCGGCGGCGCAATCATCAAAAACGCCATCAGGCAGGAACCGATTTGCTTGATCAAATTTCACCTCGCTGAATTTGGCCGGGCTAACCAATCATAGGTCGCCAAGGGTCCGTGCGCAACTTGCAGTTTGTGAGTGGCTGGCTTCAATTCCAGATAACACATGAGTAGATGCATCGTAAGCAGGAAATGTTGTGCGGCGTTTCGACTATACTTTCTCCTGCGGCGATTTCTGGCCTGAGGAAACATGGGCTTTCGAACTCTGAAGCGATTGTCAGCTAGGACATTGGCGGGTGCCATGGCCTTCTCTGCTTTGGCCTCAAGCGACGGGCTCGCGCAGACCAAGCAAGCGAAGGAACATGCCTGCTGCGCTGAGAAGTCCGCAGCGAAACGAGAGGAGCGTTCGCTCAAGCGAGCCGCGCCGTCGGCGCTCTTTGGCGCCCGGGCGAACACTTTGTTGGATGCGGCGCCGGAGGGCAAAGGCGATTGGGGACTCTTGATCGTGGATGCGCGGACGGGGGAAACGCTCTACGAAAAAAACGCCGACAACTATTTCGTGCCGGCTTCAAACATGAAGCTTTTCACCACTGCCCTGGCCTTGGCCAGGCTGGGGCCGGACTATAGGTTTCACACCACACTCGAAACGCACGGCGCCGTTTCGCCGGACGGCACGCTTTCTGGCGACCTGATATTGGTCGGGCGCGGCGATCCGAATCTTTCGAACCGCAAATTCCCCTTCGAGCTGAAAGAAGAATTTGACGGTCCCCCGGGGGAAGTGCTGGCCGAATTGGCCGATCAGCTTGTGGCGCGCGGCGTCAAAGAGATTGCGGGCGATGTGGTTGGCGATGATAGCTACTTCCCGCGCGAACGTTATCCCAACGGCTGGGAAATCGACGACATGGTCTGGGAATACGGCGCGGCGATTTCCGCGATTGTGGTGGACGACAACACCGTGTCGGTGACGCTCACGCCCGGCGAAAAAATGGGAGATCCGGTGAACGCAACCGTTGCCCCGCTCACTCCCGACTTTTCGCTGCAAAACGACGTGACAACAGCGGAGCCGGGATTGAAATCCGATTTGACGCTGACTCGCGAGCCAGGAGCGAGCCTCGTGATTGTGCGCGGCACATTGCCGGCAAAGGGCGCGCCGCGAAAACTCGTGCTCGCGATTGAAGAACCCGCACAACACGCGTCTTCGCTGCTGTCGGCGCTCCTGGCCGAACGCGGCGTAAAAGTGGATGGAAAGGTCCGCGCGGTTCATACTCCAGAATCGGATATTTCGCCGCGGACAATTCTCGCCGAGCATGTGTCCGTGCCGCTCGGCGATTCCGTGACACTCATCAACAAAATTAGCCAGAACCTGCATGCCGAGATGCTGCTGCGAACCGTGGCTCGCCAAAACGGATTGTGGAGCGCTCCTGGGGACTTGATCAAAGTCCCCCAGGATTTTTATGCCGCGGCGGGAATCGCGCCGGACGATGTGATTCAGACGGATGGGTCGGGACTTTCGCGGCACGACTTGGTCACGCCACGGGCCGTCGTGACTTTACTGAAGTATGCCGAGGGGCAGCCGTGGTTTGCACCGTACTATGCGTCGCTGCCCGTAGCGGGCATCGACGGCTCCCTCCAGGATCGTATGAAAGGTACGATTGCTGTGGGCCGAATTCACGCCAAGACCGGATCGGTCGAACACGTGAGGACGCTTTCTGGTTTCGCGGAAACGCCGAGCGGACGACGGCTGATCTTCTCGTTCCTGAGCAACAATCAGGGAGGGAAGAATCACGAGGCGGCGGATGCGTTGAATGGATTATGCCTTGCGATGATTGAGGAATTTGACGAGGGCGCTGCCATGATCGCGCCTGCTCACAAGCGCGCAAAACAGAAATGAAGCATCAGGAAAGTGGCGCAGCCCATTCGATGGAAACATCTCAGTAGCAAAAAATAAGATGTCACGGACGGCACAAGACGTACTCGAATTCGACAAGCTGCGCGAGCTGTTGCGGCTGAGAACGACGTGTTCGCCGGGGCGCCGAGCTGTGGACGCGCTGGAGTTTGCAACGGATCGCTCCACACTCGAAGCGGCGTTTGCGTTGATTCGCGAAGCGCGGGAATGGCTGCGTGGAGGCGGCGAGCTGGGATTCGGCGGACTCTCCGATCCGCAACTGTGGCTCGAAAAAATCGAAGGGCCGGGGATCGTTCTGGAGGCGAAGGAGTTTCTGGATGCCGCGTCGCTCCTCGACACTGCCGCGTGGCTGCGCGGGCAATTCCGGGAAGACGCAGCGAAATTTCCGTTGCTAGCCGCTCGCGCTGGCTCGCTCGGTGATTTTCGGGAAACGCTGACAGCGATTCGGCGATGTGTGCTGCCAAATGGAGAAATCAGCGACGATGCGTCGCCCGCGCTGCGGCGCATTCGCGCAAGCATCATGCAGGCGCGGGAGTCGATTCAGAAAACTCTGAAGCAAATTCTTCGCTCGCGCAACGCGGAGGCCGGAGAAGATTACGTCACGCTGCGCAACGAACGCTTTGTAATTCCCGTTCGTGCCGAGAACCGGCGAAGCGTTCCTGGAATCATGCATGGCGCAAGCGGAACAGGGCAGACAGTTTTCCTTGAGCCATTCGAGACCGTGGAAGCAAACAACGAACTCACCCAGCTCGCGGAAGATGAAGCTGCGGAGATTTTGAGAATTTTGCGCGAGCTGACCGAGCGGCTTCAGTTGGTTCGCGGGCCATTGCTCGCTGCGGCGGAAACTATCGCGGAGCTTGATGGTGTTTTCGCGCGCGGAAGATTTGCGCGAGATTTCGATGCGGCTATGCCGGAGTTTTCCGAAGTTGCGGAGTTGCGCCTGGTCGATGCGCGGCATCCTGTGCTCGAAGACAAGCTGCGGCGCGAAGACCGCGCGGTTGTCCCAATGACACTCTCCCTGGGCGGCGCGGAAAAAGTTTTGGTCATCAGCGGGCCGAACACGGGGGGTAAAACGGTTGCCCTGAAAACGACAGGATTGGCAGCGTTGTCCGCGCAATCCGGTATTCCAGTGGCGGCACAGCGCGCCGTGCTTCCGATTTTCGACCGCGTGCTGGTGGACATCGGCGACGAGCAATCCATCGCCGCGGACCTCTCGACGTTTTCTGCGCACATGTTAAATTTGAAGACCATGCTGGAATTGACGACGTCGCGCTCGCTTGCGTTGGTCGACGAAATGGGCACCGGGACCGCGCCGGAAGAAGGCGCGGCGCTGGCCGTGGCGCTGCTCGATGAATTTCGCGCCAAAAATTGCATCGTGCTGGCCACTACGCATCACGACAGACTGAAGGCCTACGCCTCGACGACGCCGGGAGTTGTGAACGCCGCAGTGGAATTTGACGACGTGAATTTGCGGCCGACGTACCGGCTGATGGTCGGCGTGCCGGGCGGATCGAGCGGAATCGCGATTGCGCAGCGATTGGGCATTGCCACCTCCATTATCGAGAGAGCGCGATCATTACTGACACCGGAGTCGCGCGAAGCTTCCGACTTGATCGCCTATTTACACCGCAGTCGAGACGAACTCGACCGCATGCAGCAACAAATGACGGCGGAGCGTCACTCGCTTGCAGAGGAGCGCAAAAAGCTGCGCACCGAATGGGTCGGGCGCCAGCAAAACCGCATCAAGGAACTGGAAGCGCAGTTCGCCGAGATGCAGAAACGCTTCGACGAAAATGTCGCACGCGTAATCGAAGCCGTGAAGGAACGCGAACTGCGCGCTTCGCTCGAGAAAACCGCGCGTCGCAAAGGGCAGGACATTCGCAGCGAAGCGCGCGAAGAGTTGAACGCCGCGGTCGTGCAAACAATTTCCGAGTCGCAAGCGGATTTTGGCACTAGCTCTTCGAGCCAGGAACCAATTCGCGCTGAGACACTGCAATCCGGCACCAGAATCCGCGTGCGCGGGTTCAGCAAGCCGGTCATCTTTCGCCGCTTGGATGGTTCGTCAGCCGAAATCGAAGCCGGCCCGTTGCGGATGAAGGTTGCCGCCGATGAAATTATGGGAGTAGAAGGAGCGGCGGCTCCGCAATCGATTCCAACGGCCTCACGAAACATCACCGTCACATCGCAGCCGGGCGAAAGCGCCGCTTCCGGCGAGATCAACGTGATCGGCATGCGCGTGGAAGAGGCGACCGAGCGAGTCGACAAATATCTCGATGAGGCCGCGTTAGCAAATCAAACGCGCGTGCGAATCATTCATGGCCACGGAACAGGCGCGCTGCGTAAAGGTCTCGGCGAATTCCTAAAATCGCATCCATTGGTTCAACGTACTTCGTTTGAGACCGAGGAGCACGGCGGAAAGGCGATCACCGTTGTAGAATTGCGCTCATAGGAGCTCATGGCGGAAGCGGGATCATTCGCGGAACGGGTGAAGCAGCAGGCGGACATCGTACGCGTGGTGGGCGAATACGTGCGCCTGAAGAAGACCGGGAAAGATTTCAGCGGGCTTTGTCCGTTTCATCAGGAAAAAACTCCTTCGTTTACTGTGTCCCCGCTCAAACAGATTTTTTACTGTTTTGGGTGCGGCAAAGGCGGCGACGTTTTCAATTTTGTGATGGACATGGACAAGTCCGCGTTTCCGGAGGCGGTACGGACCGTCGCGGAGAAGTGCGGCATCGCAATTCCACGTCCCAAAGAACGCTCTCCCGAAGAGCGCAAAGAAAATCAGCAGCGAGGGGCGCTGGTGGAGATGCACCGCGAGGCGCAGACTTTTTTCACGAAACAGATTTCCGGAACGCTCGAAGGAAAAGCGGCGCGCGCTTATCTCGAGGACCGCGGGCTCGACATCAAAGCGATTGACCGGTTCGGAATCGGGTATGCGCCGAGCGACGGCGACGCTTTGCTGCGATTTCTTAAACAGAAATATCCAGAGAAATTGCTTGTGGATTCCGGACTGATATCGCGAGGCGAGCAAGGCGGGCGGCTGTTCGACCGTTTTCGCCGGCGCATTACTTTTCCGATTGCGAATGATTCGGGAAAGATCGTGGCGTTCGGGGCGCGAGCGCTAGGCGATGATCAGCCGAAATATTTAAATTCACCGGAAACGCCGATCTACTCGAAGAGCAACGTGCTCTATCACATGGACCGCGCAAAGGAAACGCTGCGGCGGTCGGATTATGCGGTGCTCGTCGAGGGCTACATGGATGCCATTGCCGTGGCGCGCGCGGGAATCAGCAATGTGGTGGCAAGCTGCGGGACGAGCCTCGCGGAGCCACAAATTAAATTGCTGAGCCGTTTTACAAAGCGCGTGATTGTTAACTACGACCCGGATAACGCGGGACAGGCGGCGACGGAGCGAACGGTGGCGCTGCTGCTAGAACAGGATTTCGAGGTGCGCGTGCTGGCGCTGCCTACCG
>Ga0247680_1000020_pt1 | contig 116338 bp, 82 predicted proteins | sample CNK21_metaG_FD_182803 | JGI IMG/M metagenome (GOLD analysis project Ga0247680, IMG submission 182803) | Soil microbial communities from Purdue University Martell Research Forest, Indiana, United States - CNK21 | ecosystem: Environmental > Terrestrial > Soil > Temperate forest > Bulk soil...
CTCAGTTGTTCAACGCTACACTCTGTCTGTTCCACGCCGCCGCCTCCCGGTCTACCAAGTTGTTGTTGACACTCAACTTAATAGCACGGTGCGGCGGCTTTTTCGTCTCCACGGTGAGAAATGCGGGCTAGGCCGGCACGGCCGGCGGCGCTGGTTGCCCAAGGCTCGGCCACCATCTCCGATCATCGTTCTGCCGAGCAGACTCCTTATGCTACCGCGGTGTTCGCCGCATGAGGTAGTAAACGCCGTTCGTGTCGACCTGTTCGAATCCAAGGCGCTGGTAAAGGCGAAGAGCCGGGTTGAAGGACTCGACGTGAATGGTGACCGGCTTGCCCGCGGCATCGGCGCGGTCGAGCACTTGGTGAAGGAGCATCGATCCGATGCCTGAACCGCGGCACTCCGCCATCAGAGCGATATCGACGATGCGGATCTGATCGCGCCACTCGTCGATCCAGAACCGGCCGATGGCCTCGCCGTTCCGTTCGACGATGTTCCGCTCGCAGGTTGGATAGTGGATGCCGTAATGCTCGAACTGGGCGGCGAACTGCTGGTCGAGGAAGACCTTCTTCTGCGCCTCGTCGAAGGGAAAACGCGTCATCTCCTCGGCGCGCGCCGACTCGTAAAGACGCCGCATGAAGTCGTAGTCGGCGTCGGTAGCTGGGCGGAGAATGATCGATTCGAGCATGCGCTCTACCCAACTACCGATATCGAAGACGCATTCTCAGGCTTTGTCCACCGAGATCATGAGATACGAGAACGGCACGGGCTCCAATCCGAGCAGGCCGCCTTGAACTAGGACTCCGGTCCCTGAGGCGTCGAGCGCGCCGGGAGCGTGGGGGTCGCGCATGCGGACCGCAGACCAATTGGGCGCCTTGTCTCGCGGGTCTTCCTGAAGAGCGACGAAGTAGACGCCGCGATTCAGCTTCAGGGACGACGATCGCGTATCGAGAGCGAGCGAGCAGGCGCCGCTCTTTTTCTGCGGATCGTTGCCGTCATCGATCGAGAAAAAGCGCTTCACGCGCGCCAGTGCCGGCGGCGTGGAAGCAGCCGGCATGCGCATCTCGACATTGATCTCGATCGGGTGACGGGCGTCGACCGGCACCACAAACCGGGGCGGCGGCGCATTCCTGGCGACACCCCGGTGCGTGGTGTGGCTCCAGGCGTGGAACGGAAGCCGTTCCTCGCCAACCGGGAACATGACGTTCAACGCCAGGGAAACAGGCGTATGGCGATGCTGCTCCGCCCGCCAGAAACCGTTGACGCTGACACGGGCGGAGCCGTTCAGCGCGCGATCTCCGGTACGGGGAGAGGAAGCGGCGGCAAGGCGGTGCAGCGCGCCGGAGAACGCGGTCCCGATCCGGGCCTTTTCGAATGAACCGTCCCAGTACCCGAGCGAGACGATCGGAAGGCTGACCGGGTCGGAGCCGGCCACGGCGCGCATCACCTGCTGCGGCAGCCCGGAGGCCGCCGCGCCGGCAACGGCCACGGAGCTCAGAATCATGAACTCGCGCCGATGGAGAAGCAGGCGGTCCTGGTCGTTGGTCGATACGGAGTCGCGGATGTCGTCATTCGTATCCATCGTCATTCCCCTTCTTACCGATTCATGATGAGCGTCTGCCACGACTGGACTCATGGGAACGTCCCGCAACTACCGGGAGCGACGACCACTACATTGCCCGACTCGTCGGTGAAGTCACCAGACCCGGGGTTCGTGAGGTTCGTCACGGTGTTGTTGTTGAGAATGTTCTGGGCCGGGCTCAGAGAGGTATTACCCTCCAGGTTCAACGTCTGCAGAGACCGGCGCGCCAGGTAATAGGCCGACTCGCTGCCCGCTGGCCAGCTCGTCGGGTCATACGCAGTGTTGCCCGTGATCACCGAACAGACGCTCTCGCTGGCGACGGCATTCTTGTCGGAAATGACGACGATCGACCCTGCCGGGCACGGTACGCCGGGACCGCAACCGATGTCACCCGACGCACCGGTGGGACGAACAACCTGATTGTTGGTGATCTTGACGTTGACGCTATTCGCCGACGCAAAGCCTTGGGCCTCGACGTCTATCCCTCGGGCGTTCGGAACCTCGCGGACCACGTTGGCGTCGATTGTGATCATTCCATGCGTTCCGCCGTTCATTGCCACGCGGATTCCGTTGCCGAAGAACGAGCCCGAGTTGAAGACTCCGACGGTACCGATGATGTTTCCCTGTAGCTTGGCGTTCATCGTGCCGCCCGTGTTCGCCGATCCGGTGAAGACGTTGAGCGGGTCGCTCTGGTGATTGTTGAAGGTATTCGACTGCACGACGATGGTCATGCTCGCGGCCTGCGACAGGTCGAAATCCATGCCGGCGTTGTTGCCACTCGCCGTGTTGTTCTGCACGGTAAACCCGAGGATGTTGGCGCTGTCGGAAGCGACCACCTGCAGACCGGTGGAAGTGTTGTTTGAGAAGGTACAGCCCGCCGCCGCGGTCGAGCCGCCAACGGTGCCAGAGGTGAGCACCGATGTGCCGCGCATCTGCATCAGCATTCCATCTCCGCCGACCGTACCGCTGATGGTCGTCGACGTCATGGTCAGGCCGGCCATGTTCGTATTGAGGTTGTCGATGGTGACACCCTGATGCCGGGAGCCGGTGATCGCGCTGTTGGTGATGGCAACGGTTCCACTGACGTTGCTGAGGCCCAGGCCATCGTCAATCAGGGTGCTTCCGGCATTGTCGGAAATGTTGCAGTGGTTGACTGTGACATTTGTGACCGCGGTTGCACTGATACCATTGGCGCCGCTATTCGTGATGTTCAGGTAGTTCAGGCTGACGCCTGTGCCGGTGATCCCGCTCAGATTGATTGCGTGTGACGTCGTCTTCTGGATCGTCCCGCCGGAGCCATTGGAAGTGCTGCCACCATCGCCCGAGATGGTGAACGCGCCAGCGAAGTTGGCCAGTGTGATGGCATTCGGCGGCCCGGCTACCGAGTTACCAGCGTTGACTTGCGTAAAGCTAATCGTGCCACCGCCATTGACGATCGTAGCGGCGGTTCCGGTGGTCGTCGTCACATTGCGCGCCGTTACGTTGATGCCCGATACGCTCGTGCCGGTGATGGCATTGGAGGTACCGGTGCTCATGTCGATCCCGTTGACCGTGACGTTCGTGGCCAGCGTGAGCGTGCCGCTCAGCGTCGGCGTGTTCGCCGCCGCTCCCGGAACCGCCAGTACACCGCCCACTGTGAGCGTCGCGCCGGCGCCGATGAGCTGCTGGCTTGTCAACATCGTGTACGCGCCTGTGGTCGAACCGGAGCCCTTCGACACGTAGATGAAGTCGCCGGACGCCGTAGCAGCGGCGCCGACGGCGGTCATCGTCTTGAACGGCGTGTTCGAGCGGCCGTCGTTCGTACCGGAAAGAGTGGCGTTATCGACGTACCAGACCCTGCCGGTGAAGGTGATGGTGGCGGAACGCGTCACAGTGATGCCGTTTGACGTACCGGTATAGGTGAACGAGTCGGAGGCGGTGTTGCCAACATTCGGCGTGTAGAGGAAGGTTCCGTTCGAGTTGAAGGTGGTCAGCGTGCCGTTGAACGGCGGGACGGCCACGGCGTAGGTGATCGGGGCGTCGGACGCATCACCGCTCGAAACTGCCACTGAGATTACCGTCGGCGTGGCCGGCGCGGCGAGTCCGCCATCGAGTTGCGTGTTACCTACGTCGACATACGATTTGGTGGTCAGATTCGGAGCGATGGTGAGCGTATACGTGCTGCCGGTTCCGCTGCAGCCGTTGGCGTCCGTGACCTTGACGGTGACCGAGAAGACGCCGGTTTGCGTCGGTGTGCCGGAGAGGACGCCGCTCGACAAGAGCGATACGCCCGACGGCAGCGAGCCGCTGTTGATCGAGAAGACGGCCGGGGTGTGCGTCCCGACGCCGGTCTGCGTGAAGGTGAAGCTGCCGCTCAGCGGCGCGTTGTAAGTGCCGGTCGTCGAGCTGGGGTTCGTGACGGTGATGGTCTGGCAGGAGATGACCAGCGTGTAGGTCGGTCCCGTTCCGGTGCAGCCATTGGAATCGGTGACCTTGACCGTAATCGAGAAGGTGCCTGGCACCTGCGGCGTGCCGGAGAGAACGCCGGCTGAGGAGAGCGTCAGGCCCGCCGGCAGCGAGCCGCTGGCGATCGTGAATGTGGCGGTACCGATGGCGCCGCTCTGAGTGAAGGTCGCGCTGAACGGCGCATCCACCGTGCCGGTCGTGGTGGCCGGGTTAGTCACGGTGATGGTCTGGCAGGAGATGACGAGTGTGTAAGTCGGACCTGTTCCGGTGCAGCCGTTCGAATCCGTGACCGTGACGGTGATCGGGAACGTGCCGGTCTGCGTCGGAGTGCCGGAGAGCACGCCGGCGGCCGAAAGGCTCAGGCCCGTCGGAAGCGTGCTCACGGTGGTGAAAGTGACCGAGCCAATGCCGCCGCTCTGCGTAAAGGTCTGGCTGAACGGCGTTCCGACTGTGCCCGTCGTCGTGGCGGGATTCGTCACGGTGATGGTCTGGCAGGCGATGACCAGCGTGTAGATCGGCCCCGTGCCGGTGCAGCCGTTCGAGTCGGTCACCTTGACGGTGATCGGGAACGAGCCGGTCTGCGTCGGAGTGCCAGCGAGGACACCCGACGGCGAGAGGCTCAATCCAGCCGGCAGCGTTCCGCTGGCCAGCGAGAACGTAGCCGTGCCGTTCGCTCCGCTCTGCGTGAAGGTCTGGCTGAATGGCGTACCGGCGGTGCCTGTCGATACGGCCGGGTTGGTGACGGTGATGGTCTGGCAGCCGATGGTGAGCGTGAAGGTATCCGAACCGGTGCAACCGTTGGAATCGGTGGCGGTAACGGTAATCGGGAAGGAGCCGCTCTCGGTCGGGGTGCCGGAAAGCGTGCCGTCGGCGGCCAGGCTCATGCCGGTGGGCAGGGTGCTGGAGGTTGAGAAAACGACCGCCCCGATGCCGCCGCTCTGCGTGTACTGCTCGCTGAAGGCGACGCCGACGGTTCCGGTCATGTTGGCCGGATGTGTGACCGTGATGGTCTGGCAGTTGATGATGAGGTTGTAGGTCGCGCTCGTTCCGGAGCAGCCATTCGCATCGGTCACCGTGACGGTGATCGGGAACGTTCCTGTCTGCAGCGGGATACCGGAGAGCGTGCCGTCTGCAGCCAGGCTCAATCCCGAGGGCAGCGTACCGGTGGCGAGCGTGAAGGTCGTCGCACCGATACCGCCGCTCTGCGTGAACGACTGGCTGAAGGCCTGTCCGGCGATGCCGACGTTCACCGACGGATTGGTGACGGTGATGGTCTGGCAGGCGATGGTCAGCGTGTAGGTTGGGCCAGTGCCGGTGCAGCCGTTCGCGTCAGTGACGGTGACGGTGATCGGGAAGGTGCCGGTCTGCGTGGGCGTACCGGAGAGGACTCCCGAGGCCGAGAGGGTCAGGCCGGCAGGCAGCGAACCGTTGGCCAGCGAGAACGTGACCGAGCCGATGGCGCCGCTCTGCGTGAAGGTCTGACTGAACGGTGATCCCGCTACGCCGCTGTTCACCGCGGGGTTCGTAACGGTGATGGTCTGGCAAACGATGGTCAGCGTGTATCCGGTCGTTCCGGTGCAACCGTTCGCGTCGGTCACCTTGACGGTGATCGAGAAGGTTCCGGTCTGGGTCGGCGTGCCGGACAATCCGCCGTTCGTCGCGAGCGACAGACCCGAAGGCAGCACGCCGCTGGCGAGCGTAAACGTCGCCGAACCGATGGCACCGCTCTGCGTGAAGGTCTGACTGAACGGCGATCCCGCCACACCGCTGTTCACCGCGGGAGGCATTACCGTGATGGTCTGGCAATTGATGACGAGGTTGTAGGTCGAGCCGGTACCGGTGCAACCGTTGGCGTCGGTAACCGTGACGGTGATCGGGAAGGTTCCGACGACGGTCGGCGTACCGGAGAGCGTTCCGTTGGCCGCGAGCGTGAGTCCCGTGGGCAGCGTGCCGCTGGCCAGCGAGAAGGTGGTCGTACCGATGCCGCCACTCTGCGTGAAGGTCTGGCTGAACGGCGTACCGGCCACGCCAGAGCTGACGGCAGGATTCGTAACCGTGATGGTTTGGCAGACGATCGTCAGCGTGTAGGTCGGACCCGTACCGCTACAGCCGTTCGAATCGGTTGCCTTCACGGTGATCGTGAAGGTACCGGTCTGCGTTGGGGTACCGGAGAGCACTCCGTTCGAGGCGAGCGTGAGTCCTGTAGGCAACGTGCCGCTGGCCAGCGAGAACGTCGTCGTACCGATGCCGCCGCTCTGTGTGAAGGTCTGGCTGAAGGCCGCTCCTGCCACGCCGCTCGACACGGCCGGATTCGTGACCGTGATGGTCTGGCAGGTGATTGTCAGCGTGTAGGCCGGACCGGTGCCGCTGCAGCCGTTCGAATCGGTTGCTTTGACGGTGATGGTGAAGGTTCCGGTCTGCGTCGGAGTACCGGAGAGCGTTCCGTTTGCGGCGAGCGTGAGTCCCGCTGGCAGCGTGCCGCTGGCGAGCGAGAAGGACGTCGTTCCGATGCCGCCGCTCTGCGTGAAGGTCTGGCTGAACGGTGAGCCGGCCACGCCGCTGTTGACGGCTGGATTCGTCACGGTGATGGTCTGGCAGGTGATCGTCAGCGTGTAGGTAGGACCGGTGCCGGTGCAGCCGTTCGAATCGGTGGCGCGGACGGTGATCGGAAAGGTTCCGGTCTGCGTCGGCGTGCCGGAGAGGACTCCGTTCGCGGCGAGCGTGAGACCGGTGGGCAACGTTCCGCTGGCCAGTGAGAACGTCGTCGCACCGACTCCGCCGCTTTGCGTGAAGGTCTGGCTGAACGGCGTGCCGGCTACGTCACTGTTGACCGCAGGATTCGTAACGGTGATCGTCGGACAGACGATCTGCAACGGATACGTCGGACCGACGCCGGTGCATCCCTGAGAGTCGATGACCATGACGGTGATGGGGAAGCTGCCGGTAACGGTCGGCGTGCCGGAGAGCACTCCGTTCGAGGCGAGTGTGAGGCCGTTGGGCAAGGTTCCGCTGGCGAGCGAGAACGTGGCTGTGCCGATGGCGCCGGTCTGCGTGAAGGTCTGGCTGAAGGGAGCGCCGGCGGGACCGCTGGTCACGGCCGGATTGATGACGGTGATGACGTTGCAGCAGACCGGGAGGGCCGGCTCACCGGCCGGGAGCGACGGCGCGGATGGAGAGCAGGCGCCGGTGGTGATCGTCGGGAAAACGCCGGCGACCGGGCCGTTGGTCGGGAATGACGTGCCGGACGTCACGACGGTGGTGCATGCCGTGAGCGAGATCGATCCCTGCTGGGCGAGAGGAACTCCCGCCGAGCTGCCGACCGGACGCACATCGCCCACGCCACCGACCCAGCTGACGCCGCCGGAGTAGGAGCGGGCGTTGATGCTGCCGCCCGCTCGGTTTGCGTCCGACGTCGCGCCGGAAGCGTCGATCGATGCGCCGTCGAGGATGACGTCGCCTTTCGCGGCGACTGTCACGTCTCCGCCCTGGTCGCCGTTATGCGTTCCGGAAACCTGGAACGCGTTGCCGCTGGCGGTCACTCCCCCGCCCGTCGAGATGGCTGTGATGGTGCCAGCGCTTCGCTTGTCGGTCGTGCCGGGGTTCGAATTGACCGAATAGAGAGTCGACGTTGCTGGAGGGCCGCTGATCGTGATGGCCTTGGCAGCGTAGAGGTGCACGTACATCGCACCGGCGTCTTCATGCCAGGCGTCGGAACGGATGCAGGCGCGATGGGCGCCGCCCGTATCGGCAAGCGTGCTGCTGTCGATGGTGAGCGTGGTTCCGCTGCGGACGACGACGCCCGGCCCCGATCCCTGCCCGGCCATCGACACAAGCAGTCCGTTAATCTGGATTCCACAGCCCTCGAGAGTGACCGGACTGCCGGTGACGGGCAACGTCTCAGATCCCTGCGAGGCGACGATGGCACTGCTGGTAAGGATCAGGCTCGGATCGGAATGCGACAACGACCGGATCGTGATTGCGCCGCCGACGTAATGCCCGCCGCCACCGCTCATCACGACCCCGGTGTAAGGAGACGAGCCGATCGTCCGAGAAGGACCGGAAAGGATCTGACCTCCGATCGAGGCCGCGGCTCCGCTTGTGATCGAGATCGCGCCGGCAAAGCTGTCGTTCGCTGTTGCGGCGAGGATGGAGCCGCCCTCCTGGGTCACGGTGCCACCGGCGTTGATGGTGATGTCGCCGGCGTGAAAGTTGTTTCCGCTGTTGAGCTTGGAGCTCGATACGATTGCCCCCGCGGTCGATACGTTCGTCCCCTGAATCAGGACATTGCCGCCGACAGTGAAGGTGATGTTGGCACCGTTCCCATCGCTCGCACGGTTCTCGGCAAACACCCCGCTGCCCGATGCTAGTACAACGTTACCGCTGACGTTGAACTGCATCGCGCAGGCGGAGCTGCCCGCCCCGCTGGAGGCGTCGTTGCAATTGATCGTGCCGTTGACGGTCAGATCGCCGTTGACGGTGAAAACCCCGTTGACGATGTGATCCGCGTCGTCGGCAGAGCCATCAAGGGCAGTGAAATTTACGGTGCCGTTGATGGTCACGTTACTGGCGAACGCCGGAAAGGCGAATGCGAACAGCGAGACCACGAAAACGGGCAGCAGCTTGCGACCGAATCGACCCATGACGACACCCCTCCTGTTGTTGGACATCTCTCCGCGGAGAGACGATCGACGAACCCGTGGCGTGAACGATTGGTTGAAACTGTTTGGAACGGACAAGCAGAAAGATAGCGACGTGAGCCGTAGTTGTCGACCGGAGTTCCCGAAGGAAGTCACGGAAAAGCGTGATTCGGTGCAAAAAAAAGAGCCGCACGATGTCCGTGCGGCTCTCGATCTCTACGACAAGTGGAGAGTTATGTCCGTGGCGGGAAGACGCCCTGCAGCGCGATGCAGAAGTTGAGCGTGAGGTACGGCTGCATGTTGTTGTGGGGCTGATCGCCGCCGGCGGGGGCAAGGGCCTGATCGGAGAAGGGAATCAAAGGAGCACCTGCCGGCGGGACATAGGGTGTGGCGCCGCTCTGAACGCGGGCAAGGGCGTTGCCGGAGGGATTCGGTTTGCTCGACGACGTACTGGAGGCCATTAGATTGTGCGCGTGGACGGGGATCTCCGACTCCAAGAGCGAGACGGTTTCACTTCCGCCTGTCTCCCCGAGATCGTGGAGACTAAGGCCAGGTCCCTGTCCCGGATGCATCGGGGCGTTGCCCTGCATGTCGGGGAGAGCGAAGTTCGACTTGCCGTCGCCGCCGTAGGTCGTCCCGAGGAGCGAGAAAAGAGCGGTGTTCTGCGAGAGTGGCAGGATCTGCCCGTCGCAGAACGCCCACCCTTTCGGAGCGAAGTTGAATGGGAAGATGCGGATTTCAGCTACGAATGGATCCATGTCTATCTCTCCTCCCTAGGTCTGGCTCGGGAAGATCCCGAACAGCGAAATGATGAAATCGACGCACAGGTACGGCTGGAAGTTGTTGTGCGGCTGACTGCCACCGGTAGAACCAGCGGCCTGCGGCGCCATGGCCGACGTGGGATTGACGTTGATGTACGGATTGAACTGTGAGGCCTCGGCGAATACGTTCGGCGAGGGGCTCTGTTGCGTGGCAATCGCGTTCGTGGCGATCAGCGGGTGGGTGTGTGCCGGAATCTGGGAGACTGTCAGTGTGACCGTTTCGACACCGCCGGTTTCGGCCAGCGTGAAGCCGTTACCGAAGTGCATCGGAATGCGCCCGCGAAGGTCCGGAAGCGCGAAGGTCGACTGTCCGTCGCCGCCGTAGGTGGTACCGATGAGGTTGAACAGCGTCTCGTATTCTGAGATCGGGAGCAACTGACCCTCGCAGAACATCCATCCCGCGGGGGCGAAGTTGCCGGCGAACATGCGGATTTCTCCAACGTAAGGTTGTGCCATCTCTTCGTCCTCCTTCTAGGTCTGACTCGGGAAAATGCCCTGCAGGGCGATCGAGAAGTTGAGCACCAGGAAAGGCTGCATGTTCAAGTGTGCCTGGCTGCCCCCCACTGTAGCGATGCTCGCCGCATTCATGGCGGTCAGATTGGTCGTGGGCGCCTGATACATCTGCGTCGGCGAGTTCCCGGGAAGATTGCCGGCAGCGATGATCAGCGTTCCCGTCGTCGACGTGCCGTTGAGCACATGCGTGTGCGTCGGGATCTCGGAGATCGACAACGTATGCCCCTGCTCGCCCCCGCGTTCGCCTTCCGTATGCCCGGCACCCATATGGATAGGTACACGGCCTTGCAGGTCGGGCAGCGCGAAGTTCACTCGGCCATCTCCGCCATACGTAGTACCCAGCAGTGAAAACAACGCCTGGTTCTGGTTGATGGGAAGAAGCTGACCATCGCAGAGCGCCCACCCTTTGGGAGGAAAACCAAAACTCATGATCCGGATCTCACTCAAAAACGGTTCCGCCATTTCTACCTCCTAGCTAGCTCGTTGTCGATTGGACTGGACGATACCTGCGCGCTGCCGTGACGCGCCACTTGAAAACAGGATGATCGGATCGGACCGGGGCAGATTCTAGCAGATGGAACGACTCTTATGCGTCAGAAACATCTCGCTCGGGACTCCCGCCCTGAAGCGGGAACCCCGAGCGAGTCTCAGGAGGTGATCATGGAGGGAAGCCACCGCACGTACCGGCTGCCACGATGGTGACTGTACCAGACGTGCCTTCATCGATGACGCCGGGCGCGGTGGTGAGGTTCGTGATCGTGTTCGTGGTGGTGATCTGATTGACGGCGTTCGCCTGCGTTCCTTCCAATTGCAAGGTGTTGTTCGCGCTGGTACGGCGGGCAAAGTAGACCGCAGCCTCTCCACCGGCCGGGTAGCTCGTCGGGTCATACACGGTATTGCCGCTGATTGCCGTGCAGACCTTATCGAATCCGCCGAGGCCGTTGCTGTCAGACAGGACGAAGATGGAAGCCGTCGGACAGGGGACGTTGGCGCCGCAGCCGATGTTCTGGTTCGTGCCGCTCGGCCGGGCAACCGTGTTGTTGATGATCTTCACTTTCTCGTTGTGCTGAACCGAATACGCCTGCGCCTCGATGTCGATGCCTCGACCGTTCGGAACCTCGCGAATGACATTGCTGTCAATCGTGAGGCTGGTGTTTACACCACCGTTGGCTACGCGAATCCCGTTGCCGATGGCCGAGCCGGAATCATTCACGCCGGCAGTGCCGATGAGGTTGCTGCGCAGCGTGGCCGTCATCGAGCCACCGGTGTTCGTCGTTGCCGTGACCATGTTCAGAGCATTGGTATGCGAACCGGTGATGGTATTGCTCTGCACCGTGACCGTGAGGCTAGCGCCCGGCGGCGACACGTCGAGATCGATCCCGCCGTTGTTGTTCGTGATGGTGTTGTTCAGGATCGTGAGGCCGGTGATGTTGCCGGTATCGATGTTGTTCACCTGTAACCCCGTCGCGGAGTTGCCCGAGATCGTGTTCGCGAGCGCACCGGCGCCGCCGATGGTCCCGGTGGTCATCAACGACGTGCCGCGCATCTGGATCAGGATGCCGTCGCCGCCGGGGGTATTGGTGATCGACGAACCGGTGATGGTCATGCTGGTCATGTTCGTGTTGTTGTTGTCGATCGTGATCCCCTGATGCCGCGCGGCACTGATTGAGGTGTTCGTGATGGAGAGAGCGCCGCTGGTGTTGCTCAGGCTCAGTCCGTCGTCGGTCGTGGTGTTTCCGGCGTTGTCCGAGAGGTTGCAACGATTGATCGTCAGTCCATTGACACCGGTTGCGCCGATGCCGTCGGTGCCCGGGTTGGTGATGTTCATATAGCCGATGCTGACGCTCTTGGTGCTCGTCATCAAGATGCCCTCGGCAGTGGTGTTCTGGATCGTGCCGCCCGATCCGTTGTTCGAGGCGCCGCCGTCGCCGGCAATCGTCAGACCGCCCGAAGCACCGGTGTTGTTGAGGACGATGCCGTTTGCCGGACCGTTGGCGCTGACGCTCTTGAATGTCACGCCGGAGGCGCCGATCGTGGCGTTGGTGATGTTGATCGCCGCCGCGGTCGTGACGGCGTTGATCGCACCGATGGTGTTGTTGGCGTTTGTGACGTTGACCGTCAGGCCGGCGCCGGACGCCGAGAAGACGCTGGCGGTGTTGTTCAGGGTGATCTGTCCGCTGATTGTGATCGTCCCGCCCGTGCCGGCCAGCGAGATGCCCGCGCCACCGTTGCTGCCGATGGCACCGGAAAGCGTGATCGTCCCGCCGGTGATACCGGAGATATTGACGGCCTTCTGGCCTGCGGTGTTCTGCGTGATTGGGCCGGAGTAGCTGAAGGTGCTACTGCCACCGCTCACGAGGAATGCCGTGCCCGTGTTGCCACTGAGGCTGCCGCCGCTGACGGTGTATGTGCCACCGGTGACGGACGTCAGCGAGATACCGTTGGCGCCGGCGCTGGAGGTGATGCTGGTCATGCCAGCGCCATTGGTGAGCGCGACACTGCTGAGAACGAGGGCCGGGCCGGCGTTGGTAATGGTGCTGCCCGTGCCTCCCAGCGTACCGCCGCCGAGGGTCACGGCGGCGGCGCCGCCGCCGGTGATCGCGACGTTGGTCAGGTTCAGCGTACCGGTGAAGGCGACGGTGGTGCCGTCGATGCCGAAGTTCGTGCCGGCGCTCATGTTGATCACCGGGGCCGCCGCGCCGGAGCCGATGTTGACGGTTCCGGCGCCGCTCATCAGGACACCCTTGCCGGTGCCGTTGGTGACAACGGAGAGACCGTTCAAGGTGATCGTGGCTCCGGTGTTACCGCTCAGCGTGACGGCGTCGATGTTCTTGTAGGTGAGCGATGCGTTCGAGACGGAGATGTTGGTGCTGCTGCTGTTGATGATGCTGATGCCGCTGGCCGTCGCCGGAGCGCCGTTGAAGCTGCCCGAGAGATTGCCTGCCGCGGCCACCGAGTGACTCATCGTCAGAGATCCCGGCGTATTCAGTTTGTTGACGTCCACGATACGGCCGACAGCAGCAGTCCTCGTGATCGTTCCACTGTAGGTGATGGCCGTCGTTACGGCCGCAACCGAGCCGTCGACCTGGAACGAGGCCGCCGCACCCACGCTCGAGATCGTGCTGCCGTTCGCGAACGTCACCGTTCCCGACTCGCCGTTGGAGATGAGCACTCCGCCCGTGCTGACCGCCACGCCACCGTTGAAGTTGTACGTGCCTGAGCTGGCGGTGAGGGTAATACCGGTGCCCGCGGTCTGCGAGGTCACGCTGCCACCGAAGTTGATCGTGTTCGAGTTGCTGCCGGCGACCGAGACGGCAAGCGCCGCGTTCGCCTGCGTGATGGTCGGGCCCCACGTGATCGTGCCGCCACTGCCGCCTGTGACGTTGAACGTCGTGCCGGACGCGCCGGTCAGCGAGCCCGCCGTCGCGCCCCACGTGCCGGTGACGGCGTTGAGGTTCACGCCATTCGTGCCGCCCGTGGAGCTGACGTTGGCGAACGTGCCGCTGATCGCGCCAGTGGTCAGGTTCAGGGCGGTAGCCGCGGAGACGTTCACCGAGGCACCGATGGTCAGCGTACCGAAGTTCGTCGTGTTGGTGATGCCGGTGGCCGGACCGGTGATGGTGACGCCGGCCAGCGAGAGGCTCGTGTTCGTGCCCTGCAGCGAGATGCCGGTGGTGCCGTTCGTGATCGTGCCGCCGTTGACGGTGACCGTGCCGGCGGCCGCGAAGCTCACGAGATTGATGCCGGTCGTCGCGCCGGTGGTGTTGACGCTGTTGAAGGTGACGCCGGAGCCGCCGATGGTCGTGCCGTTGAGACTGAGGCCCGCGGCGGCCGCGCCGCTGGTGATGTTTGCCGTGCCGAGGACGTTCAGAATGCCGGCGCCGCCGACGAAGCCGCTGCCGGTGGTAGTGGTAATGGCCAGCGTGCCGCTGAAGGTGGTGACCGAAGTGGCGTTGTTGCCGGACAGGTTAACGGCCGTGTTCGTGGTCGTGGTCAGCGTCTGGGTGCCGGTGAAGCTGACCTGGGCGCCGGCGGCGCTGGTGGCCACTTGGATGCCGGTGCCGCCGTCGGTGATGGACGCGCCGACGTTCACCACCGCGGTGGCGCCGAGGTTCGCGAAGTTGATGCTTCGCTGTGTGGCGTTGGCCGTAATCGTGTTGGTGTTGTTCATCGTGAACGCCGCCGTGCCGCCGTTGATGGTCAGGCAGAACGGCGAGTTGCTGAGCGTGGTGTTGGTGATGGTGACGGCGCCACTCGGCGTGGTGAGCACGAGCGCGGAGCTCGCCGCGCCGGCGGCCGTCGCCGTCACGGTATCGATCGTCAGGCCGGCGGTGGTCGTTCCGTCGATGTCGTTGCCCGATGCGCCGGTGATGGTGAGACCCTTGAGCGTGTTGCCGTTGGCGAGCGTCACACCACTGCCCGCCGTGTTCGTGATCAGCGGCTTCGTGCCGGCAGCTTTGAGCGTGACGGTATTCACCACGAGCGCCACGCCTTCTCCGATGAGCTGCTGGTTGGCCTTGAGCGTGATGCCGGCGGTCTGATTGGCGGTCGTGCCGTCGCCGTTGTAGACGAAGATGGTGTCGCCGGCGAGCGAGGCCGCCTGTGCCGCGGCCAGCGTGGTGAACGGGCTCTGCGATTGGCCGTTCGTTCCGCCGCCGTTGTTCTTCACGTACCACACCCGGTTGGCCAGCGTGAGGTTGACCGTTGCCGGCGCCGAGGTGATGCCGTTGCTCACGACCGTGTAGGTGAACGAGTCGCTGGTGATCGCTGCCGCTGCCGAGTTTACCTTCGGCGTGTAGATGAAGGTGCCGTCCGCGGCGATGGTGACGCTGCCGCCGGCGCTGGTGGCGGCGTTCGTGACAGGAGTCGCCGCAACGCCGCCGCTCGGAAGGTCGTTCGTAATCAGGTTCGTGGCCGAGCTGACGAAGGGCGTGGCCGGCGAGGTTGTCGTACCGCCAGTGATGACGAACTGCGTGTTGTCGACGAGGTGGCTGGCCGCAGGATAGGAGTCGCCGACCGCCACGGGTGCGATGGAGATCGACAGCGTTGCCGAGGTGCCGGTGCAGGAGCTGGCAGTGTCTGTCGCGGTAACCGCGAAGTTGAACAAGCCGGTCGCCGTCGGCGTACCGGAGATCGCTCCGGCCGGCGAGAGCGAGAGGCCGGTAGGCAGCGCGCCCGAGGTGACCGCGTAGGTGTACGACCCGCTCCCGCCCGTGGCAATGACGCTCTGGCCGGTATAGGCAGTGTTGAAGATGCCGGCCGGGAATGCGCCGCTGGGGTTGCGGGTGACGGTGATCGTCGGGCAGGTAACGGACAGCGTGTATGCAGAAGTGCCGAAGCAACCGTTCGTGTCGGTAGCTTTGACAATGATGTTAAAGGTACCGATCGAGCTGGTCGTGCCGTGGAGATGGCCGGTGGCTGAATCGAGGCTGATACCGCTCGGCAGGGCGTCGCCGGTCTCACTCCAGGTTGCTGTACCAAGGATGCCGCCGGCGGTAAAGGCCACGTCGAGCGCGACGCCGGCCTGAACACTGGTCTGGCCTGGATTGGTGACTGTCACGGTCTGGCAGTTGATGGCCAGCGTATAGGTTGTCCCGGTGCCCTGGCAGCCATTCGCATCAGTGGCCGTTACCGTGATCGGGAACGAGCCCACCTGGCTGGTCGTGCCGAACAGATCGCCGGTCGAGGTGTTGAGCGAGATCCCGCTCGGGAGCGCCCCCGTCTCGGACCAGACGATCGTTCCGTTGCCGCCGCTCTGGGTGAACGTCTGACTGAATGGCGTCCCCGCCGTGCCGACGTTGACGCCCGGATTGGTGACGGTGATGGCGTTGCAGGCGATGACCAGCGTGTACACCGCTCCGGTGCCGGTGCACCCGTTGGAGTCGGTGACGGTGACAGTGATCGGGAACGTACCCGACTGCGTCGGCGTGCCGTCGAGGATTCCGGTGGCCGAATGCAGGGTGAGGCCGGTCGGAAGCGTACTGGCGGTAGTGAAGGCCGGCGTACCGAGAACACCGCTCTGCGTGAACTGCTCGCTGAACGGTGAGGCCACCGTGCCGTTGGTGTTGACCGGGTTCGTAACGGAGATGGCGTTGCAGGCGATGACAAGGTTGTACGTCGCGCCCGTGCCGGTGCAGCCGTTCGCATCCGTGACCGTCACCACGATCGGGAACGTGCCGTGCTGCGTTGTGGTGCCGGACAGGACGCCGGCCGTGGAGAGCGAGAAGCCGGTCGGCAGCGTCGAGGCGGTGGTGAACGTGGCCGGCGTATGCGTGCCGACGCCGCTCTGCGTGAAGGTCTGACTGAATGGCGTACCAGCCGTACCGGAAGCGACGCCCGGGTTCGTGACGGTGATGGTCTGACAGCCGATGACCAGCGTGTAGGTGGGGCTGATTCCGGTGCAGCCGTTGGCGTCGGTCACCTTGACGGTGATTGGGAACGAACCCTGCTGACCCGGGGTACCGGAAAGTACGCCCGCGGTCGAAAGCGACAGACCCGACGGCAGGGTGCCGGAGTTGATGGTGAACGTCGCCGGCGTGTGGGTGCCGACGCCGGACTGCGTGAACGTCTGGCTGAACGGCGCGTCGACGGTGCCGGTCGTGGTCGCGGGGTTGGTGACCGTGATGGTCTGGCAGTTGATGACGAGGGGGTAGGTCGAGCCGGTACCGGTGCAACCGGCGCTATCGGTAACCGTGACGACGATCGAGAAGGACCCAGGGGCTGTCGGCGTGCCGGATAGAACGCCCGCGGTCGAAAGTGTCAGGCCGGCCGGGAGGGTCGAGGCGGTCGTGAAGGTGGCCGTACCGAACGCGCCGCTCTGCGTGAAGGTCTGGCTGAAGGGCGCGTCGACCGTGCCGGTGGTCACGCCCGGGTTAGTCACGGTGATGGGCGGGCAGGAGATGACGAGCGGGTAGGTCGGACCGGTGCCCTGGCAGCCGTTCGAGTCGGTGGCCGTGACCGTGATCGGGAATGTGCCGAACTGCGACGGCGTGCCGTCGAGGACGCCCGTGGCGGTATGGAAGGTCATGCCGCTCGGCAGCGCGCCGCTCTCGCTGAAAGTGGTCGTACCGATGCCGCCCGATTGCGTGAAGGTCTGGCTGAAGGCCACGCCCACCGTGCCGGTGGTCGTGGACGGATTGGTGACCGTAATCGCCGGGCAACTGGTAACGAGCGTGTAGATCGGACCGGTACCGGTGCAACCGTTGGAATCAGTGGCGGTGACCGTGATCGGGAACGAACCGGCCTGCGTCGGTGTGCCATCGAGCACGCCCGTCGCCGTATGGAACGTCAGACCGGTCGGCAAGGCGCCGCTCTCGCTGAACGTCGTCGTGCCGACGCCGCCCGATTGCGTGAAGGTCTGGCTGAAGGCCACGCCGACCGTGCCAGTAGTCGTGGCCGGGTTCGTAACCGTGATCGTCGGGCAGATGATGTCGAGGTTGTAGATCGGGCCGGTGCCGGTGCAGCCGTTCGAGTCGGTGGCTGTCACCGTGATCGGGAACGTCCCCCCCTGGGTCGGTGTGCCGTCAAGGACGCCGGTGGCGGTATGGAACGTCATGCCGGTCGGCAGCGCGCCGCTCTCGCTGAACGTCGTCGTACCGATTCCGCCGCTCTGGGTGAACGTCTGGCTGAACGGTGTGCCGGCCGGACCGCTGGTGGTGGCCGGGTTGGTCACGGTGATGGTCTGGCAACTAATGATGAGTGTGTAGGTCGAGCCCGTGCCGGTGCAGCCGTTCGAATCGGTGACCGTGACCACGATCGGGAAGGTGCCCGGCTGCGTCGGCGTCCCCGAGAGCGTGCCATCGGTAGCCAGCGTGAGACCGGCCGGCAGCGTGCTGGCGGTGGTGAACGTGGCCGTGCCGTTGGCGCCCGTCTGCGTGAACATCTGCGTGAACGGAGTGGAAACCGTGCCGGTGGTCGTGGCCGGGTTGGTCACGGTGATGGTCTGGCAGTTGATGACCAGGTTGTAGGTGGCGCTGACGCCGGTGCAGCCGTTGCCGTCAGTGACCTTGACCGTGATCAGGAAGGATCCGGTGACGGTTGGCGTGCCGGAGAGGACGCCCGCGCCGGATAGCGTGAGGCCGGCCGGCAGCGAGCCGCTGTTGAGCGAGAAGGTCGCTCCGCCGATGGCGCCGGTCTGCGTGAAGGTCTGGCTGAAGGGCACCTGGATCGTGCCGGTGGTGGTGGCCGGGTTGGTGACCGAGATGGTCTGGCAACCGATGATCAGATTGTATGGCGACGACGCGTTGTCTCCGGTACAGCCGTTGCCGTCGGTTACGGTGACGACGATCAGGAACGACCCGGTCTGTGTCGGCGTGCCGGACAGGACGCCCGCAGTGCTGAGCGAGAGTCCGATCGGCAGTGTGCTGGCGGTAGTGAACGTGGCCCCACCGTTCGCGCCGGTCTGAGTGAAGGTCTGGCTGAACGGCGCGCCCGCCATGCCGGTCGTAGTGGCCGGGTTGGTTACTGTAATCGTCTGGCAGTTGATGACCAGGTTGTACGTCGCGCCGGTGCCGGTGCAGCCGTTCGCGTCGGTCACTGTGACCACTATCGGGAACGCGCCGTGTTGCTGGGTGGTACCCGAGAGCACACCCGCCGTGGAGAGCGTGAAGCCGGTCGGAAGCGTCGAGGCCGTCGTGAAGGCGGCCGGCGTATGCGTTCCTACACCGCTTTGCGTGAAGGTCTGGCTGAAGGCAACGTTCACCGTACCCGTCGTAGTGGCCGGGTTGGTGACGGTAATGGTCTGGCAACTGATGACCAGGGGGTAGGTCGTGCTCACGCCGACGCATCCATTCGAGTCGGTCACCTTGACTGTGATTGGGAACGACCCCTGCTGGCCGGGAGTACCGGAGAGCACGCCCGCGGTCGAAAGCGACAGACCCGACGGCAGTGAGCCGCTATTGAGGGTGAACGTCGCTGGCGTGTGCGTACCTACACCAGTCTGCGTGAACGTCTGACTGAACGGCGCGTCGACCGTTCCGGTCGTCGTAACCGGGTTGGTGACGGTGATGGTCTGGCAATTGATCGTCAACGTATAAGACGAGGTACCGAAGCAGCCGTTCGTGTCGGTGGCTTTGACGGTGATCGGGAAGCTGCCGTTGACCGTCGGCGTGCCGGACAGAACGCCGCTCGCGGAGTTGAGTGTGATGCCCGCGGGCAGTGCGCCGGTCTCGCTCCAGGTCACCGTGCTGAGGATACCGGTGACGGTAAAGGTCTGGCTAAAGGCGGCATCGACCGTGCCGGTATTGACACCGGGGTTCGTGACGGTAACGGTCTCGCAATTGATGGTCAGCGTGTACATCGCGCCGGTGCCGGTGCAACCGTTCTGGTCGGTGGCTGTTACGGTGATCGGGAAGGAGCCAACCTGCGAAGTCGTACCGGAGAGAACACCGCTGGCGGTGTTGAGCGTGATCCCGCCCGGCAGCGCTCCGGTCTCACTCCAAGTGATCGTCCCCAGACCGCCGGACTGCGTGAACGTCTGGCTGAAGGCTACTCCGGCGGTACCGGTGTTGACGCCCGGGTTGGTGACCGAGATGACTTGGCAGTTGATGGTCAGCGTGTAGATCCCGCCGACCGCGAAGCAGCTATTGGCGTCGGTGGCCTTGACCGTAATCGGGAACGAACCTGTCTGCGTCGGCGTGCCGGAGAGGACGCCTGCGCTGGACAGCGTGATGCCCGTCGGCAACGTGCCGCTGTTGAGCGTGAACGTCACCGGTGCGATAGCGTTGCCGGCGGTGAAGGTCTGGCTGAAGGCGACGTTGACCGTGCCGGTGTTCGTGGCCGGGTTCGTGACCGTGATGACCTGGCAGTTGATGGTCAGCGTGTAGATCGGGCCGGTGCCGGTGCAGCTATTCACGTCGGTGGCCTTGATAGTGATCGGGAACGAGCCGGTCTGCGTCGGCGTCCCGGAGAGGACGCCGGTCGAGGGGTTGAGCGTGATGCCGGCTGGCAGCGTGCCGCTGTTGAGCGTGAACGTCACCGGTGCGATGGCGTTGCCGGCGGTGAAGGTCTGGCTGAAGGCGACGTTCACCGTACCGGTGTTGACAACCGGGTTGGTGACCGTGACGAGTTGGCAGGCGATGGTCAGGTGGTACGGCGAGGATGTGTTGCTGCCGCTGCAGTGTGCGTCGCTCGCCGTCACCACAATCGTGAACGAGCCCGTCTGCGTGGGCGTTCCGGAGAGGACACCGCTCGACGAGAGCGTCAGGCCGGCCGGCAGCGCGCTGGCGGTCGAGAACGTAGTCGGTCCGAGGCCTCCTGCCTGGGTGAAGGTCTGGCTGAAGGGAACGTTCACGATGCCGGTGTTCACCACCGGGTTGGTGACCGTGATGCTGTTACAAACGATGGTCAGCGTGTAGGGCGCGGTACCGATGCAGCCGCTGGCATCAGTCGCTGTGACGGTGATCGGGAACGTGCCGGCTTGAGTCGGCGTTCCGCTGAGAACGCCGGTGGACGTGTTGAACGTGAGACCGGCCGGCAGCGCGCCGCTCTCAGACCACGTGATCGGAGCGGCGCCGCCACTCTGCGTAAAGGTCTGCGAGAAGGGGGTGTTGATCGTGCCGGTGTTCACGATCGGAGCCGTGACGGTGACACACCCCCCGCAGACGACCGTCAGCGTGAAGTTCTGGTCGGTCTGGTGTGGCTTGTTCTTCTCCGCATGGAAAACGATCGGGTAGGTCCCAACCGTGCCCGGAGCGGGGGTGCCCGACAACGTGCCTGTGCCGTCGCCGTTATCCGTAAAGGTGATCCCCGACGGCAGCACGCCATCCTCGGTCAGAGCCGGTGTCGGGTTGCCCGTAACGATCACATGGAAGGTGTTGGGCTGGCAGGCCGTGAACGTGACGTGATCGGCACTGGTGAAGGTGTACGGATGGGAGCCCGGCAGGCTGATCGTCACCGTGGCCAGATTCGATTGGAGAGTGCCGTTCGTGACCCGGTAGCGGAAGTGGTCCTCGAAGATGCTCGAACCGTCATGGGTATACGTGAAGGCGCCGTTTGCGTTCAGCGAAAGGGTGCCGTGCTCCGGGCCTTCCACCAGGAACGCGCTGAGCGGCAGGTTGTTCGGATCGCTGTCGTTGTTCAGGACGCCAAGCGTGCTGACGCTGAGCGTGCCGCCGATCGTCCCGAGTGCGTAGAAGTCATCCAGAGCCGTCGGCGCGTTCGGGTTGGTCTGGATGTGGAAGCTGAAAAAGAGATCCGACAGGTCCGCGAAGGCGGAAGCGTCGAGAAAGCGAAGCGCCGGAGAGGCCGCATCGCCGCTTGCCAGTGTTTCCAGGCCATTCCAGTCGGTGTCGAGGCCGTCGAGACGGATCGTCCGCAATGCGCCGGTGGAAACGGCGTGACGGCGGCCGGGACGTACGGGGTAGAGGATGTCATCCCCGAAGTCGGTCGTCATGGCATCGGTCAGACTGCCCGAGGTGACCGTGAACGCAAGCCGCATCGTCGGGATGTTCGTCATCGTCAGGACGTTCGCGCCGACGTGCGTTTCGATGAAGAGGTTTCCCGTGGACGAGACCCCTACATTCCACCCTCCATTGACCGGAACCGGATCGCCGAAGAAGAGGCCGTTGACGCAGGTTTGCCGTGTGACTCCCGTGACCGTGCCCGCCCCACCGTTGACGGTGACGGAGGTCGTGAGTATCTGCTCGACTCCGGCTACCGGACCGTTGGCGGTAGGGACCGTGCAACCGGTGGAGCGGTTGGCATCGGTGTCGAAGAGCACCCGGACGTCATAATTCGCCGCATACGCGCTGAGCGGAAGGGTGAAGAGGAAGGCAAAAAAGATGCAGCGAAGGGCGTTGCGAATGGAGCTCATCGTAGATCGTCCTTAACGGCGGAAGTCGGGCTGATGTTGCTGGCCGCCAGAGTCAGCAGAAGCTTCACCTGGAGGCGTGGAATGAAATGGACAAGCGGAATGATAGCAGCTAGGTAGCAGCGTCCAAACACTTTTATTCAGTGGAGCGAAGCGGCGGATGATGAAAACGTCCGGCCGGTAGTTTGCAGCACCCGATTCTGCTTTTCAAGAGCGTGCCTTCCCGAACGGTCCACCGAGTAGGGTACATTTGCCGGATTCCGATGCCCGATGCCCCCCATCCGCTTCACCTGGTCGGCGGGGACCGAGACGGCGCCACTGCCGCCGAGAGGGAGTTGCAGCGTCTGCGGGCGGAGATCGAGGCGCGTAATCGTCAGGAGACCGCGATCGCGGAACTGGGACAGGCGGCCCTCACCGGCGTCGACCCGATCATGCTTCTCGGGCAGGCATGTGCACTGGTGGAGATGACGCTCGAGGTCGATCATGCGCGCGCGATCGAGGTCGCCGATGGACGCGTTACGCTCCTGGCCTCGATCGGCTCGAATGCCTCGTTCGTCCATTGCGGTCACGATGACGAAGAGAACGAGTCGATCGCCATGTACGTCTCTCTGGCCGGCGCGCCGGTCGTCTTCGACGACATCGATAACGAGACGCGCTTCAAGTGCTCGCACCTCCGCGATTACCACAAGGTACGCGGCGGGGCCGGACTGGTCATCCCCTCGGCCTCCGGGATCTTCGGGGTGCTCCTGGCCTACTCCAGCCGTCAGCGGACGTTTGCCGACTACGAGATCGCCTTCCTCAAGTCGGCCGCCAGCCTCCTCGGCGAAGCGGTCGAGCGTTCGCACACGGAAGCGGCGCGGCGCAAATCGGAGTCGCGGCTCAAACAGCTCATCAACTCCACCCTCGACGCGGTCTTCAGCGTCGACCGCACCGGCATCGTCATCGAGTGGAACCCGCAGGCCGAGGCAACCTTCGGCCTGCCGGCGCGAGACGTGGTGGGCCACCCTGTGCCGCCGAAGATCGCGGAGATCTTCGACGCCATCCGCGACAGCGCGCGGACCAGGCGCCGCATCGAGACCACCGCCCGGCGCGCGGACGGCGAGGAGTTCCCGGTCGAGCTGACGGTCGAGCCGGTCGGAAGCGGCGCCGACGAGACCTTCACGGCATTTCTGCGCGACATCTCCGAGCGCAAGCGCTCGCAGGCGGAGCTCGAGAAACGCGAGCAGCGCTTCCGTGCGCTGGTGGAAAAGAGCTGGAGCGGCGTGGCCCTGCTGGGCCGCGACCTGGCCTTCCACTACAGCGGCGCCTCGACCGAGCGCCTGCTCGGCTACGGCGAAGACGATCTGCTCGGCACGAGCTTCCTCTCCTATGTCCACCCACGCGAGCGCGAGACGATGCGCGAGATGCTCGGCTCGCTCGCCTCCGGGGTATCGCCGGAGTCGCAGTGCGAATTGCGCTTTCGCCACAGGAACGGGATGTGGATCTGGCTGGAGGCCTTCGCGCAGAACATGCTGCATGACCCGAGCGTGGGCGCAATCGTCCTCAACTATCGCGACGTCACCCAGCGCAAGGCGACGGAAAAGCAGCTCGAGTATCAGGCCTACTACGACGCGCTCACCGGTCTGCCGAACCGGCTCCTCTTCCGCGACCGCGTGATCTACGCCATCGCCCAGGCCCGCCGCAACCGCCGCGGCGTGGCGGTGATGTATCTCGATCTCGATCACTTCAAGCTGGTCAACGACAGCCTGGGTCACTCGCTGGGCGACGCGCTGCTGTCGGAGGTGGCGGCCCGGCTGCAGAGCTGCGTCCGCGCCTCCGACACCATCTCGCGGCTCGGCGGCGATGAGTTCACCATCCTGCTGATCGACACCTCGAGCAGCGAGGCCATCGCCGGCGTGGCAAGAAAGATCCTGCAGTCGCTGGCGCATCCGTTCCGCGTCGAGGGACACGAGCTGTTCGTTACCGCATCGATCGGCATCAGCGTCTTCCCCGGCGACGGCGACGAGGTCGAGATCCTGCTCAAGTCGGCCGACAGCGCCATGTACCGCGCCAAGGAGCTGGGCCGCAATCAGGCGCAGATGTTCACGGCCAGCATGAACGAGCGCTACGGGCGGCGGCTGGCGCTCGAACAGAGTCTGCACCACGCCCTCGAGCGCGACGAGCTGGTCCTTCACTATCAGCCGATCTTCGACCGCAACCGGAAGAAAATCGTCTCGCTGGAAGCGCTGGTCCGGTGGAACCATCCGACCCGAGGGCTGATCCCGCCCGGCGACTTCATCGGCCTGGGCGAGGAGACGGGACTCATCGTTCCGATCGGCGAATGGGTTCTGCGCCGCGTCTGCCACGACCTGCGAAGCTGGCGCCACGCCGGCCTGCCGCCGATGCGGATCGGGGTCAACATCTCGGCGCCGCAGTTCCAGCAGCTCAGCTTCGCCAGGGTGGTGGACGGCATCATGCGCGAGTACGCCTGCGATCCCACCGGGATCGAATTCGAGATCACCGAGACGGTGGCCGTGCAGAACATCGAGACGACGATGAATGCCATGCGCGAGCTCAAGGAGATCGGCATCCGCATCGCCATCGACGACTTCGGCACCGGCCAGTCGTCGCTGGTCTACCTGAAGCGATTCCCCATCGACACGGTGAAGATCGACCGCGCCTTCGTGCGCGATGTGACCACGGACGAATCGGCGGCGGCGATCGTTTCGTACGTGATCAACCTCGCCCACACGCTGCGCCTGGCCGTCGTGGCCGAGGGGGTGGAGACGGAGGAGCAGTGGTCGTTCCTCAAGCTCAACGCCTGCGATCACATGCAGGGCTTCCTCTTCTGCCACCCGTTGCCGGTGGATGAAGCGGAGGCATTCGTAAGGGCGGAGATGGAGAGGTAGGTGAATCCGTCCGCCTTCACGAAGCATGGCTTCGATCGATGGCATATCGAATGAAGGCCAGCGTCTCGTTCAGCGGTCCATCCTGATCACCCTCCCGCCAGCGGACTGCCTCCGCGATGAGCCGCCTCCAGGCGGACGGAAGAGACGACGTCGCCCACGAGGCGGCTTCCTCCTTCGATACGACGGTGCCGTTTTCGATGAGGAAGAGAGCCCGGCACATCGACAGGACCGCGAATGACCGATAGCCGAGGCTGGCCAGCCGCTCCGGATTCGTGAGCATCGGTGCCCACCAGGTGTCGAGTAGCTCCAGGACTGCAGACTGCAAGTCATCGCCGGAGACGGCATCGATGTGTGGCCGCAGCGAGGGCCCTTCGATGATGGCTTCCCATTCTCGAAGAACATGCCTCTGAATGACCCAATCGATCCCCTCCTCGGCCATATAGAACTGCCCTTCATTGACCGTGGGCACCGGCGCCGCTGAGGGAACACGACGCCGGAGCTGCTGCAGTGGAAGGTACAACCCCTCGAGCCTGGCCGCCCACTTGGACCCCGACGCCCACAACCGGCCATGAGCGGCTTCCAGACGATCTACCTCCTCCGCCACGAGCGCCATCTTTGTGACGACCAGAAAATCGATATCGCTCCGAAATGCGGTAAATCCCCCTGTGGCGAGGGAGCCATAGAGATAAAGCCCCAGAAAATTGCCGCCGAGGGCCTCTTTGACGGAGACAAGGAGCTCTCGAATGACGACGTCGACCTCAAGGTCCCTCATATCCAAACGGATTGAAGCACGGAGAGCAAAGGATGAAAATCTGAAGAAGGATGCGCTGTTTGTGACACCGCTGATTTTCCAGGATTTTCCAACGAGATTCGTTTCCCTGCGGTCTGCGGTGCGCGGGTCCAGCCCGTCGATGATGGCCGGATCCCGCGAGACGTCATCGACGGGTCCGCCGGTTTGCCATATGCTCGGACGCTGAGAGGAGAACAACATGGCTTACGCAATCATCCACCATTTCCCCGGCGGAACCAGGGAGCACTACGAAGCGTCACTCGCGGCGGTGCACCCGAACCGAGCGACCCTGCCGAAAGGCCAGATCTTCCACGCGGCCGGCGCGTCCGCTGGCGGCTGGACCATCGTGGTGCTTCACGACTCCAAAGAGAGCTGGGAAGAATTTCGCGACAACACCCTGATGCCCCGTCTGAAGGAAGGCGTCCAGGGCGGATTCCCCACCCCGCCGCAGGAGACGACCTTCGAGGTTTACAACCAGCAGCCGTGACTGCGTTTCACGCGGAGGCGCCGGGACGCAGAGGCTTTTCTCTGTGTCCTCTGTGCTGCTTGGAACTGGTTTCTGCGCACGGTTGCGCGCGGAGGCGCGCACTCCAATGCAGCCCCGCGCTCGGCGTAGCGCGAGCGCGGGGTATCGGTGGGATGTTGAAGTGCGGCCGCGGAGGCGGCCGCCACAGGAGTTGTGAGGATCTCGCTTCTGGCGCGAATTGGGCGGTGTTGTCCCGGCCGCCTCCGCGGCCGGCAAATTGGCCACACCCTCTTACCCCGCGCTCGTGCTTCGCCGAGCGCGGGGCTGAATTGTGCGGCGCGCCTCCGCGCACAACCAAAATCTTCTCATCGCATTCAACGGCCCAAAGTGGGCATGTGACAACGGTGCATCACTGTCCTTCCGATCAATGACCGGGAAGAGCGAGGACATCCTCCACCGCCGCATTCAATCCCGACGCGAATCCCACTCCGGAGGCGTGACGGACATCAGCCCCGGTGGCAAGCGCCGAAAGGCACGCAGCCACCGGACCCGATCAACCATCCCCCATCCGACCCCGGCAGGGGTCGCGGACGCGTCAGTCGTCGAACCGCAGCCTCTTCAATGATGCCGCCGTGAAATCCGACAGCAACTCACCCGGCGTGAGGTTCAGGGCGCGCGACAACTTGAGGATGACAGTGAGGCCGGGAGCCTTCTTGCCGTTCTCGACCTGGCTGGCGTAACTGGTGGTGATGCCCGCCTCGTGGGCGAGACCTTCCTGCGTCAGTCCGCGCTTCAGACGCCAGCGCTTCATCGCTTCCCCGAAAATCTCCGCTTCACGAGCCATGGAGCTATTTCACACCTCTACCTGACTATTGACAATGTACTATTGTCCATGTCCTGTCGCGAATGTCGCTGAATGCAGGAGATCATCCCATGACCGACGCCGCCACGCACATCCGCCGCCTCTTCCTCGAGCCGAAGGATACCTACGACGTCCCTGAAGCCGCCGAGATCCTGGCCATGCCGCTCGATGACGTCCACGGCTGGATGGAAGTCGGCGAGCTGGAAGGCGTCGACACGATCGACGGCGTCAAGCTCTCCTGGGGAGAGCTGGCCGACTTCGGCATGGGCTTCTGGTCCCAGGAAACCGTCGAAGAAGCCCTCGGCGCCGACCTCGCCGACGCCATCCCCGATCTCCTCCGCCTCGCCGATCTCGAAGTCCGCATCCCCCGCCTCGAGATTCTGGCCCTGACAGAGCCTCGCCGACCGCGACGGCAAGTCCGTCGACACCGTCCTCGCCCGCGAGTTGCTCGACGTCGTCTCCGCCCACTCCGACTACCTCGCCACCACGATCCCCGGCTTCACCGCGGCGCTTCGGTGGCCGCAATAGGCCGGTAGGGCGCGCGAACGACGTTCCGACCCCATGTTGGCCTCATTCAGCACAGCCCTGTCGCTGATTACGCTTCTATCGACATACGTCTTCGGAAGCACTTACCAAGGCGTTTTCGACAGCCAGCCAACCACGAGGCGGGTGTAATCTCCGAAGGTCAGTTCACGATGGTCAAGGAGGACATCACGCGCTTGTGCCACGAGCTGGGCGGAGAAGCGTTCGTACCGCTCAAAAACCGCTCTTCCACCGGGCATCTGCACCGCCGGACGATGCGTGCTAAGCCAATCCCTCGCAGCACGGATTGCATCGCGCGGGTGATCGCTATGAGCCCGAATGTCTTGACCAGAAATGTCCGAACAGAAACTGCGATACCGATATTTGTCGCGATCAAGAACTAAGCATCGTTTGATTTGTTGCTTCGCATCGCCGTATCGCAGAGCACCCAGAAAAAAACCTAGCTCCAGCGGCATATTGAATCGCGCGAGACCGGTGGCCCTGTCCAATCCAGCACGCGAGATATCGTGTATGCCGAACTTGGATTGTTCGATGATACTGAGAATCTTCTCAACTCGACCTTGAGCGCTGTCCTCGACCTCACGAGCGGATCGAGCCACGAAACCACAATCGTGAACGGCGAAGATCAGGGCATTGGAGAGACGAGCGTATTTCTTGTCAAACGGCACGTTAAGGAAGACGCTGTCATTGTAGGCCGGCGTCGCCATCGACTAACGCTTTTTCATAGCGGACCGGTGAGTGGCAGAGTCAGCTGATGACTTCTCAGGATTTCGCGGGGCGGTTCGCGGATAGACTCGTACTACGCGTGACTTATCTCCAGTGATAATGTCACGAGATTGGCGGTCGCGTTCGACGATCACGAACTGTCCAGTGACGCTACTACGATAAACCGTACGAGCGGCAGACTTGGCATCTTCCGCCGTCACTCGACTATGGGCCGCCGCTGGTTTGATCGTTCGTTTGGTCTCTTTGTCAGTGGTCCTGGGATGCTTCATCGCATAGTTCCTTGTACTAATATGCCCGGTCTCCGAGTCACGATAGACCGCGCGCCTCTCGCCCTCGTCGCTCTTCACACCATTCGCTTTCCTCACCACTGACGATGCTCCCTTCCCTGAGGATGTTCGTGTCAACGGCGATCATGCAGTTCCTCTCGGCTGGGAAGCGGTCCCTCCGAGAAGAAGCGCATGCTGGCGATCCCTGCCTTCAAGCGTGCGACAGCCGCCTCGCGATCCCTGTTGGTCTCGTCGATGGTCTCCACGGTCAGGCGAACACGTTGGTTGTCTCGTAGGGGCAACTCGCCGATCGGTTTCAGAACGCCGTCGGCGTAGATGGCCTCGATTGTCTGCGTCATCGAACACTCCCGAAGTCCAGCCTACGACCGATTGGACGCCGATGCAACCGAATCAGCCAACCTCGCAAGTGCCTTCGTTTTTCCATCGCCGGCGCGCCCTGATCTACCCAATCGCCATCAACATCCGATCCCGGCAGGGGTCGCGGACCGTCCTCGCGGACAGCTGTTTCAGGAAACCGTCGAAGAAGCCCTCGGCGCCGACCTCGCCGACGCCATCCCCGATCTCCTCCGCCTATCCAACCTCGAAGTCCGCATCCCCTGCCTCGAGATCCTGGCTCTGGAGAGCCTCGCCGAACACGATGGGCAAATCCGTCGACGCCATCCTCTCCCGGCGAGCTGCTCGACGTCGTCTCCCCACTCCGATTACCTCGCCGCCGCCATCCCCGGCTTCACCGCGGGGCGTCGGTGGCCGCAGTAGGGCTGGCGCCGCATCGAACCGAGAATCCGCGCAGGATTCGCGCCGCTCGAGGATGCGAATAATCGTTGGTCGCTGTCGGCTGCTAGAATCGGGGACTGGAAAGCCAGCCGTTTCAATGAGTTGCCGCGTCTCGAAAAACGAAGGCCTGGCACCTCTGATTTTTCCGATTTCCGTCGTGAAGGCTTGACGAACGTCTTCTACTCACTTCCCAGGTGGGCTCACTACCCTTAGCGTATAAGTTGCGAGGCTCGCCTCCCTATCACCGAGCATGCCAAGGACCCGAAGGGCGTACTTACCAGGTCGCAGATAGGGGCCTGGCACGAAAATGCTAAAAATGCCATCTGGGCCAAGCTGCGGCTTTTTTTGTGACCATATGACGCGCCCCGAGCTATAGTCTACGATTTCCAAACGATAGTAATCGAAGTGCTCTTCATCTACGAGCCTCGCCGTCAGCAAGAAGTCCTTCGAATCTGGCTGAGGTGCAATCACAAGAGGCGTATCGCTCTCAGCACCTCGCATTCCATCTGGCAGAAAGGCGTTCTCTACATTCGTGCGTGGCTCCAAGGGGATTTTCGATGCTTTTTGAGTATCGATGCTGAGCACGAATTGAATAGCGATCGTGAGGCCGACTGTTGCGACCGCTGCTATCATTACTATCGACAACCTCTGGCGCAACTTCGTCGCTTTAGGAAGACGATCATCGCCGCTATTAAGACTTCGCGCGCCTGCTGATACGCCATCTCCGGCTGCCAGGTCTGGCAACCCAATGCGCCGTGAAATCGCATCGATACCCGCTCGCCAACCGTGAGCATCCAGAGAGACATACTGCAGATCACGAAGCGACCGCGTTGCACCGATCTTAATGTCTGGTACTTCACCTGACAACAGGATCGGAATAAACCAGGGAGTATTTCCCCGTAGCCGAATTTCTTGGATCGCTAGCTCGAGTTCCTCATTCATGTACGTTCGCGAGCGCAGATTTTGCTCTCGAGAGAAGCACGCCAGAAAGTATTCGCGTTTGGAAACGGCCGCGCGGATTTCTTCCGCCCAGAGGACACCTGGTGGCAAAGCCTCTCGATCGAACCACACGTCGGCACCTCGCCTCCTCAGCTCCGTCACTAGGCGCTCAACGGTGGCAAGGTTCTCTCGAACGTATGAAACGAATACGCGTCCTGGTCCGGGCACAGATCCATGTTACTCCAGTAACCAAGGCCGGATCGATTTTAGAAGCGCAGCGGCAATCATGCTTCGCTGGCGAAGTGCCACCGGGGCAGACGATCGCTTTCTTTCGCCGGATCGGTTTGTCGAGTCGAATAACTCGCAATCTCTCTACCTTTTCGTCTTTCGGTCACGTTGTGCAGCTAAATGTTGCTGAATGACACGCTCTGAAGACAATTGGATTGCCAACTCGTCGGGCGTCTCAGGAAGGCTAAGGGTCGTGCACGCCTGAGCCAGACCGCCGAGAAGATCACGTCGTGCATCGCTTGTCCATCGGAATGGTTTCGCGCTTTCTACCGCTGCGCCCAACGCATCATCGAGCATACCGCGACTAGGCCAGTCCCCGCGAGAAGGATGGGGGAACCAAAGCAACCGCTGCGTAGCAACACCGCTAAGCAGTACTTTGCGAATTCGATCCGGTAGCCAAGCGCTGCTACTTGAGAGAAGCCATGCGAGGTGATCCACCGCTTCGTAGGGTGATACCGGGGGACCGAAGATATCAGACTGAAAATAAGCATGCGCGACTGTCTCGGGTCTATGACCGCCAAGCGTTGGATGCCGCAGAGCCCACTTTGCGGAACAAGCGTACTTCGTATCCTCACGGCATGCGTCACATACCTTTCGATAGTTCTCTTCGAGCACATCCAGGAGAGGCCCTTCGAATCCGCGAATGGTTAGCTGTGGCGCGTATTCGATGAGCAACTCAGGAAAGGTTTCAGCCGTCTCTAGCAGACCCGCATGAGACTCAATAAAACGATGAACGATCACCGGTGGAGTCAATAGGGTCACTTTGTTGAGTTCTGCGGCTTCCGTCCATTCCAGTTGCATGTACGACCACGCTAGCCGCTCACCCCATTTCTGTGGCTCGGATGCCCGCTCAGGCAGAGGAAAGCTCCAGAGCGACCAAGTCGACTCCGCTGGAACCGTCACGCCAAAAGCCTCGACTCTGTTTGACGCTTCGATCGCTGTAAGCCAGCGGGAGTCGGTCACAGCAGGCGGCGTTGCGCCCCACTCGACTACCATTTCACGAGCGATTAGAAGAGGGCTTCCCTCAGGCCTGATTACCGTCAGAACCTCGCGAACGATGTCGGCCATACGCGGTGAGGTGACGGCTTTGCGACCGGCAAGCGTAGGAGAGAATCTGAGAATGTCAGCGTGCTCGATACCATGCCACACGGGAAGGATGACCGTCTCGCGAGCTGACACTTCACGCTCCGTCAGCCCATCGAGCTCATATTGCGGCCACTCTTTGGCGAAGAATGCCTTACTGAGGATCACGATCCCGAACCGCGATTGTGCAAGGCCCCGGTCAATTGCGCGGCGGATGCTGTCACCCACGCGCAGGCTGAACTCGTCGTACCAGACCTCGACACGCTGTTGCCGCAGTGCCTCGGCTAGGGGACGTGCCATCGTCTCCTTGTCCTCCGAAGCGTGACATATGAAAACATCATGTTGCATGAATCTAGTCTACGCTCCTCCCAGTCTGAACGCCCGCTTAGTGTCCACCGAAAAACGACGGCGTTGAAACACGTGACGGGGTTGAAACACTTGGGGTTCCGTACAATTGGTTGATTCATGAAGGTGGGTCCGACCACATCCTGAACGGCTAGCTACGTGATGAGTCGCATCATCGGATGACAACCTCCGACGCTTGCCACGATGTTAGATGATCGACGGGTCGACACGTCGTCGAAAAGGGGTATCACGTGAACGGTAGAGGCTTCAAATTCGGCCCCGTCCCAATCGACTTTGGCAGATGGTCCCCACGCCTACGTTTCTTTCTCTGACGGCCGACCAGCAAGGAGGAGTCGGAGGCGCTCATCAGGTTCCAATTTGTCCCACTCGCCCGCGTTCTCTTCGAGCACCTTTCGCATTTTGAATATCTTATCGTAGAGATATTCGGCCCAAACATCGGAATTGTTCAGAGGTGAGTTGTTCGAGTAGCGTCGTGTCAACCAAATCTTCAATTCATCGTACAGTTCGGCTTGATGTTTGAAAACATGAACAGTTTGGATGTGAGCGCCGGCTTCGGCAAGCGGCATCGCGCACAGACGAAGAGCAAGGTAAGCAACGCCGGTCTTCGCTTGACTGTATGCGAGTCGCGAGTCTTTGAGTTTTTCGAACCGGCTGCGTGTCTCTGCAAGGATTGCGGGTAGAAGGATACCGAAAAGCGCAACCCCGAATCCAATAATGATTGCTTTCAGTATGTCGGCATACAACCGATAGTAGTCGAGGCGAGTCGCATCTGATACCGCTGGTTCGTTCCAGACAATGAACACGGCGAGTGCGATCGTAATGGTGAGTGCTATACCTACGACACTGAAGAGAATTTTGCTGAGTTTAGAGGTCATGGATTGGCTCCTGCGATAGGAGAGTGCTGCTCGAAGCAATTCCCTACCCCCAAAATAACCACGATCGCCAACCTTAGCTAGCCGGGTAATTGCCGGGGCCCGCTTGCGCGGGCCCCGGCGTTACTGCTTGGGGCTTACTTCCGGCGGCGTTCCAGCTTGCGGGGCTGGCGAATGCGGTACACGGTCCAGAAGATCGACTTCAGGTGGTGGCAGGCGTAACGGATCGTTACGGGGCCGCCGGTGCGGATGGATCGGGCGACTAAGATTTCCATGGTCATGGTGTCGTCCTTTCTCAGTCCGTCGGAAGCTTCGGTTCCATCTCGACGCATGTTCCGCCGTCGCCCACGGCCAGGTCCTTGCCGGCCTTGAAGCTCAGGGTCACCTCGTCGAGGGTGGTGGTGAAGATGCGCAGCGCCGTGCGCCAGATGGACGGGATCAGCGAGATCGCGGCGATGGCGATCAGGATGGGATGGGCCACGGCGTAGGCGGTAATGAGACGCAGTCCGGTCGGGCTGCATCTGCACCGCGGTGGCCGCAGGCGAGACGCCAAGCGAGACGCCCGCGGTATCCCAAGTTGGCAGCCCGCTTTGAGCGGGCGACAGAAGAGCGGTGATCGACGGCCTCTCTGTCGCCCGCTGAAGCGGGCTCGGAACAATGGATGCCCGCGTTTCCCCCGACTGAAGCCGGGGGCTACGACCTTAAGCCAGCTTCGCTGGTTCGAATCGGTCAGCCGCCGACTGCACGCTCTCCCACGCGGCGCTATACTAACTAAGTGTCTATCCATGAGCGAGTTGTGCGCAGGGAGCCGGCATGTTCGACATCCGTGTCGAATTTAGACGCACGAATGCCAGAACTGTCCGATTTCCGAACGTCAACGGTCCATATCAATGCGGTCACGAACCACCTTGAAGGTCGACGCGTTCCACCATCAAGGTGGACGCGAGCCACCTTGAAGGTCGACGCGTTCCACCATCAAGGTGGACGCGAGCCACCTTGAAGGTCGATCCCGTTCCACATCAATGCGGTCACGAACCACCTTGAAGGTCGACCCGTTCCACCATCAAGGTGGACGCGAGCCACCTTGATGGTCGATCCCGTTCCACATCAATACGGCCGCGAACCACCTTCAAGGTCGATCCCGTTCCACATCAATACGGTCGCGAACCACCTTCAAAGTCGATCCCGTTCCACATCAATACGGCCGCGAACCACTTTCAAGGTCGATCCCGTTCCACATCAATACGGCCGCGAACCACCTTCAAGGTCGATCCCGTTCCACATCAATACGGTCGCGAACCACCTTCAAGGTCGATCCCGTTCCACATCAATACGGCCGCGAACCACTTTCAAGGTCGATCCCGTTCCACATCAATACGGCCGCGAACCACCTTCAAGGTCGATCCCGTTCCACATCAATACGGCCGCGAACCACCTTCAAGGTCGATCCCGTTCCACATCAATACGGCCGCGAACCACCTTCAAGGTCGATCCCGTTCCACATCAATACGGCCGCGAACCACCTTCAAGGTCGATCCCGTTCCACATCGATACTCCAACGATTGACCTTGCATTTCAACGCGTTCCACATCGATGCGCCCGCGAATGACCTTGCATATCAACCGTGTTCGACATCGATGCGCCCTTGAGCGACCTTGGCATGTCAAGCGCGCTCGACGTGAATCGCGGGTGACCTCATATCTCGAGCCCGTTCGACCCGAATGGGGTCCCTCCCGATTGGCATCTCAATCGCGTTCGGGTGATCGTGATCGCGGGACTGAACATGTCCGGGATGCCGCTATCGCAGGTCGTAACGTCCAATCTCCAGGCCGCGGACGAGACGCCCGCGGTCCCAGGGGGACTGTCTAATTCACCGCATCGAGAAAGCCGTACAGCGCGTTGACAGTCTGCTCGGCGGCCTGGCGGGCTTCTTCGCATTTCTCGGGCGTGTCGCACAGCGTCTCCAGGAGCTCGCGGGCGGTCTGGGAGTGCTGGACGTCGGCGGTCATGTGGACGGAGAAGAAGGCGATGTCGCGGGGGGCGGTGATGCCGTACCAGGCGGCCAGGCCTTCGATCTTCGCCTTGGCGACGGCGGGGATCTGCGATTCGTAGGCGTAGAGGGCGGCCAGCCCTTCGTGCAGCTTCTCGCTGCGCGCGAGGTTGCGCATGGAGGCGATGAGGGCGGTGGTGGCTGCGTTGGCAGTGGTCGCGGTGACGTCATCGCGGTCGACGCCGAGGGCGTCGCAGAAGCGCAGCCAGAGCTCGGGATGGTTCTCGGGGCCGCGCTCCTCCTCGATCAGGTTCTCCAGCAGGTACTGCCGGATGGCGATGTCGTCTGTGTGCGCGTGCATGGCGCTGACGAATGTGGGAAAGGCCAGGGTGTAGGGGTAGTACTGCCGCGAGTACTCTTCGAGCTCGCCGCGCGTCAGCTCACCGGCGCTCCAGCGCTGGTAAAAGGGATGGTTGAGCATATGTCGCCCGTTCACTTCGCGATCGAGAAGCGCGATCACTTCGGTCATGTTGGCCTCCGGTTCGGTGATGGCGGAAGATACCATCAGACGGATCGCAGCCTCCCACCGCTCACGCCTTTCTCGCGGTACATCGCTTCATCCGCCTCCCTCAACGCCTCCTCGGCGTCGCCCTTCGGAGAAAGGGAGGCGTGGCCGGCGGCGAAGCGGATCGGCGGTCCGTCGGCGCGCTCGAACTTCAGGCGTTCGCGCATCCGCTCCACGTGATCGAGCACCGCCGAGGGATCGGCGGACGGCGCCACGACGACGAACTCATCGCCGGCGTAGCGGATGACGTGATCGCCCGGCCGGAAGCTGGCCTGCAACGCGCGGGCAAAACGCCGGAGGCATTCGTCGCCGGTCTGGTGGCCGTAGGCGTCGTTGATTCCCTTGAAGTCGTTGAGATCGAAAAAGAGAATGGTGGCCCCGGTGTCGAAGACGTTCCGGAAGATCTCGGGGAGTGCGCGCCGGTTGGCGAGGCCGGTCAGCGGATCGCGGTCGACGAGCTGCTGCAGCACTCCCTGGGCGGCGGTCAGATCGATGTTCGATTTGGTCAGCTCCTGCTGGATGGTGCGGTAAAGAATGAGGACGCAGCCGAGGGCGATGACCCATTCCGCGCCGGTGTCGAAGGACGAATAGGAGGCGACGAAGAGCCCGACCATCGATTCCGGCAACCGGCGCATGGGGACGATTCGCGCGAAGTGCGCGACCGCTTCAACGGCGGCCAGGAGCGCGCGAATGGTGAGGCCGGCGGTCAGCCATCCGGCGCCGGGAGAACGTCTGACGAGAAGGGCCGCCGCGCACGCGCCAAGGATGAGCGCCATGACCGCCGACTGAACGACGCCGACCTTGTCAATGGCATCGACCGTGAACGCCGCAACGATGGCATAGACGAGGATGCAGGCGATTACCGCGCGGCGGACGACGAGGCCCGGCCGCCGGCGCACGAAGCTCCACCCACCAGCCACCAGGAGCACGACGAACATCGTCTTCCAGAAGAAGTAGCTTCCCCGCAGAACGATGAATGCGAATTGGGAGCTGGGCTGCGCGAACCAGAAGATGCACGTCACCAGCAGCGCCGCGAGATTGGCGAGCCAGGCGTACATCCAGGGGCGCATCTCCACGCGGCGCACCGACCGCCCGAGCACGACGAAAAATACCGCGATCATCAGAGCAGACGTGATCTGCGCGGTGGTGCTCCATCTCCAGAGAAGGAGTTCCATTGGACGGCGATGATTCTAGACCGGCACGGCCGGCGGCGCTGGTTGCCCAAGGCTCGGCCACCATCTTCGCTCCATCGTTCTGCCGCGCAAGCGCGTCACGCCTTGTGGGCGAGCATGACGGCCAGAAGGGCCAGGAGTCCGGGGAGGGCCTGCATGTAGATGATGGAGCGCTTGGCGGTGAGGCCGCCGAAGATGCCGGCGACGATCACGCATCCGAGGAAGAAGAGCCGGATGGTGTAGGCGCCCTCGCCGCCGATGACGCCCCAGAGGAGGCCAGCGGCGAGGAAGCCGTTGTAGAGCCCCTGATTGGCGGCCAGGCCGGCCGTGGCCTGGGCGAGCTCGGGGGAGAGCCGGAAGGTGCGCATGCCGAAGGGTTTGGTCCAGAGAAACATCTCCAGGACCAGAAAGGCGAGATGGAGCACGGCCACGATGACGAGGGCTACGTCCGCGATGATGTGCATGGATGGAATTCTAGCTTGCTTGCAATGAAGCGAAGCAGAACGGAGCGCTGGCGTCTCGCCGGCTGGCTCGGGGGCGTCTCGCCCCCGCCCGGGCAAGACTCCAGACATTCGCGTGGTACGCAGAGGCGAGACGCCTCTGGGCCAGCCGGCGAGACGCCAGCGCTCCGTTTGAGGCGCTTACGCGCCTCGCTCCCAATCCGCGATCGCGCCGGGAACGACGCGGAAGCTGGGATGTGGGTCGGGGGCGGCGATTTCGGCGAAACGATCGTGGCGGGCGGGATCGCGGGCGCGTAGCTTGGCCATCAGATGCCGCCATTCGAATTGAAGCTGTCCCTGCGAGACGGCGATTTTCGATGAGGTGGTCTTCGACGGAATCTTCGATCGATCGAAATGGTAACCGCGCTCCCCTGCCTCGCCGGCGACATGACGGAGATAGACGGCGATGGCGGCGGCGGGATGGAGATGCTCGCGGAAGCGCGCGAGTTGCGGATGGTTCCGGTAGCCGCGCGTCAGCCCGGCCAGGACGGCCTGGGCCAGCAGCGATTCGCGCCAGAGCGCGACCAGACCCTTGGCGTCGAGATAGCGGGGATGGATCGACCAGAGGCGCATGCGTGTCCGGTCATCCCCGGCGCTGCAGGAGGGCGTCGATCGAGAATCGATCGAGCGCCTCCGGCATGAGCAGTACGAACAGCAGCAGCGCCAGACGGGGAATGACGTGCTCGTGAAGGGCATAGAGAGGCTGTTCGAGGAGATGGCCGAAGGTGACGATGACCAGGACGGCGCCGAGTCCGACCAGGGCGTAGCGCGTCTTCAGTCCGACGATGACCATGGCGCCGGCGATGAGCTCGATGAAGGGGATGGTGTATCCGACCGCCCACAACGACCACACCGGCAGGAAGGTGTGCTGGAAGGGCAGGAAGTAGCGCTGCACGTGTCCGGCGGGACCCAGGACGAAGACCTTCCATGTGCCGGCCATGAAAAAGATCAGGCCGAGCACCAGCCGGGCAAACAGGACCGCCCACGACTTCGCCGCCGCATCGCTCATCGGAACATGAAGAATACCGCGCCGACGAGGCAAGGAGGCCATCCTCACGCGGCTGCATCGTCTTCGCGGCGGCGCGCAAGGAGAAGCCGGGCGGTGAACGCGGCAAGATAGACGCCGCTCACCCATGGCCACTTCCAGGCCACGCTCCAATGCGACTGCGGAATGTCCGGCAGGGTGATGACGAAGGCGAGGAGGGCCAGCCACCAATCCCAGGCGTAGGAGCGGACGACGTCGAGCACGAGCAGGAGCTGGAAGATGAGCAGCAGCGCGTAGGCGGCAGGGCGCCCGGCGCGGAACTTCGCGAGCTCGACCGGAATGCAACAGAGCAGACCGATGGCGATCACGAAGAGCACTTCGGCGACGGACGAGTAGAGGCACGAAGGATCAGGCCGGGCCGGCAGAAGGACATAGTTGATCTGCGGCGGCCAGTCCTGGGGGCGGACACCCATGGCCCGCCAGGCGGGCGCGGCTCCTGTCGCCAGGAGCCACGCCAGCCAGGACGAGCCGAGAATCACGGAGCGCCTTTGCATCGCCCTCAGTATGGCACTCCGGCGCAGCGTTGCATGATGTTGCTGAAGACGCGGTCATAGGTGGTGGGATTTTCGTGCCACGTCTCGTCGTCCCACCCGCAGGAGTGGATCGACTCGTGGAAGATGGTGGCCGACCAGCCGCCGAAGGTGGTACCCGGCGGTCCGACGTCGTAGTAGCAGTCGCCGTAGGTTCTGCCGGTGTAGTCGCCGCGCATCAACATGATGTCGCCGGACTTGGGATCGTCCTTGCCGCAAGCCTTCGGGTGCTGCGGATCGGTGTTCTCGTCGCAGCGGATGACGATGTTCTTTTCGCTGCAGCGGCGCTGCAGGCAGTGACCGAGCGATTCCTGCTCGTTGCGGTCTTTCGGAATGCCTCGGGACAGGCCTCGGACGGCCCTCCAGCAGCCGTCGTTCTTCAGGTACTTGTTGCACATCATGTCGATGCCCTGCTCGACGGTGCCGTGCTCCTCGAAGTCGTACTTGCCGTGCTTGCAGTGGCACGACTTGTCGACGGTGAAGAGCCCCCATGGGTCGGCGTTGTTGATCGGGCCGTCCTGGGTGTAGGCATAGAGGTTGGGCTCCACGGCGCGGATGGACGGCACCGGGTCGGCCTGCGAGTAGCGCCCCCAGGCGCTGCGGTACCAGCGCTTGACGTTGTACTCGCGCTCGGTCACGCCGTTGGCGCCGAGGTTGAGCTGTTCGGCCTCCTGTCCGGGGAGGCGGAGCGGCTGATGCACGTCCGCGGAACGGAGGGCGAAGACGGCGCCGAACGGCTCGTACTCGGCTCGCCAATAGGTCGAGCCGTCGTTGTTGGTCAGCAGGAGCGGCGTGCCGAGGTGGTCGGTGAACGTCCAGTGCGTCGCGCCTCCGGCGTCGGCCTGCGCGACAGGGTGGCCGTTGAACCAGATGTATTCGTAGGCGATGGCGGGCGCGCCACTGGAGGCGAGCGCCGTCTCGGCGATCAGCTTCATCTCGGGTGAATAGAACGAGTAGCGGCGGCTTCCCGCGGCGACGGTGAGCGCCGCCGGCGTCAACACCGACGTCCGGGTCATGGACATCCACTCGTTGCTGACGGCGATCTCCGCAAGGCCGGGAGTCACCAGCGACACGACCTGCACCGCATGCGGATGCGTCACATGGCGGAAGAAGAACTGCGGCGCCGCGGCGGCCGTCGGCGCCGGACGGGCGACGGTTGCGGCGAAGAGATGCGCGCCGTCGTCGATCACGGCGACGATCACGCCGAAGGCAGGCTTGCCGGGATCATTGCCATAGACCGGCACGGGATCGACGCGTACGACCACAGTCGCGGCGATGTTGCCGGCGGTGTCGCCGGTGGCCTTGTTGATCGACGTCGAGACGATCACGCTGATGTAGCGCTCGATCGACGCCGGCGGGAACGACTGCCCCGCCTTCGAGGTCCAGCATGCGCCGGTGGCGTGAACGCCGGCCTCGCAGAGGGCGATCGGCGAGCCGGCCGGCACCGCCCACCCCTTGAAGTCGGCCTTGTTGTCGTAGTCGCCGCCGGTGACCTGCGCATCCCACTGGTTGCCCCAGAAGTTCACGCGATCGCCGCTCTTGGGCGGGACGGTGTTGCCGCCCCAGATCACGAACGACTGTGGCTGATAGAGGATCACCGGGACGCTGGTCGACGCCGGCACGTTGGTGGCGTCGCCTGCGAAGGAGGCAGTGAGACGGATCGGTCCGGTGCCGAGAGAGGGCGGCACGGTGACGGCCGCTGAGGCGATCCCGCTACTATCGGTCGTCGCCACCGCGGTGAGCGCGCCGATGGTGAAGGTGACGAGGCGGCCGGTGAGCGGCGCGCCGCCGTCGGGATCGGTGAGCAGCGCGGTCAGCGTCTGCGTCATTCCGTCCGCGACGGCCGTTTTGCCGACATAGCGAATCGCCGACTCGTCGCGCACGACGTTGACGAAGAGCGAGACCGACGAGCCGGTGTACGAGCCGGAAGCGGCGAAGCTGACGGAAAGTGCAACCGCCCCCGGCGTCATCGCCGGCGTCACGGTCACGCGCGCGGTGCCGTTGCCATCGGTGCTGGCGGTGAACGTCTGTCCGCCGAAGTTGAACGAGAGCGTCTTGCCGCTCACCGGCGCTCCGCTCGCCGCGTCGGTCAGGCGGGCCGCGAGCGTCATCGGATCGTTGTACTCGCCGGCGGCGTCGCCCGTGTAGACGAGCAGCGTCGGCACGGCGATCCACTTGGCCACGATCTGATTCGAGGTGAGACTGCCCGTCTTGGCCTCGATCACGTCGGTGCCGATCGTCGCCGACGAATACGTGAACGTGGCGTGGCCGGCGCCGTCGGTCGTCGACGATTGCGTCATGCCGGCGTTCGGCCCGGCCACGACGTTGAACGTGACCGGCGCGCCGGCCGACGGCGAGCCGCCGCTCGAGACGAAGGCGGTGGCGGTGTAACTCGATCCGATCGGCGTCGTCGCCGACGACGGCGCGAGGGTGATGGCCATCGGCGCGACCCAGATCGAGCTCACGTTGTTGGAGAGGATCGCGCTGCCGCCGGAACCGACGACCGAGGCCACGACCGTGTCGGTGCCCTGGACGATCGAGAAGTAGCTGAAGAGGGCCTGTCCGGCCGAGTTGGTAATCCCCTGTCCCGTCTTGCCGCTGTTCGGACCGGCGGTCACGCGGAAGGTGACGAAGACGTTCCCGAGCGCCGTACCGCCGCCGTCCGTCACCACGACCGTGGCGTTATACGGTGTGCCGACCGTCGTCGTGGCGGTGGCGGGCGAGAGCGTGAGGCGGACGGTGGAGACCCACGTCGAGCTGACGTCGTTCGAGGTCAGGACCGCGCCGACCGAGTTGGTGATGGAGGCGCGGACGACGTCGGTGCCGGTCACCGTCGACGAGTAGGTGAACGTGGCGATGCCGCTGCTGTTCGTGGTCGCGGAGCCCGTCCTGCCGCTGTTCGGCCCCGAGACGACGCGGAAGTCGACGCGCAGCCCCGCCACCGGCTCGTTGCCCGCGTCGGTGGCGATGGCGGTCGCGGTGTCGTTGCCGCCCACCGGCGTGACCGTTGCCAGCGGCTGCAGCGTGAGATGACCGGCGTCCGCTGTCGATGATGAGCCGACCGGGCGCCATTGCAGCGACTCGTTTCGGATGCATGCCAGGTCGTAGCCGAACGTATCGAGGATGTGGGCGGTGTCGAGGTAGCTGGCCGTCTGCCCGCCGATGGTGATGTTGATCTTCGGGATGCGCGGATCGGTCGGCGAGACCTGCTGGCCGCATCCGAGATAGCCGGGGTCGGAGCTGTCGAAGTTGTTTCCGCTCGTCTGCGCCACGATCGCCGACTGGTGCGCCGGGATGTCGAAGTTGCCCCAGAGGTTGTAGTGGATCCCGCCGTACTGCATGTCGACGTTCACGTTGTCGATGTGCAGCGAGACGTCGCTGGTGTTGTCGATGCGGATCGCGCCGGTGTCCCAGCCGGGGCCGCGGCTGCCGATGAAGAGGACGCCCGGCGAGCCTTGCCACGGGTTCGGGAACGACGCGCCGGCGCGCAGGTCATCGGCATACCCGACGAAGACGTTGATGTTCGTGAAGGCCGGCCAATTCACGGTGACGGGGTTCGACGTCGAGGAGCCGCCCGAGGCATTCGTGATCGTTGCCTGGATCGTGTCGGTGCCGGCGATGTTCGAGGTGTAGGTGAAGCTGGCATGGCCGCTCGTGTCGGTGGTCGCGGTGCCGGTGCGGGTGCGGTTCGGCCCGGCGATGATGGTGAAGCCCACGGTGACGTTCGCCAGCGGCTGGCCGGTACCGTCGGTGACCGAGGCGGTCACGGTGTACGGCTGGCCGAGCTGGCTCGTGCCGGTGGGCGGTCCCAGGAGGAAGTCGCCGTTGGCGTTGATGCCGGTCGTGCCGATGAGCCGCCACTGCAGCGACTCGTTGCCGCGGCAGGCGAGATCGAAGCCGCCCGTATCGAGGATGTGCCCCGTGTCGAAGTACGTCGTGGCCGCGCCGCCGGTGGTGACGATGACGCGCGGCACGCGCGGATCGCCGGCGACCAGGGTTCCGCCGCAGCCGACGATCGGCGTGTCGCTCGTGTCGAAGTTGAACTGCTGCGTCTGGGTGAGGATGACCGACCCGTGCGACGGGACGGTGAAGCTCCCCCAGAGATTGAACGTCGGACCTGGGCGCCCCAGGTCGACGGTGACGTTGTCGACCGGCATCGGCGCGTCGGTGTTGTTGTCGAGGCGAATCGCTCCGGCGTCGATCGGCGACGGTGTGCCGATGTAGACGACGTTCGGCGAGCCGGCCCACGGCACGGGGAAGTTGGAGCTGGCGCGTAGGTCATCGGCGTAGCCGACGAAGACCGCCAGGGCCACCGGCGGAAGCTTGATCGTACCGGCGTCGAACGTCGCGCCCGGCGCAAGAGTGAAGAACGCCGTCGAGGTGTCGGCAAAGCCGGCCGCGGAGACGTGGATCGAGTAGCTGCCGGGCGGCTGCTGGATCGAGAAACGGCCGCTGGCGTCGGTGGAGGTCGAGTTCACGCTGCCGCTGACGGTGACCGTTGCGTTGACCACCGGTGAGCCGGAGGCCTGGCTGACGACGAGGCCGGTGATCGTGCCGAGGGGATCGATCACGATCGTGCCGGTGGAGAAGGTCGTCCCTGCGCCGAGAGTGATGTCGGCGGTCGTGGTGGTGCCAAAGCCGCTCCTGGAGATGGTGAAGCTGTAGGTGCCGGCGGCGAGCGAGAGAGTGAAGTTGCCGCTGGCATCGGTGGTCGTGCTGTTCGTGGCCAGCGTGACGAAGCGTCCCGTGTGGCTCGCACCGGCCGGTCCGCCGATGGCCGTCACGGTGGCGCCGGCGACGGCGCCTCCGGTGGAGCTGGCCACGGTGCCGGTTACCGTGGCGGGGATCGCGGTGAGTGTGATCGTGCCGAGCGGATAGGTCTGCCCCGGCTGCGTCGTGAATTGCGCCGTCGTCGACGACTGGTAGCCGCCGGCGGTGAGGGTGGCCGTGAAGGTGCCGGCTGGCAGAGTGATGGAGAACTTGCCGAGCGAGTCGGTCGAGGCGGTGGCGGTCGTGCCGCTCAAGGCCACCGTGGCGCCGGCGACGTTGCCGCCGAGGGAGCTGACGACGGTGCCGGTGATCGTCGACGGAGCAACTGAAAGCTTGACTGTGCCGACGCCGACCGCGGCGCCCGCGCCGAGCGTGAAGGCGGTCGTGGTCTCGGGGAGGAAGCCGAGCTTCACCACGGTGAGCGTAAAGTTGCCGGCCGGCTGGTTGAGCGAGAAGTTGCCGTTCGCGTCAGTGACGGTGGAGTTGAGGGTACCGTCGACGGTGACGGTCGCACCGCCGACCGGCGCGCCGGTGGCCGCGGTGACGACGTTGCCGCTGAAGGTGCCGAGGGCCGCGGCGACGGTGGTGATCACGCGAAGGTCGCGCCAGTCGTAGCCGTAGCTGAGGCCGTCGCCGCCGGCGAGGAAGTTGCGCGGCGAGTAGGTGTACGTGGCGGCACCGACGGTCTGCTCATTGCCGGCGGCGTCGTAGCCGACGGCGCGCGTGGAGCCGTTCTCGGTGACGGCGGAAAGCTTCGGCAGCGTGCCGCTGTACGCGAGCGATGACGTGCGCGCGCTGCCGAGAGCGAGCGCGGTCATGTTGCCCATGGCGTCGTAGGCGTACGAGCCGTTCCCCCAGAGCGAGCCGCCCGTATTTGCCGACGTGAGGCGATTGAGGTCGTCGTAGCCGAAGCTGCGGTTGTAGCTCGGATCGACGAGGTCGCGGATCGCGGTGACGTTGCCGAGGGCGTCTTCGCTGTAGCCGTAGTCGGCGATGACCCCGGCGCCGCCGGCGAGCTTGTTCTCGACGGGCCGGTAGCGAACGTCGTACGACATGGTGCTGGTCGTGCCGTTGCCGAAAATGAGCTGCGTCTGTGGACCGAAGGGCAGATAGCTGGTGCTGCCGACATAGGTGGTGCCGCTCGAGCTCACGCTCTGCGGCCGGTCGGCGAAGTCGAAGGCGTAGTTGACGACGCGCCCCGACGGATACGTCATGGCGTTGCGGTTGCCGTTCGGGTCGTAGCCGTAGCCGAGGGTGTAGGCGTTGCCCTGGACGGTATGGTCCTCGGTGCGTACAAGGCCGCGGCGCTCGTACGCGTAGGTCATCGAGCCGATCGGGTCGGTGATGCTGCGGACGCGACCCTCGCCGTAGTTGCCGGCGGTCGGGTCGTCGTACGTCCAGGAGATGGTCTCCGGCGTGAGGCCGCTCCTGGTGGATGTTTCGGAGAGGATGCGGCTGTCGGCGTCGAAGACCCGCGAGGTCACCGCGCCGTTGCCGTCGGTCACGGAGACGACGTTGCCGGCGGCGTCGTAGACGTACGAGGTGGTGCCGCTCACCGGGCTGACCATCTGCTGCAAGCGCCCGAAGTCGTCGAAGTCGCGCCGGGTGACGTTTCCGTTCGGATCGGTGACGGCGACGATGTTGTCCAGCACGTCGTACACGTACTGCGAAAGAGCGTTGCCGGCACCGAGCTTCCGGGAGATGCTCGTCATCCGGTGCAGCTCGTCGTAGGCGTACACGGTGTTCGGCGCGGCATGATTCTCATCCTGCATCCCCACCGTCAGCCCGTCGACGTCAAAGACGATGGCCGTCGTTGAGCCGTCGCCGCGGGTGATGCGCGTCAGCCGGTCGTGGACGTCGAATCCGTAGTCTTCCGATCGTTTCGTGACCCAGGCCGCGCACGGCGCGGCGGGGGTGACGCACTGCTGATCCTCGACTCTCACCACATTGCCGACGCTGTTGTAGGTGGTGTGCTGCCGTTCATACTCCCGGCCCGTCCCGTCGACGCGGGTCGTATCGAGCTGACGGTTGGTTCCGTCCTCGTAACCGATCACCTGTCCGTTGCCGAGTGGCCGCGCGGAGCGGACCATGCGATCTCGGCCGTCGTAGGTCCAGGTATGGACGTAGTCGGCGGTCTCGCGCGGATCGCCCGGCACGCCCTTGACGTTCCGGCTCACGGTCCGTCCTCGGAGGTCGGTCTGCACGATGGTCTGCACTCCGTTCGCGCTGATCGAGGAGCGCGCCGTGCCGTAGAGGTCGTAGTCGTCGCTCGTGTTGGTGAGATTGGAGGCGTCGGTGGTCATCCGAAGCCGCCCGCGGCGGTTCGCCACGGCATCGTCGTCGGCATAGAAACTACGCGTGGTCACGTCGGCGGCGTCGGTGCGCGGGCCGTCCGTGCGGATGATGCGGTGACGCGTGTCATACGTCGTCACGTCCGTGAGGACCGTTGGCGACGTATCGGCCGCCTTCAGATAGCCGGTGCGGGAGACGGTAAGGGTGGTCTCGTCGGGAGACCAGGTGTTCGTCATCGTCTTCGTCGATCCCGGTCTGGCCGCCGAAGGCTCGATGGTTTTCGTGACATAGGAGGGCCACGAGGCCATGCCGTACTCGAACGAAACGGTGCGCTGCCGCGGTGTGCCGACGGCGTCGGTACGCGAGAGGACGTTGCCGTTGGCGTCGTAACCGTAGGCAGTCACATGGCCGTGCGCGTCGGTGCGGCGGGTGACATGATTGGAGCCGTCGTATTCGTACGCCTGTGTGTCGCCGCCGCCGCCGCACGTTGAGCAGTTGCCATCGATGTGCAGAGGAAGAAAGCGGCCGTTCTGGTAGATCAGATCGAAGGTGGCCGTCTGGGTCAGCGCCGCGTCGAGGGCGTGAGTAACGATGGTGCGGTTCTGGACGCCGTTGGCGTCGTACTGCACGGTGACGAGATTCTGGTTGCCTTCGCTGAAGGAGCTGATGCCGCGCTCGAGCCCGTCGTACGCGTGCCCTTCCACGAGCCTCCCCGACTCGTCGCGCATCGCGCTGAGGAGACGGACCGTGCCCCGCGTATCGGGGTCGTAGCTGAAGGTCCGCCACGCCACCGCCCCGGCGTGGATCGGATCGAATATCGACGTGAGGACGCCGCCCGTATAGGCGAAGCGCCACGTTTGCCCGTCCGGCAGCACGATCTGCGACAGGAGCGAGCCGCTGTACGAGAGCTGCACCCGGCGACCGGCTGTATCGGTGATCGTGGTGAGCTGCGAGCCGGTGTAGGTGCCTCGGATGGCGTTCCCCCACCGGTCCGTCGTCGACAGCCAGACGCCGCTGCCGGCATCGAACGCCGTGACGGTTCCCATCAGGTCTTTCTGCAGCAATTGTGAGCCGGAGAGCGTCACGCTGCCGCGGATCTCCGCCGGGCCGCTGGCGACCCACGTCTGGCTGTTCGGTACCCGGGTGTAGATATGCTCGTCGCCGTCCGGTCCGAAGCGCATGAGGTATGTGGCGGCAGGGTCGATCGGCCGGAGCGTCTGGTTGAAGTCATGCGTCCAGCCGAGACCCATCGGCAATGGCACCAGGCGCGGGTTGCCGGGGAGAGAGCTGTGGTAGGTGAGACCCATCGAGAGCGACATGGGCTCCTGGGCGATGCGGAAGAGCGGAACGTTGAGCGTCACGTCGCCCGAGCCGACGTTGATCGGCTGGCCGGCCGAGCGGGGTCCGCCAGGGGCGCCATTGCCTGTGCTCCCCTGCATCGGGCAGGAGCAGCCCTTGTCGGGACAGAGGTTCAGCGGGTTGGCGGGATCGTTGGCCGGAATGATGTCCCGCCGGTCGCTTGCGCCGTTGCAATGGTTGACCACCTCCACGGTGATCTTTCCCAGGCAGCCAACCGGCACCAGCGGCTGCCATCGCCCGTGCTCGAAGACCGCCATCGACTCCACGAGGACTACGCCGTTCTCGTTCAACACGCGCAGGCGGTTGAGGTGGAAGTCATTGAACACAATCGGCCATTCGGCGACGTCGCCGTCGGGCGAGAGCTGGCAGTAGTTGTTCGGGAAGTCATACTCGACGTCGACGAGCAGATAGCCGCCGTTCGTACCGAGGGAGGCTGCGCTGGCCGTCGGCGTGCCGAGGATGCTCGGCTGACGGCAAAAGCCTCCTTGCGACGTGCATCCCGGACCGTCGCAGAAGCCGCCGAACTGTCCGGATACCGGGGTGCAGATGTTGGACGTGGTAACGCTGCGCTCCGAGAGCTTGGTCTGATAGTGGTCCGTCGGGCGTCCACCCTGATCCATGCAGTTGGAGGCGGGGGTGACGCTGCCCGCGGCGCACGGATAGGTACTGTAGGGCGGAAGGGGCCAGACGGCGAAGGCCGGCAGGGCCGCGAGACAGGCAACAAGGACAAGGATCCCCAGGAAGACACGACGCATGAGGCACGCTCCGTTCACTCTCAATCGTTTGATTGTCGGGAAACGCTGAAAACCTAACCGCTCGGTATTGCCATAGAAGCGGCGACGGGGCTGGAACGCGTTGCCCGGACCCGGCACCTGCACGTTCGATGAACCTCTCTCCTGATGTCTGGAGGAGTGTTGTGGAGGGAACTTTGTTTACACCAGCGCCTCAAGAAACAAGTGGGGGAACGAAAATGAGGTCGCGGTGACGCTCGACGCGCCGGAGGAAGGTTCGGGCCGCGCGCAGGATCTCGGGAGTGATCGATTTCCCGGCGGCAGCTTCCTTGATGTACGCGAGCGCAGTGAGCGCGCTCTCCATCTTGCCGGCCTCGGTAAATGTCTCGACCAGACCGGTGGCGAGGCGCTCGATGTCTTCAGTCTCACCGAGAGCGAGCATGATCTCGAACGCCTCGACCATTGCCGTGGCGCTATCGACGACGACTTTTTGCTCCGCGAACGATGCGCTCACGGCGAGTAACTGAGCGAGGGCTTCGCGGTGGTTGCCGAGATCCCGCGAGACGAGGGCGAGGCCCCAATCGCAGCGGGTTACGTCGCTGAGGTAGCCCAATTCGGCAAGACCGTCGCGGGCTGTGCGAATGAACTTCGCGGCCGTCAGTGGATCGCCGGATTCGAGAAAGCTCCATGACAGATTGCAGGCTGCCAAACGCTGCCAAAGGGGGTCCTTCATCGACTCCGCCAGTTCCTGTACCCGGGTGAGCGTTTCAATACTGCGAGTAAACTCACCTCGCTGCCGGAGCACGGTGCCCTGCACGGTCATGACATTGAGGGAACGCAATTCCTGGCCGAGATGCAGCAACATCTCCAACGAGGCTTTCGCACACTCGTCGGCGCCATCGATGTCATCGATGCCAAAGAAAAGCAACGCTCTGATTCCTCCAATGATGGCGAGGTCGACCTCGGGGCTGGCGGCGTGGCGGTGGAATGATTCTGCCCGCGCCAATGCCTCGATGGCTTCGTGGAATCGATCGAGGAACCGTGCCGCATTGGCAAGCTCCTTCCAAGCCAGGCCGCGTAACACGGATACGGCCCGCGCCGGATAGAGATCGTCCGGCAATACCACACTGATCGCGATCGCCGCTTTGCTCAGAGTCAGCGCTTGCTCGGGTACTCGTGGACATACTTGATGGGCTGCTTCGCACAGCCTTCGAACGACACCGCCCGTCCGATATCTCGAGTCATTTACCAACTCCCTCCACGCGACGCGTTCAGGCTCTGCCAGGAGGGGAGCCAGGAGTTGATCTGCCTCCTCGTCCTCGCGTTGCGTCTGGAACGCCATCTCGCGGAGCGATTGGCGGTAGGGATCGGCGGCAGGGTTTGCGACGAGCCATGGCTCGGAGCCGCGAAGTGACTCGTCGAAATGCTGATGAATCTCGATCCACCCGCGGCAAGTCGGACAAGAGGCAAGATGCGCCTCGGCCGCATCAGGGCTGTCGACCAGTTCACGCCCGATCGCAAACAGCGAGATCTCGTCGTCGCTGAGATGGATCATGACTGTCTATTCTCCATGGCCTGATACGCATCGCGCGCGCGTTTGCGGCAGAAGTGAAGCAGGCGGCCAATGTATCCGGCCGTGGTGTTGCGGTGTTCGGCGATCATGGCGATCGTTTCACCCTGGAAATAGAAGCGATACAGCAAGTCGCGGCAACTGCGGCCGAGGCGTCCGAGAATCCGGCCGACGAGCACATCCCGGACCACGGCATCCAGCAGCCCCTGGTCGCTTGCGGCCACGCAATCATCGAGACCGGAGCAGACCGCATCCTTGGTGGCCATCCTGCGAAGATAGCTGCGCGAGGCGTTGCAGATGGCTCCGATGAGGTACGGGCGAAGTTCCGTCACGCGTGACGGATTCACGAGATACGTGGCGAAAACGTCATGAACCAGATCGGCGGCGTCGTTCATGGAAATGCCGAATTTTGCGACGGCGATCCTGCGCATGAGAGGCGCATAGGTATCGTAGATCGCATCAAACGGAGACGAGGCAGCAGCATGATCCGCTGCCGAATCGTCAGCCTCACAGGCGGTGGCGGCGATGGCGATCGTCGCGGCGGCCTGAATCCGCTCGAGGTGCTCTGCTTTCGGCTTCATGCGCGAGGAACGCATTCTAGCCGCCACGGACGAAGCTCCGTCAGAAGTCTCACGGATTTACCACACGAAACATCGAGTCGATCTCATTGCTCGACTGGACAAGGCCCGAATTTGAAAGAGGAGGGCAACCGCTGGACGGCTTCGTTTTCGAATGATCAGCCAGGCGGCAGAGTCCACTTGTCTCCAGGCGGCGGAGGATCGGGGGGGACGATGTCATCGAGAATGTGGGCGATGATTTGTCTGATACGGGTGAAGAGGTCGCGAGGCGCCCTGCCTTCGCGCGACAACGCCATCGCCGGGACCGTCATCGACATGACGGCGACCAATAAAACACACACAACAGACTTCCGAACGTGATTCCGCATAAACCCTCCCCTTTTCGGTAGTTAACCGGATCAAGAAGGGCGCCCTGCCCTTAAAGTGACGCGAGAGACGGAATCCTGAGTGTTTTTTATTGAATCTGCTGAAATTCTTCGTGCGGGCGGTCGGGGAGACGCTCCAGAAACCCGCGAACGTGGCGGACTTCTTCGGGCGTAACCTGTCCACTTGCAACGGCTTCCGCAAGATAGGCCAGTGCTTTTTTCGCGCTCCGGGTCATGCCCTCCGAGGAGAAGGTCACCGTGATGCCGCGGCAGAGATCGGGGACCCGCTCGGGTTGGTCGGCGGCCAGCAGTCCGGCCACGAGGTCGAGCGTAGCCAGTGCGGAGTCGTTTGCCATTCCGAGCTGGCTGAGCTGGAGGCGAGAGCGCTCCAGACCGGCCAGGCCCTCGTCGAAATCTCCCCGATCGAGGAGCAGTGCGGCCCTGGCCCAGTGCAGACGGGCACTTTCGGTCGGCATGTCGAGATCGTCGATGACCGCGATGGCGTCGGCGTAGTACGCGGACGCCTTCGTGAATTCGTGGAGACGGGTGTAGGAGTTCGCCGCGTTGGCCAGAGCGCGAGCCAGCATTTCGGGCTCGTGCGCCACGCGCGCGAGGATTGCCACACGCTCCAGGATCACGACAGCCTCCCGATCGCGACCGGCGCCGTAATCACCGACCGCCTCCACAAGAAGCGCGGAAAGGTATCTGCGCGTGTCCCCGTAGATATGGAACGTGGCGGCCGCGGAACGCGCGCAGATGATCGCATCCTCGAAGCGCTGCATCTCGCAATAGATCGTGGCCCGCACGTACGCAACGATGGCCAGATCGAACGGCTCGACGTGGTCATCCCCCTCGAACGCTTCCTCGGCGCGGACCAACGCCTCCTGGGCCTCCTTGAAGCGGCCGACGTAACGAAGGGCGTTGGCGCGCTCCTTCCAGGCTGTCCCTTCGTACCAGGCGGATCTCGCCTTCAACGATTCCGGGAGCTTCCGGGCGATGCTGAGGGCCGTGTCGGCGAGGACGAGGCCGAACTGGGGCTGGCGCTCGTGCATGCCGTTGGCGACTTTGCAGAGCAGCCGGATCACAGCCAGGGTGAAGAAGCGCGGGTCATCGTCGATGCGCGCCTGGCGGAAACGGATGGCGGAGCTGACGAGGGGCATCACCAGATCGCGGGCATGGGCATCGGCCGAGGCGATGGCCCTGGCCTGATCGAGCAGCGCGGGGGGCGCGTTGCGGCGGGCCGGCATCGATTCGGCCACTTGCCACGGCAAGGGGTCGTGGAGGGCCGTATCAAATGCTTCGATGATGTCGAGGGCGTCCCTGCAGTCGCCGCAACTCGATACATGCTGCTCGACCGATTGCCGGTCGTCGGTTGCCTCGGGACGCAATGCGTAAGCGGAGAGTTCGTCTTCGGTATAGTGGCTCATGATCCTGATCGTGTGATTGCGGTATAGATCTGCCGTGCGCGTTTGCGGCACGACGACAACAGTTGCCATACGTATGCAGGAGACGTGTCAAGCTCCTGAGCGATCGATTCGGCGCTTTCGTCCCGGAGGTAGTAGCGGCGGAGGGTCTCGCTGCACTTGCCGCCGAGGCGGGCCAGGGTGGCGCCTAGGCTGAGGCGGAGGGCCCAGCGCTCCAGCTTGGCCGCCTCGTCATCGTTAGGCGTCAGCTCATGGTGAGGTAGCAGCGGCTCTTCGTTCTGGCGCTTCCGCCAGTAGTGCTTGCAGGCGTTGTTGATCGAGCCGATGAGGAAGGCCTTGACGTCGAAGGCCTCGGGCTGCCGCTCGAGGAACGAGGTGAAGATGTCGTGAACGAGGGCCTCGGCATCACAGGGAGGGATGCGGTACCGGTATTGCGCGATCGAGCGGAGCAGTCCCTCGTGCTCGCGATAGAGCACCTCGAGAGGATGCGCGGTCGGAACCTGGGACTGGTCGTCTGTCACATTCGGCGTCACATTCGGCGTTACATTTGCCCACCACAAGTACGCTCGCCTGGCGGATCTTCCAGAAAAATAAAGTACCTGCGCCCTCGCCGCCACCTCGCGGCAGCGGCGATCCCCGCACGAACCGGCGCCGGCGGCCGGTTTCCATCCAACGTTCCGGACACGCTCAACGGCACGGTTTGCGGCAGGGTTACCCATCACCAATCAACATCTCCTACCAGAGGAGTGACGGAAAGGCGGCAGTCCCTACCCTCCGATGCAAAAAAAGTGTCGAAAGAGCACTTTTAGGTGTCTTTTGGGGCCTCCGGAAGGGGTTTTGGCCCTCAGCGCTCGGCTGAGCCCGACTCACTCCGCCACCCGGCGGGACGGAGCGCTGGCGTCTCGCCGGCTGGCGCAGCGGCGTCTCGCCGCTGCGCTTCTGGTTAACAGCGAATGTTTGGCGAGTAGCACCCTGGGGCGAGACGCCCCCGGGCCAGCCGGCGAGACGCCAGCGCTCCGTTCCAATTCTAATCGAGATGGTAGAGGCGAATCGATTTGCCGATGCGCGTGTAGGACTTACCGGCGATCATGCCGTCCATCCAACTCTTCATCCTGGGGCTGAGCGACTCGTCGAGGGCGATCTCCATCTCGCTCGTGGCGAACCAGCCGTGAATGGTCTCCATCTTCCTGACGGGCGTATGCGGCGGCATGCCGAGACGGTCGAGATCGGCCGAGGTGAAGACGAGCAGCGAGATCTCCGGAATGCGCTCCTGGCGCGTGTAGCGCGCCAGCCGCAGGATGTCCTGGCCCCAATCGAGGTTGCTGTCATTGAGCACCGCCTCGGGATGCGGGGCGAAGGCGTTGAACCACGGAAGATAGTCGGGATGCGCGGCCACGCCGCTGATGAACAGCCAGGCCACGAGCGCCGCCGACGCGATACGGAGTCGCGGCAGGGCCAGGATGGCGGCAGCGGCGGCGATGGCGAGCGGTGCGTAGATCGGCAGCAGGTGGCGGATGCCGATGTTGATGTCGCTGGTCATCGATACGCCGAGGATCGCCGCGGCGATGAGCGGCACCTCCGGATGCCGGCGAGCAAGCAGGACGCATCCGGTCAGGGCCAGCAGCAAAAAGGGGATGGGCGTTTTGAAAAAGAGCGCGACCGGGAAGTAGTACCACCAGCCGTCCCAGCTCATTTGCCCGAACAGGAAGTTGCGGTGGCCGGTGGCGTTGTGATTGCGCACCGCGGCGAGCCCGCGGATCATCGGCTCGAAGCTGAATCCGAATCCCGCCCAGACCAGCGCCGCGGCGATGAGCAAGGCCGCAATCGCCCATAGGAGGAAGACCGGACGGATCGGCGAGGCCCTTCTCCGGCGGACGATCCAGAGCACCGTTAGCACGAATGCCGAGAGGGGGAAAAAGACGACGAACGAATACTTCGAAAGTACACCGGCCGCGAAGGCGATGCCGGTCGTCACCGCGCGCCGCCACGACGGGAGCTCGGCGAGCCGCGTGGCCTCATCGAGCGCGAACGGCAACATCGCCGCGACCGCCATGTCGGTCGTAGCCAGTCCGCCGTGCGCCAGAACGGGAGGGAGCATGGCGAAGAGCGCGGCCGAGAGCAGTCCCGCTTCCGGCGAGAGCAGATGCATCGCCCAGCGCGCCACGAAGATGATGCCGAGCGCGAGGAAAAGGAGGTTGCCGAGGCGCATACGGGCGAGGTTGCTGGTGTATTTGCCGTTCCACAGGATCTCGTCGGCGCGAGCGCCGGCAATCGTCGCCGTCGGCTCGGGCGCATTGACGAACGGGAGTGCGAAGAAGACTCTTGCCAGCGGGGGATGTTGGTAGTCCGTCGCCCACGAGTGGTGCTTGAGGATGTCGTAACCGGCGATCAGATGCCAGGGCTCATCCATCGTCTGCGCGAACACGCGATGGGTAGCCGCGACGCGCCCAACGGAGAGCACCACAATGATTGCGGTCCCGATCCATGCGCGCCGCGGTGTCATTGGGTCACGATTCTAAGCGCACGCGGTACGGAGCGCTGGCTGTCTTCCCGGCTGGCTCGGCGTGCGCTTCGCACTGCGCTCCTAACCTGCATTCTCACACGCTCACTTGAATTGGTTCCCTCGAGAGCCTTGCCACTCCCTTCGTCGAGAGTCTTCTCCCCCCCGCGGTTTCTTGCGGGGGGAGAAGGTGGCGAAGCCGGATGAGGGGGGCGCTTTACGAGATAAGCGCGACTTACCGACGCTGGTCCGAGAGCGCTCGAAGGCGCGGGAGCGACGTCCTCGTAAAACGCCCCTCATCCGCCTTCGGCACCTTCTCCCCCAGCTGAAAAGCGCTGGGGGAGAAGGACTCTCGACGAAGGGAGTGGCAAGTGCGGTTCTAGCAGACTGTGAGAAATGCGGCTACACCGGCGGCGGTGGCGAGGTGGTAGTCGTGGTGGTCGGCGGCGGTTCGGTCGTAGTGGTCGTCGTAGCCGTCGGCGGTGTGCCGGTCTCGGTCCTGAAGAAGCCGCCGGTCAGGGTGGGCGGGGCGGGTTCGGGGGTGATCGGGGGGAGTTGCTGTTGTGTGCCGGTCACCGACTCGGGGGCGATCGGCATGCCGGCGGTATCGAGGGCGATCGGATTGCCGAACTGATCGAGCAGCGGCTCCGGAGGCGCCTGCGGGCTGTGAAGGGGACAGGGATTCATCGGCTGCGTCCCAGACTTGAACGCCTCGGTGACGACGACGTTCGTCGGGCAGGCCGGGACGGCCAGACCGCCGCTGGTCTCGTCGATCTGGGCCACGGCGATGCCGTCCGGCGAGGCGAAGTCGACGTTCGGCTGGCCGGCGGTAACGGCTTGCATGTAGCGCGTCCAGACCGGCACGGCCCCGGTGCCGCCGGAGAGGCCGGTGGGGGCGTTGTCGTCGAACCCGATCCAGGTCAGCGTCAGCGCCTTCGGTGTGAATCCGATGAACCAGGCATCGCGCTTGTCGTTCGTCGTCCCGGTCTTGCCGGCGGCGGTCAGCCGGAAGCCCATCGAGCGCGTGCCGCCGGCCGTTCCCCGATCGACGACGCCCTTCATCACGGTGAGGAGGATGTACATGTCGCGCGCCGGAAAGACCTGCACCGGCTTGATCTCGTCGCCGGCGGAGAGGATGCGGTTGCGGTCGTCGGTCACGAACTTGACGGCATGGAGCGGCACGCGCGAGCCGACGCGGGCGATGGTGGAGTAGGCATCCGCCATTTCGACCGGCGAGAGGTCGACAGCGCCGAGGAGCATGGCCGGATTCTTCGAGTCGATGTCGGAAACGACGCCGAGGGTGTGCGCGGTGCGGACGATCGGATCGAGGCCGCAGGCCAGACCGATGCGCACCGACGCCGAGTTGAGCGACTGTTCGAGCGCCTCGGCCACGGTGACGGTCTGGTGATAGACGTCTTCGTAGTTCCGCGGCGACCAGTCCTCGGAAAATCGCCGCTTGAGGATGAATCGCGTGTCGCTGACCAGCGTGGCCGGCGTGATGTTCTGATTGGAGAGACTGGGCTCGAAGGCGGTGGCGTAGACGAACGGCTTGACGAGCGATCCGATCTGCCTCCTGGCACTGAGCGCGCGGTTGAACTGATTGATGTCGTAGTTCCGCCCGCCGATCAGCGCGCGGATCTCTCCCGTCGGGACGTCGACGTTGATGATCACGCCCTGTAATGGCTGACCGGGACGCCGCAGCCGCCGGCTCCCCTTCTCCAGCGCGGACAGCCCGGCTTCGATCGTCCGCGAGGCGGTGTCCTGGGCGTTGAGATCGATGGCGGTGTAGATCTGCAGGCCGCGTCCTTTGACGTCTTTGATGCCGTAGTCGCTGGCCATCTCCTGCAGCACGCGGTCGACGTAGTAGGGAATCGAGGCCAGGCCGCTGCGCTGGCGGAACGGCTGTGCAGGCAGCTTCGCGGCCATGGCCGCGTCGTACTCCTGTTGCGTGATCTTCTTCTGATTGAGCATCAGGCCGAGGACGGTGCTCCGGCGCTGGAGCGCGAGGTCGGGGCGGGTGAAGGGGGAGTAGTTGTTCGGACTGCGGATCATGCCGGCCAGCAAGGCGGCCTCGGCGAGGTTGAGCTCGGAGACCGGCTTGCCGAAGTAGAAGCGCGCGGCCTCGCCGACGCCGAGGATGGAGATGGAACGGTTCCGCCCGAGGTAGATGTCGTTGAGGTAGGCCTCGAGGATCTCGCGTTTGGAGAATTTGGCGTCGAGGATCACCGCCATGAAGGCTTCGGTCGCTTTTCGTCTGAAGGTGCGCTCGTTGGTGAGGTAGTAGTTCTTCACGAGCTGTTGCGTCAGCGTCGATCCGCCCTCGGTGACGCCGCCGGCGCGGACGTTGCGGAAGAGGGCCCGCGTGAGTCCGATCGGATCGACGCCGGGGTGGTGCCAGAAGCGCACATCCTCGGTGGCGACGACCGCGTCCTGCAGCACCTGCGGCACCTGATCGAGCGTGACGGGACGCCGGTTCTCGAGCTGATCGCTGAGGATCGAGGCCAACAGCTCTGGTTCGAGCGCGGCGTTGTCGATCGGCGCGGCCTGGCGCAAGGAGACAACCGAGGCGATGCCGCCGCTCTTGAAGACGACGCGCACCGGCTGCGCTGGATATTGCCCGCTCGGGTGGGTGAAGGCCCGTGTGTAGAGATCGATCTGCCCGTGGCCGGGAACGTAATCGCCGCTCTGCGAGAGCGCGGCGGTCTGACGGTATCCGAGGCGATTGAGCTTCTCGACGAGATCGTCGGGACCGAGCACGACACCGCCGCGGAGCGGCGTGAAGTCGGTAAAGATGCGCGTCGGCAGCGAGAGACGCCGGATCTCGAACTTGCCGACGGATTGTTTGTAGACGTAGAGCGTCAGGAGCCCGATCGCCACGAGAACGACCACCACGGAGATGGAGATCACCTGAAAAACGGTGCGGCGTCGGGGAAGGCGGGCGTGGAATGTGCTCACTTGCTAATGAGCGGCAATTGCAAGGTTGCGTCCACCTCGTTTGCGGCGGTGGGAGTGGAAGATCGAGCCGTCGCATCGCGTGCAGAGGCGGGAGTCGTGAATGTGCTTCGGCGCGAAGCCGCGTTCGATGAGCAGCGCGGCGGTCAACGCGGGCAGGTCGATGTGCGGTTTGACATTGCTCCGATCGACGAACGCTTCGGCGTTCGAATACGACGCGCGAAACTCGTCGACGACCTCCTCCCCTACTTCGAAGCAGCAGACGCGGATGGATGGCCCGAGCCAGGCCTGGGCGTTAACGCCTACTGGTCCAACGACGTCGATCGCTTCCGCGGCAATCTTCTGGACGGCACCGCGCCAGCCGGAGTGGATGTTGGCGATGACGCCGCGATCCATATCGGCGATCGAAACAGGAAGACAGTCCGCGACCTTGATGCCGAGGGCGGTACCGGCGTCGGACGAGAAAAGCGCGTCGCATGAGTCGCACTCGCGCCATCTCGTATCGTTTGTTGCCCGCACGACGTTCCTGCCATGCACCTGGACGCAAGTGGAGAGCGTGGCGTCGATGCCGAATCGATCGCGCACGATCCGCATCAGCCGTGCGGCGGCCTCCTGATCGAGTCGTCCATCGAAATCGATGGTCGTGTAGAAAAGGCCGAAGCCATCCGGCAACGACGGCGGAACGACGATGCGGCCGATGCCGGTTTGTTCAATGGGCCAGGACAAGCGCGCGGATTGTACGCAAGTTCAGTGGACCACCACCCCCGCACCCAGCTCCGAGGAATCGAGCGGAAACCCGTCGGCAAATTGGTAGTAGAGAGACTGGCCGGCAACCGTCCGGCCACGCAGGTCGCCGGACATGGTCGCCGTAAACGGCACGTCGACAGACGCATTGCTGAGAAACGTTGTCGGCGTAAATCCGGTGACCGCGGCCGTCCGCTGCTGTTCGAAGATGCGCACCGCGTACAGGCCCAGCGCTTTCTTCCCCTCAGCCGGCAGCACGCCGTGAACGACCGTCACGTCGCGCGCGGGATCGTACGTGGCATCGGTCAACACCGGCGCCGGCGGCATGCGTCCCGACGGATCGGTCCGGGTCGGGCCGTCCAATCCCCAGTCATAGTCGAGGACTCCGTTGGCGAAAACGCTGCCGCCATCCGCATCGACGTGTCCGGCGTGCGGCCCGACGGCGACGCCGAAGTCGTGGTTGTAGGCGATCGATCCACTGATCAGGGCGTCGCCGCCATCGATGAAAACACCGCTGGCTCCGTTGCCGAGCGGCCTGTTGTCGTGGCCTACGCCGATGCGGCCACTGATCCTGGCGGATTGCGCCGCCCAGACGGCGATGCCGCTGTAGCGATTCCCGCTGACCGTGGAATTCAAGACCGCGGCGTTCGTGAACGGCGTCTCGACGGCAATGCCGCGCATGCCGTTCGGCCGCGCCTCCGTGGCGGTGGTGTTCGTGCCGATGAAGCAGCCGTCGATCGTGATCTGCCCCTGGCCGCTCGACGGGGGCGACTTCGGCTCCGCGAGCACGACGCCGTTTGCACCGAAGCCGTTGATGGTCAGGCCGCGCAGCGTCACGCCGCGATACGAACGGATCTCGAGACCGTTGGCGAAACCAGCCCTGGCACCGCTGATCTCGACCGGGCGCGCAATGTCGAGCGAGGCGTCGCGGGCGACGCCGCCGTCGATCAGCAGTCCCGTGGTAACGGCCGGGAGCGGCGACTTCGGCTCGATGGTCATCGGCCCGGCGAAGGTCATCTTGCAGGCGATGGTGTCGCACTGCGCGTTCGCCCGATCGAGCGTGTCACGGAGCGAGCCTGCGCCGAAGTCGTCCGCCGTCGTCACCTGGAGAATGCGATAGACGGAGACGAAGAAGCTGGTGACGTTGTTGTCGGGGTGATCATCGGTGACCTTCGTCGTGAGCGTGGCACTGCCGCGAAAGCCGAGACCATCGGGCGACGACGACACGTTGAAGTCGACGACGATTCCGGGAAAGGGCGGATTGGCGCCCAGAAAGGTGGTGCAGGTAACGGTCGTGCCGTCGACGCTGCACGCCCACCCTCCGAACTGGCCCGGCGCACTGATGTTCGTCGATCCCGGCGGCAGTGTAATGGTGACGGTGGCCTCGGTCGGGTCATTCGCTTGGCAGCAGACCTGGCCCACGGCCGCGAGCAGGAATGTGTGTGCGCCCGGATCGAGCGGCGAGACGAAGGCGTTGCTGTTGACCGACATGACGTAGTCGACGGAAGCGAGGGCGGGAAGAGCGAAGAGGCAGAGGAGAAAGGGAACGAGTTTCCGGGTCACAGTTCACACACAATAACTGTTTGCGCGGCATCGATCAAGCCGACGCTCCCTCGGCATTGCACGCCTTTACGGATGCACCACCAGCGCCGCACTCAACTCCGATGTGTCGATCATCGGCCCGTCCGGAAACTCGTAGAAACCCGTCTGCCCAACGATCGGCCGGCCACGCAGATCGCCGGTCTCGGACATCGTGAACGGCAGGTCACCGGCCGGTGGAAAGAGATTCGTCTGCGAATCGAGGAGAACGTAACCATGTGCAGTCACCTCGAACAGCCGCACGACGAATAGAGTGCTCACGCGGCGTCCCCCGGCCGCTGGCAGAACGCCATGAACAATGGTCTTGTTTTTAACGGGGTCGTAGGAGGCGTCGATCAGAGCCGGAGCAGGCGGCATGCGCCCCGTGGGGTCGTTATACGTGGGGCCGTCCAGTCCCCAGTCGAGGTCGAGAACGCCGTTTGCGAAAAGCCCCTCGGGCTCCGTGTTTACATGGTACGCGTCCCTGCCGACCGCGACCCCGAAGTCATGGTTATACGCGATTTGACCGCCTACGAAGGCATTCCCGCCGTTTACGAACACGCCGCTGGCGCCGTTACCGAGCGGCCGCAGGCCGCGTCCCAGGCCAATGCGGCAGCCGTAGATGTTGACGGTGTATGCGAACCAGATGGCGATCCCGCTGCGTTGGTTGCCGCTGATCGTGCTATTGGTCACAACGGCAACCGCGTCCGGCGATTCGATGGAAATCCCGCGCAACCCGTTAGGGCGCGCTTCCAGAGCCTTCGTGTCGGTGCCGATGAAGCAACCTTCGACCGTCAGGTACTCCTGCCCGGATCGATGCGGCGTTGGTGCCCCCAGAACCACACCGTTCGCGCCGAATCCGTTGATGGTCAGTCCGTACAGCGTCACGCCGCACACGGAACGCACCTCGAGACCGTTTACGAAGCCTGCCTTCGAACCGACGATCTCGACAGGCCGCTCCAGATCCAGCGAGGCACCCGTCGCCACTCCTCCGTCGATGGTAAGGCCGCAGGCGGAAATCGCCGGCAGTGACGAGCGGGGCTCGATTCTCATCGGCCCGGCGAACACCATCTTGCAGGAGATCCTGCCATCGCACGATTCGTTCGCGCGTGCCATCGTGTCGCGCAACGAGCCGGCACCGAAGTCGTCCGCATTGGTGACGGTGAAGAGATGGTTGACGTTCACCTGAACGTCGGCGTTGTTGTTGGAAGGGGTGTCGTCGGGCACAGTCGTCGTCAGGGTGGCCTTGCCGACGTATCTCAATCCATCAGTCGATGACGGCACGTTGAAGTCGACCACGAACAAAGAGGACGACGGTAAAAACGAAGACGACGCCGCGGCCAGATGCGTCCGGCAGGTGACGGTCGTCCCTGCCACGTCGCAGTTCCAGGCTCCTCCGAACTGACCCGGCGCGGTGATGTTCGTCGAGCCGGCCGGCAGAGGAATGGTGACGACGGCATCCGTCGGATCGTTCGTCCGGCAACAGGGGGAGTTGACGGAAACACTCTCGCGCATCGCCGCCCCTGGGTCGACGACGAACGCTGATGGCGTGACGGAAAGGTAGTAGTCGACCGAGGCCGTGGCAGGAAGGGCGATCAGCAGAACGACAAAAAGGAGAGGAAGGCGAGCTCGTGCAGAGGTCATCAGTTGGTTTCCAATCACAAATAATCATACTGAAGATCGAGCAACCTCATCGTAAACATACATTAGTACAAATAAATCAGGTACAAACTTTGAATTATCTACTGGCAGGAGCGTACAACACGTTCCTCTCGTGAAGTTCGGAGGAAATCATGGATCGCAAACGAAGTAGTTTGTTCCTCTCTCTGGTAGCCTGCGGGGCACTCTCCCTCGGCCTGATCGGTTGCGGGTCGGGTGGCTACAGCAAGCCAAATCCGATGCCGACGCCGTATACCCCGCCAGGAGGCGGTTCGGGAGCGGCCAGCTCACTCCGCACGCCGGTGAACAATCCGACTGTTCCGGGAGTAAGCAACGCCGCCAGCGCGCAGCAGGCAGGCCGTTGAACCCCGAGCAACACCGGGAGGGCTGACATCAGCTCTCCCCCATCCCGGCCTTAGCTGATCCATTCCGCGATCATCCCACCCAACTCCCCCTCCCTGCCGTTGAATCCATGATCCGCGTCCTTCAACACGGCGATCTCCGCACGATCGTTGATGTGCTGCGCCAGGATAGCCACGCAGCGTGGGACGTCGCCGAAGGAGTACTCGTCCCGGTCGCCGTAGATGTAGAGCGACGGTTTGCGGATGGCGTGGATGTATCGGAACGGACGGCGTGAGAGCTTTGTCCCGCGCATGATTTCGTAGAAGGGGAAGACGTTGTAATCGCCGTTCGGGTTGGCGACGTCATAAAGTGCGCGCCAGCTCATCATCATCGAGCCGGCGATCGGCGGCGCGAGCTCGTTGCCGCGCCGCATCGCTTTGGCCTTCGTCAGCAGGTTACGGAAGCGGCGGGCGCCGAGTTGTTTGTACAGCAACCCTGTGTCGTCGCCGCCGGCGATGAGGACGTAGCGTCTGGCGCGGTTGCGCGGCTTGTAGTGATCGTAGACGGCGATCTTGTTGGCACCGGTGGAGTGGCCGGCCAGGGTGATGTCGCGGTAGCCGCGGCGCCAGAGCTCGCGGATGGCGCCGTCGATGTCGGCGACGCAGTCGCGGATCCGCTCGAAGGCGGCCCCGCCGAGGTCGTCGCCGGCACGGCGCACGATGCCGGAACCGCGATTGTTGAACGGGAAGAAGGCGATCCCTTTCCCCACGAACACCTCGGCCAGAAGATTCGTGCGCCGCGATTCGAACACCGAGCCGCCCATGCCGTGCAGCCAGATCACAGCGCGCTTCGATGAACGCTTCGGCTCATACAGCACGCCGGCCAGCGAAACACCGCCGGCCGCGTCGTACCTTACGAGGCGGCAGGCTGGCTCGGCACGATCTGCCGCAGTGCGGCGTCCCATCGCCACATCCTTTCGCGCGTCAGGTGCGCGCCGCCAAGCCAGAAGCCGGCCTGGCTTCCGTTGCCGAGGTTGATGTCGATGAAGTCGACCGTTCCATCGATCACATTGCGGCCCGCGGGCGTGATGGTGAAGAGCGCCTTGGGCGGATTGGCTTTTTCTTCGCCGATGATCGTAATGACCGGCACCGCGGCGCTGGAGAGATGTTTCAGATGACGGAGGAACTCGCCGTCGCCGAAGCCGAAACGAGGCGGTTTCGAATCGAAGCGGGTGAAGAGCGAGATGAAGTCGGTGGCGCCGGCGTCGATGGCCTCGACCGCGCGGCGCTCCACTTCGCCGAGGCCGTTGCGCGTCGACGGGAAGCGCGAGGCATGCAGAAGGAAACCGTCTCGAAGGAACGGGAAGTCGGCGACGTCCGCGCCGAGGAAACGATTCAGCGACGTGGGATCGTCGGAGGTGAATGCGCGCCACGCCAGCGCCGCGGCGGTGGACATGGCCGGCACGACCGCCGCGCGCGACTGGAAAAGATTGAAGAGATCCTCCTCCGACTGCGTCCCAAGCGGTTGCGGCGACCAGATCAGCGTGATCCGCCGTGCCTTCGACAGCCGCGAAAAAAGGTAGAGAAGGTGAACGAGGCAGAAGAGGTCGTGCTCGAACCAGAGGACGATCTCTTCTTCCTCGCGCGCCTTGTCGAGATTGAGCTCCTGTTCGAGCAGCTCGTTGCGGATGCGCAGAAGCTTCTCGCCATAATGCTCGGAGAGGAAGAGCGCGCGCTCTTCGACCCATTCATGCATCGGAAGGTTCGGCCGCACCGGCCCGCCGACCAGCGATTCGCGAAAGGGAACGTGCCTCCCCGGAACGCCTGCCCGCCGCGCAAGCGATGCAGCGACGTCGCCGTTGTGGAAGTGAATCATGAGGGCGGATGATAGCGCGGGTGGATTGGGGAGCCTGCTTTTGACGTCTCGCCTAACGTCTAGGAGAATGTCAATCGATACGTCAACGTTTCCTGATCATGAAGAGCGAAACGGGGGACCTGAAATGGCTTCGGCACTGGCAGAACGCCTCGACAAAATCAAGGAGCTCGGCGGCATCACCGGCCGTGACGTCGCTCAACTGCTCGACACAACTCCGGAGACCGTATCTCGGTGGAGCACGGGGAAAATCGATCCGCAGCGCGAACGGCTGACCAGACTGCTCGAGCTCGAGTTTTTCCTGACCGAGTTGTCGGAGTTCTATCCGCCGGACGAGGCAAAGCTGTGGTTATTCAGCCCACATAAGCTGCTGGACGGCGAAACTGCGGCCGCTCGAATCCAGAGTGGCAGGACCCAGGAAGTCTTTGCTCTTCTCGATCAACTACGGTCTGGCGCCTACGTGTAGGTCGTGATCTACGCGCCCGAAATGCTGGACGCGCTGCAAGCCGCAGTTCCTTGCGCCTCGGCACGACGGTTGAGGTCGAAGAGCATGCATGAGTTCGACGAAGGGTTAAACACGTTGAACGATGTCCCTCACATCCGAACGACGAGGACGCGTTACGCTATGTAGAGGTTGAAAATGAAGGCGTGCACTGTGATCAGCCTGCTCGGGTCTTGTAACGATGCGAACGATGAGCGCCATTCGCCCGTCTGATTCGTACCAAGATCGGCTCGGAATAACCGATGGCGGCGGAGGGCCTCCGGCATCTTCGATAGTAGCTCTGAGAAGTGAGCAGCCTGCTTGTTGAATACCACCAAAGAAGCTTTGGCGTCTCTCCATGTAAGGTACGACAGCAATTGATCAATTGCGGTCGTGACATCCGCTGAACCGCGCCACAGCTTGCACTCTGCGACGAATGCAGCCCGATGTTCGTCTTCGATTCGGATATCGGTCTTACCTGAGTTCCGAAAAGTCTCGCCCGTCGCAATCCCTTCATAGTGTCCATTCAAATGAGCAAGCAATATGTTGCGGAGGTCTTCCTCGCCGAGCTGTCTATAAGTTGCGGGCGTCGACTCAAATGTCCGACCTTCGTGTCGAACCACAGCAAGGATGTGTTCGTAATCTTCGTCAGCGATTCCAAGCTGAGGTGGCTCGCCAGGTCCAGGCGGTGTTGGCAGCGGTCGCTTGAGCTTTCGCTTGATCGGAATAGCCGTGACGTCTGGCACTCCTGCGCGAGGTCGGAGCGGAATGTTTAGAGCCGCTGCAACGACATTGCCCTGCTGTAGCGTCCGTCTCCGCCGCTCGATTGCTTGCTGTATGACTCCTGGGAGCTCTCCGTTTCTTCGTTCAATCTCGGAGCGTTGAGCCCTAAGACACTGCTCAATATCGCGCAACGTATCGTTTAGAAGGGACTGTACGGGTTCCGGCGAAGCGATATCCGCCGGATGGTCGATCACGATCCGAATCACACCGACACCACTCTTGTCTGGCTGGTGTACATTCGCTCTGGGATTCGTCACCCAAAAGTGCCCAGGTGCGATGTTCCACAACTCCGGTTGACCCGTGTATGGGATCGATATGGTAAAACGCGTACCCGGAACATAAAACGGCCCCTCATGGTCGAGGAATGCTCGCCTCTGATCGTGACTCACGTCTACTTCTGCCTCTTCTCGATCAAGAGTCTTCTTGTCGACGTGAAGCTCGAGTGGTACGACTTCTAGCTCAGCGATAACATTTTGAACAATCTGTTCATCCGTCGAGACCATGAACTGCGCTGATGGAATTTGATCGACATATCCAAAGGCCTTCTTCAGGTGCTCCTCGAGCGCGTCCGCAAGATTCCCGTGCGTAAAGAGCGCTGAATTGTGTTCGTAGAAAGCCATTCGGAGGTTTGTTTGATCAGGTCGAAGCGATGACTAATCCAATAATCGCACGATTCTGCTCACTTTTTCCGCCGACTCATCTTTGGCGAGACCGCCGAGCTACCCGTCGAGACGGAAGCTTTCCGATCGGTCAGCCTCTCTTGCTACGGCTTCGACCGCACGCCCACTCATACCCGCCTCTTGGGAGCGCTTTGGACGCTTGGGGTCATGGGCGCTTGGTGTGTGCGCTTGGTTGCGCTTGGGGTCAGGTCTAAAGTCTAAAGTGACATGAACAAGTGGTTGAGAATCAAGTAGTTGCACCGAGCACTTTAGACTTTAGACCTGACCCCACGCGCCCTTTCCAGGCTGATCGGAAGCGCGGTGAACTGGCTGGGGGCGCGACGGCCTGCTCGTACCATCCGCACGGCGCGATTCAGGCACGAACCTGGTCATCTTTCAGCAAAACTTGTCCAGCGATCAATTTGAAATCATGGATGAAGAGATGATCGCCGCGGACGAGCGAAGTTAAGGTGTCGTTCGCGGGCGCGCTTGGGTGCTTGCAAGCGCCCAGCGCCCACGAATCGAAAGCCTGCCGAGCTCCGGCACAGACAAGAGTGTCTGTGCCACATCGGTCCTGCTCTCTTCACTTCTGCGATGTGGCGATCTTGGTACGGACACGCGCAGGCTCGTGTTTTTAAGGCAGGACAAATGTGGCACAGACTGGCACAGACAGGCACAGACACTCTTGTCTGTGCCGGAGCTTGGCAGGCTTTTCGCCACGAGGTCGAAGATCCTACGGCTTCCACCGCACGCCCAACCACCCACGCGTCTTGCGCGTGAGGCGCACCTGGGCGACGCCCGCGGTGAGCTGGAGTGCCGGCGTCTTGACCAGCGGCATCGGCGGGACGGAGATGTTGCTCTCGATTCCGATGAGGTCAACGTCGCTGCCGACGTGGTGGCGTTGCCAGAAGGCGGTGAGGCCGGAGGCTCCGAGGGAGAGGCGTTCGCCGCGGTAGGTTGCGGCGGTGAACGAGCCGGGTTCGAGCGCGGGATCGAGGATGCGGCCGATGAGGAGCGAGTCGGGCTCGATGGTCGAGGCGGCGCCGCCGAGCGTGAGGTGGCGGCCCTCGGTGAGTGAGGCACCAAAGATCAGGCCCCATGCCCGGAGCGCGGCGCGGGCCGTCGCCTGGAAGTGATTCGCGGAGTCGGTGGTGATGTCGATCCGTTCGGAGGCGATCCGGCGCTGCCACGTGATCGCGTGCGCATCGAGGAAGGCGCGGTTGCTGTGTTGTTCGAGGAGACCGCCACCGCTGACGGAGAGCCGGGCCAGTGGAAACGCCGTGTCGCGTGTGGCGCGCAGCTCCAGGCCGCGTGCACCGCGCGTGTCGAAGAGATGAGCGCCGAGCGTGATCGGGAGGGCGCGCCAGACCGAGGCGATGGCGGCGCCGCGCGGCAGTTGATGGCTGCCGATCGCACCGAGGAAGATGGTGTCGAGGCGACCGGCGACGTCACCGAGGCGGAGGCCGAATTCCGATGTCGCGCCGAAGGAGGTGTATTGGCCGCCGAGGATCGTGGCCCACTCCTGCCGGCCGAGGCCGTAGGGGCGCGAAGTCACCGGCTCGTCGCGCAGCACGATCGGCGTCGCGGGGGCTGGCGGAAGGGCGGGGACGAGGGAGCGGTCGAAGGTCATCGTTTGCTGCGGGACCGCCGAGGTATCGGTCAGACGACGCACCGCGAAGCCATCGGGATCGAGCGACATGAAGTAGAGCGAACCGTCAGGCGACGGGGCGGGGTCGAGTGCCATGCCGGCGCTACGCGTGATGAAGGACGGCGTTGCAGCATCGATCCTGGCGATGTCGATAAAGCCGCGGCCCGCGAGCGCCGCGAACAGCGCGCCGTTCGGACCCCACTCCGGAGCGAACGCCCCGATCGCGGGAAGCGGCTTGCCGTCGACGGCCACGTGCCACTCTCCGCCCGTATGCTCGGCCCAGGCGATGCGGCCATCGGCAGCGACGCGGGGATGCGAGTAGACGACGTCGAGCGACGGCGGCGTTCGCGGCGTGACCTCGCCTGTAGTGAGGTCGACGATGACGATCTGCGACTCGCCGAAGCGATTGCGGACGGCCACGGCGTGCGTGGCGTCGATCGGATCGGCATCCTTCACATCGGCGAGATGCGTGAGCCGCTCGTTGCGTCCGGTGACCGGCGTCCAGCGGAAGAGATCGTGGTGCAGGAGGCCGTCGTGGTCGGGCTGCCTGTGCGTATAGAGAATCGCCGTGCCATCGCGTGTCCATCGCGGGTTCTCGATATCGCCACCGTCGGGAGGTCTCAAGGAATGGCGTGACGTGCGCGGCCGCGGCTTCACGCGAACCGGAGCGACGTCCTCCGGATCGCGTCGCAGCATCTCGGCGATTCGCTTGTCGGACCTGCTTTCCTCTTCATTCGGCCCGGTCGAATAGACGACGAGCTTCGATTCCCCTTTGTCGTTGCGCAGCACCATAGCCAATTCCCGGCCATCCGGTGAGACGGCAGGATCGCCGCTACCGCGGGACGTCTCCTGCCACAACTCACCGTCTCTCCAATGACCCGCACGGGCGACGGTCATGGCGTTTCCCGACAACTCGGCGGTGAAGCGGCCGTAGAGCCGCCGCGGCGTATCGCCGAAAACGCCGGCGAAGGCGTTGTCGAAACTTCGGCGCTGGCGCGCGGTCATGCGCGCCCAGAGGTGACGCAACGAATCCGGTCCATTCCTCTCGACAAGCCATTCGAGGAACGCGGAACCAGCGAGATAGGCCATCGACAAGCCGAAGAAGCGATGGTCGGAGTCGAGCTGCCCGTACGTCGGAAGTTGGCCGTTCATCGCCCAGGTGCGAAGGATCGCGGCGCGCATGGCACCGGAGGGTCTGCCACTGCCGGTGATCCGGCCTTCGATCAGCGTCGCGTAGCCCTCCAGCACCCAACGCGGCGCGTGACGCGTGATCGGATTGAGCGGGACGACATGCGCCAGCGCGCGCTCGAACGGATTGCGGGACGGGCGAAGCAGGTGGACGAGGTGGGCGGTCTCGTGGACGGTCAGCAGGTCGATCCAGGTCGAGTATTCGCCGATCTGATCCTCCGGCTCGGGCGGCTCGGCGAAGAGAAGGATGCGCGGCGTGTCGAGGACGGAGATTGTGACGCCGTTCGCCTCCGCTGCCGGATTCTCGACCAGCACGTCGGTGACTGTCTCGGGGGCGAACCCGACTTCGGCGACCACCGCCGCCCGCACCGATTCGAGCCGCTGCGCTGCCCGCGTGGCCCATGCCTCGTACTGGACCGGATAGTGAACGCGGAAGTGCGGCGTGGTGATCGTCCGCCACGGCTCGTGCGGCGCCTGGGCGTGAATCGTCGATGCGATCAGAAGCGAGAGTAATGCGAGACAGCGGATCATGACAGTTACGCGGTCTCGCGGTTGCGAAGTCGCGCGGCGGACATACACTCCGGGAGTGTATTCACACACTCCGGGAGTGTATTCACACACTCCGGGAGTGTATTCACACACTCCGGGAGTGTATTCACACACTCCGGGAGTGTATTCACACACTCCGGGAGTGTATTCACAGACTCTGGGAGTGTATTCACAGACTCTGGGAGTGTATTCACAGACTCTGGGAGTGTATTCACACACTCTGGGAGTGTATTCACACACTCTGGGAGTGTATTCACAGACTCCGGGAGTGTATTCACGAGCTTTCCGAGCTCGTTCATTAGCTTCCGGAGCTCGCTGACGGACAGGAAAGACCAGCTCCCATCCCTGCCGCCCGCCCGCTGGCCCATGCCCATTGGAAGTTGAAGCCGCCGATGCGGCCGTCGACGTCCAGGATCTCGCCGCAGAGGTAGAGGCCTTTGCAAAGCCGCGATTCCATCGTGTTGAGGTCGATCTCCTCCAGCGGCACGCCGCCGGCGGTGACTTCGGCGTAGTCGAAGCCGCGGTCGCGAATCACGGGCAATGGGAAGTCGACGACATCATGAACGACGCGGCGACGCTCGTCTTTCGGCATTCGCCCGAGCGGGGTATCCGAGGCCAGGTGGGCGATGAGGCGGTCGGGAAGGCGGTGCCGCAGGACGCTGGCGATCGTCGCGCGCGGATTGCGTTGGGCCGCGTCGACGAGCGCGGCATCGACCGATTCGAACGTCTCTCCCGGCAGAAAGTTGGCCGCGAGCGCAGCCGGCTGGCTGGCGATCCAGTGGCGGCTGATGTCGAGGACGGCCGGGCCGCTGAGGCCGAAGTGGGTGAAGAGCATCGATCCGCGGTTCCGCTGCACGACGCGGCCGGTGGGCGACTTCACCATCAGCTCCGCTTCGACACTCGTTCCGCTGATCTCGGTAATCCAGTGTCCCTTGGTCACGATCAGCGGCACGAGCGCCGGGAACGTCGTCGTGACCGTGTGCCCGAGGGCGCGGGCGAGGTCGTAGCCCGACCCGTCGCTGCCGGTCTTCGGCACCGAGCGCCCGCCGGCGGCGAGGATGACGCGATCGGCGCGAATAGAGCCGTTGATGACGAAGCCGGGCAGCAGAGACTCCACCCGCATATCGCCGATGATCTCGACGCCGGCATTTTCCGCGGCGGTCAACAGCGCATCGACGACATCGCGGGCGCGGTTGCTGACGGGAAACAGCTTTCCCGTCTCCTCCCGTTTCAGCGGAACGCCGATGTCCTCGAAGAAGGCGACGGTGGCGGCGACGTCGAACGTGCGCAACACCTTGGCGATGGCGTTGCGGCTTCCGTTGAAATCTGTCGCCCGGACGACCTCATTCGTGACGTTGCACCGCCCGCCGCCGGAGATCAGGATCTTGGCACCGATCCGTTTCGCGCTGTCGATGGCGGCAATGCGCACGCCTGTGCGTCCGGCTGAAATCGCCGCCATCAGCCCGGCAGCGCCGGCGCCGATGACGACGAGGTCGTAGTGGTCAGAGGGTGGCAAGGAGTTCAAGCAGGTTGTGCGCGTCTTCGATCGACAGATTACAGACGTCCTCGACCGTGAAAGTCGAAGTTGACTTCGAGCTTCGGATCCTCCCGGTCGTGAATCCATTCCGTCACGAACTCGCGCAGCCGGCGATGATCATTGCGCCAATCGCCCGCGCTCTCGATCTCCGCGAACAAATCCCGGTCACCCGACTCGTGATCGAACGCGAGCACAAGGTGCAGCGCGCGGTCCGGGAACGCCTCCCCCAACCTCTCCGCCGCCCGCGCCAGCTTCGCCCTCAACGCGGGATTGCGTACCACGAACTCCGAGGCCTCGGGCGAGATCGACGCGAACATCTCATCCAGCTCGTTGAGGTGTCGTTTCGTCATTCGCAAACGTGATTGTAGCGGCGAATCCTGCGCTCGCCGTGACGTCTGAGTCGCGGTGTTCAGAACGTGGCAAGGAGTTTGAGAACGTCGGTAGCACGGGCAATTGCCTCGACAGCCCCCGCCTCTGGTCCATCTACATCGTCGTCATAGTCAGCACGGTTGCGCAAAAACCGGAGACGGGTGAGGTGCGCTGCGATCGCACCGCCAGTGTCGCCGCGCTTTGCGTAGAACGTGGCCACTTCGCCATGTTCCGCGGCACTTTGGCGGATGGCACCTCCGTGCCGTTGGCGCGATTGCTGGCGTGCCGAGGCAAATGCGGCGTAGTACGCGCGACTCATCGCAGCACGAAGACATGCTTCCCTATTCACGCTCACGTCAGAATCGACCAGCGTCTCCGCGAGGATGAGAAAGCCGCGCCAGTCAAAACTCATTGATAGAAGTAGCCGAAGTTGACTTCGAACTGTGGATCTTCACGGTCGTGAATCCACTCCCGTTCGAACGTAAAGAGGTCACCCAGCGCTGCCGTACGCTGCTCGATCTCGACGAACAGATCCCGATCTCCCGACTCGTGATCGAACGCAAGCACCAGGTGCAGCGGATGCCCGGGGAATGCCTCCCCCAACCTCTCCGCCGCCCGCGTCAGCTTCGCCCTCAACGCCGGATTGCGCGCCACGAACGCCGCAGCCTCGGGCGAGATCGACGCAAACACCTCATCCAGCTCGTGGCGCCGGCGGCGGGGCAACGCGGCCCGTGAGGCGGAGATCTTTTTCGTCATCGCAACATGATTGTAGCGGTGATGCTGTTCCCGGGGCTCGCGGATGCCTGTTGCCAACCGCTCGGCGCCTCCGCCTCCGCGTGACAACACCGCAACACGATTCCTCCCTCGAACCCGGTACCATTCGCCGCCATGCTTCGCAGAACGCTCGCGCTCATCATCACTCTACTCATCCTTCCGGCCGGCCTCTTCGCGCAGAAGCCGCTCGATGCCGCGCAGATCCAGCTCGCCCTTCACAAGCTGACCGTCGTCGGGAGCGCCCTCTACGTGGCCGCGCATCCGGACGATGAGAACACCGCCCTCATCGCCTACCTCGGCAACGAGCGGCTATATCGCACCGGGTACCTTTCGATGACCCGAGGAGACGGCGGCCAGAACCTGCTCGGCGATGAGAAGGGAGAGCTGCTCGGGGTCATCCGCACCCAGGAGTTGCTGGCGGCGCGGCGCACCGACGGCAGCGAACAGTTCTTCACACGCGCCCTCGATTTCGGATACTCCAAGAACCCGGCCGAGACACTGGCCATCTGGAACCACGATCTGATCCTGGCGGACGTGGTCTGGAACATCCGCCGCTTTCAGCCGGACGTGATCATCACCCGCTTCCCGACGACCGGCGAAGGGGGGCACGGCCATCACACCGCATCCGCAATCCTGGCCGGCGAGGCCTTCACCGCCGCCGCCGATCCGACGAAGTTCCCCGAGCAGCTCAAGTACGTCGGCACCTGGCAGCCGCGGCGGCTGTTCTTCAACAAGTTCTCGTTTCAGGCAATCAAACCGGGCGATCCTTCGATCGCCAAGTCGTTGCGCCTCGACCTCGGCACATACAACCCCCTCCTCGGCCGCGCCTACACCGAGATCGCGGCCGAGAGCCGCAGTATGCACAAGAGCCAGGGTTTCGGCGTCGCGGAGCGGCGCGGCACCTCTCCGAACTACTTCGATCAACTCGCCGGCGATCCCGCGGCGACCGACATGTTCGAAGGGATCGACACCTCCTGGTCGCGTTATCCCGGCGGCGAGGCTGTGGGCAAGGTTCTGGAGCAGGCTTCCGACACGTTCGATCCGAAGAACCCGTCGAAGACGATTCCCCTTCTCCTTCAGGCCTACGACCTTCTCGACCGGCTCAGCGCCAATGCCGCATGGTCGAGCCATCCGTGGGCAGCGGTGAAGATGCGCGACCTGCAGTCCGCCATCCGCGCCTGCGCCGGAATCTCCATCGACGTGGCCGCCGGCGATTCCTCCGTCATCGCGGGCGGCACCATCCCGGTCAGCGTCACGGTCGTCAATCGCTCGGACTACCCGTTCACGCTGGCCATGGTGGCCTCGCGTTACGCCGATCCGAGCAAAGCGGTGAACGCGCCGCTGACGAACAACGTCCCGGTCAAGACGGACCTCAGCGTCAAGCTGCCGCCCGACTTCCCGATCTCGCAACCGTACTGGCTGCAGAAGCCGCCGCTCAAAGGCTCGTACGTCGTCGACGATCAGCAGCTCATCGGCCTCCCCGAAAACCGCACGGCCATCCCGATGGTCGTTACGCTGACCGACAACGCCATGCACACGATCATCTTCGAGGTCCCGGCCGTCTATCGCTGGACCGACGCCGTGCAGGGGGAGCGCGTCCGCAACGTCGATGTCGTTCCGGAAGTCACCGCCAACCTCGGCGCGAACGTCTACGTCTTCCCCGACCTCCAGCCGAAACCGGTCACGGTCTGGCTCCGCAACTTCAGCGTGAAAGGCCCGGTCAGCGTGCGGCTGCGCCTTCCGCGGGGATGGACCGCCGATCCGATATCGACCGTGGTCACCTTCGCTCAAAAGGGGGAAGAGGCGCGGACGACCTTTCAGGTGACGCCGCCGAAAAAGGGCGAGCACGCCGACGTGTTTGGAGCACAGGTCGAGCTGGCTGATGGAAAGAAGCTCGACTTCGGCATCAACAACATCGACTACAACCACATCCCGCCGCAGCGGGTGTTCGGCGATGCCTTCGCCAAGCTCGTTCGCGCCGACATCAAAAAGCGCGGTACCCGCGTCGGCTACATCATGGGGGCCGGCGACGACGTCCCCTCCGCGCTTCGGCAGGTCGGCTACGACGTCACGCTCCTCACCGACGACGACCTCGATCGCGGCGATTTCGCCAAGTACGACAGCATCGTCACCGGCGTCCGCGCCTACAACGCCCGGCCGCGCATGCGCCTGGCGCACCCGAAGCTGATGGAGTACGTCAAGAACGGCGGGACGCTGGTCGTGCAGTACAACAGCACCAATCCTCAGCCGCTGCTCGTCGACGTCCCCGGCCCGTATCCCTTCAAGGTCACCAGCGAACGCGTCACCGTCGAAGAAGCGCCGGTCCGCTTCGTCCATCCCGACTCGCCGCTCCTCAACACGCCGAACAAGATCACCGACGCCGATTTCGACGGCTGGGTGCAGGAGCGCGGGCTGTACTTCGTCAAGGATTGGGACCCGCAATACCAGACCGTCCTGGCCTCACACGATCCCGGCGAACCGGACAAGGAAGGCGGCGAGCTTTACGCGCACTACGGCAAGGGGACGTTCATCTACACGAGCTACGCCTGGTTCCGCCAGCTTCCGGCCGGTGTGCCGGGCGCGTACAAGATGTTCGTGAATCTCGTTTCGGCGAAATGAGTACGACGCGGGAGCCGGGAACCGGAGGTCGGGAGTTGTATCCACCAACAGGTGGTCAAGAACCCGACAACCGACAACCGACAACCGACAACGTCAACTGGCCCTTGCTCTACACAGCCGTCCTCGGTGAGCTCCTCATCCTCATCCTCGTCTTCTACGCCTTCACGAAAGCCTTCGCATGAGGCCGATCGATTGGATCGTCCTCATCGGGACGCTGGTGACCATCGTCGCCTACGGCGTCTGGAAGGGGCGGCACAAGAAGAATCTCGACGGTTATCTGCTGGCAGGACGCCAGCTCAAGTGGCCCACCATCGCCCTGTCGATCATGGCCACGCAGGCCAGCGCGATCACGTTCCTCTCGACGCCCGGGCAGGCCTACGCCGACGGGATGCGCTTCGTGCAGTTCTACCTCGGCCTGCCGATCGCGATGGTGATCCTCTCCATCACCGCCGTCCCGATCTATCACCGCCTGCAGATCTTCACCGCGTACGAATATCTCGAGACCCGTTTCGGCGTCGGCACACGGACGCTGACCTCGGTCCTCTTCCTGATCCAGCGCGGTCTCTCCACCGGCATCACCCTCTACGCTCCCGCTCTCATCGTCTCCGTGATCCTGGGCTGGAACATTCACCTCACCAACGTCGTGGTCGGCCTGATGGTGGTGCTCTACACCGCCACCGGCGGGACCAGGGCGGTCAGCCGTACGCAGGTTCACCAGCTCTTCATCGCTCTCGGCGGAATGGCCGTGGCGCTGATCATCGCCATCCATTCGCTCCCGCATGACGTCACGCTGGTGGAGGCCTTCCGCGTGGCCGGGCGCATGGGACGCCTCAACGCCATCGACTTCAAGTTCGATCTGAAGACGCCGTACAACTTCTGGTCGGGCCTCATCGGCGGCGCCTTCCTGGCCCTCTCGTACTTCGGCACCGACCAGTCGCAGGTGCAGCGTTATCTGACCGGCGCCTCCATCACCGAGAGCCGCCTCGGCCTGCTGATCAACGGCATGGTCAAGGTGCCGATGCAGTTCTTCATCCTCTTCGTCGGAGCGATGGTCTTCGTCTTCTACCAGTTCATCGCCCCGCCGCTGTTCTTCAACACCGTCCAGCGGGCGAAGGTGGCGTCCAGTCCGTACGCCGCCGACTACCTCGCTCTCGAAGCGCGGCACAGACAGCAATTCGTCGAGAAGCGCGCCGACGTGCAGACGCTGCTGGCCGCCATGCGCGCGCACGACAGCGCCGGCATCGACACCGCCACCACCGCGCTGCGCCACGTGCAGGCTCGCGAGACGGCCACGCGCGCGGCGGCGGCGACGCTCATCGGACGCACGCAGCCGGGGGCCGACAACAGCGATACGAACTACATCTTCCTGACCTTCGTGATCGACTTCCTCCCGGCCGGCGTGGTCGGTCTGGTGCTGGCGGCGATCTTCTGCGCGGCGATGTCGGCGACGTCATCCGGCCTCAACTCGCTGGCCTCGACGACCGTGGTGGACATCTTCCGCCGCCTCGGCAAGCCGCACGCGACCGACGCGGAGTGCGTTCGGCTCTCGAAGCTGATGACGATCGCCTGGGGCGTTTTCGCCATCGGCTTCGCCGAATTCGCCAACCGCCTCGGCTCGCTCATCGAAGCGGTGAACAAGCTCGGCTCGCTCTTCTACGGAACGATCCTGGCCATCTTCCTCCTCGCTTTCTACACGAAGCGCGTCAGCGGCACCGCCGCCTTCTTCGGTGCACTGATCGGAGAAGGCGCCGTCGTCTGGTGCGCGATCGCCACCGACATGGCCTGGCTCTGGTGGAACGTGATCGGGTGTGTGGTGGGGGTGGGGGCGGCGCTGGTGGTGCAGAGGTTCGTTGCCGAGCAGACGGGAGCCGGGGGTCGGGAGCCGGAGGCCGGATAGCTCCGACCCCCGACTACCGCGTCAACTTACTTCTTCCACTCGTCGATCGACTTCTGAATCTCGCTCGACAGTTCCTTATCGTTCGGACCGGCCAGCTTCAGTGCGGCCTCGGCGGTGCTGATCGCCCCGGCGCGGTTGCCGCTCTTTGCCTGGATGCGCGCCTTCAGGTAGAGATTCGAGATCGTCTGCTTGGCCTTCAGCGACTGATCGACCCATTTCATAGCCTGGTCGTTGTTGCCGGAGTCGAAGGCAAAACCGGCGGCGCGCGCCGGCGTCTGGAAATCGGTTGCGGCGGCACCGGCGACGGCAGCCGTTGCCGATGCCATCACCGCGGCGGTCGTGTTCGTGCCGACCGTGAACGGCACGGCCAGGTCGGCCCAGTGAAGTACGACCGTCGCGGTGTCGCCCGTCACGTCAGGAAATCCGATCGTGAAGACCTCGGCGAACGGCGCCTTCTGCGGCTTGGCGGTGACGCGCAGCGCGTCCTGCGCCGCGTCATAGCTGAAGGAGCCCCACTGCTTCGCGGTCTTGTTGAAGATCAGCGTCCAGGAGTCCTTTCCCGGAATCGTGTGAAGCGAATACGCCCCCTTCGGCAGCGGCTGGCCGTTGATGGTCACGTCGTCGCTGACCGTGAACTGCGTGGCCTCGTTCGCCCCCGTGCGCCAGACCTGGTCGTACGGCACGAGCCCGCCCCAGATCGTGCGGCCCTTGGCCACGGGACGGCTGTAGTCGATGGTGATGTCGGTCAGGCCGACGGTCTGCGTTACGACTTCGTGTTGCGACGCGCGCGGCAGCTTGAGCGCTGGCGCGCTCTGCTGCGCCGCCATCGGCAGCGCGGCGGGAATGACAAAAAGACAAATCGCAAGGAACTTGCGCATGGAAACTCCTTTCGGTTCATGAACCGGGCGAGATCGTAGCAAAAGGAGGGCGCGGCTCGCGATAAACTCGCGCGAAACAAGTTGCCGGTTGTCAGTTATCGGTTGTCGACGACACAGCGCCTGACAACCGATAACCGATAACCCGACAACGACAAACTACATCCCAAGGAGATCCAGAACCATGGTCGCCATCCGCTTCACCGGAAACTACCAGGACCTCTCAACCGACCGCGGTTTTCAGTTCAAGTTTTTCTGTGAGAAGTGCAACAACGGCTACATGTCGACGTTCAAAACGTCGACGATGGGCGTCCTCGGGTCGGCCGCGCGCGTGGCCGGAAACCTCTTCGGCGGTGTCTTCGGCAGCGTCGCCGACAGCACATACGAGGTGCAGCGTGCCGTCGGCGGTCCTGCTCACGACAGCGCCCTGAAAGAAGCGGTCGACGAGATCTCCCCGATCTTCAAGCAGTGCACGCGCTGCGGCAACTGGGTCTGCGAGCCGATCTGCTGGAACAAGAAGGCCGGGCTCTGTGAGACCTGCGCTCCCGATCTCGACGAGGAGATGGCATCGGCGCAAGCGGAGGCGGCGCGAGAACAGATCCAGGCCAAGGCGCGCGAGGTCGACTGGACCAAATCGCGCAAGGTCGACCAGGTCTCCGGCGCCGTCTGCGGATCATGCGGAGCGAAATCGCAGGGCGGCAAGTTCTGTCCCGAATGCGGCACGGCGTACTCCGCGAAGAAGAAGTGCACCGCCTGCGGCCACGAAGCGGAAGGAACCCCGAAGTTCTGCCCGGAGTGCGGCGGGAAGTATTAGGTACCCTCAGGGGCGTGAAGAAATCGAAAATCGAGCAAACTGTCATCCTGAAGCTGCCGGAGCGCTGAGCGAGCGCAGCGAGCGAGATGCGCGTAGGACGCTGAAGGATCTCCAGTGGCAGTGCCTGTGGCAGGTGCATCGAATCTCGAGATCCTTCGCCGTCCTCCGCGCATTTCGCTCGCTACGCTCGCTCAGTGCTCCGGCAGGCTCAGGATGACAAATTGCTCTGTGGAGGGATTTCTTCACAGCCTCTCAGAAGACGGTTTCGAGCAATTTCGATCTGCTGCTCCAGAAACTCCGCAAAACCGATCCCGGCCGCGCGCAGCTCCTGCGGCAGTAGCGACGCGGTCGTAAGGCCGGGCAACGTGTTCAACTCGATGAAGTAGATGCCATCGTCCGCGGCGACCAGATCCGTTCGGGAGTAACCATCGCAGCCGAGGGCACTGTGCGCGGCGAGGGCGGCGGTCTGCGCCTCGTCGCGTGTGACCTCGGAGATTTTCGCCGGGCAGATCTCCCGGGTTCCTTTGCCGAGGTACTTCCCCTCGTAGTCGAAGGAAAGGCCGGGATCGGTCTCAATCTCGAGAACGGGCAGCGCGATGGGGCCATCCTCGCCATCGACAACGCCCACCGTCAGCTCGCGGCCGGCGATGAACTGCTCGACGAGGTAAGGAACGTTCTCGAGGGCTGGTGTCTCCCCTCCCCGCTCGACGAAAAACAGTCCGCGCGAGGAGCCGCCGGCAAGAGGCTTGAGAACAATCTTCTTGTAACGCGCCAGCATCTCCGCGACTGCCCGATCGATGTCTCTCGCGTCCTCGACCACGCACGATTCCGCGAGGCGCACGCGGCCTTCCACGCTCTCCTTGGCGCGTTCTTTGTCGAAGGCCGCGGCGCTCGACGCCGATCCCGATCCGGTGAACGGAATCCCGCGCGCCTCCATCATCCGTTGCACTGTTCCGTCTTCCCCTTCCCCTCCGTGAAACGCCAGGAGGAACACCGGATCGTCGACCGGCAAGGTATCGAGCGCCATCTCCAGATCGGGCCAGATCGCCGGCCGCGACGGATGGAAATCGTTGGTGAACGGCCGCGGATGCGCGAGCAGGTCGTCGCGATTCACGTCGTAGACGGAACCGTTCGGCGCCCAGAACCAGGCGAGAACTGGGTCGCGCGGTTGCGCGGTCTCGCGGTCTCGCGGTCCGTTCAACGTACGAACGATGTTCTGCGCCGAGGCTACCGAGACGTGCCGCTCATCGCTAAGCCCGCCGAAGAGAACAATCACCGTCATGGGCGCGCCCAAGTGCAATCGCGTTGCCGCTTCGCGTCTTCGCGCCTCCGCGTGCTTAATCCCCCGTCCCCACCGGATGCAGCACGGTAATCCGTCCATCCACCTTCGGCGACAACGGCTTCGGCATCGCTTTCAGCGCATCGATCAACAGCTCGCGGATCGGGCGGGTGTAATCGATTTTGATCCACTCCGCAGGAATCTGCTTCATCAGCGATTCGAGCCCTTCGCCAGTGACGAGGAAGTCGATCGTAGCCACCTTATAGAGCGCGGCCGGATCGAGCGGCTGACCATTCGCCAGCGTGACCTCGGTCAGACGATTCCGCTGTGCCGCCGGCTTATCGGCGTCGCGCCCTTCGTCGAACGTGTACCGCAGTCCGCTGGTCTGCAGAATCCCGCGCCCGCCGCCGATCGATGTGATCTCCAGCATCCGCCGCAACTGCGCTCCGGTCATCGTCACCACCGCGGGGAAATTATCGAATGGCGAGACGTCGAACAGATTCGCGTAGAGGAGCGCTCCTGCCGGCAGATCGGTGCGGATACCGCCCGAGTTGAGGAAGGCCACGTCGGCCTTCATGTATACACGCATCGCGTCGGTGAACAGATCGCCGAGCGGCGACTCGCGGTAGTAGGCGCGCCTGAATCGCTCCGTAGTACGGATACCGAGATCCTCATTTTTCTTCACCGTCACCTGCTCGAGATACGGCTTGAAGATGGCGGCGATCTTCAGCGACGCCGCCACGGCCTTCCCCTCGAACATGCGAGGCACGAGCGATGCGCCGGCAGGCGCCTTCTTCGGATCGCACGTCTCCGTCTTCTCGTAAACCTGCGCGCAGACCATCGTCAGAGGCTCCATCTCCGTCTTGGTCACCTTGTGCTGCGACGGATCGATGGTCATGTCGAGGATGGCGATCTCGCGTCCGTTCGGTGACGGCTGCAGCGTAGGGACACCGTTGATGTAGTGACGCATCTGCGAGTGCGTATGGCCCGCGAAATAGGCGTCGATCGTTCCCTTCGGCAGCGCCTGGAGAAACCGCATCGCCTCCTGATCCTTCTCGCAGCTCGAAGAGTCTTCCGGATTCAGCTCGATGTTCCTGCAGCGGCCGCCCATGTGCGCGATGACGACGATCGCTTCGGCGCCGGCGGCACGAAGCTCCTTCGCCGCGCTCACCGTCGCCGCCACCGGATCGCCGAAGGCGAGCGTGGCCACATTCGCCGAGTTCGTGACGGCCGGCGTCTCCGGCGTGGAGAGGCCGATGATTCCGACCTTCACACCATTGGCGTCGATGATGGTGTAGCGCTTCGCCCACGACGGTGTCTTGCCCGTGGCCTTCTCCGTCAGGTTCGCCGAGAGGAACGGGAACTTCGCCTCCTTGGCGTTCTTCTTCAACGCGCCGAGCGGGTCCTGGCCCGGCAGACGGGCCACGGAATCGGGACCGGCAGGACCATAGTCGAACTCGTGATTCCCGACGGCCGCGGCGTCGTACCCGAGGGCGTTGTACCCTTTGACGACCGGTTCCCCTTCGAAGAAGTTCGATTCCAGCGTTCCCTGGAAGAGATCGCCGGAGTCGACCACGATGACACGTCCATGATTGGCACGCAGTATCTCGAGATATCCGGCGATCAGCGGCAACCCGCCGTATGCTGGCGCATTCTTCGACGCCGGATGATTGTCATACGATCCGTGCAGATCGGTCGTCCCGACCACGAAAACATGAACCGGTTGAGGGTCCGCCGCGAAGGCGGCATACGCGGCAAGGAAGAGAACGAGGGGGCAAAGCCGTTTCATGGCGCGGAAGTATAGGGTTCAACCTGCAATGTTCTATCAGTCGGCGGCAACGCTCGTCGCCGTCATCCATTTCGCATTCATCCTCTTCGTCATCGCCGGCGGCTTTCTCGTGCTTCGGTGGCCGGCGCTCAAGTGGGTTCATCTTCCGGCGGCGATCTGGGGAGCGCTGATCGAGATCGGGGGCTGGATCTGTCCGCTCACGATCCTCGAAAATGCAATGCTGCGAAAGGCGGGCGCGGCTGGGTATGATGGCGGCTTCGTCGCCCATCACATCTTCCGTCTGATTTATCCTCAAGGTCTCACTCGCGGGATGGAATTCGCCATCGCCGTGTTCGTCATCGCGGTCAACGTCGCGGTTTATAGGAAAGTGTTTCACTGAATGTTCTCTGGAGCGATCCCGCAGCACCCGGTCTCGACGACCGACAAGCCTTTCTCCTCCCTCGGCCTGAGCGCGCCGATCCTCGACATCGTGACGAAGATCGGCTTTCAGAATCCGACTCCCATCCAGGCCGCCGTCATCCCGCTTGCGCTCGAAGGACGCGACATCATCGGCCTTGCCCAGACCGGCTCCGGCAAGACCGCCGCGTTCTGCCTGCCGCTGGCGGAACGCCTCACGCACGGACGCGGCGTGCGCGGCCTGATCCTTTCGCCGACGCGTGAGATCGCGCTGCAGACCAAAGCCTTTCTCGACGTCTTCGGCGTCAAGCACGAGCTCAAGACCGCGTGCGTCATCGGCGGCGTGAAGATGCAGCCGCAGACCGACGCGCTGCGCGGCGAGCCCGACATCATCGTGGCCACGCCGGGGCGTCTGCTCGACCACGTCCGCCAGCGGCACGTGAAGCTCGACGCCATCGAAGAGCTCGTCCTCGACGAAGCCGACCACATGCTCGACCTCGGCTTCCTCCCGCAGATGCGCGACATCCTGCGCCTGCTGCCGCGCCAGCGCCGCACGATGATGTTCTCGGCCACGATGCCAGACTCCATCGAGATGATCGCCAAGGAGTTCATGCACGACCCCGTGCGCATCGACATCACCCCCGAGGGGGGCGCCGCGGAGGGAATCACCCACCGGCTTTACCTCGTCAAGGAAGAAGACAAGCGCAACTGCCTGATCACCCTCCTCACCGAAGAGCTGGGAAGCACGCTCGTCTTCGTGCGGCGGAAGATCGACGCCGAGTGGCTGTACCACATCCTCCAGCGCCGTGGGCATCCGGTCTCACGCATCCACGCCGACCGCTCGCAGGGACGCCGCGTCGAAGCGCTGGCCGGATTCCGCCAGGGGCAGCACCGCATCCTCGTGGCCACCGACATCGCCGGCCGCGGCATCGACGTCCCTGGCATCGAGCACGTCATCAACTTCGATATCCCCGAGAACGTCGACGACTACGTCCACCGTGCCGGCCGGACCGCACGAGGCGCCGCGCTCGGCATCGTCTCGACCATCGTCTCCTGGCAGGACGTCCCCATGGTCCGCCAGATCGAAGAGATCCTCGGCGAGAAGATTCCGAGATGTACCGCGCCGGGTATCGAACCGTGGGTGGAGACGGAGAAAGCGGCAGCGAAGACAAGACGGCGGGTGTAGTCTCGAGTTGGAGTCAGACTGACCCGGATTCCGGCGTGCTAATCTAGTTGCATGGCAAGAGTTCGCTCGATCGCAAACCCTCACCAGGAAGGCAAGCACGTCACGCTCGCCGAGGCCCGTTCCGCATTTCGCGAGGTCAGCCGTGACTCGACTCGGTATTCTCTGAAGGGAAAGTTGGTGACCAAGGCTGGCAGGCAACGCGTCGGTTCGAAAGCGAAATCCACTCCAAAAGCGCAATGACGCACGAGAAGGACGTTTTCATTAACTGTCCGTTCGACGCCACGTATCGCCCGCTCTTACGTGGACTTGTCTTTGCTGTTCATGATTGCGGATTCATCGCACGCTCAGCGTTGGAAGTTGAAGATTCCGGCGAAGTCCGCGTGCAGAAGATCATTCGAATCATCGGTGAATCTCCCTATGCGGTCCACGACATTTCTCGCGTGGAGCTCGACACCAGAACGAACCTTCCACGCTTCAACATGCCTTTGGAGTTGGGCCTGTTCCTGGGTGCGAGGGCGTTCGGCGATGCCACCAATCAACAGAAGCGCTGCGTCGTCCTCGATGACGACCAATTCCGATATCAAAGTTTCTGCTCCGACATCGCAGGTCAGGACATTCGCGCACATTCCGGAAAGGTAGCGACTGCAATCGAGATCGTCCGCAACTGGCTATCGACAACTCCCCCGGCCCAGGGAACGGTCATACCGAGTGGCTCAGTCATCGCTGGAAGGTACAAGCAGTTTCGCATCGCCTTGCCGGGTGGTTGCGAGAAACTGCAACTCAATTCAAGGCGTCTGACCTTCGGCGATGACGTCACGCTCATCGTGGGTTGGCTCAAGGAGAATCCCTGGAAACCAGCGGCGGCTTAATAGGCTTGGCGCATCTTCGGTGGCCGACCACGCGCCCCGCAGGGCGCAGACAACCGACAACGCGCGAAGCGCAGACAACGCGGCGAAGCAGTTCAACTCGCCCGTGCCCTTGCCTTCCTCTCGTACATGGCCCGATCCGCTTCGCGGATGGCGTCGTCGATCTGATCGGCGTGCGGAAACGCTGCTGCGCCCCATGACACGGTGAGCGTCGTGCCGCGCGGAGTGGTGATGCCGTGATCGAGCGTTGTGAATCTCTGCAGGACCAGGTCGAGCGGCGACTGCGGCATGACCACCAGGAACTCGTCGCCGCCCCAGCGGAAGAGGAGATCGTCGGCGCGGATGCGCTTGCGGATGGCGTTGGCGACGGTGCGTATTGCCTCGTCGCCCGCCTCATGCCCTTCGGCGTCGTTGATCTGCTTGAGGCGGTCGACGTCGACCATCATCACCACGCCGCTCATCTCGCGCGGCATGGCGTGGAAGGCGTGGCGCGACAGCGCGGCGGTCAGCGGGTCGGTGTTCGCTTTGATGGCAAGCTGATCGCGCGCGGTCTGCAACGCGGCAACGGCGTCGGTCAGCTCGCGATGCGCGGCCTCCGCTGCGATGAGCACCATGCCGTAGCCGAGGAGAATTCCCGCGAGGAGATCGGCAAGCGACGAGGAGTCCAGATAGGGAATGACGATCCCCCGCCGCTGGAACGCGTACAACGGCACGTAGGCGAAGTACAGGATGCCCAGCAGCGCCAGCGGAACGCGCAGCATGTGCCACGCCACCGAGTGGCGCTCGATGCGCCCGAGAACCAGATAGCAGGTGAAGATGACGATGCCGACGATGGCCGCCTCGACCATGAAGAGCGCGCCGAAATCGGGAGCGGCGATGACGATCAGAATGGCCACGGCCACCGCGAGCGGCACGAGGTTCCTGAGCACCTTCACCGGCAGCGGATCGTCGACCAGATCACGGCAGCCGGCGAAGAGCAGGAAAAGGAACAGCCACTGCGCCACCAGATAGATCAGCCACCACGGCCACGGACTGGACGTGGTGATGTAGATCCGCACGGCCACGACGGCAACGAACATCGCACCCCAGGCCCAGGCCCAGCGGCGGACGTAGCGCCAGCCGAAGGTCCGCGCGATCTGGCCGAGGACCAGGGCGAGCAGAAGGGTGCCGATCGCCTGGAAGGTCACGGCGACCGGGGAGAAGTCGACGGGGGGCGGCGTTGGGATCAAAGGCAATGTTGAATGTTCAATGTTGAATGTCGAATGTTGAATGGCAGAGTGAGTTGCCGATCCGAGTCATTCAACATTGACCATTCAACATTCAACATTTAGGACTCGTCATCGCTCATTGTGAACCCAGTCACCCCAATCGGCACCTTCCCTTCCTTCGGCGTGGCTCCTCGACGCCGGCTGGCCGCGATCTTCTCCTCTCCGGCGGCGGCCACCGGCGTGACCCGCGTCGTCATCTGCGCTCGGGCGCTGGCGAGATAGACCTTGACGCCCTTCTCCGCATAGATCCGTTCGATCTCCGCCTCATCGGCGTCGATGACGATGTAGTCATCGATCCGGCTGGAGTAGATGGCGAACCTGCCGTCTGCTTGCTTGTCGATGCGCCAGGCCATGGGGTTTAGATTAGTATGTCTCCGGAATTTGACCGGCAACCGGCATATTCTGTTGTAGCTTGAAGACGATGCGCTTGCTCCGGTTCGCGATTCTCCTGCTCCTGGCGACGATCATCATCGCCGAGCCGGTGATCCACACGCATCCGCTCGCCGGAAGCAGCAGTGATGGCGTCGGCATCGCCAGCCCCGCGGTCTGCGCGATGTGCGCGATCGCGGCGCAGCAGGTCACCGTCGTCCGGATCAACCTCGTCGCTCCTGTCGTCGTCACCGATCTTTTCGTGGCGGCCGCGCCGCATCATCGCTCCCTCGGCTCCGCCCCTCCCCTCCCCTCGCGCGCTCCTCCCGCCGCGTAACGCCGTCTCTCTTTTCACCGAAGACGACTCGCGAGGAGCTTCATGACACCACATCGTGGTGGAACCCCATTCTTGATTCGGTCCCGGATCTGGTCCGTGACGTTTTTGTTATTCGTTGCTGCAGCCGCCTCGGCCCAGACGCTCGAACCGCTGCGGCTTTCCCGTCAGCAGGCCATCGACGAGGCCCTCGCGCGCAACCCGGCATTGGCCGCGTCGCGCGCGCAGGTCGAAGAGGCGCGCGCGAACGTGGTCACCGCCGCCGCGTTCGCCGATCCGACTTTCGTCGCCGACGTGGCGGGACAGAGCCACATTCTCAATCCCGCTTCCGGCAACGGCAGCGACCAGGGATTCGGGATCACCTTCCCGTTTCCGGGCAAGCGGGGATTGCGGCGCGACGTCGCCACGGCCGACCTGCACGTGGCGGAATTTAATCTCGCGCAACTGCGCCAGCAGGTGGCTTCGCAGGCCGCCCAGTCGTACGACGCCATCCTGGTTGCGCTGCGGCACCGCGAAGATCTGCAGCAGAGCAAGGAGCTGGCATCCGATTTCGTGAAGAAGACGCAGGCGCGCTTCCTCGGCGGCACGGTCGCGCGCGTAGACGTGGTCAAGGCGGAGACCGATCTGGCGCAGTCCGAGAATGACCTCTTCGCCAACGAGCGAGCCATCGCCACGGCGCGCGCATCTCTGAATCGAATTCTCGGCAGAGCCGGCGGCGCTCCGCTCGAGACCACCACCACCCTCGAAGTGCCCGGACCGATCGCCGCGATCGAATCGTTGGTGAAAGTCGCCGAAGCGTCGCGGCCGGAAATTTCCACGCTCCTGGCCCAGCAGCAGGGAGCGAAGACGGCGACGAAACTGGCCGGCGAGTTCTGGCTGCCGGACGTCAACCTCACCGTTACACGCAATGCCGCCGACAGAACACCGACGACCTTCACCACCGCCGCCGGCTTCAGCGTCCCGCTCTTCTTCTGGCAGCATCAGCGCGGCGAAGTCGCTTCGGCGAAGCATCGGGAGGAGGAGCTCGCCGCGAACCTGGCCGACATCCGCGCGCAGGTGAGTCTCGACGTACAGACCGCCTACACCAACGCTTCAACCTCATTACGACAAGCCGCCTTCATCCGCGATCACCTCCTTCCCCAGGCCCAGGAGGTCTATCGCATCGCATCGGTCAGCTACGGGCTGGGCGGCTCTTCCGCGCTCGACCTGCTCGACGCCAAGCGCACGCTGCTCGCCGCCGAGAGTCAATACGTCGACGCGCTCGGTGCGGCGAACGACGCCCTTGCCGCGCTCGAACTTGCCATCGGCGCCCCGCTCCCACCGCCACCTGCCGGAGAACAACACCCATGAGAATGCTCAACCTCTGCGCGGCCATGCTGCTCGTCCTGGCGACGGCCGGTTGCGGGAAACCTGCAGATGAGAAAACCGAAACGACCGCCACGCGCACTACGGCGATGAAGAACGTGCGCACCGAGACGGTGACGCTGCAATCGTTTCGAAAGACGATCGCCGCCACCGGCACGGTGGCGTTCAACCAGAACAAATCGACCCAGGTGCTCTCACCGATCTCCGGTCCCGTGGCGCGCATCCTGGCCAACGTCGGCAGCCGCGTCAGCCGTGGAGAAGCGCTGGCGCTCGTTGCGTCGCCCGACTTCGCCGCGGACATCAGCGCGCTGCGGAAGGCCGAGGCCACGGCGAAGAACGCGCGCAGGATCGCCACGCTCGACGAACAACTGTTCAAGAGCGATGCGATCGCGCGCCGCGATCTGGAACAGGCGCAGACCGACGCCATCAACGCCGAATCGGACCGCGAGGCGGCCGTGCAGCAGTTGCGCGCCCTCGGCGTCGACGACAAGACCATCAGCGACATCGAACTGAACAGGCCAGTGGCGAACCTCGGCGGCGTGATTCGGTCGCCGATCAACGGCACCGTCGTCGAGCGGCTCGTCTCACCGGGCCAATTGCTGCAACCCGCGACGCCGGCCTTCACCGTCGCCGATCTCTCCAGCGTCTGGGTCATGGCCAACGTCTTCGAGGCTGACCTCCCCTCCGTTCGCATCGGTGACACCGCCGACATCATCACCGGCTCCGGCCAGACGTTGCAGGGACGCGTCGACTACATCGCCGCGCTCGTCGATCCCAACACCCGCGCCGTCTCGGTACGCCTCGACGTGCCCAATCCCGGCGAGGTGCTGAAGCGCGATCTCTACGTCAAGGTGCAGATCCACTCGCAAGCGCCGGCCAGCGGCATCCTCGTGCCGGTTTCCGCCGTGCTGCGCGACGACGAAAACCTCCCGTTCGTCTTCGTCACCAAGCCCGACGGCACGTTCGAGCGCCGCCGGGTCGATCTCGCCTCGCGCATCGGCGACCGGCAGGAGATCCGCTCGGGTCTCACCGCCGGCGAATCGATCGTCGTCGAAGGGGGGCTGTTCCTCCAGAACGAGGGACAATCATGAGCAACCCTCAGCCGCCGGAGACACCCGAGGAGAACGGCAACGGCGCCGACACCAGCGAGCGGACCGCCACCTCGATCATCAACAAGGTCGTCGCCGGCTCGCTGCGCCAGCGTTTCCTCATCCTCTTCTTCGCCGTCCTCCTGATCTTCGGCGGGATGTACTCGTTCCGCAGGCTGCCGGTCGACGCCTACCCCGATCTCTCCCCGCCCCAGGTCGAGATCGTCACACAGTGGGAAGGGCACGCCGCCGAAGAGGTGGAGCGCCTCATCACCGTGCCGATGGAAGTGGAGATGAACGGCATCCCGAACATGACCGTCATCCGCTCCATCTCACTCTACGGTCTCTCCGACGTCCGCCTGACGTTCAACACCGGCACCGACAGCTACTTCGCCCGCCAGCAGGCCTTCGAGCGCCTTCGTGACGTGACGCTGCCGGACGGAGTCACGCCCAGCGTCGCCCCTCTCTTCTCACCATCGGGGCTGGTTTTCCGGTACGTGCTCGAAAGTCCCGACCGCTCGCCAATGGAGCTGAAAACGTTCGAGGACTGGGTCGTCGAGCGCCAGTACAAGTCCGTTCCCGGCGTGGCCGACGACTCCGGCCTCGGCGGTCCGACGATGCAGTATCAGGTGCTGCTCGATCCGGCGAGGGTGGCCTCGGTCGGCCTATCGGTCCCGCTGATCGTCAACTCCCTCAGCGCGAACAACAGCAACGCCGGCGGCGGCTTCTACTCGCAGGGCGGGCAGTTCTACTACGTGCGCGGTCTGGGGCGGCTGCAAAAACCGGAGGACATCGGCAACGTCGTCGTGGCCGTGCATAACGGCACACCGGTTCTGATCAAGGACGTCGGCAGCGTCGTCATCGGCTCGGCACCTCGCCTTGGTCAATTCGGCTTCAACGAGCGCGACGAGGCCGTGGAAGGGGTGATCCTGCTGCGCAAAGGCGAGCAGGCCCAGGTCGTCCTCGACCGGCTGGAGAAAAAAACCGCGGAGCTGAATCGCTCCGTTCTGCCGCCGGACGTGAAGATCCGCCCGTTCTACGACCGCCGCGACCTGATCGCGCTCACCACCCGCACCGTCGAAGACAACCTCCTTCGCGGCATGCTGCTGGTGATCGTCATCCTGATCTTCTTTCTCTACGATATCCGCACCGGCCTGATCGTCGCGGTGACCATCCCCCTTTCGCTGCTCTTCGCCTTCATCTGTCTCGACCTCAAAAACGTGCCGGCGAACCTGCTGTCGATCGGGGCGATCGATTTCGGGATCCTCGTCGACGGCGCGGTGGTCATGGTCGAGAACATCTTCCGGCGGCTGGCGCTGAACGGTGAGAGCAAGGAGCCGCAGAGCGTGACGAAGGTGATCGTCTCGGCCGCGGCGGAGGTCGACCGGCCGATCTTCTACGCGGTGGCCGTGATCGCCGCCGGCTTCCTTCCGATCTACGCGCTCAGCGGCCCCTCGGGGGAGCTGTTCAAGCCGATGGCCGATACGACGATCTTCGCGCTCGCCGGTTCCCTCCTGATCGCGCTGACGCTTCTCCCCGTGCTCTGTGCCTGGGTCTTGCGCCGCGGCGTACGCGAGCGGCGCAATTTCGTGTTCGACAAGATCAAACAGATCTATACCGTCGGTCTCGATGCCGCGCTGAAGCATCCGTGGGCCACGACCATCGCCTCAGTGATCATCTTCGCGGCATCGCTGCTGCTGGTCCCGTCGATCGGCGCCGAGTTCATGCCCCATCTCGACGAGGGGTCCCTCTGGGTGCGCGCCACCATGCCGTCGACGATCTCGTTCGAGGCAGCCTCGAAGATCTCCCCGCAGATTCGGGCCGTGCTCCGCTCGTTCCCCCAGGTCACCGTCGTGACCTCGGAACTGGGACGGCCGGACGACGGCACCGATCCGACAGGCTTTTTCAACGACGAGTTCTTCGTCGGATTGAAACCGTACGGTCAGTGGACCGGCCCGATCCGGACGAAAGCGCAACTGACCGAAGCGATCGGCAAGAAGCTGGAAGCCTTCCCGGGCATCGTCTTCAACTACACGCAGCCGGCCGAGGACGCCGTCGACGAGGCGGAGACCGGTCTCAAGAGCTCGCTGGCCGTGAAGATCTTCGGTCCCGATCTCAACGTGCTCGAACAACGGGCCAACGCGATCAAGGCCGTATTGCAGAAAGTGCCGGGCATCGACGAGATCTCGGTCGTGCGCGAGCTGGGGCAGCCGAGTCTGACCGTCACGCCCGACCGCGAAAAGATCGCGCGCTATGGTCTCAACGTCGCCGACATCAACGGCCTCATCGAAGCGGCCGTGGGCGGAACGGCTGCCACGCAGGTGGTGCAGGGAGAGCGGTCATTCGATCTCGTGGTCCGGCTCGAGCCGCGGTTCCGCGAGACGCCGGAGGCGATCGGCAACATCCTGGTGGCCACGCCCGGCGGCCAGCAGATTCCGCTCAAAGAGCTCGCCGACATCCGCGAGGCCAGCGGCGCCTCGTTCATCTACCGCGAGAACAACCAGCGCTACATCGGCGTGCAGTACTCGATCAAGAACCGCGATCTGGCCGGGGCGGTCGAAGACGCGCAGCGCCAGGTGTCGAAAGCGGTCTCGATTCCCACGGGATATCAAATGGTGTGGGGCGGCGAGTACGAGAACTACTCCGCCTCGCGAAAACAGCTTCAGGTCATCGTCCCGGTGACGATCCTGCTGATCTTCATGCTGTTGTTCATGCTCTATTCGAACTTCAAGTTCCCGATGATCACCGTCGTGGCGGTACTGCTCTCCGCCCCCGTTGGCGGTCTCCTGGCGCTGAAGCTCACCGGGACGCCGTTCTCGGTATCGTCCGGCATCGGCTTCATCGCCTTGTGCGGCGTGTCGGTGCAGACGGCCGTCATCTTCATCTCCTACGCGAACGAACTGCGCCGCGACGGACTGGGGATCGCCGAGGCCAACCGCGAGGCAGCCATCCTGCGATTGCGTCCCATCATGATGACCGCGCTGGTCGCCGCCGTCGGTCTCCTCCCCGCCGCGCTCTCGACCGGCATCGGCTCCGACACCCAGAAACCGTTCGCCCTGGTCATCGTCGGCGGACTCTTCTCGCGCCTGCTGATCAGCGTCTTCCTCATGCCGGCGCTCTACGCGATCGTGGCGAGGCCGAAGGACAAGCTGGAGGTGTGAGGTGGGCATCCCATCCGCGTCACATCTGCGTCCATCTGCGGATAAAACCTGATCCGCAGATAACGCAGATGGACGCAGATGGGGAAGCCGCCGGCTCTCCGACGCCTCTACGTCGTCGGATACACGACGATCAGCGGCATGCTGCCGTTCTCGTAGCGGACGGTAATGATCGTATAGCCGTCCTTCGTGTACTGGACCGTCAGCTCCGTGATGGCACCCCACGATCCACCGGCTTGCACCGAGTTGGAAATCGTTTCGCCCTTCAGCAGACTGGCAAACTGCTGCGGCGACTTCGCCTCGCCCGCGGCCGTGAACGTGGCCAGGAGCGAACGCTTCGCCGCGCCGTTGACCTTCATCCCCTTCGGAGCCTTGAAACGGCCTTTGGCCGCGCGCTCGGGATTCAACGCCTTGAGCAATGGGAAAAGCACTGGTGCAGGAATCGGATTCAGTGATGTAGCTGGCATGACAGCCTCCTTATGTTTCGATTTGCCAGATCTACGTGGCACCCGGAAAGATGGATTTGTCCGGGGTTGCGAGGTCGCGCGGTTACGAGGTCTCGGGGCATTGCACCGCGATGCCGCGCAACCTCGAGACCGCGCTACCGGTCGAAGGGATCCAGCGATGGGCAATTACTTGCATCCATTTCGAAACGTTCGATGAAACGTCGATCGACTAACCTGAACTGATGCGGACGCGCGCTCGTTCGAGCATTTTCGCAGCGGCGATGACGCTCATCGCCGGGACAGCCGCGGCTCATCTGATCGTCGACATCAGGATGTCCGTCACCGCCCCGGCCTTCGTGGCCGCGCGGCAACCGTTCTCGTATCAGATCATCGCCGACGATCGTGCCAACGATTCCGCCCTCGGCGTGGTCGTCACGAGCACGCTGCCGTCATCAGTCGGGTTCGTGAAAGCGTCCGGCAGCGGCTGGAGCTGTTCCGAGTCCAAGCGCGTGGTGACCTGTTCCGCGGAGCAGGTCGCCCCCGGGCCGAATCTCATTACGATCGATGTCACCGCTCCGGCGGCTTCGGGCCCGATCGTCAATTCCGTAACGGTCGAGAGCCTCGGCAGCGTCGATCCAAATGCGGCGAACGACACGGCGGCGGCAACGACGACCGTCTACGACCCCGCCGCCTGCACCGCACCGAATCCGCGCATCGTTCAACCGGACGACCAAGCTGGCTCGGTCGCGTCTCCCACTCATCTCTCGTGGACGTCGGTGCCGAATGCAACTGCCTATGCCGTCTACGGTGCCGTCGAAGGTGAGCGCAGCGCGCTGTTGGCGACGACGACGGAGACGTCGCTCTCACTCCCATTCGAACGCGGCAACGTCGTCTGGCACGTCGAGGCATCGCTCGGTCCTTGCCCGACCCTCTCTTCGTCACCGGGCCACTTTCTCTCCGCGGGCAGGCCGGCGGCGCTCACGTTGAAGAGCTACGCCGGCGATCCCAGCCGCACCGGCGCCCTCGACGGGATTCTCACCGAGGCCAGCTTTACATCGCCGGAGGGTGTGACCATCGACAACAGCGGGAACCTCTTCATCACCGATTCCGAAAGCTTCACCATTCGTGAGATCGCTTCCGGAGAGGTGACCACGCTCGCCGGCACCCCGTCAGTCGCCGGATCGGCGGATGGGCGGCCCGGGGGCTTCGCCGGCCCGGTTGGAATTGTCTACTCCGCGGCCGACGACTTCCTAGTGATTGCCGACCGCGGAAACCACATCGTGCGCCTGCGCTATCCAGGCGATCGCCAGCTCGGATATGTGCTCACGATCGGAGGCTCCGCCGGCCAATCCGGGATGGTCGATGGCCTTTTCGAGGTCTCCCGCTTCTCGTCTCCGTCCGCCGTTGCCGCCGATCCCCGAGGGAGGCTTTATGTTGCAGACAGCGGCAACAACCGCATCCGCAAACTGACATCCGTTCCGGGCTACATCGGCTACTACACGACAGCGACGTTAGCTGGAGGCGGTGAAGGATCGGCCGACGGCTCGACGGCGCTGGCGGGTTTTCGTAATCCTACCGGCGTCGCCGTCGACGGCGAGGAGACGGTCTATGTCGCCGACACCGGCAATCACACCATCCGAAAGATCGTCAACGGCGTGGTAATGACGCTGGCCGGTGTGGCCGGATCGCCGGGGAGTAGTGACGGATACGGTGCCGCGGCCCGCTTCAACGCGCCGTCCGCGATCGTTGTCGACGCCCGCGGAAATCTCTACGTCTGCGACACGGGCAACCACACCATCCGGAAAGTATCGCCGAGCGGCCTGGTGACGACTGTGGCCGGCCTGGCCGGCAGTCCCGGAGATTCCGACGGTACCGGCAGCAGCGCCCGGCTATCAGGCCCAGGCGGAATCACCATCGATTCGAATGGCACGATCTACATCGCCGATACGGGGAACCATCGGATCGCAGTGGCGCATGTGTCGACACCGTTCCCCGATCGGCGCCGCGCGGCGCTGCCGTAGTGGTTTTCCGGAGCGCTGGCGTCTCGCCGGCTGGCCCGGGGGCGTCTCGCCCCAGGTCGAGCGAGAACCGAAACCTTTGCCTGCTAACTAACCGGGGGGCTGAGCGATTTAGGTCACCTCGGCGTGCACGAAACCAGGGAACCACCGCCGCCCGCCCCGCAAGACTCCAAACATCTGCGGTAACCCGGCGGCGGGACGCGCGCCGGGCCAGCCGGCGAGACGCCAGGGCTCCGACCGTAAACCGCTTACGTTCATGCCATTGTGGACCGAGCCCCTTCTCCCCCCGCAAAAAAAACCGCGGGGGGAGAAGGACTCTCGACGAAACGGAGTGCGGGGCTAATTCGCCGCAACACCGACGTCGGAGATCGCTGCCACGTAACTGGAATCGGCGGAGACGTTGTCATTCACCGCCGCGTAGCCGAAGATCGGCGCGCTGGCGTCGAAGCTCATGGTCAGATTCGCGGCGTTCGAGAGATCGACGCCCGGGAAATAGAGCGGGATCCCGTTCTGCTGCTGCGACAGCGCGCCCACCGTGATCACGTTTTGCCCGACGAGCGCTCCCGTGTTGTCGCGCAGCTCGAGGCGTACCGTCACCGCGGACGTGTTCGGATTGAAGAATCCGATGTTCGTGCGTAACCCGCTGCTCAGGTCCGCGTGGTTCGACAACTGCGGCAGCACTCCTCGGCGGAGCCCGTTCGCCCGCGGCTCGGCCGCAACGAACTGCCCAAGAGTTCCTTTGCCGGACGTACGAAGATCGGCATAGATACGCGAGGTCGCCGCAAGTTGCGATGCGCTCGAGATCCGGAGCGCGCCGATCGTTCCCACGACGTTGAGTCCGCCCGGTCCGCCGATGTCGTCCAGCACCGCGGTGCCGCGAGGCGCGAGATTGACCGCCATCGAGGCGGTGGCGGTCGCGCCGCCGGTCAGGTATTCGACCAATGCAGTGGCCGCCGTCGTGTACGACGGATTGAAGATGCGGACATCGGTAACGAACGTCTGCCCGAGTCCATTGGTCACGCGGCCGGCAACGGCGATGTCGTACTCATTCGCCGGAACGAGCTGCCCGCGGATCTCGCCGCCCGGGAACGCGGTGGAATGGAGGTTGACGTAGTAGCCGATCGCCGTCGACGCGCTGGCAAGAGCCGTCAGGTCGGAGGCTTGCAGATTGGCAGTCTGCTGCGCGGCGATCGCCGCCGAACCATTTGTCCGGCCCGCGGGGATCTGGCTGGCCGATGTGGCGAAGTTGATGATCACCGGTCCGGAGACGCCGGCCGGCCCGCGATGGATGTGCGACAGCGTCGCGCTTGCGATTCCGCTGCTGTTGACCTCCCAGGCGATGTTGTTGTTGATCAGGTCGAGCGTCACGAAGCTGCTTCCAAACGCGGAGCTGCCGGTCGGAGGAACCTCGTTCGCCCCGCGCAACTCCGCGGCGTAGGTGATCGGCCCTCCGCTGTTGAAGGCAAGCTGTCCGCGAACGGCGCCTCCGGGAAACGCCGCCGTGTGCACGTTCACGTAGAAGTTGGCCGGGTTCTGCAGCATCCGCTGCGCCACGTCGGCGGCGATCGGAACCGTGATCGTCATCGTGCCGTTGGTGAACACTCCTCCGAGCCCGATCAGATTGACGACGACCGGCCCGGCCACTCCCGCTGCTCCTTCATGAATGTGGAAGTTGTTGATGGGGCTGCCGAGGTTGGCCACCGTAATCGTCACGGTGATATTCGCCCGGGTCGAGTCGAAGGTCACCGTGGCGTTGCCGAAACCGGCAGTGGTCGTCGGCGGCGTCTCCTGGGACGCGGTGAGAACAGCCCCGAGGGTTTGTCCGAAGGCGACGGACGTGGTGAGGGAGATGATCGTGAGAGCGATGATGATGGGGATACGGCGCATACTTTCCTCCTCGCGCGAGATCAGATCAGATAACCGTGGAGTATTCAAAACAGCGGCTTGGATAATCGCGCTAGCGGAATGCACATCGCAGGCCCACCCGCCTCATAGCGTGCGCTGGATCACAGTGACGCACGGGCGCTTAGCCCGCATTTCTCACACGCTCACTTGAATTGTTCCCTCGAGAGCCCTGCCACACCCTTCGTCGAGAGCCCTTCTCCCCCCACGGTTTCTTGTGGGGGGAGAAGGTGCCGAAGGCGGATGAGGGGGCGTTTTAGTGGATATGCGCGATTTACCGATGCTGGTCCGAAAGCGCTCGAAGGCGCGAGAATGACGTCCTCGTGAAACGCCCCCTCATCCGGCTTGGCCACCTTCTCCCCCAGCTGAAAAGCGCTGGGGGAGAAGGACTCTCGATTGGAGGTACGCCGAGAACGAACCGCTCCTACAACTCCACATCGTCCCAAGTTCGCCATCAACAGGGGTGGCTGCAATTTCACTCAGCGTGTGAGAAATGCGCTTACCGTAACGCGTACCGCACCCCCACCCGCACCGTGCGGGGCGTGCCGAGCGTGAGAACAGGAGTAGCGCTCACTTCGACACGGCGATTGGTGGCGTTCTCGATCGCCACCGTCGCCTCGAAGTGTTGCGCGATCGGATACGCGACGAAGAGATCGGCCACCGCGTAGCCGCGGAGAGGAAACTGATTGAGATCGTCGTCGAACTGCATCGACGACCAGCGCGCCTGCACGCCGGCGCTGCCGCGCGATGGGGTGAAGGCGACCTGCAGCGTGGCCGTGTTGTGCGGCACCTGCGGCAGGCGCTTGCCGGCCAGATCGCCTGTCGTCACGCGGGCATCGCAGAAAAGGTAACCCGCGGAGAGGCGCCATTGCCGGGTCAGTGGCTGCTCGGCATCGACCTCCGCGCCGCGCGAACGGCTGCTGCCGAGGTTCTGGCGCTGGCGCGTGATGAGCGCGGGAGTCGAGGAGAGCGTCACATTCGCGATCGTGTCGTCGGTCGTCATCGAGAACATCGTCAGACGCACCGGACCGCTGCGCGCGCCGATCTCGAACGCGGAAAGACGCTCCGGGCCGAGCGACTCGTTGGCCAGCGTCTGCACGTTGCCGACGCGGAAGTTTCGATAGAGCTCGTTGAGCGCCGGCGCGCGGAAGGCGCGATAGGCGGCCGCGGTCAGGGTGAGGCGGTCAGATGCGCGAACCAGCAGCGTGGCGCGTGGGCTCCAGGCATCATCGCTGCGATCGGCGAGCGCGACGCCGTTCCGATCGGCGTCGTAGTTCCTCCACGAGTCGAAACGGACTCCGGCGCCGATCGTGACGCGCGGCCCGATCGTCGTCACATCCTCGACGTATCCCGATTCGTCCCGCTGCCGCCCAGCTACGCGTGATGGGGTCACCTTCCCATTCACTGCGAACTGCTGCTCGTCGCTCGCGCCGCCGACCAGACGGGCATCGCCGCCGGCGACGATGACATTCCCGCCGATCGTCGAGAACCATTGCAGCGATCCGCCGCGCCCGGTCGACGGAACGCGCTGGTCGACCGTGAGCCGTTCACTGTTCCGGTCGGCGGCGATGGAGGAGAACGTCTGGTGATACTCCTGGCTATCGTCATAACCACGCACGAGCAGCGAGCCGCTGCCGATCTTCACATCGCTTCCGCCCGCGACCTGGCGGATGGCGGTGTCGTTGATCTGCAGCGGCGTCCCGTTGTTGCGCGACTCAGTGTAGCGGGAGGCTCGGAAGAACGAACCGGCATACCGGAGCGTGCCATCGATCGCCGTGTGGCGCACATCGGCGTCGACGTCGACCGACCCTCGCTCCGATGCCGGAACCAGCACATAGCCCGACGTCGTGAGCCAATCGACGTCGATGCTCCCGCTCCAGTCGCCGCGCTTCACCGCCGCGAAGAGCGACGACGTTCCCGTCCCTTCGTTCCCGGCGCTCGCTTCGTATGCAATATCGTCCGCAACACCTCGGCGGATGAACTGCACCACGCCCCCCATCGCTCCGCTGCCATACAGGTCCGACGCGCCGCCGCGCACGACCTCGATCCGATCGATGGCGATGCGCGGGACACGCCCCCAGTAGATCCACCCGCCGAAGGGATCGTTGAGCGGGATACCGTCGTCGAGCACGAGCGCGCGCGACGCCCCGCTGGCGCCGATCCCGCGCAGCGATACGCCCTGCGAGGTCGGATTGGCGCTGCGGCTTCCCGACCGGCGGAAGAGCGTGAAGCCGGGCACCTGCCGCAAGGCGTCATCGGTCGTCGCCGCCGCCGTCGTCGCCAACGTCTTGGAATCGATCACCACCACGCTGGCCGGCGTATCGGCCAATCGCGTTTTCGTCTGTGTCGCCGTCACCACGATCGTATCGGACACGGCCGGCGGCGCCGTTTGCGGATCGTCGACAAGAACGGCACAGAGCGCGAGAAACGCGAGCATGGAGGGGGGTTACGATAGCGTATGCACTCGCTCAAGCCCGCCTTCGCGGCCGCATTGTTACTGACTGCTTTCATCGCTCCGGCCGCCACGCCGCCCACCAGATCGCACGGCCTCGATCTCGCCGCCATGGACAAGAGCATCAAGCCCGGCGATGACTTCTATGGTTACGCCAACGGCACCTGGGAGAAGAACACCCCCATTCCGCCCGACCGATCGAGCTACGGCGTCTTCACTATCCTCGACGAAAAAGCGAACAAGCGGACGTCGGACCTCATCCAGGAGGCGGACAAGGCCAAGGCCCCTGCCGGCTCCGAGGTCCGCATGATCGGCGACTACTACGCGGCCTTCATGGACGAAAAGGCCATCGAGGCCCGCGGACTGAAGAGCATTCAGCCCGAGCTCGACCAGATCGCCGCGATCGCCGACAAGCCATCGCTCGCCCTCGTCCTCGGAAGCGAGCTGCGCGCCGACGTCGATGCCCTCAACAACACGAACTTCCACACCGACCGCCTCTTCGGTCTCTGGGTCTCCCCCGACTTCGACCGTCCCGATCAGAATGTCGCCTACCTTCTGCAGGGCGGCCTCGGCATGCCCGACCGCGAGAACTATCTCGGCAAGGACCCTCAGGACGTCAAACTCCAGACGCAGTACCGCGAGCACATCGCCGCCATCCTGACGCTCGCCCACATCTCGGATGCCGCCGGCCGCGCGGCGCGCATCTACGACCTCGAGCACAAGATCGCCGAGGCGCATGTGAGCCGCGTCGACTCGGAGGATGTGCATAAAGCGAACAATCGTTGGGCGCTTGCCGAGTTTTCATCGAAAGCACCGGGCCTCGATTGGGCGGACTACTTCAAGGGAGCCGGACTCTCCGGGCAGCCGGCCATCATGGTCTGGCAGCCCTCCGCGGTCACCGGCATCGCCGCGCTTGCCGGGAGTGAGTCGCTTGCGATCTGGAAGGACTACCTCACCTTCCACGTCATCGACCGCGCCTCCGGCCTGCTGCCGAAAGCGTTCGCCGTCGAGGGTTTCAAGTTCTACGGAACGACGCTCACCGGCGCGCCGCAGCAGCGCGCCCGCTGGAAGCGCGCCGTCAGCGCTACCAGCTTCGCCCTCGGCGACGCCGTCGGCAAGCTTTACGTGAAGCACTACTTCCCCCCGGCTTCGAAGGCCGCCGCGCAGACGATGGTGAAGAACATCGTGGCCGCCTTCAGCCGCCGCATCGACAACCTCACCTGGATGTCGCCCGAGACGCGCACGAAGGCGAAGGCGAAACTGAGCACGCTCTACATCGGCATCGGCTATCCCGAGCACTGGCGCGATTACGCCGGCCTGAAGATCACGCGCGACGACGCCCTCGGCAATCGCCAGCGCTCGGAGCTGTTCGACTACCACGCCAGCCTGGCCAAGCTCGGCAAGCCGGTCGACAAATCGGAATGGTCGATGACCCCGCAGACGGTCAACGCCGTCAATCTGCCGCTGCAGAACGCGCTCAACTTTCCCGCCGCGATCCTCAATCCCCCGTTCTTCGATGCCAACGCCGACGCGGTGGTGAACTACGGCGCCATCGGCACCGTGATCGGCCACGAGATCAGCCACAGCTTCGACGATCAGGGCAGCCAGTTCGACGCCGACGGCCGCCTGCTTAATTGGTGGACGAAGGAGGACTTCGCCCACTTCAGCGCCGCCGCCGACCGGTTAGCCGCCGAGTTCGACAAGTACGAGCCGCTCCCCGGCCTGCATGTCAACGGCAAGCTGACCCTGAGCGAGAACCTCGCCGACGTGGCCGGCCTCTCCGCCTCCTACGACGGCTACCGCCGCGCCTATGACGACAAGCCCGCCCCCTCGGCCTCCGGCTTCAAAGGCGACCAACGCTTCTTCCTCGCCTTCGCCCAGATCTGGCGCTCGAAGCTCCGCCCCGAAGCGCTGCGCAACTCGCTGATGACCAACGGGCACGCGCCGGGCCAGTACCGAGCCGCCACGGTGCGGAACATTGACGAGTGGTATACGGCCTTTGATGTGAAGCCGGGAGAGAAGCTGTATCTCGCGCCGGCGGAGAGGGTTCGGGCGTGGTGAGGATCTGAGCTCCGCCCTTCGCGTCTTCGCGGCTTCGCGTGACATCCGATCTCACGCGAAGACGCGAAGGCGCGAAGAAGAGGCGGCGCTTGTTCTGTCATTCTGAGCGACGCGAAGAACCCCCGGCTGGAATCCGCTGCATACACGCTGACTCGTTCGTTCCGAGGGCGGGAGGTTGCGCGCCGATCAAACGCTCGGCGCCTGACCAACGGTAGAGGGCTTCAGGCGGTAATAAGGCGGAATCATTCTTTGCGATGCCGCAAACAACGGTTGCGATGCCGCAAGCAACGGTTGCGATGCCGCAAGCAACGGTTGCGATGCCGCAAGCAACAGTTGCGATGCCGCAAGCAACGGTTGCGATGCCGCAAGCAACGGTTGCGATGCCGCAAAGAATGGTTGCGACGCCGCAAAGGATGCTTGCGATGCCGCAAAGAACGGTTGCGACGCCGCAAGGGATGCTTGCGATGCCGCAAACGACGGTTGCGATACCGCAAAGAACGCTTGCGATGCCGCAACCACATGCTTGCGATGCCGCAACCGACGCTTGCGATATCGCAAGAAATCGTTCCGATATGTCCAGATTCGGGACACATCGGCGAACATCTGTGTCATCTGCGGATAGCCCTTTGACACCACTTCACATGGAGTCATTCGAAGGGACCAAAAGAACGAAGGTGTGGACCATGGGGCTACCATGGCCACCCAATGGTTCCGATGGCCCGACGTCTTCTTCTTCGCCAGAAGGGACGACTCTTCGTCACCATCGGGGGCGTCGGAGCGACGGTATGCCTGCTCCTCTTTCTCTTCGGCGTGTACGAAGGCGTCAAAGACGGGGTGACGCGCTACGTTCACACCACGGATGCCGATCTCTGGGTCTGTCAGAGAAACGCGAACAACCTGCTGAAGAGCTCCTCGTATCTTCCGGCGGGCGTCGTCGATGAAATCGCATCGATCGACGGCGTGGCCGTTGCCGCGCCGCTTTCCCGCCTGTTCACGAGAGCGACGGTGGGAGGGCGCACGACGTCGACGCTCTTCCTCTTCGGCTTCGATCCCTCCAGGAAACTGGGCGCGCCGCGCACGCTGACGGCCGGGACGACGGAGCTTCGCCGCCACGAAATCGTCCTCGACCGCACCTTTGCCGCCGAGTACCGGCTGGCATTGGGATCGACCCTCGATCTGCAGGGCGTTCCGTTCCGTGTCGCCGGCCTCAGCGACGGGACCAACACCCTTCTCTCTCAATTCGCCTTCGTCCGCGGCGACGACGCCGAGACGCTGCTCGGCATCCCCGGGATCGTCAGCTATTGCCTGGTGAAGGTCGCGCGTGGCGCCGACGCCGGCGCGGTAGCACGACGCATCCGGGACCGGCTTCCGAACGTTGCCGTGTTTCCACGCGACGAGTTCGAGCAAAACAATCTCGACCAGATGGATGGCGTCCTCCCCGTCTTCGCGGCCATCGGCGTGTTTGGTGCGCTCCTCGGGGGCCTCATCGTGGCGCTCATGCTGTACGGCTCCGTCCTCGAGCGCCGCGAGGACTACGCCATGCTCAAAGCCATCGGTGCCTCGGACCTCTACCTGGCCGGCCTGGTCATCCGCCAGGCACTGCTGGCATCGATCCTCGGCTTCGCCTGGGGCGCTCTGCTGGCGGGAATGGCCACTCCTCTCCTGAAACGATTGGTCCCTCAGCTCTCGCTGCGGTACACGTGGCAAGCCGCGCTGGCCATACTGGCAGGGGCGGTGATCGTCGGCGCACTGGCGGCGGCCATCCCTCTGCGCGTATTGCGCCGCGTCTATCCGGCGGAGGTCTTTCGGGCATGACCGTCCTGGCCGGCGAATCGCTGACCCGCACCTTCGGCGACGTCCGCGCCGTCGACGGCGTCTCTCTCCGCGTTGCATCCGGAGAAGCGGTCCTCATCCTCGGGCCGAACGGAAGCGGGAAGACGACGCTGCTGTCGATGCTCGGCGGCCTCCTGCAACCGACGTCGGGCCGGGTGCTGATCGCCGGCACAGACGTGACGGCGATGAGCGAGCAGGCCCGGTGCGACTTCCGGCTGCGCACCATCGGCTTCATTTTTCAGAGCTTTCATCTTCTCGACACCTTGACGGCTCACGAAAACGTGCAACTGGTCCTCGATCTGGCCCACGATTCCGATCCCGAGAGGGCAGATACGCTTCTCGACGAGCTCGGCGTGCGGCAACGTGCCGATTTTCTGCCTCATGCCATGAGTGGCGGCGAGAAGCAGCGCGTGGCCATCGCCCGCGCGCTGGCGAACGATCCGGCCATTCTTCTGGCGGACGAGCCGACCGGAAGCCTCGACTCCCAGGCAGGCGAGGCCACCATCCGACTCCTCTGTGACGCGGCGCGGCGGCACGACAAAGCCGTGATCATCGTCAGCCACGACACGCGAATCGTTCCTCGCGTCGATCGCGTCCTTTCCATGGTGGATGGCAGGTTCGCGTGACGATCGATCTCACGCGAAGACGCGAAGGCGCGGAGCGCTGGCGTCGAGCGGAGCGCTGGCGTCTCGCCGGCTGGCCCTGAGGCGTCTCGCCTCCGGTCTGGCAAGACTCCATACTTTTGCTGGTAACCCTCAGCGGCGAGACGCCGCCGAGCCAGCCGGCGAGACGCCAGCGCTCCTGGGATGAGTTTCTAAGGCAGATCGACGGTCACCGTCTCCCCCGCGACGATGTTTACCGGCAGGCTGCGCAGGACCGTCCGGTCGGGGGCGATCGTCGAAAGGAGGAACGAGCCGGGCGGAAGGGAGTCGTAGGGGCCGTTCAGACCGATCTGGATGGGACCTAGAAAACGCTGCGTCACGCCGCCGGGGACGTCCAGCCGGACGATTTGCGCGCTTCGGGCGCGGATCAGCAGCGAACCGGCGCGCGCGATGGCGATGCTCACGTCGGCTGGAGGCGTGGTGAAACTCATCATCCGAGGGACATATCCGCGCGCATACGCATTGGCGTTGTAACTTCCCGGCTTGAGCCACACTTTGTAGGTGCCGGTATCGACCTTCGTCGCCTGGCCGTTGGGCTTGTGGTTGGCGTCGGTGACGGCCACATTCCCGTCGATCGGCGCGCCGGTCGTGGCATCGACCAGGTGAATGAGCACCGCCGGACCTTGCTCCAGCCGGATCTCGACGTCCGGCACCGCGCCGCTGGTGACGACGATCTGGCGGGACGAGGTGACGTACTGATCGCTGCTCACGTTCATGTCGTACGTGGCGTCGGCGAGCGCATCGACGATGAAGCGGCCGTTGGAATCGGTGCTTGCCGACCCGTATGCAGGCAACCGTGAGATGACGGTGACCCGCGCGTTCGCCACCGGTGCGCCGGTGGATGCATCGACGACATGACCTCGCAGCAGAGCGCCGCGGATGTCGATGTCGAACGTTCCGCTCGCGACGGCTGTGTATTTCGTCGCAAAGGCGATTTCGGGAGCATTGACGCGCACGTCGTAGTCGCCCGCGGATAGTCCGGAGGCGACGTAGCTGCCGTCGGACCCGATCATGGCAGTGGCCGGCTGCCGGTCTGACGACGGCGGGGTGCCCGGCGGCCTCCTCGGTACGAAGAGGACGTTGCCCATCGTCACCGAGCCGCCGATGCGCGTCACGTGCCCGCTGACGGTAATCCCCTCTTCGAAATTCATCTCCACCACCGGCGCAACACCGTTCTCGATGGTGATGGTCTTGTAAGGAGCGGTGCGGCGCTGACCCGGCGCATTCAGAAAGGCGTCGACCCGTACCCGGCCATCGGGCATCCCACTGAGCGCGAAGTTGCCGCTGGAGTCGACAAAGGCCTGATTGCGCGTGGTATTGCCTGACGCGGAGACCATCACCTGCGTGAACTGTTCCGGCGGGATGCCGGTCACACGTCCGTTGATCGTGGCGCCGGTCTCCATCGTCAGCGTGAGCGCTCCGCTCTGCGGCAAAACGACGTCGCTGGCCTCCGCGCTTACGTAGCCTTCCTTCCGCGCCGTCAACTTGTAGCTGCCGTCCGCGAGACCCTGCATGACGAAGGTCCCCTCGCCGTCCGAGCTCACCATCGCCAGCGGCCGGCCATCGCCGCCGACCGTGGCTACATTGGCCATGGCGATCCCCCGGCCGGAATGGTCGACCACGCGGCCGCGCAATTCGCGGCCGGGATCGAGCTCCACGTCGAGATGCAAGTCCTTCCCTGCCGTGATCGTGACCGGCCTGTGCAGGAGGACGAAGCCCTGCTTCTGAAACTCGATGGTGTGATCTCCCTCCGCCAGCCCATCGAGCGTGTACAGACCGTCGCCGTCCGTCGTGGCATTGCCGAAGAACGCCGAGCGCTGGAAGGCCAGGTGTACCTGCGCGCCGGCGACCGGAGCGCTCGCCGCGGTCACGCGGCCGGAGACCGAGGCCCCGCGGTCGAGAGAGATATCGATGCCGCTGACTGTCTTGCCATCCTCGGCGGTAATGTCGCCGCGCGTGGCGGTGACATATCCCGGCGCATGAACCATGAGCTGCAACTGCCCGGGAGGAACATTGTCGAGGGCGTAGTGGCCATCGTCCGCGTGGATCGGCTGACCGCCCGCGAACGAGCTCCCGGGACCGACGATGTTCGGGGTGGCGCGCGGCAGGAGAATCGTGAAATCCGTGACCGGCTGCTGCGTGGCTCGATCGAGGATGCGCCCCTCGATGCGTGCCCCCCGAGGCATCGTGATCGTCACATCGCTGGCCGGCGCGGTCACGGACCGCGGCGTCGATGAAAGCCGGCGATCGCTGGAGAACGCCGTGACCATCGTCGAGCCGGCGGCGATGCCCGCGATCTTGAACGCCCCGTCGGAAGCGGTGGTGGCATTCCGCGGCATGATCCCCGTCGGCGTCTCCACGATGGCATCGGCGACCGGGGTGCCATCGGCGAGCACGACGTGACCGCTGATCTCGACGCCGCGGTCGACGTGCACGACGACGGTCGCGGCACGCGCGGACAGCAGTTGATTCGGCATCCGTGTCGGCGCCACGTCGTCACCGAACACCATCAGATCGTGGCGTCCCTCCATTGTCCTGACGGCGACCAGCCCCTCCGCGTTCGTGCGGTGACAGTCGGGAAGGGAAGGATCGGCACACGCAATCGAGGGTGAGCGCTCCGCTCCCTGCCCCGCGCTGCGCGAAACGTTCACCTGCGCGTTGGGCACGGGACGTTCGCGCTTGTCGAGAACGCGCACCTGCGCTACGAAGCCGTGCACGAGCGTGATGTTGATGTTGTCGCGCACCTCGCCCGGCTGCCAGATTCGCGACGGCGAGCTGCCGGTGACGTAGTCGCGCTTCGAGGCATAGACCGGCAACGGCAGCGACGAGGTCGTACTCGTCGGGATCCGCACGGCAAATTCGCCGGCCGCGTTCGTCGACGTCGATCGAACGCGCGCCGGGCCGGGGCTGCCCGCGGAGACGAATGCTCCCGCGACCGGCTTCTTGTCCTCATCGAATACATGTCCCCGCGCACGCGCAAACGGCTGCGCCGCAAAGACGCGGCTTCGCTTCGCCGGAAGCCCGAGGCTGGCCTGCTCGATGGCATACGACGGATGCGTCCCGCTGATCGAATAGGAGCGCGGAAGGAGCGGGGCGAACGTGAAGCTCCCCTTCGCATCGGTGAGAGCGATCGCCGACGTATCGTCCGGACCACTCAGAGTAATCCGCGCGCCGGCGACGGCCACACCGCGCTTGATCTCGCGCACTGTGCCGGTGAAGGTTGTGCCCGCGGCGAGGGGGATCTCGACGGACGCTGCTTTCGGGCGGCTGGCGGATCCGACGTCGCTGCCGTGCACGGCCGAGATCGATTGCCAGCCGTCGGGAGCGTGGGCGATCGCGAACGTCCCGTCGTCACCCGTCTCCGCCAGCGGCCAGCCGTTGATCGAAACGACCGCGTGCGCAACCGGATCGGCTCCCTTGACGACGTGGCCGCGAACTGCCACACCGCGGCTCAGTTTGATCTCGGTGGCGTTCGCCAGGCCACCGCGGGCAGAGACCGCATAATCGGGATGGACGACGATGTAGCTCCCACCAATCTCCGCCGGCACCTCGCCCGACGCGTTCGTCCGCTGGACGTCGAGGCCGGAGACGACGATCGCATTCGCCACAGCCTTGCCGCCGCTGGTGACGCGTACGGTACGTGTCGACGGAGGGGCGAGAATGATCGAGCCGAGGTCGTCGCCGTCGACGGTCGGGATGGTCGTGCGGCGGCGAGAGGGAGCATCGATCGTCACGTCGACGGCGCCCGGAGTCTTCAGCTCGATGGAGAAGGATCCGTTCTCGGCCGACTGCACCGAGGCCAACGGTTCGCGCTCGATCTTGCCGGCCAACAGCCGCGCGCGCATGGCGTCCGATCCCTCGGCAGCGAACGCGCGGACGGTGGCGCCCGCGATCGGTTTCCCATCCAGATCGACGATCGAACCGGTGATCGCGGCGTGGGCCGCCGCGCAGATGGTCAAAGAAACGGTCAGGGCGAAGGTGATGGCTGTTTTTTGCATATATGTCGTTCGGACGGTTCAGGAAGAAAGACGTTTCACGATTGCAACATGTCCATGCGCGGCGGCGAGATCCGAAGGAGTCTTGCCGTCATCGCCGGCGGCACGCGGATCGGCACCGTGGGCGAGAAGAAGATCGATCATCGTTTCGTCGCCAAGCTGCGCGGCAGTATGCAACGCCGTGTAGCCAAGCTGCTGGCGCGCGTTTGCGTCCGCGCCGCGGTCGAGGAGCAGCGCCATCGTGGCGGCATCGCGGACGGCGGCCGCGGCATGAACCGGCGCCACGCGAAAGGCATTGCGCGCTGCCGCGTTCACCTCCGCCCCGCGCTCGATCAACGCCCGCGCCAGATCGGGCTGGCGAAAGAAGATTGCCAGTCCGAGCGAAGGGAATCCATCCTCCGAAAACGCATCGAGCAGCGCGGGGTCGCCGTCGAGCATCCGCAGCGCGAGCGCCGAATCACCGAGCGCGCACGCCTCGCCGAACGCCGGCACCGCGCCGCGATCGAGAAAGAGCCGCGCCAGCTCCGCATGTCCGTTGTAAACCGCGAAGAGGATCGGCGTGACGCCGTCCTGCCGCGCACCGATCAGCGCGCGATCCCCATCGAGCAGCGCCGCGACCGCCGCTGCATCGTTGGTACGGATGGCTTCGAAGAGATCGTGTGACATGCGCCTCTACCCCGTGAAGAAACACTATTGTCCGCGAAACCGGCAGCACAGTCTAAGGGCTACAGCGACTTGGGCTCGCCCGCTCTACCTATTGCAGAGTTTCGTCATCCCCCGCCCCACCTCGGCGACAATTTTCCGGCACGAAACTTGAGAAGAACATCATCATGGAGAAACGGCTTTGCGAGGTTTGCGGGCATTCGAGGGCGGCACACGTCGATGGGGTGCACTGCGCGCTCTGCCGCTGTGCCTCGGATCGGCCCACGGCGGCGGTGCAGCAGTCGCTGGCCTTCCGAACCGCGCTGCCGGTTCGAACCGCCGGAATGGGCCGGAAGCGGTAGGCGTGCCGGCAGGATTACTTTGGCCTCGATCGCCGTTGCCATCCTTATGAGCGACAAGGCCACGAAAGTTTCGAAGACCGTTTCCGTGTCCGAACGCAACCTGCAAAGCGCTGCCCTTCGCCTGCTGCCGAAACACAACAAGCTCGTCTCGCCCGAGGTCGATTACCTTCGACGGGTCCTCGGCGACCGCGCTACGCAGCAGCAGATCGACGAGAAAGTGCTGCAGGTTCGCAAGCTCCCCTGGTCGGAAATCGTCCACGATTGAACGACGCAGCCCGCCCCTCTGACGACGCATCGATCCCTTCTCCGGAAGGCGTATGCGATGCGCCTGCCGTGGCAGAAAACCCTCCTCCCCGCCCCGAAATCCGCGCTGCCTTCGAGCCGACGTGTTGCGGGTCTGGTTGCGCGGACTGCCCGTTCTGAGATGCGCTACGCGCGTTGTCTGCGCTGTCGCGCGTTGTCGGTTGTCTGCGCGCTGCGGCGCGCGTGGTCATCAATCCAACACCGCGGAATTGGATAGCAGACAACCGACCACCGACCACGCGCGCCGCAGCGCGCAGCAGTAGACAAAACCTTCCGGCCAGACGTACCGTCTCATCGTCATGCAAAAACTGTTGATCTCCGCCGCCTTCATCCTTGTTGCGATCTCCGCGGCCGCCCAGCCGGCACGCGATCTGTCCGATGCCAATGCCGCCGCGCGGCAACACCTGCGCGACATCGAGCCGGCGCTCACCCTGATGCGCAACGAGGCCGAGGCGCTGGGGAAGATCAACGAGATCCAGCGGACGTTGTCGGGATCGCCGCTCTCGTCGATCGATCGCGCCTTCCGCCTCATCGACGACTACTCCAGCGGATTTGGAAGGCGGGGTGTGAGCCTGCCGCATGACCAGCAGATCATCGTCATGCACGCCCAGCGAATGATCCAGGATGCGCGGAACCTCGCGCCGACCGACTACGCCAAGTTCCGCGACGACTTTCATCACCTCATCCAGTTGCCGATGGAGTTCGCCGTCGCCCGCGATCTCCAGCAGCTCATGTCGCTGACGAACCTCTACACGCAGATGACCAACCAGCTCCGCGTCATCGAGACCTCGTCGGTCAATGCCATCAACGGAGCGGCGATCGACTCGACGCGTCAGTAACTGCGCTTCGCGCGTTGTCTGCGGCTTTGCCGCGTTGTCTGCGCTACCGCGCGTTGTCTGCGCTTCGCGCGTTGTGTGTTCTTCGCGCATGTCGTTAAGTTCATGACCACGCGCGCGGCAGCGCGCAGACAACGCGGCAAAGCCGCAGATAACGCGCGATAGCGCAGACAACGCGCGCGGCGCAGCTAAAACATCGCCGCCGCGTACAAGCCGTGAAAGTGATGCACGCCGTTCTCACGCGTCGGCGAGTAGCGGCCGCTGTCGTAGGTCGTTGAGCGGAGGCCCCGCTGGACGGCCTGACAGATGTCGATGTCTTCGATCTGGATCTCGTCACTGAAGGCGATCGTCTCGTCGATCCGCTGCCGGACGTCGGGGGTATCGGGATCGCGGAAGTGCCACTCGAAGATCGTCAGCGTCTTTTCCGGCCCGAGGGGGACGATGAGATTGGTCGAGAAGTTGTCGGCATAGACGTTCAGCATCAGGTTTGGCCAGATCCAGAAGTAGTCGATCTCATCCCCCGAGTCGTTCACGCGGATGCGCTCGGGGCGCTTGAGCGGCGCGTGCTGGATCGAATAGTTGACCTTCGTCTCCGTGCGATAGTTCGGGTAGTCGATCTCCCGGAAGAGGCCGGGATGAACGATGGGGATGTGGTATCCCTCGAGATAGTTGTCGACGTAGACCTTCCAGTTGCAGTCGAGCGTCCAATCCTTGCGCGCGGCCAGCCGGTAGCCGGCGTAATCGCGCGGCGCGAGGCGGCCGACCAGATCGCCGAGAAAATCGCCGAGCGGCGCGGCGGCGGGATCGAGGTTCACGAATACCAGCTCGTTCCAGACCTCCACGCGGAAGCGCGGCAGCGAGAAATCGGCCCGATCGAAACACTCGATGCCGGTCATCTCCGGAGTCTGCAGGAGCCGGCCGTCGAGCCCATACGTCCAGCCGTGATAGCCGCATTGCAACACCGGACGCTTGCCCTCGCCTTTGGCAATGGGACCGGCGCGATGGCGGCAGACGTTCGAGAGCGCGCGTAACTCCCCATCCGAACCGCGGACGATCAGAAGCGGCTCGTCCGCGATCGTCGTGGTGAAGAACTGCCCGGCGTCGCGCACCTGATCGGCGCGGCCGGCGAGCTGCCAGGTGCGGGCGAAGATGTTGCGGTTTTCGGCATCGAGCACCGCCTGGTCGAAGTAGTAGTGCGACGGGATCGTGCGCGCGTAGGCGAGACGGGGATCGAATCGGTAGCCGGTCATTTGCGTCGGACAAGAAGGTACAACGGGATGGACAGGACGAGCACGCCGACGGCATAGAGCGAATTGCGCGTATCGCTCAGGATCGCCCCGATCAGGAAGGCGACCGAGGCCAGGAAGGCCAGCCCGGTGGTGAAGGGATGGCCGATGGCGCGGAACGGACGCGGTGCGCCGGGCGCGCTGCGGCGCATGGCGAAGAGCGAGGCGAAGGAGAGCGCGTAGTTCGCCACGAAGAAGAACGCCAGGATGGCGATGACCTGCTCGAACCTGCCGGAGATGACGAAGACGGCGGCAAGAAGGCTGCTGAAGAGCAGCGCGATGTCCGGCGTCCCCCCTTTATTCACCTCGGCGGCGCCACGCCAGAAGAGGCGGTCGCGGCTCATGGCGAAAAGGACGCGCGGCGCCATGAGGACGTTCGAGTTCGCCGCGCTGAGCAGCGAGACGATCATGATCACGCGCAGGATCGGATCGCCGTAGGCCCCGAAGAGATGGTGAGCCACCACCCCGGCCGCCATCTTCTGCCCGGCGATGCTGCCGAGCGGCACCACGCGCAGGAAGGCTACGTTCACCAGGAGATAGATCGCCATCACGGCGAACACGCCGCCGAACATCGCCCGCGGGATGTTGCGTCCCGAGTCTTTCACCTCTTCCGAGAAATAGATGACCGCCGTCCAGCCGTCATAGGTATAGATGACCGACTGGAGCGCGAGGATGAACGCGATGGCGAGCGAGCCTTCATGCTCCGCCACGATCGAGGCCGCCGTCGGATGGCGCGTGCCGAGGTAGAAACAGGCCGCGATGAGGAAGAGGAAGGCCAGCGCTTTCAGGAGACTAGTCGCGTCCTGCGTCCAACCGCCCCAGCGCACGCCAAACCATTGGATGAGGGTGAAGATGGCGATGACCGCCAGCGCGATCGGCTCGATGCCGCGCAGCGCCGGAAAGAGCACCAGCGTGTACTCGCCGACGACGATGGAGACGGCGGCTGTGGTGCCGCAGGTCGAGATCCAGTCGCTCCATCCGACCACGAGCCCGGCGTAGTCGCCGAGGGCACGGCGGACGAAGACGTACTGTCCGCCTGATTCGGGAACCAGCGTCCCCAGCTCCGCCAGCGCGTTCGCGCCGAGGAGCGCATACAGACCGCCGACGATCCAGACGGCCAGAAACGGCCAGAAGGTGGGAAGCTGCGCCGCGATGTCTCCGGGCGTCCGGAGGATCCCCGCGCCGATCATGTTCCCGACCGTCACGGCAAGGCCGAACGTCACGCCGAGGACGGTGAGGAGTTTCGCGCGAGGTGGCAAGGCGGGCGTAAGTGTATCTCTCGGTTGCGCGGTCTCGGGGTTGCGCGGTCTCGCGGCGGGGTTGCTTTTGGTTACTGGGTTGCTGGGTTACTAGGTCAGGTGGTTGCTGGGTGACCTTGCAACCCAGCAACCTTGCAACCCATTAACCGCGAAACCGCGTAACCCCGAGACCCCGCAACCCCGGGCCCTACTCCCCTTCCTTCACCGACACCGGCCCGTTGTGCGTCGAGAGCGAGACGGTGCGGGCGCCGGAGCCGAAGTCGAGGCGGCGCGGCCAGCGGGGACCGAAGTCTTCGTCGTCGCTGCTGTCGGCGTACGCCTTCTTCGCGGCGCGGCAGGCGGCGCCGTGGCAGCTCACGGGCGAGTTGCCGTCCGTCTCGACATGCACGCCGGACATGTAGTTGGCCGGCACCTTGAGGGAGAGCGGGCCATTCTCGGTCGATGCGTCGAGGCTGCCGGAGGTCCATCCCGATCCGTTCAGCTTCACCGAGATCGGGCCGTTGTTCGCGCGCAGCGTCACGTTGCCCGAATTTCCGGCGAAGGAGATCGGCCCGTTTTGCGTGTGGATGTCGAGCGTCCCCGACGACGCCTTGACGGCGATCGGGCCGTTGAGCGCATGTGCGGTCACGGAACCATCGACGCCGTCGACCGAGATCGGACCGTTGGTGGCGTCGAGGTCGATCTTTGCGTTGCGAGGGGCGAAGACGAGGAAGTAGATGATGGAGCGCGCGTCGTTGTCGATGTGGTCCGCGCTCACCTCGTTGCCGCTGACGTTGACGCGGAGATCGTTCACGTTGCCGAGCGCCGAGGCCTTGCAGGCCTTCACGCCATAGGTCGATGAGGTCGTGCCGATGACGCGGATCGATCCGTTCCGGTCGCTGCGCACTTTCAAGGAGCGCAGGCTGCTCACCGGCACGTTCTCCTCGACCACCGGAACACTGCGGTCGTTGTACCGGACGTGAATCGAGCTGCAGTCGCGCACATCCTCCCAGTCGTCGATCGACACCGAGAGGCCGTGGCCCGAGTAGTCGTTATTGTAGGAATGCGATCCGGCGGCGAGGGGCAATGTGAGGGCGATGAGGGCAGGCAGAAGGGCGAGTCGTCGCATGGTGGTTCCTCCGTTCGATCGTTGGACGCCGGGGTATCGGGGAAGTTAGCAGGGGCTGATACGATTGCCCTCTTCCGGAGTTACTGAAAAAGAAGAATGAACCGCTTCGACCTGCAGAAAATGGCCGAGGAACGCATCGCCGACGCGGCGGCGCTTCTCGATGCCGGGCGCTTTCAGGCCGCGTACTACATCTGCGGCTACGCGGTCGAATTTGCGCTCAAAGCCTGCATCGCCAGGAAGGTCCGGGAATTCGATTTCCCGGATCGGAAGGTTGTCAACGACAGCTATGTTCATAACCTGACAAAGCTGTTGACCGTTTCGGGTATCGATCAGCTCAAGGACGAAGAGGCGGGTCGAAACAGCGCTTTTGCAAGAAACTGGAACATCGTGAAAGACTGGTCGGAGGTGAGCGGGTATGATCCGGCAATCACGGAGACAAGAGCATTCGGCTTCTTTCTCGCGGTCACTGATCCGACGGATGGAGTCCTGGCATGGCTGAAGACATTGTGGTGAAAGAAGTACTCACCGACGAGATGAAACGCGACGGCGCTGCGCTCACGCGCGCGCTCGACGAGGCCGGTTGGCCGGTCGTCGCCTCGTTTTGGTACTACGAATCCGACGACAATTTCTGGAAGCTCATGCTCGCATCACCCCGTGTGAGCACTTACGGTCAAAGGGATGGGTATGACGCTGTGATTCGTGCCCTCGATGCACTTTACCAGTCACGCAAGATGCTCAAACACATCACGGTAATCGAGCCGAATAACCCGATCGTCAAGGCATTGGCCTCGGAAGTTCAGACCGGCTGGACCATCGTCGGGAAGCTTCATACGGCCCGAGCGATCGACGGCCGCTACATTGACGACGCATTCCTCTACCGCATGACTTCAGAGTCCGCCGCCGCCTAGATCACCCGTGTCCGGCTTCTTTAAACGCGCCGCGCGGCGCCTTCCGTGGCTGAGCGGTCTTCATCGCTACATCCTCGCCCTCGAAGCGGAGCGAGACCAGTTGCGCGCCGATCTGGCGCACTGGAAAACGTGGATGTCGCCGGGCCACTTCTACTCGCCGATCCCTTCGATGGACGAGATCCGGGCGCGCGAGGCGGAGCTGTTCGGAACGCCGCCGCCGTCGTTGCCAGGCATCGATCTGCGCGCCGAGGCGCAGGTGGCGCTGATCAGGGAGCTTGCGGCCTTCTATCCCGAGATGCCGTTTCCGCGGGAGCAATCGCCGGAGACGCGCTACTGGTTCGAGAACTGGGCCTACTCCTACGCCGACGCCATCTTTCTCTACTCGATGCTACGCAAGCTCCGGCCGCGGCACGTCATCGAAGTCGGATCCGGATTCTCATCGGCGGCGATGCTCGATACCGCCGACCGCTGGCTGCCGGAGACGTCGTTCACCTTCATCGATCCCGATACGTCGACGCTCGACGCGTTGCTCCGTCCGCCCGACCGTGCACGCGTGACGGTCATCCGCTCGCGCCTGCAGGAGGTGCCGATCGAGACCTTCGACACGCTGGCCGCGAACGACATTCTCTTCATCGATTCCACACACGTTTCGAAGACCGGCAGCGACGTGAACCGCATCGTGTTCGAGATCCTCCCGCGCCTGGCCTCGGGGGTCCACATCCATTTCCACGACGTCTTCTATCCGTTCGAGTATCCGAAGGAGTGGGTCTACGAGGGCCGCGCCTGGAACGAGGACTACATCCTCCGGGCCTTCCTCGAATACAACGATTCCTTCGAGATCATCCTCTTCGGCACCTGGCTGGCACGATTCCACCGCGAACTTCTCGAGGAACTGATGCCGCTGGCCCTGGAGAACCCCGGCGGGAGTCTGTGGCTGAGGGTGCGGTAGCGCGGTTACGCGGTTGCGCGGTCTCGGGGTTGCCAAGTGGACCGGTTGTCAAACACCCCGAGACCGCGAGACCTCGAGACCCCGCAACCGCTACTGCGTAATCACCAGCTCCACCCTCCGATTCTGCTGCCTTCCCGCGGCCGTCTTGTTCGTTGCGACCGGCGCGTCTTCTCCGCGCCCGGCGGCGGTGATGTGATCCGTCGGGATTCCGGCGGAGACGAGGTAGTCGCGAACGGCATTGGCGCGCTTCTCGGACAACGCCTGATTTTTCGCCGCGGTGCCGACGGTATCCGTATGGCCCTCGACGGCGATCTTGAGCGAAGGGTCGGTCTGGAGCTGTTTGGCGATCTTCGTCAGCGTCGACTTCGCGCCTGCCTTGAGTGATGTCTTACCGGTATCGAAAAGGATTCCGCCGCTGAGCGTGACGATGATTCCGCGCTGCTCGCTGCGCGTCGAGGCGATCCGGGCAAGTTCGTTCTGCACCCGCAGCATCCGCGCCTCGGCGTCCCGCTCGGCGAGCAATTGCTTCGTCTGATCGAGCTGGGCCTGGGTCTGCTGCGCCGCCGCTTGCGCCTGTTGCGCGGCAGCCTGGGCCTGCTGGGCCTGGACATTCGCCTGTTGCGCCTGCGCGTTAGCCTGCTGGGCCTCGGCCTGGGCCGCCTGCGCCTGCCGCTCGGCATCCTCCGCTTTCTGTCTCAGCGCGGCCGCTTCGGCGTCGGCCTGCTGCCGGCGAGCCCGCGCCGCGGTGACCGCCTCGTGTTGCTGCCTGGCGCGATCGGACCGTGCCGCGGTATCGCTTTCGAGCGATTGCCGCAACGAGTCGAGCTCCTGCTGCCTAGCCAGGAGGTCAGCCTGCCGCTGCGAAATGACGTCGGGGCTGATCGCTCCCGACTGCTGCGCGGCCGTCAAATCGCCGCGCAGGCGCGCGATCTCGGCCTGCATGGCCTCGGCGTTGGCGCGCTCGCGATCGTGAATCGCGCGCAGCGTAAGCTCCTGATCCTCGATCTGCAGCCGGATGCTCTCGATATCCGAGGGGGATGAGGTGGCGATCGCGGTCTCGTACCTGCTGTACGACTCATCGAGCTGACGCTCCGCGGCAATGCGTGCCTGGCGGTCGGCTTCGACGCGCGCCTCCGCCGCCCGGCGATTCTCATCGATCTGCTGCCGCAGCCGCTCCACCTCGGCCGCCTGCGCCTGACGGTTGGCCTGCTCGGCGGCGAGCTGCTGTTGCAGCGCTACCGACCGGCGTTCGGCCTCCTCGCGCTGCGCGCGTTCCGCCGCGGCCTGGCGCTCGCTGGCCGCCTGGGCCAGCCGGGTCCGATCGAGCTGGATGCCGGGAAGAGCGCGGTTCGATTGCGCAAGACGGGCGAGATAGAACGCCCGCCGCCCGATCATCTCGGCGCGATAGGCCAGGTGGTCTCCGACGTCGCTGTTCTCCGTATTCCGTGATACCCGTTTGGCGCTGTCGATGTATCGCTCCGCGTTCCCGAGGTCGTTGTCGGGAACCAGATCGAGCGCGCCCGCAACCTTGGCCTGATCGACCGCGTACTGCGCCGTGGCGATGCGGTCCTTCGTCGTACTGCCCCGGCTGAAATCGATCGTCGGCGACTCCTCGGCGAGCAGGTTGACGTTCGACGTCCCTCCGAACCTCTGGATGTCACCCTGCAGACCGTGGATGGCCGCGTTGGTGCTGAGCCACCGTGCCTTCGCGGCCGCGGCTTCCGCGGCAATCGTCGCCTCGATGGCGCGCATCTGCGCCTCATTGCGCTTCGACGGCGTGTTCGAGCTCCAGTTCTCCTGTGCAAAGCGCGCCCGGTACGCCGCGTCCTCGTAAAGACTCTTGGCGAATACCTGCGCTCCCGCCGCATCCGCGGACGCAAGCGCCTGTTGCGCCATGACCAGATCGGCCGGCTGCGCCTCCATCGACACAGCGACCAGCATGGCGAGCACTACCGTTCTCAGGACGTACATTGGTCCTCCTCGTTTTCCGGAGTGACCCTGCAATTGCGATGCGCAGCAGCGTCTACCGGAGCGCTGGCGTCTCGCCGGCTGCGCTCTACCCGCCGAGGTACGCCTTCTTGATCCGGTCGCTCTTCAGCATCGCGCTCGTGTCATCGGTCAGCACGATCCGGCCCGTCTCCATCACATAGCCGCGGTTGGCGGTGACGAGTGCCATGTGCGCGTTTTGTTCGACGAGGAGGATGGGCGTCCCCTCGGCGTTGATCTCTTTGATGACCCGGAAGATCGTCTGCACCATCTGCGGCGCCAGGCCGAGGGAGGGCTCGTCGAGGAGGAGGACCTTCGGCTTCGACATCAGCGCGCGGGAGATGGCCAGCATCTGCTGCTCGCCGCCGGAAAGCGTCCCGGCGCTCTGCTTGATCCGCTCTTTCAGGACCGGGAAGAGGGCGAAGATCCGCTCGTACTCCGACTGCTGCACCTTGTCTTTGCGCAGGTAGGCGCCGAGCTCGAGGTTGTCGGACACGGTGAGGTTGGCGAAGATGCCGCGCCCTTCGGGGACGTGCGATACGCCCATCGCCGCGATGACGTGCGGCTTCGTCCCGGTGATGTTGCGGCCGTCGTAGGTGACCTCACCGCTGCGCGGCTTGAGCAGGCCGGAGATCGTCCGTAGCGTGGTGGTCTTGCCGGCGCCGTTCGCACCGATGAGCGTGACGATCTCCCCTTTCCGGACTTCGAGATCGATCCCGCGCAGCGCCGTGATGTTGCCGTACGACACTTCGAGATTGCTGACGCTGAGGAGCGCGCTCATATGCCGGCCGCCTCCGCCGGTTCGCCGAGGTA
>Ga0247680_1000021_pt1 | contig 110626 bp, 83 predicted proteins | sample CNK21_metaG_FD_182803 | JGI IMG/M metagenome (GOLD analysis project Ga0247680, IMG submission 182803) | Soil microbial communities from Purdue University Martell Research Forest, Indiana, United States - CNK21 | ecosystem: Environmental > Terrestrial > Soil > Temperate forest > Bulk soil...
CGCGTGTTGCTGGACGTGGCGCACAGCCCGGACGAACTCACTCCGGCGAAACTGGAATCGTTGCAAAAGCGCATCGAGGCGCACGGAATTTTGTTCAAGGTTCGAGTGGTTGGCAAGGAATTGCAAGAAAAGCAGAAGTCGACGAATTCCGCGCCAGCAGCAACGGGATCGGAATCAAGAGAGAGGAACAAGGCATGAGCATCGGAGCACGGACAAGCAGATTGATGACAATTTGGATGATAGCGGCAGCACTTCTGAGCGCGCCGCGGCTGGCGAGGCCGGCAGCGGCCCACGGCAGCCGGGGCACGCCCACGGAATCCAGGCAGGACCAGGACGCACAGGATCGCGAGCAGGAAGCACGGGATAAGGCCCAGGAGAAACGCGATCGCGAAGAAGAAGCCCGCGACCGGGAACAAGAGAAGCGAGACCGCGAGCAGGAGCGCCTGGAACGGCTCGATGAGCTTTACAGCGATGGCCGCGAAGCGCTGGACGAGGACCGCTATGACCGAGCCGCCGAAAAATTCAGCCAGCTTGCGGAATTGAACGGGCCGCAGACGGATGCGGCGATGTACTGGAAGGCTTACGCGGAAAACAAGCTGGGCAAGCGAGACTCCGCGCTGGCGACGATCGCCGACATGAAAAAACGGTTTCCGCAAAGCCGCTGGATCAAGGATGCGGGAGCGCTGGAAATCGAAGTGAAGCAATCGAGCGGACAGCCCGCGCACCCGGAGTCGCAACCGGACGAAGAATTGAAGATGCTGGCGATTCAAGGGTTGATGAACAGCGATCCGCAGCGAGCCATGCCGCTGCTCGAAAAAGTGTTGAATGGCCCCGGCACGCCAAAAGAAAAATCGAAGGCCCTGTTTGTGCTGGCGCAAAACGGTTCGTCGCAATCGCGGGAGATTCTTGCGCGGATTGCTCGAGGGGAGAGCAATCCGGATTTGCAACGGAAAGCCGTCGAATATCTCGGCCTATTCGGCGGGCAACAGTCGAGGCAAACGCTTGCGGAGATTTATGCCGCCACGAGTGATCCGTCCATCAAACGCGCTATTCTTCGCAGCTACATGATCGGCGGCGACAAGGAGCATCTGTTTGCCGCAGCAAAGAGCGAAAAAGATGCGTCACTGCGCACCGACGCAATTCGGCAGCTTGGGCTCGTTCACGCACCGGAGCAACTGCGGCAGCTTTATGCGGCCGAGACCTCGCCGGAAGTGAAAAAAGGCATTCTGCAGGCGTTTTTTCTTTCCGGCGACGCAAAATTCCTGTCGGAAGCAGCGCAGGGAGAGAAGGACCCGGAAATTCGCCGCGCTGCGATCCATAACCTTGGCTTAATAGGCTCGGAAGACGCGCGACAGGCGCTGCTCGCAATTTACGCCAAGGAAACCGACCACGAGAACAAGGAGACGGTGCTCAACGCACTTTTCATTCAAGGAAATGCGCACGCGCTAGTAACGATCGCGCGAAGCGAGAAAGATCCGGAGTTGAAGAAGACGGCTGTCTCCAAACTCGCGCTGATGAATTCGAAAGAAGGCAACGATTATTTGATGGAGATTTTGCAAAAGTAGAAAGAGTGACTGGTGACTCGTGACTGGTGACTTGTGGAGAGTGCGGACACTGGGATGAGGTGAGAAATGACTGGGATGCAGCGGTCTTTGATGAGCTTTGGGATATTAGGTGCCGTGCTAGTTTTCGCGGTAGCGATGCACGGGATTCCAGGTGGAGCGGCGGCCGGGGCGAGCCCCGCCCGTGCACAGGGTGGGGTGGAAACCCCGCAGATCGTGAACGCGAAAATGGAGATGCGGACGGTGACCGCCTCACTAACGGAGACGATTCGCGGCATCGAAGCGCAAGCGGACAAGCCGGAGTGGGTGGGATACACCGTCGCTGAAATTGCGGGCGACCGCACGGTCTGCTGCGGAAACTACAACGACGGATACGGCAGCTGCGGAACGTGCCGGCTCGAAAAAGAAAATGGCGTTACGAGCACGAGTTCGAAGAAAGGCGAACAAAACGGCACGGTGGAACTCGAAGGCTCGAGGCAACTTGTCGTGCTCTTCCGCCTGGAAGGCAAGCAGGTAATGAAGATTCGCGAAGCTTCGGAAGATTGCACGCTGGATGCCGGCGGGCTGGCGTTCATCTGGCTGACCGGCGTGAAGCCGGCGGAAAGCGTTGCTCTGCTTGCCGATTTCGTCCACAAAGCAACTTTCGAGGGTCATGGCAAGCACGAAATTGGCCAGGGCGCGTTATCCGCGATTGCGCTGCACGCCCATGCGGCGGCGGATCGCGCTTTTGAATCTTTCGTTGCCGCCGATCAGCCCGAGCAACTCCGTAAGCATGCATCTTTTTGGCTAGGAGCCGCGCGCGGAAAAGCCGGCGAGCTATTGCTCCAGAAAATGGCGAAGAGCGATCCCAGCCCCGAGGTGCGCTCGCAAGTGGCCTTCGCTCTTTCCGTAAGCCACGAGCCGGAAGCGCTAGGCGAAATGATTCGGATGGCTAAAGACGACGAGAGTTCGCACGTGCGCGGCCAGGCGCTCTTCTGGCTGGCGCAAAAAGCCGGCCAAAAAGCCATGGGCGCAATTACAGGGGCAATCGAAAACGATCCCGACACCGAAGTGAAGAAAAAAGCGGTCTTTGCGCTCAGCCAGATGCCGAAGGACGAAGGCGTGCCAAAACTGATCGAAGTTGCCAAAACAAATCGCAACCGCGAAGTTCGCAAGCAGGCTATGTTCTGGCTAGGCCAGTCAAACGATCCACGCGCGCTTGATTTTTTTGAGCAGGTGCTCTCGCGCTGAAACGGATGCTCCAAAATTGCAGCTGGATAATCAGCCCTTGCGACGGCGCGATGGCGCGCGCGGTTATTTCACCTGTTCGATTCTGGCAGCCGGTGACAGTCGGTTCTCGATGCTATTTGCAGAGCCCAACGGCTTACTTGGTGGGAGGATTCGTGTCGTGGCTCTCCAGGTCGGGTTCTCCGCGGAAGGGCAGTTTGCATTTGCGGGAAATCTCCGGCCAGAATTCGCGGAGCACGTCGAAACCCACGTCCTGAAGCATGCTGTAACCTGTCCGCTGTGCGGCTGAAGCGAAACCGCGCTGGTTGTCCGAGTGATAGGCGTTGCTCAGCACGACCGTGCTCGCCGTTCCCAGCCATTCGGAAAAATTGAACATGCGCTTGGTATTGTCGCGTTGCGCGACGATCACGTGCGCCACCGCGTGGAGCAAACGCTTCCCGGTGGGGCCGTTCCCCAGACGGTAGTAGCGAGGGTCCTCCGAAAATATCGAAGGATACGCAAAGTCCTTAAAGAACCGGGAAGACGTCTGACCAGCGAACTCAGCGCCAAAGCGCCTGCCATATCCCTCAGCCCCCTGCCCATAGCTGGCGTCCGTGTTTTGAGCTTGGTCAATCCCCGCATTGAAACCGGTGCTGAGAAACGTCACCGGGTCAAACGAGTCCTGGACAAACAAAGCGAATTTATCTTTCAGGTTGAGAGTGCATAATTTCACGCCAGGTTTATAACGTGTTACCGGCACAGCCTTGCGTTCCAGAGGCCGCGCAAATGTCCCCACCACCTTCTTCAACGGTCCTTCGTAGTCTTCCAGCCGCACCATTGGCGCCGGCTGAACGCATGGCGCGGCCACAGTCTTCGAAGCTTCCTGCTGCAAAGGCGCAGGCGCAGCGGACGGCCGCTGTGAAGGAGCCGGCGGCTCTTGCGCGCAAATCATTCCGCCAGCCAGTCCGGCCAGGAAGGACATTCCTGTCAGCATGCGAAATCGAGTCCAGTGGCCCACGTCAGTCCTGAAGGCTATCATTTTGCCCGCATGAACACGACGCGCAATTTGCTCCCATTAAATGCTCGGAAAATAAGAATGACTATCGGCCCGCCAGACGCCAGCACTGTCGTTGGAACCTTCAGATTGTGGGTAATAGAAGCAGATGCAGAAGGACGAAGGCGTGGCAAAACTCATCGCAGTAGCAAGATCAAACCGCAACCGCGATGTGCGCAAACAAGCGATGTTCTGGCTGGGCCAGTCAATCGATCCCCGCCCGCCCGATTTTTTTGAGCAGGTGTTGGCGCGCTGACGAGGATCTGCCGTTCCATTAGCGCGGCTACTTTCTTCTCCCCGTTCCTTTTGTCCTGCGGCTAGACCGCTTTGCCCATCGCGGCGGGAGTAAGATTACCGGTAGAAGTGCCGCGGCCCAATCGGACCGTGCACAGTGGCGCAGCGTGGCTTCTTTGGATTTTTGCCATCTTTGCTCTAGCGTGTTCAGTGCAAACATGGCCTGCAAAATCCTGATCGCGCCGTCGCAGGTAGTTCTCCTTCATTTCCAGGAACGAATTGCCTTCAGGTGGCCCCGAAGGATGGAACGTCCATACGCATTCTGAGCAGCCGAAGCCCTGAAAACGCGGCTCTTCAATCCATATGAGCATGCGGAGCACCCTCAACCTGGGACGACTCGCGAGATGTAAGTAGGTTGCAGCCTGTGGCATTGGTTCTCCTTGTCGGCCGGGTTGCTTTAGATTTGGTTCGAATGGACCAGCGGAAAAAACGACAGTCGCATTCTTCGCATCGATACGGTCGAATCAGTAGCCTGGCCAGGATGGACTCCACAATTCCTCTCGTTCTCGATCTGCGGACTTGGTCACTCTGACAGTCGGGGCAACACCTCGGTACCGCAGCCCTCTCCGAGGCGGGCAAGACAGACATCTCAGACGGAATCCTCGATCTCTGGATGGAGCCCATTCCTTACTCTCCTTCTACCACCACAATCGCGCCACGAAATAGCGTTGGCAATCCCGTGGATCCCCGAAAAGTCCATCGGGTAAACCCTCTAAAGCCGCAGAGAACTCGCGGCGGCCCGGGGGCGCCATCTCTCTTTTTCCGGTCATCCTTCCGGCAGCAAAAGCGGCCACCCTCGGAAGGCTGGCCCTATCGGGCGCTGAGGACGGGCTAGCGCAGGAGATCTTCGAGCTGGATGCGGGAGTCGGTTTTGGCGTCACGGTATTTGACGATGACGGCACACTGCAGGCTGAGCCCGTGTTTCGCGCCCGCGGGATGCGATACGGCGCGCGAGCCGGGAACGACGATGGCCTCGGCCGGAATGACGAGCGGCACACTTTCGCCAGAAGAAGTTTCGCTCGCCGTGTATACCGCATCGCGCACTAGATCGTACACGGGAATCGAGCGGTTCAGAATTGTCCCGGTGCCAAGAACGGCGCGGTGCTTCACGACCGTTCCTTCAAACACGCCCGAGTTTCCTCCCACAAGCACTTCGTCTTCAATGATCACGGGCAGTGCGCCCACCGGTTCGAGCACGCCGCCGATTTGCGAGCCTGCAGAAATGTGGCAGTTGCGGCCAATCTGGGCGCAGCTACCGACGAGGGCGTGGGAATCGATCATCGAGCCCTCGCCGACATACGCGCCCACATTGATGAACATCGGAGGCATGCACACGACGCCTCGCCCGATGAACGAGCCGTCGCGAATGCTCGAGCCGCCGGGCACGATGCGGATGCCGTCGGCGGGCGTGATGGCACGCACGGGGTACGTGGACTTGTCGATGAACGGCTGCCGCGCGGGATCGACGGACATGTCGACGACCGCACCCATGCGAAACCCGAGCAGGATACCTTTTTTCACCCAGGCGTTGACGCGCCAGCCCGTCGCCGATGTGGCGTCCGGCTCCGCCGCGCGAACTTCGCCTCGATTGAGGGCGTCCTTGAATTCGCGGAAAAGCCGGAAGTGGTCTTCGATGTATTGAGCCGGAGGCTCGCCAAACAATTGCTCAATTTGCTGCTGCATGAACTCCCTCATGCGGCAGCGTGGGCCGTCGCATGCGCCTGCATCGATGAATCGACCAGCTCGAGCGATTCGAGCACGGCGTGAATGCGCGCTTCGTTTTCCGTTTTTGGCGCAACAAGCGGCAAGCGCCAAACAGGCTCGAGCAAACCCATTTGTGCCATGGCCGCCTTCACGGGAATCGGATTCGATTCGACAAAGTTTACTTCCATGAGTGAATGCACGCGGCGGTGAATTTGGCGCGCAGCGGCAAAATCGCCATCGAGCGCGAGATGCGTAAGCCGCGCCATGTCTCCGGGAATTTCGTTTGACACCACAGAGATGACACCGCGTCCGCCAAGCGAAATCACGGGCAGAGTGAGCGCGTCGTCCCCGCTGAGCACGAGGAAATCCTCCGGGACGGCGTTGAGAATCGCGGCCATCTGCGAAACGTTGCCCGAGGCTTCCTTGATGCCCACGATATTTTCGAGCGCTGCAAGCCGCCGCACCGTCGCAGGCTCGACGTTCACACCGGTGCGCCCTTGCACGCTATACACAACGATGGGGAGCGGCATTGCTTCGGCAATGGCCTTGTAATGTTGATAGAGGCCTTCCTGAGTCGGCTTGTTGTAATACGGCGTGACGGAGAGAATGCCATTGGCGCCGATTTCGGCAAGCTCGCGCGCGAGCGCGATCACTTCGGCGGTGTTGTAACCGCCCGCACCGGCGAGAACCGGCACACGCCCCTTCGCCAGCTCCACCGCGATTTCGACGACGCGCAGATGCTCTTCGTGCGTGAGCGTGGGACTTTCGCCCGTCGTGCCGCACGGCACCAGAAAATCAATGCCCGCATCGATCTGGCGCTTGATCAGCGTCCGCAGAGTAGGTTCATCGAGGGAACCATCGCCCCGGAATGGAGTGACGAGCGCCGTGCCTGTACCGGTAAACATGATGCTTCTCCTTCTTTGTCTAGACGTCGAACTGCCCACTACCGAAAACCGCAGCTGGCGGCCTAAAGGCCGCCGCTACATGACTTGTGACGCCAATTCAGCAGCAAGGACGCCGGCCTAAAAACAGCCGCCGCAAAGATCCTTCAACTTAAGTCGCCAAGGATCTCTTTGAATTCGTAGAAACCTTTTTTGCCGGCGACCCAGCGCGCCGCCTGGAGCGCGCCTCGCGCAAACCCTTCACGGCTTCGCGAGGTGTGGCGCAGCGTGATGGTGTCCGCCGCGGAGTCAAAACCGATTTCGTGCGTGCCGGGAATCGCACCGGCGCGATTCGAGCTTAAGCTGACGGGCCGCGCGTATCCCGCAGCGCGCATTTCTTCGGCAAGTTTTTTCAGCGTGCCGCTCGGCGCATCTTTCTTTGCGGAATGATGAATCTCCCAGCCCCACGCTTCATATTCCGGATGTTTCGCAAAGAGCGCCGCGGCTCGCGCCACGGTTTCTAAAAAAATATTCATACCGACGGAGAAATTCGCCGCCCACACGAGGCCGGTCTTCGCGTGCATCACGGCTTCGCGGGTTGCTGGAAGATGTTCGAGCCAGCCGGTGGTGCCGACTACGGAGTTGACGCCGAGAATGGCCAGCCGGCGAATGTTTTCCGGCGCGGCTTCCGGTGTCGTGAATTCGACGGCGGCATCGATGCCGCGCAGTGTTTCGTGCGAGAGCCCTTGGGCATGCGCATTGTCAGCGCCGGCAAATTTTGCGCGCACTTCAAAACCATACTCCGGCGCGAGTATCTCGATGAGCTTGCCCATTTTTCCGTAACCGACGATGGCCAGCCCCTGACTCATACTGGCGCCGCTCCCGTGGCGAGAAGCTGCCGGACCATGCGCGCGTAAATCTCCACAGCATCCGACAATTGTTTTTTCGGAACGCGTTCTTCGGCGGTGTGCGCCAAATGGATGGTGCCGGGACCAATCAAGAAAGGCTGGCCCCACGCGCCGCCAAAGGTAGGAATGTCCGTCGTGAAAGCGACGACGGTCGTCGGAAGTCCGTCGAAGCCCGTGAGGCGAAGCGCGGGCGTGTGCAGCACTTCGCGCGCTTCGGCGCGGCCTGCGGCGGCGGCAAGAACAGCCTGTCGAGTTTCCGCGGGATCGCCGACGGTGCGAAACATGATTTCCGCTTGCGCGTGGTCGGCAATGACGTTGGGAGCGCGGCCTCCGGCGATGACGCCGATATTGAGAGTGCTGCGGCCAAGGAGCGCGTCTTCCGGAAGTTCAATCATGCGGATTGCGCGCAGTACATCGAGAAGTGAGTGAATGGCGGAGTGGCCGAGCTCCGGATAGGCAGAGTGCGCGAGCTTGCCGTGCGCGGTGATTTCGAATCGAAGCGCGCCCTTCGAACCGAGCGCGAGTTGATTTTCCGTCGGCTCGCCGTTGATGAGAAAACGCGCGCCGCGCGGATTCGCGGCGGCGACTTTTGCGCCCGCGCTGTTGCGCTCTTCGCCGACGACAAAAAGCAATCCGAAATTAGTCACACCAGAATCGAGCAGCTTCTCCACTGCGGCGATCATCGCGGCGATGATGCCTTTGGCGTCGCAGGAGCCGCGGCCCCAGATAAATTCGCCGTCTTCGAGAGAAGGAAAAAACGGCGGGACGGTGTCCATATGCGTCGAAAGTGTGACGATGGGCTCGCCCCACGCGGCGAAAATGTTGTCGCGATTCGGCTCAACGGCCATTCGTTCGAGCCGGCCGGACGTCCGCGAGGCGAGAATCGACAGTTGGGCGAACAGCAAGTCGCCCACGTTTTTCTCGTGGTTCGTTATCGACTCGATGTCGACGAGCGCGCGCGTGAGTTCGAAATGATCCATTCGGTCCGAAATATTCTGGAGGGGGCGAAGCGAAAGGAAGGAACCGCGAGGAAAAGGCTCGAGGCTGCTGCCTCTCGATAGCGCTCCATCCGGATTTAGCTCTGGCCGCAACTGCGGCTATCTAAACGGATGACAGTGGACGGGCCTTAGACCCGTTCCCCAACCGCCTCGGCAACAGCTACCGCTGCGATTTCGGCGGAGTTTGTGCAACAACCTTGCCCCTTTCGCCAGGCGCTCCGAAGCTGATCGGAACCGCTCGCCGGGCTACTGATGGCCTCCGCACCTCTACCAAGAACAGAAATAGTGTAAAGGAGAATGCAGAAAGTTGCGAGCAGAATTTGGAGGAGTTAAAGATCGAGCGGCTTGAGCGGCTTTTCTTGCGAGGCGATCAACAGCTCCCCTTGAAAGGCGCATTCGGCCGGGCGGCGGTTTAGAGCTTCCTTGGCAGAGATTTCTGCTGTGTAGGGATTGTTGTTTTCTTGCGAGAGATGGGCCAGGACGAGATAGCGGGCGCGGGTATCGAAGCCATCGGGATCGGCGAGGTATTCGCTCACCGCGTGATTGGATAGGTGGCCGGTGCGAGAGAGGACGCGCTGCTTAACGACCCAAGGATATGGCCCTACTTTAAGCATGTCCAGATCGTGATTGGATTCCAAGACAACGCAATCGCAATCCCGAAGGTGGACCTTAACGTGATTTGGCATGTAGCCAAGATCCGTGACGATGGCCACTTTTGTGCCGTTGGTGCGGAAGGTAAAGGCCACGGGATCGGCGGCGTCGTGCGGGATTTGGAAAGCGTGAACATCAATGTCACCGACGATAAAACTTTGGCCCGCCTGAATGGTTTCGAGTGCGCAGAGCCGTTTGCCAAGCGTGTCTGGAAGTGTGCGGCGAAGCGCCTCCATCGTAGGTTCTGTGACGAAGAGCGGTGCTTTCCAAAGACCGAGCATTTGCGGCAAGCCGTTGCAGTGGTCGGTGTGTTCGTGCGTGATGAGGATGCCGTCGATGCGGTCGACGCTTAGTTCGATGGCCGCCAGCCGCGCGAGAGTTTCGCGCTTGCCGAGGCCGCAATCCACGAGGAGTCGGGTGCGCTCGGTCTCGAGCAGGGTGATGTTGCCCGAGCTGCCTGACGCCAGGATGGAAACCCGCAAGCCGATCGGTTGCTCCTCGTTACCGCCAGGAAAAGCTGCCGGGCTAAAGCCCGGCCGCTACATAAATGAATTTTCAGAATAATGGCAGAGTGCTCTGACGGCGTCAACGCAGAAAGAGTATGGATTTGATTGGAATTTTTCAGAGCCAGCGCAAGCGCTGCGTTTGACACGCGTCTTTGTGGTGGCATACTTGAAACTCGTGCACAAATTATCTTCCGAGGGCAGCACCGTGGTGTCAAACCAGGTTCCTTCCTTGAGTGCGGAACTCCTCGGAGTGCTTGCGTGTCCCCATGACCAAACGCCGTTGCGGGCTTTTGCAAGCGGCCTCCTTTGCGAGCATGAGCATCGGTTTGCTATTGAGCAAGGTGTTCCAGTTTTCAGCGGTAACCCGCGGCGCGAACGCATTCCCGGCAACATGGAAGCATGCCAATACCAGGACAAACAGCGGCCCATCGACCAGTTTGTCGACGATTGGCTGGTGAACACCAATGGCAACCTCTATTGGAAACTGCGGGGCAAGCTGCCCCGCTATCCGATTCCGAAATGGCCGTCTCACCCGGGTCCGGGGAAGCTTCTGTTGGACATAGGTTGCGGTTGGGGGCGCTGGACAATGGCTGCGGCGCGTGCTGGCTTCAAGCCGATTGGACTGGATGTTCACTTGGACGCCCTTGCCGCCGCGGGCCGGGTGTCGCAACAAATGGACATTCGAGCCGATTTCGTCTGTGCGGATGCCGACAGCTTGCCGTTCCAGTCGGGCAGCGTTGACATGGTGTTCTCCTACAGCGTGTTGCAACACCTTGAACGGTCGACGGTGCTGCGGTTCTTGAAAGAGGTTGCCCGATTGCTGAAGCCTGGTGGAATCTGCCTCATCCAATTGCCGAATACGTTTGGGTTATACAACATGTTGCTGCAACTCAGGCGAGGTTTTCGCGAAGCGAGAGCGGGCACATTCGAAATGCGCTACTGGTCCAGAGCGGCGATTCGGAAAGCGGCCGCCGAGGCGGGGCTGGGAAACCTGCGGATTCGCGCGGATGGTTTTTTTACCCAGAATCCGCAGGTGTCGGATTTGGACTTGCTCTCAACGGGAGGAAAACTGGTCGTATTGGCCTCCCAGGCAGGTTGCAAGGTGGCAGCGATTCTTCCAGTCCTCTCGCGTTTGGCAGACAGCCTTTGGGTCGAGGCGGGAACTCAGGCAAATTCGTCCTACTCGTGATGATAAGAAAAACTGCCCAGCTAAAGCCCGGCGCTACGTTGGGCACAGCGGCCACGCCCGCAAACAAATAATCAGAATAACGGCGGAGCGCGGGCCTCGCCAATGCACAATCAATTAAAATGCCTTCTTGAGAAAAGTGAAATTCGTTTGAGCCAGCACGTGCCTCAGCAGTTGAGCCGGGAGCGGTCGAGGGTGAAGCCGTTTAGAGGGCCTAGAACGGTGACGGCGATTTGGTCGGGGCGGAAGAAATCGTGGGCCAGGGATTGGACTTCGTTGAGCGTGACGGTTTCGATGGAGGCCAGGATTTCGTCGAGAGAATAGAAGCGGCCGAAATAGAGTTCCTGGCGGGCTAGATTGGACATGCGCGAGCTGGTGGATTCGAGCGAAAGCATGAGCGAGCCCTTGAGATGATTCTTGGCGCGCGTGAGTTCTTCTTCGCTGACCGGTGATTCCTTCATGGCGCGAAATTCCTTGATGGTAAGGTCGATGACCTGGCCGACGGTTTCTTTTGCAGTGCCGGCGTAGACGGTGAACATCCCCGCGTCGGAATAAGGCGTAAGCTCGCTGAAGACGGCGTAGGCGAGGCCTTCTTTTTCGCGGATGTTCTGAAAGAGGCGCGAAGACATGCCGCCGCCGAGAAGATTATTGAGGACCGCGGCGGCGAAGCGCGCCTCGTGGCCGAGCGGAAGCGAGGGGACACCGATACAAACATGAACTTGCTCGAGGTCGCGTTTGGTTTCGAGATGAATAGGCGCTTTCGTTATGGGGGCGGTGTGATCTTCAAGCGTTCGCGCGGGACGAAGATCGCCGAATTCGCGCTGAACGAGGTCCAAGACTTTTTCGTGCGTTACGTTTCCCGCCGCGGTGATGACTAGATGATCGGGCGCGAACCAGTCGCGGAACCGCTCGATCAGGTGCTCGCGGTTGAAAGCGCGAACCGTATCCGGCGTACCGAGAATGGGGCGGCCGAGAGGATGCTCGGGCCAAAAACCGCGCGTGAAAATGTCGTGGAGTAAATATTCCGGATTGTCCAGATCCATCTTGATTTCTTCCAAGACGACCTGGCGTTCTTTTCTTACGTCGTCGGAATCGAACTTGGGACGAAGCACGAGATCGGCGATGACGTCAAAGGCGATGGGCAGATGGTCGTCGAGAACTTTGGCGTTGAAACAAATTTGTTCTTTCGAAGTGAAGGCGTCGAGCATTCCGCCGACGGAGTCCATTTCGCGGGCGATGGCTTCGGCGGAGCGGCGCTCGGTGCCCTTGAAGACCATGTGCTCGATGAAATGCGCGAGGCCGTTTTCATCCGGGACTTCGCGGCGCGAGCCGTTGCGGACCCACACACCGACGGAGACGGAACGGACGTGCGTCATGGTCTCGGTAATGACCACGAGGCCGTTGGGCAGCAAGTGCTTATGTATGTCACGAGTTTCCGTGGCAGTCACCATAACTTAATTGTGACACAGGGGTTTGGCGATTGCCACGAGGCTTCAGAGACGCGGTATGCTGGTCTCCAAGCGCCTGGCGCGACCAAGTGTGCGGGATAAATTCCTGCAAATTCACCCGGATAAAAAATGGAGGTTGCTATGGCAAACCCCGCCCTCCCTATTTATAGCGATCAGGTCCCACGAGTAGTCTCGAGCAATGGCCTATCACTTCGCGAAGATATCCTTCTCACGGATGCGAAAGGACGGCAGAGCGACAGCAGCCGGAAAAAGGCCGAAGCTGTGCTGGAGAAGTGGAAAGACGTGCTTCCATCGCTGCTGGAGCCAAACGAAACGATTTTCTACGTAGTGAAAAATTGCCAGGCGCCAGTGACGCCGCTCGAGCAATTTTTCCTGGGAATTTACGCGTATGGCGCTACGGCAACTGCGATGGTCCTGACCAATCTGCGAATCATCCACCTGGGTGTAACCGGGAGAGGAAAGTGGAGGCGCATCCTCAAGAGCGTCCGATGGGGAGATGTGTCGGATGCGAGAGTCAAAGGATGGATGGGCAAGGTCTTGGACTTGAAATACGCGAGCGGCAAAAAAGACCGCTATTGGAAAATACGCGGCAAGGACGCGAAAAAAATTAGGGCTATTCTGGCGGCCGTTCTGCCTGCGAGCCGCGCGGAAGCCAGCGCGGCGCAAGAGATAGTTTCGTTGTGCCCGGATTGCCGGGCCGTGCTTACTCAGAAAATATATCATTGCCAGGGATGCAGGCTCACATTCAAAGATGAAAAGACTTTGCTTAAGAGGACCATTCTGATTCCCGGGGGAGGCTATCTGTACGCCGGCTACACAACGCTTGGAGTCATCAGCTTGTTTTTCGAGGGGCTCTTTCTGATAGAAGTGATTCTTTACATGCTCATGGCTTCAGGGATGACGCACCCGGCCAGACAGCAAGACGGGAGCTTTCCTAGCCAAGGTGATTTGTGGGCCACGGCCGGGATTTTCTTGCTCATTCTGGCCTTAAGAAAATCGCTCGAATACCTGCACGGCAGGCGAATCATCCGAACGTTCCTACCACAGAACAGAGCAGGGCAAATTTAAGAGTTTAAAAAGCAGATCAGATAAGCTTCTCGTCGGGATGAAGTTTGCCGTATTCACTCGTGTAGTGGAGCGGAACGTCTCCGTAGGTGCCTTTTTCGCGCTGGTAAATTTCGCAACTGTCGAAGGGCTTGGAATAGACGTGGATGCTCACGGCGCGTTGCTTGAATTCGGGTAAGTTCAGGACTTGATGGACGGGCTCGAGGGGATTCACGTGGACGGGATTTGTCGCGTTCATTTCGTAGATTTCCGTGGGAACGATTTTGCAAGTGCCGCATGAAGAGTCTTTTTGTTCGACGCGAAAATTCTGGATTTTCAGGCGGCCGATGGGCGCGGACATCCAGCAATTTTGATCGCGATGATTGTGAATGCGGCTCGACTGACCGATTTCCCAGCAGATGGTCATGCACTCGAAGAGGTCGTTCTTAAAAATAAGGTTGCGCGTGTAATTTCCTTTGGAAAAGAAACAGTATTTGTCGAGCGTCTCGGCGCGCACCGGATGCTGGATGATGTAGTCCTGAACATTTTCGAGACTGAACTCAAGCTCGGGGATGGCGGCGAGTCCTTTGACCCAATCGGCGATGGCGAGTTGTTCGACGGCGACCTGTTTTGGCATGGTAGGAAAATTATAGCGCCGAAAAGAAGCGTTTAAGCCGGCAAAGAAGAAAATAAAGAGCAAAACACGATATTCTTGAGGGTGATTTAGTGGAGTTAGGTAAGCAAGGGGAGTAGCGGAAGAACTCATGGAATTGCTGGGAAAATCTAAAGAAGAGTTGCGCGAGATATGCGTGGCGATGGGAGAGCCGGCGTATCGCGGCGGGCAGATATACCACGCGCTGTATGCGGAGCGAAAATTTGCGTTTTCCGAGATGACCAATTTGCCGGCGAGTCTTCGCGAGCGGTTGGCAAAAGAAGCGACGATCACGTTGCCGGTCGTGAAGCAGCGATTCGCGTCGATCGACGGATCGGTGCGGTATTTGTTTGAGTTGAGCGGAGCGGAAAGAGAAGGAGTTAGCCCAGAAACCACGGAGGACGCAAAGGACAGAGAGAAGACGCAAAAGAAAAGACGGTTGAAGGCGGCATCTGTAGAGGCAGTGTTTATGCCGAGCGAGGGGCGGCAGACGATTTGCATTTCGACGCAGGCGGGTTGCGCAGTGGATTGCCAGTTTTGTTTGACGGCGCAGCTGGGGCTGATTCGGAATTTGACGGCGGGCGAGATCGTGGCGCAGGTCTTGGTGACGTTGGAAGAAGACCGGCGCGCGCGCATCGTGAAGGGCGAGGGGCAAGATGCCGGGCTGAAGCCCGGCGCTACGCAATCCAGGACACAGACCAACGTGGTGCTGATGGGGCAGGGCGAGCCGCTTTTGAATTTTGATGCGGTCATGGCGGCGTTGCGAATCATGCTCGATCCCGCGGGTATTGGTATTGCGCCGAGGCATGCCACGCTTTCGACGAGCGGGATCGTGCCGGGAATCGAAAGGCTGACGATGGAGAAAGTGCGGCCGAAGCTGGCGATTTCGTTGAATGCGTCGAGCGACGAGCAGCGCGAAGCCTTGATGCCCATTAATAAGAAATACCCGTTGAGCGTGCTGCTGGAGGCTTGCAAGAAGTTTCCGCGGGGATCGCGGGAGTACCTCACGTTTGAGTATGTGCTGCTGGGCGGGGTGAACGATTCGCCGGAGGACGCACGGCGGGTGGCGAAGTTGATGAGCGACCTGGGGCGCGTGAAAGTGAATTTGATTCCGTGGAATCCGGGGGCTCTGCCGTTTGCGGAGCCAACTGCGGAGCGGGTGAGCGAGTTTCATAGGATTTTGCTGGAGAAGGGCGTGCCGGTGTTCACCCGGTATTCGCGAGGGCGAGACGTGATGGCGGCGTGTGGGCAATTGGCGTTGACGCAGATTGAAGGAAGCGTGGTGGATGGTGAGTAGTGAGTTGAGCCAGCAGGCCCTCTCCTAGGAAATGCGGACAGCCAAGATTGGCTGTCCCACTTAGACCCCTCCCCCCATGTTTTGCGTAAGTGTTCATTCTAAAGGCAGATCAAGTTGTTTGTTTTGATGCAGTTCTGCAAGTGTTGATTCTAAACAACTTGCTTGCGTAAAAATGCACTAAAATTGTGCAGATTAAGGTCTGTTTCGCAAGTATTGCGAACAAGGAGCTTAGGCCATGCGAGAGACCCTGAAAGCAAAAACGCCAGCAAGGATGCTGGCGCTACTGGAAAGCAGGCGCAGTGTTAGCTAGAAGCACTTATACTCTCATAGTAACCGATTGTCAAGGACCAAAATGGGAAAATGGCGATGCGTGGCTGCGACTCAAGGGCGGATGGCGATGACAGACATCAAGCGGCCGGAGGCAGGGCCTTCCTTGCGGTAGGAGAAGAGGAGGTCGGGGCGGCAGGCGGTGCAGAGGTCGATGGTGTGTATGTTTTGCGTGCGGAGGCCTGCGGCTAAGAGCTGGGAACGGTTGGCTTTGCGGAGGTCGAGGAGGACGCCTTTGGGCGGGGGTTGGTGGCCGGGGGGCATCATGTTGAGCCATTGGATGGGGTTGGGCTCGTCGCCGCTGCGGAACTCGTCGAAATAGTCTGGGGCGTCCGGGAATTGGGAGAGGAATTGGGTGGCGACTTCGGTGCCGACTTCGTAGCAGCAGGGGCCGATGCTGGGGCCGATGGCGGCGAGGAGCTCGCGCGGGTTGGTGCCGAAGTGCATTTGCATTTTGCCGAGGGTTTTGGCGACGATGCGCGCAAGGGTGCCGCGCCAGCCAGCGTGGATTGCGGCGATGGCGCGTTTTTTAGGATCGACGAGGAGGATGGGCACGCAGTCGGCGGTTTGGATGGCGAGGAGGAGGTTGGGGCGGTTGGTGATGCTGGCATCACCGCGACAAGGGTCGGAGGGGGCGTCGTGGAAGAGGTGGATCACGTCAGAGTGGAATTGTTTTAGGGTGATCAGGGGGAGATCGGCGGCGCCTGCGGCGGATTGGAAGCGGCGGCGATTTTCTTGGACGTTGGCGGGAGAGTCCCAGTCGGTGGAGCCAAGGTTGAGGACTTTCTGGCCGTCGAGTTCGGAGACGCCGCCGGGGCGGGTGCTGAAGGCGTGGATTAGCCAGGGGAGTTTGGAGAAGGCTGGGACTTGGAGGAGTTGGAGGCCACGAGACGCGCGAGTGGTCCGCCGAGAGTCGGGCGAATTGCGTTCCGTGCGTTTGCGCGGCCGGTATTTCTGTGACAACATAAAACCAAGTATAACTGCAGACTGAGAGAAAGTTTAGAGTCGTGTGGAGTCTCCGGATAAATCGGGCCGCGTGAATTGAGGATGTCCGGCACCAGATTTGCCAGTAGTGGACGAGACCCGTGGCACGTCTGTCGCTCGGCTTCGTCGACAATTCAAGGCCATGCACGTCAGCTTTCGCATTCGTTTGGTTGTGCGCTCACCCGCCATGGATTAGACTGCGAGTCACGCATGGCACCTCCGCATCCCAGTTTTCCATTCCGATGGGTTCTTCCATCCATTCAGATCGTAGTTTGTCTGGCACTTTTGTGGCCGGTACGGAGCTACCTGCTTTTCGCGATCATAGAATCCATCCACTCATACTCTAGCCCAACTGTCAAAATCAGAGCGGCCTCGGACTCAAAAGCGCTCAATGTCATCGTCCCGCCAATCACTCCGGAGGAGCAGCGGCGGAATGATGTTGTCGCAAGGCTATGGGAAACGCGAAAGATGGTGCCATTGGCACTGGATTTTCCAGTTCTTGTGGTGCAACTGCCATACATCCTGCTGAATCCGGCGAAGAGAGAATGGGTTCCTAGGGGAATGTTTCCCGACATTTGGCGAGCTCTGAGCTGGCCGTTCGCAGGGATCTTTTTCTGGTGGCTTTTGGGCAGAGGTGTTGAGGCACTGGCCGCAGCACGTCGGTCGGTTGCAATTCCGCAAATCAGCTGGGTCGAAACTGGGTTTGCGCTGATACTCTTCGGTTTTGGGCTTGTCGCGCTAATAGGGATCCTGACGAGCACGCCGGACGACCGGCGTGACATCCAGTTCGTGGCGCTGGTTACTGGAGGGCTTTTATGGGGCGTTTTGGCGACCGCGACAATCGCAGCGCGCTTTTTGCAATGGCGGAGCGCGAAGCGGAGTGCCGCCGCATAGTTGATCCGTCTCGGGAATAAGCAGCGACGGGGGTAGAAGACAACCCCGAGAGTTGGCCGGACGACGGCGGAGGAGGTAGAGGCATTGGGATGGAAATTGGTGGTTGCGACGGTGGGCGTGTTGGGAGTTGCGCTGAGTCCGCAGGCTTGGGGGCAGTCGGCGGCGACTGCGGCGGGGGCGGGCCAGAGTGCCAGTTCTGAGACGATCACGGCGCTGGTGGGGCGGCTGGATTTGGAACGGTATAAGACGACGATTAAGGGGCTGACGGCGTTTGGGGACCGGCGGCAAGGGACGGACCGGAACCGCAAGGCGGTGGATTGGATCGTGGCGCAACTGAAGAGTTATGGCTGCACGAACACGGAGCGGATCAAGTATGACTATGAGCCGGGGCCGCCGCGGGAACGGCGTCCACGGCCGCCTGCGGGAGAGACACCGATGGCGGTCGGCGGGGGACGGCCTCGAGGGAATCGCGTGGCTACGGGCGTGAGTACGGATCCGGAGAAGCAGCCGGATGAGAAGCTGCGCGCGCTGGACACACAACCGTCGACGCCGGGGGAGCGCGAAGAAGTTTACTGCACGAAGATTGGAACGAGCCATCCCGAGGAGATGTACATCCTTGGCGGGCACATGGACGGGATTGGCTGGGGCGAAGCGGCGAATGACGACGGGTCGGGAACGGCGCTGGTGATGGAAGTGGCGCGGGTGTTGAGCAGTCCGGACGTGAAGACGGAACGGTCGGTGCGATTCATCCTGTGGAACAACGAAGAGACGGGCCTGAATGGCAGCAAGGCGTACGCGGAACAGCGGGAGAGTTTGCAAGGGAAAGAGGACCCGCCAGGCTCGGGGCGTTATCCGGAGCCGAAATGGCTGGGAATGATTACGCACGATATGATGCTCTTCGATCATGGAATGCCGCGGGCGGACGGAACGGTGAGCAAAGAGCAGCGGCCGGAGGCGGACATCAATATCGAGTTTCAGTCGAAGTCGAAGTTCGCGGCGGAGGCGCAGGCTTTGGCGTGGGTGCTGGAGCGAGCCGATGAGAAGTACGCGACGGATTATCCGGCGAGCGTAAGCAGCCACATGACGAATACGGATTCGAGTTCGTTCATGGACGCGGCGCCTTCGTTGAGCGTGCGCGAAAACGAGCGCGGAACGCAGATTGGAAGCGGGTGGGATCCGCAGTGGCACCAGCCGACGGACTTGTACAAGACGTACTCGGATGCGGACTTCCGGCTGGGGTTGAATGCGACGCAGACGACGCTGGCGGCGGTTGCGGAATTGGCGGGGGCGAGAGTGGAGAAGTAGTTCTGGCGGGGGAACGCGGGAGCCTGTGTAGAAAGAAGGACGGAGGAAGAATTACAGGGAGTTCGCGGAGACACAGAGAGCGCAGAGAAGAAAAAGAAGTCAGAAAAAAACGCGGGTCTAAAGACCCGCCTTTACAGGTGACTGGTGATCATTGGGATGGGAGTGGATTTGGCAGAAGTGGAGCGGATTCAGAAGGCGATTGAGCGGCATGGGCAGACGTTTTTGCGGCGGGTGTATACGGCAGCGGAGAGGGAGTATTGTGAGCGGTTTCGGAATAAGTATGAACGGTATGCGGGGCGATTCGCTGCGAAAGAGGCGGCGATGAAGGCTTTGGGGACGGGTTGGAGGCGAGGGGTTCGGTGGGTGGATTTCGAGGTGGTGCGAGAGAAGGGCGGGCGGCCGACGATCCGGTTGGATGGAGAGGCGCGGAAGATTGCGGAGGAGTTAGGGGTGAAAAGGATTGCGTTGAGCATTACGCATACGGAGGCGCAGGCTTTGGCGCAGGTGATTTTTGAAGGCTAAAGCTGCGCAGCTGCTTCGATGGTCTGCCTGACTAGCTGTTCAAATGAGGGAGCGAGCTTCGCCACCACTCGGATTCGCTCGTTGCACAAGATTTCTTCGTGATCGAGTTTGACGATTTCGAACTCGCGGTTTTTCTTGCGGTTGGTTAGATCGAAACAGACTGGATCGTAGTCCATGTCTGTTCCCTTGCCGAAGGGAATGAAACCATTCTTTAGCAGAAATCCTGACAAAAATTCATCTTTGAGAATTCTGCCGAGAAGGCCCGAGAGGCCTGGACCTGGTGGGTTAGCGCGCAAACGGTAGAGTTGCAGATCGACTTCCAGCCACCGGTAGGAGAGGACGAGCTGTTCGTAGAGCGGAGGAAAGCGTGCGGGGAGCTTTGCATAAATGGCTTCAAGCATAGGCTGCGCGGTTGCAAGCTGGAAAGGGCGCCAGTAATGATGTTGGGCTCGAAGCGGCGAGTCGGGTGGAAGGTTGAACGAGAGATCATCGATGCTTTCACGCAAGTCGAAGCCATCAAGTTTTCGCCAACACGCGACAAACTGGTCGAGCAATTGATTGTGGTGAGATCTAGCGTTCATGTCAGGCCAAAGAGGCTGCAACGCTTCGATCGTTTGTATCTGCAGTAACAGTCGCCGAATCGATGGCTGAAATTTCGATTTCCAGCCAGCGATTGTGAGTGTGCTTCCCAGGGATGGAAAACGTGAGGTAGTTGGTTGAAAGAGCGGGAGTGGTATCGGCGTCGGAGTGTTCGTCGCGGTGGAGGGTTAGGACGCGGAGGGGGCGGCCTTGTTGGGAGTGGCGGAAGGCGGCGGATTTGGATTCGCCCAGAGAGCGGAGTTCGCGGGCGCGGCGCTTGATTGTTGCGGCGGGGACGTGATTTTGGAGAGAGGCGGCTTTGGTGCCAGGGCGGGGGGAATAGGAGAACACGTGGAGATAGGTGAAGGGGAGGCGCTCGATGAAGGCGAGAGTGGCGGCGTGGTCGGACTCGGTTTCGCCGGGGAAGCCGGCGATTACGTCGGCGCCGATGGCGGCGTGGGGGAGGCGGTCGTGGATAAGCTCGACGCGGCGGGCGTAATGCTCGGAGCGGTACCAGCGGTGCATGGCGGCGAGGATGCGGTCGGAGGCGGACTGGAGAGGTATGTGGAAATGCTGAGCGATGCGATCAGTGCTGGCGAAGAGGTCGATGAGGTCCAGGGTGAGGTCCTGGGGCTCGATGGAGCTGATGCGGAGGCGTTCGAGGGAAGTTTCGTCGAGGATGCGGCGGAGGAGGCCGATGAATTCTATGCGGGGGGAGAGGTCGCGGCCGTACGTGCCGAGGTTGATGCCAGAGAGGACGATTTCGCGGGCGCGCGAGTGCACAGCCAAGATTGGCCGTGCCACTTTTGAGTTCGCCGGCGGAAGTGGGTGTTCTGCTGTTAACCGCTGGATCTCGAAAATGACGGCGTCGGGCGGGAGGCTGCGGGACTTGCCGCGGACGTACGGGATCACGCAGAAGGAGCAGCGATTGTTGCAGCCGTCCTGAATTTTCAGGATGGGGCGGGTGCGATGGGATTCTCCGCCTTGGATGGGAGCGGAGAGGAATTCGGGGTGGGCGAAGATGTCGCCGGTGAGGATGCTGACGGAATCGACAATCGGAGCGGGAAGAAAAAGCAGATTCCTCGCTTCGCTCGGAATGACAGTTCCCTCTTCCCTGGCGCGAGCGAAAGTGGCCGGAGCGATTTGAGTTATGAGACTTGGGATTTGGGGTTTGTGGGAATTGCCGATGACCCAGTTGACGCCGGGGAGAGCGGCTAGTTCTTCGGGGGCGCGCTGCGCGTAGCAGCCGGTGACAATCAGGCGGGCGGCGGGATTCCGGGCGTGGATTTTGCGGATGGCGTCACGGGCTTGGGCATCGGCGGCGGCGGTGACAGTGCAGGTGTTGAGGACGACGATTTCGGCAAGCGCAGGATCGGCGGCGGGAGTGCAGCCGCGGTCGAGAAGCTGGCGCTCGAGGGCGGCGCCGTCGGCTTGAGTGGCGCGGCAGCCGAATTGTTGGATGTAAAAGGTGGACATTGGCGTTCGAAACGCGCGCGAAACAGATTGCAATAGCAGGCAATAGAATAGCTGGTTCGGCGAGCGGCGGAAAGAGCGCAGAGCGAGCGGTCATCCTCGGAAGGATGACCCTACAGGCGACCCTACGGAAGAACCTACAGCGGCTTTACTCGGCGAGCGGGGGGCCGCTACAATCGGTTGCTGAAAATGTGTGCTCTGCGGCGTCATCCCTCTGCGCTGGACAACCCCAAGCTTTCGGTTGTGATTCCTGTTTACAACGAAAAGAACACGATTGAAGAGATTCTGCGGCGCGTCCAAGAAACTGGAATGCGTAAGGAAATTGTTATCGTGGACGACTGCTCGACGGATGGAACGCGGCAATATTTGGAAGGCATGGTGCAGGTTCAGGCGAAGGGCGAAACGTGGGCGCCGGCACATGACGGGGGCGATCCAGTGGACGTGCGGGAGTTGCGGATTTTTTTTCAGACGCAGAACCTGGGCAAAGGGGCAGCGTTGCGGCGGGGGTTTGCAGAGACGCTCGGGGACATCGTGCTAGTGCAGGATGCGGATTTGGAATACGACCCGAAGGATTACCCGGCGCTGCTGGGGCCGATTATCGATGGGCGAGCGGACGTGGTATTTGGTTCGAGGTTTAGCGGCGGGCCGCAGAGAGTTCATTACTTCTGGCACTACGTTGCGAACAAGATGCTGACGCTGCTTTCGGATGTGATGACCAACCTGAAGCTGACGGACATGGAGACTTGCTACAAAGTGTTCCGCAAGGAAGTGCTGCAGGGGATCAAGCTGCGATCGAACCGGTTTGGATTCGAGCCCGAGATTACTGCGAAAGTTTCCAAGGGCAAGTGGCGGATTTATGAGGTGCCGATCAGCTATGCGGGGCGGACGTATGAAGAGGGCAAAAAGATTACGTGGAAAGACGGCGTGCAGGCGTTGTGGTGCATTTTTCGGTACAAAATTTCGAATTAGCGGCTGGTGACTTGTGCAAACCCGGCTAAATGCACAGCTGGGTTTTGTCACTTTCAGTATTGCAGCTTTGGCTTAGCCGGACGCGGGCTCGGGATAGCCGCGCGGATGTTTCTGTTTCCACGACCAAGCAGAGGTGATGATCTCTTCGAGAGAGGAGTGCTGGGCTTGCCAGCCGAGTGCGCGTTGAAGTTTGTCTTTGCTGGCGACGAGGACGGCGGGGTCACCGGGACGGCGAGGCGAGATCTTACGAGAAATTTTGCGAGCGGTGATTTTTTCAGCGGCGTCGAGGACTTCGAGGATGGAGAAGCCGCGGCTATTTCCCACATTGAAGGCTTCGCCGGAAACAGTTTCGATTGCTTCGAGGGCGCGAACGTGGGAATCAGCGATATCCAGGACGTGAATGTAGTCACGGACACAGGTGCCGTCGTGCGTTGGGTAATCGGAGCCAAAGACTTCGAGGTGTGGAATAACGCCAAGAGCGGCATCGAGAACCTTAGGAATGAGGTGAGTTTCGACGCGATGGGCCTCGCCGCGATCGACGGATGCGCCGGCAGCATTGAAATAACGGAGCGTGGCGAAATGGAGACCGGTGTAGGCGCGATAGTCGGAGAGAATTTCCTCGAAGCGGAGCTTGGATTTGCCGTAAGGATTGATGGGATTCTTGGAATGATCCTCGGGGATGGGGACAGTGTGAGGCTCGCCGTAAGTGGCGGCGGTGGAGGAAAAGATGAACTTTTTTATGCCGTGGCGGGTCATGGCGTCGAGAAGATTGACGCCGCAGGCGATATTGGCGGCGTAGAAGGTGCTGGGCTCGCGGACGGATTTGGCGACGAGGGCTTCGCCCGCAAAATGCATGACTGCGTCGATCTTGTGCTTGGAGAAGACTTCCTCGATTTGGGCGCGGACGCCGAGATCCGCTCGGCAGAAAATGGCGCTGGGCGGAACGGCGGCGGCGTGGCCTTCCTGAAGATTATCGAGCGCTATTACGCGGTGACCGCGGGCGAGCAGAACTTCGGAGCAGACACTGCCGATGTAGCCTGCAGCGCCGGTGACCAGTATGTTCAAGAACGGGACCTCTCGTTTGGGGCGAAATGAATCGTTGGATGGAAGCAGTAAACAAATTATCAGGATGCGGAGGAGTTGTCAGCGGCGAATTAGAGAAGGATTAGGTGATTGTGGGAAGTCCGCGGGAGCGAGAGAGGCTAAGGCTGGGCCATGCGGCGCTGGAACGTGAGCAGGATCAAATCGGCGCGGCGGCGAACGCCGAATTTGCTCAGTAAATTGGAGACGTGGAATTTTACGGTACGCTCGGCAATATTGAGTTTGCTGGCGATCTCCTTGTTAGAGAGGTTTTCGAGGAGAGAATCCAACACCTCCTGCTCACGGCGGCTGAGATTGGTGACGGAATCGGTTTTGAGTCGGCGGCCTTGACTGGTAAGGACGGAATCGACGAAGCCGGAAAGGACGGAGCGCGGAACCCAGAAACCGCCGTTGGCGACGAGCGGCAAAGCGCGGACCAACTGATCGCGCGCTTCCGTGTAGGTCAAGAGACCCTTAACGCCGAGGCGCAAGAGCTGATAGCTGTTGGCGTCGGTGTGCTGTTCGCCGACGACGATGAGGCGCGCTTCCGGATGGCGTTCGAGAAGATTGGCCAAGAGAGCGCCGGTAGCGGGGCGCGCGGCGTGCCCGTCAATCACGTAAACCTGCGCGACGGGCGGCTCGAGATTGCGCATGTCTGGCGCGAGCGTGGATTCGAGCTGCTTGACGACGACCTTGAATTGAGCCTTCGACAAAACACGTTCGAATTCGCTTAGCACCAGGGGGTGCGGCGACAGGACGCAAACAGTCAGTTTTGAAGATGCGCGCTTGGTAGCCACTATGTGCCAGCGTAGTGAAAACTGTCCTAAGGGGCAAGTCTCTTGGAAGGGCCTGTTGTCGAATTGTTACGTAACAGGTAGGGTGCTTTTTCGGTGGGGGCCGAGGGGTGCATTCTTCAACAGGACGTCCACAATGCGCTCGGCGGCGTGGCCATCCCATAGCGGTGGGATGCGGCCAGGCTTGCCTGTTCCCGCCAGGATAGCTTGGGCAGCGGCGATGATTCTTGTGGGATCGGTACCAATGAGCTGGTTTGTGCCCTCCGAAATCGTAATTGGCCGCTCGGTATTCTCGCGGAGAGTGAGGCAGGGGACGCCGAGAGCGGTAGTTTCTTCCTGAATGCCGCCGGAATCGGTCAAGACAAGGGTGGCCTTGCTAAGCAGGCAGAGAAAATCGAGATAGCCGATGGGTGGGATTAGTTTTAGCTGGGGATGGGTCTTGATACCAGCCTGCGCGAGGCGCTGCTGGGTGCGGGGATGAACGGGAAAGATTACAGGAACTTGGGCAGCGATAGCGTCAATGGCGCCGAGGAGTTCGGCGAGTTTTTCCGTGGAATCCACATTCGAAGGGCGATGCAAGGTGAGCACGGCAAAGCGTTGCCAGTCAGTTCCCTTCTTGAGGGCCAGATCCTCGCCGATGAGGGAATTTTCGGCGATGGGCAGAAAATGGCGAAGAGAATCGATCATGACGTTGCCAACGAGATAAATGGACTCGCGGGGGCGGCCTTCTTTGAGGAGATGCTGGATGGCGTCTTCTTCCGTGACGAAAAGATAGTCGGCCAGGGCATCGGTGAGAATGCGGTTGATTTCTTCGGGCATGGATCGGTCGAAACTGCGGAGTCCGGCTTCGACGTGAGCGACCGAGATGCCAAGTTTTACGGCGGCGAGCGAAACAGCGATGGTGGAATTGACGTCGCCGACGACGAGAACGAGATCTGGCTGGTGTTCGAGCAGGACAGGCTCGACGCGCTTGAGCACTTCGGCAGTTTGCGCGGCGTGGGAGCCGGAGCCGACTTCGAGATTGACGTGAGGCGTGGGAATACCCATTTGACGGAAGAAGATGTCAGAGAGAGCTTCATCGTAGTGTTGGCCGGTGTGGACGAGGATGGGGTCGATTTCGGGATGGCGCTGCATCTCGCGGATCAGAGGAGCGATCTTGGGGAGATTGGGGCGAGCGCCAACGATATTGATGATTTTCAGTTGACGGCTCATGGGATGGTCGGAAGCGTCCGAGAACGGCAGTATAGCATTTGAGTTCCGACTGTTCAGGTCGCTGGAACAACCGTTCGCGCGAAAAAAGCACTAGTTCGCTGCAAGACGTTCGATTCCGGCGTGGAACCTGCGTAAAATGGGCATGTAGCCGAAGCGCGGCCTTCTCTGGTGGTGTCCTCAAATCAAGAGGAAGTCCGGTAAGGAGTTGTGAGTTTCCCACGCATGCGAAATTTGAACGAATCCGCCAAAGCTCTGCGAGAGTTGCTCGCGGAGCGGATCCTAGTGCTCGACGGGGCGATGGGGACGATGCTGCAACAGCGGCATTTGACGGCGGAGGATTTTGGCGGGGCGGCGCTCGAGGGTTGCAACGAAAATCTAGTTCGGACGCGGCCGGATGTGGTGCTGGACATTCACCGGAAGTATTTTGAAGCGGGGTCGGACATCGTTGAAACGAATAGCTTCGGAGGGGCGCCGATCGTTTTAGCTGAGTATGGGCTGGCGGACGATGCGCATTTCTTGAATAGGCGTGCGGCGGAGCTGGCGCGACAGGCGGCGGATGAGTTTAGTACGACGGGGAGACCGCGGTTTGTTGCGGGGTCGGTGGGGCCGACGACAAAGGCAATCACCGTCACCGGCGGAGTAACGTTCGATGGGCTGCTCGATGCGTACTATGCGCAGGCGAAGGGGTTGATCGAAGGCGGCGTGGATTTGCTGCTGGTCGAGACTTGCCAGGACACACGAAATATTAAGGCGGCGCTGCTGGCGATCCAGAAACTTTCGAAAGAAATTGGGATGCAGGTGCCGGTGATCGTATCAGTGACGATTGAGCCGATGGGGACGATGCTGGCGGGGCAGACGGTCGAGGCCATGTGGGCGTCGTTGCGGCATGCGAAACCGCTGGCGTTTGGAATGAATTGCGCCACGGGGCCGGAATTCATGACGGATCACATCCGGACGTTGAGCCAGATTTCGAGCGAGTTTGTTTCGTGTTATCCGAACGCGGGGCTGCCGGACGAAGAGGGCAAGTATTTGGAGACGCCGACTTCGCTAGCGGCGCAGCTTGAGAAATTTGTGGAGCATGGCTGGCTGAATTTTGTGGGCGGTTGCTGCGGGACGACGGAGCAGCATATTCGCGCCATTGCGCAGATGGTGCAGGGCAAGAAGCCGCGTGTGCGGCCGAGCGAATCTCATCGAGCCGTGTATTCAGGAATTGAGACGATTGAAGCGGAGGACAGCACGCGTCCGCTGCTGGTGGGCGAGCGAACGAACGTGATCGGATCGAGGCTTTTCAAGAACCTGGTGGCGGAAGAGAAATGGGAAGAAGCAAGCGAGATCGCGCGGAGACAGGTAAAAGGCGGCGCGCACATCGTGGATGTTTGCCTGCAAAGCACGGAACGGGACGAGAAAAAAGATATTCCGCCGTTTTACGAGAAGCTGATTCGAAAAGTGAAGGCGCCGGTCATGGTGGACACGACCGATGCGACGGCGATCGAGCTGGCGCTGACGTATTGCCAGGGCAAGGCGATCATTAATTCGATCAATCTCGAAGATGGTGAGGAAAAGTTCGAACGCGTGGTGCCGGTCGCGCATGATTTTGGGGCGGCAGTGGTGGTTGGGTGCATCGATGAAGACAAGCTGCAAGCGCAGGCGTTTACGCGGGAGCGGAAGCTGGCTGTTGCGCAACGCAGTTACAAACTGCTGACGGAAAAGTATGGGTTAGGGCCGGAAGATATTATTTTTGATCCGCTCGTGTTTCCGTGCGCTACCGGCGACGCGAATTATATTGGCGGAGCGGTCGAGACTGTGGAAGGTATCCGGCTGATCAAGCAGGCGCTCCCGGAAGTGCGGACGATTTTGGGGATCTCGAACGTGTCTTTCGGATTGCCCGCTGGGGCGCGCGAGGTTGTGAACTCTGTGTTTCTGTACTACTGCACGAAAGCGGGGCTGGACCTTGCAATCGTGAACACAGAGAAGCTGGAACGGTTCGCGTCGATTCCGCAGCACGAACGAGATCTCGCCGAGAACCTGCTTTTCTCGCACCCGCCGAAGGACGTACCGGCCGAGCATTCTCAGGCAGAGTTGCTACGCAATGTTCCGGCAGACTGGCGCGAGCAGAAGAAAGAACAGCGCGCGGCCGTCAATCAGTATCACATCGCTGCCATTGCTGAATATTTCCGAACGGCAAAGAAGAAGGAAAAAAAGCGCGCGGCGGATTTGCCGCTGGACGAGAGACTGGCAAATTACATTATCGAGGGTACCCGGGACGGACTGATCGCTGATCTGGAGCGGAAGCGCGCGGAAGGGGCGGCGCCGCTGGACATTATTAACGGCCCGTTGATGACCGGGATGGCGGAGGTGGGGAGGCTATTCAATGCGAACGAACTGATTGTGGCGGAAGTGCTGCAATCCGCGGAGGCCATGAAGGCTTCGGTAAATCACCTTGAGCAGTTCATGGAAAAAGCGGACACGGCGAAGCGCGGAAAGATCGTGCTGGCGACAGTGAAGGGCGACGTGCACGACATCGGGAAAAATCTCGTTGAAATTATTTTGAAGAACAACGGCTATGACGTGGTGAATCTCGGGATCAAAGTGCCGCCCGAGGAACTGATTAAGGCTTATCTGCAGCATCATCCGGACGCCATCGGACTTTCCGGGTTGCTGGTGAAGAGCGCGCAACAGATGGTAATCACGGCAAGCGACCTGCGGGGCGCGGGGATTGAGATTCCGCTCCTCGTGGGCGGAGCAGCGCTGTCCGCGAGATTTACGCAGACGAAGATTGCGCCGAGCTATGGTAAGGCGGTGTGCTACGCGAAAGACGCTATGACCGGATTGCGGCTGATGAATCAGCTGATGGACCCCGCGACGCGGGAGCAGGTTTTGAACGAGCACGCGGCGTCGGGAAACGGTTTTGCTGCCGTAACGACGGTGAAGGTCGCCGAGATACCCAAGCTTACGCGGTCCCCGAGAGTGCGGACGGATCTGCCGATTCCGAAAGTCGGATATCTCGACCGAAAAGTGCGACTCGTGCCTGATTTGAACGAGGTGTGGAGTTACATCAACCCGTTCATGTTGTATGGACGGCACATGGGATTTCGCGGGGATTTTGAGAGGCGGTTTGCGGAACGCGATGCGAAGGCTGTCGAACTGTTTGAGGGCATGGAGGAAGTGAAGCGGGAGGCTGCGGAGTTCTTGAAACCTCGGGCGGTGTGGCAGTTTTTTGAAGCGGAAGCGGAAGGCGATGGAATGCATCTATTCGAGCCGGGCGGCGCGCAGCCTTTGCATACGTTTCGGTTCCCGCGCCAGCGTGTCGGCGATTTCCTCTGCTTGAGTGACTACGTGCTGCCGTCGCAGAGTGGGAAACGGGACCACATCGCGCTTTTCGTCGTGACGGCGGGTGAAGGGGTGCGTGAGCGTTCTGAAAAAGCGAAGAACGAAGGTTACTACTTCAAGTCACACGGGATGCAAGCGCTGGCGATTGAATCGGCGGAAGCGTGCGCGGAGTGGCTGCACCGACGTATCCGCGAAGATTGGGGCTTCCCGGACCCGCCGGAAATGACGATGGCGCAACGGTTTACTTCGAGGTATCGCGGGAAGAGGTACAGCTTTGGGTACCCGGCCTGCCCGAATTTGGACGACCAGGCAGGAATTTGGAAATTGCTGCGGCCGGATGAGATTGGCGTGCAATTGACGGATGGATTCATGATGGATCCGGAGGCCAGCGTGAGCGCGCTGGTGTTTCAGCATCCGGATTGTGCGTATTTTTCCGCAGGCGAAGACGGACAGAACTAGCTGTAACGAAGACGCGAAATGCTACACTCATTACATTTCCATTTCTCCCGGTGGCATGAGGTCCCACACCCGCCAGAATTCCTTCATTTCGGGAGGAGTGCCAAAGGAGACTCGGATAAAGTTGTTCATGGAAGGAAAGAGGCGCGCGATGAGAACGTTATTTTTCCTAAAATGTTCGATGACGTCGGCGGCCCGCAGGCTAGTTTTTAACATGGCGAAGTTTGCGTGGGAGTCGATTCCCCTAACCATTCGCGCATTGGCCTGGTTGAAGAACTCTTGCCGGTCATCGGCATTGCGCTTTACGCTGACGCGAACGTAGTCCAGGTCGCCGTAGGCGACGAGTGCCGCTCGAGCACCGACTGCATTGACGCCTTGCGGTAGACGGCGAGCAGCGAGGGCGCGCATTTTCTCGGGTGCGCCAGCGGCGTAGCCGACGCGAATTCCCGCCAAGCCGAAGACTTTGGAGAAAGTTCGAGCCACAATTACTCGAGCATCGTTGATTGGATTGTCGATGAACGAAGCATAGGCGGCCGTGGGCCTCACGTAGTGATGGTAGGCCTCGTCGATGAGGATGGTTGTTGTGGCAGGAAGTTTTCGAATGAAAGCTTCCAGATCTCTGCGGGGTGTGAGGCTGGCCGTAGGATTGTTTGGGTTGCAAATGTAAACCAGACCCGTTGCGGCATCTGTCCGCCGAAGCATGGCGGCCAGGTCGTGGGAGTAATCCCTTTTTAGGGGTACTTCAACGACATCGGCGCCCAAGGCTGTTGCACAGTGGCCGATGGCTTCAAACGTAGGGAGAGCTGTGATGAGCTTCTTGCCGGGGCCGAGAAAAGCAGCCGCACAGATGCTCAGAATTTCTCCCGAGCCACAGCCGAGTACCACTCGTTCTTTCTGGATGGAATGAGAACTGGCAATACTTTCTTGAAGGGCGGCTACTGCTTGATCAGGGTAACGATTCGCGAACCGCACTGAGTCTTGCATAGACGCGATGACTTTTTGGGACGGGCCATAGGCATTTTCGTTGCGGCTGAGAATGATGGGGCCGCCGGGCTCGCTGGCGCGACGGGCAGGCACCAGCTCAGTAAAAACAAGTTCCGCGATCGGCGGGAGAGCCGCGGTTGCGGCGACATTGCGAAAGAAGATGCGGCGGGTGATCGACATAAAATCCTCGCTGTTGTTTGTTGTTGATAGCAGGTAACGAAGCAGCAGGTCAAGGCGGATGAAGCGGACGTCATTTTTCCCACTGACGACGCGAGAAAAGGCTGCGACGAGCCTTCCGGACAAGTATGCGCATATGATTACCCGATGACGCTCGGATTGAAGTTGCGGCTGTCTGCACGCCGGATCTCCGCACTGGGCTACGGGTGGCGCTTGATCGCCAGAAGCTGCATATACCAATAGGAAGTGGAGTTGTTGGTAGCGGAAGCAATGTAAGACCCCGCGGTACCGGTCTGCATATCTTCGACCACGTTGCTGTGGTAGTTGCTCTCCGTAGTGAAGCCGGGTCCCGCGCTAGTGACGGTGCTGTCGTTAAACGCCACCGCAAAAAGCAGGTCGTTGGCAAAGTTCGTGGTAACTGGTCCACAACTAAGTGAAATGCCTGACCCGGCGGAAGCTGCTGTAGCATCCACGGGCGTCGTGGGATCGGTGTTCGCGTACTCAAATTGATAGAGGTGGAACGAACTGGTGGAGTTTGCAGTAAGTGTGGCGGTGATGGTGATGCGAGTGCCACCCCCCACGATATTTTTGGCGTAGAAGATTTGCCCGCGCTTGGTGGTTCCGTTCCAGTCGGTGGGCCCCACAGCGCTTGTGTAAGCGTTGCCGTGGCTGTCGACAACAGAAGAAACCGAAACCGTCGGATCTCCCCACTTGAGGCTAACGATTATGAGGTCGCCAGAAACGCTGATTGCCGGAAAGGACTGGGAAATCGTGTTGGTGCCAGAAAGAACGGAAGTCTCGATGTGCTGCACAAGTGTGACAGGCGGGGGAGGAGCCGCTGCTTGCGTCGTTGCGGTGGCGACATTGGAAAAACCGCTCGGATTGTTGGCCGCGTCCAGGGCCCTCACCTGGTAGCTATAAGAGGTGGACGCAAGCAATGCGGAATCGCTAAAGCTTGGTGACGCCGATGTCCCCACCTGTGAGAAGGTTGAACAGCCGGAACCCTGGCAGCGCTGGACAATGTAGCTGGTGACACCGATGTTGTCGGTCGCGGGTGTCCAGGATAAATTGATCTGCGTGCTGCTGGCGGCCGTTGCCGTGAGATTCGTTGGGGTAGAAGGTGGCGTGGTGTCGGCAAGCGTTGTGGCGCTAGCGACATTGGAATAGCCCGAATCGCCTGCGGCATTAGTAGCGCGCACGCGGTAGAAGTAGGTGGTTAGGGGCGTGCGGTTCGGATCCGAATAAGTGGTCGAACTGGCGCTCGAAGTCCCTATCTGAGTAAACGTAGAACCATCCGGCGAGCGTTCCACTTTGAAGCCCGTTTGGTTGATGGCGTTGTTCGTCCAAGACATGTCGATCTGCGAGGGGCTGCTCGCGGTGGCGGTTAAGCCAGAGGGAGCGGCCGGCAGACCCGGAGTCGTGGCTGTGGCCGTGTTGGAAGGCAGGCTCGGATTGTTGGCGGCGTCGGTGGCCACGATCTGATAGCTGTAGGTGGTTGAAGCGACCACGCTGGTGTCGCTGTAGCTGGTCGTCGTGCCGCCCACCGAAGTCACGGGAGCGAAATTCGTGCAGGTGGATCCGGTGCAGCGCTGAACGCCGTAACTGGTGACGCCGACGTTATCCGTTGACCCTGTCCACGAGAGATCAATCCGGGTACTGCTGAAGGAGTTAGCTATTAAATTAGAAGGGGCGCTGGGAGCGATTGTGTCGGCCAGAGTTATGGCGCTAGCGGGATTGGATGGCAGGCTGGTATTCCCGGCGGCATCAGTAGCTACGATTTGATAGGTGTAGGCCGTCGAAGAAGCCAGGGCTGTGTCGTTGTAGCTAGTCGCAGTAGCCGGCAGAGACGTGACCGTACCAAAGTTCGTGCAACCCGACCCGGTACAGCGCCGCACATCGTAACCGGTGACCCCCACTTTATCGGTCGAACCAGTCCACGAGAGATTAATTTGAACGGGGCTTGTGGCCAGAGCCGTCAGGTTCGAAGGTGCAGAGGGCGGAACGGTATCAGCACTTCCTGGCTTGAAGGTGGCCATCTGCATGAACCAATTCGAGACACCCGTGGCAGTTCCGGTGGCGGCATAAGAGCCGGGCGTAGTGACACTGCGATCTTCGACGAGGTTTCCCTGGAATGTGGATTCGGCTGTAAAACCCGGTCCTGGATTTATGCCCACAGAATCAGCGATGGAAAAGCCGAAGACTAGCTCGTTTGCGAAACTGATGGTGGCCGGGCCACTGCTGACACTGGTAGCAGTGCCGATAGCTGCGGCAGTTGCATCCAAAGGCGCATTGATGTCGGCATTGGCATACTCGAGCTGATAGATATAGAAGGAACTGGTGGAACTTCCCGTCAGTGTGGCGGTAATGGTGATGGGAGCTCCCGTACCGATGATGTTTTTGGCGTAGAAGATCTGCGCGCGCTTGGCCGTGCCGCTCCAGTTTGTGGGACCGACGGCGCTCGTATAGGTGTTGTTCCTGCTGTCTGTAACCGAAGCAACGGAAATGTTCTGATCGCCCCACTTGAGGGCGACGACGAGGAGGTCCCCCGTGTTGCTCGGGCCAACGAAGGACTGGGAAAGAGTATTCGTCCCCGCGGCCACTTTTGTAGCGACCTGCTGCACCAGAACAACTGACGCCGGAGGCGGGGCTGGAGTCGTCGCACTGGCTAGGTTTGAATACGGACTGAAATTGCCCGAGGCATCGCTTGCTCGGACGCGGTAGGTGTAGGCAGTTGAGGACTGGAGGGCAGTATCACTGAATGTGGTCGCAGTCGTCAGTGTGGCCACTTGAGAAAAGTTGGAGCAACCTGAACCTTGGCAGCGTTCCACGCTGTATCCGGTAACTCCGATGTTGTCCGTCGAAGCCGTCCAAGTAAGATTAATCTGTGAGTTGGAGATTGAAGAAGCCGCGAGATTGCCGGGCGCGGAAGGAGGCTGGGTATCCGCGGAGGCGAATACGACCAAAGCTGGGATAACAGAGTGGGATGTCGACCCGCTGGTGCCAGTAACGGTCAACGGGAAGTTGCCGGTGGGGGCCGATGCAGCCGTGGTGATGGTTAACGTGGTTGAGCCTGAAGTGGTAACAGTTGCGGGGTTGAAAGCAGCGGCGGCACCTGCCGGCAAGCCTGTGACGGAGAAGGCCACCGACCCAGAGAAGCCGGTACCGGAAGTCACTGTAACGGTGAACGAGGTGCTGTTGCCGGGCGCGACACTCTGGGCGGAAGGCGTAAACGAGAGGGAAAAATCGGGGGTGACGGTGACGGTCCGGATCGCCGGACTCGGGTCGGTGAGACCAAGATTGTCGGTTACGGTCAGCGAGGCGAAATAGGTGCCCGCCGTCGAATAACGGACAGCGCCGGGATTCGCAGCTGAAGAAGAACTCGGGCTCCCACCTGGAAAAGCCCAGGAAAAGGAGGCGACGGAACCATCCGGATCACTTGCTGAGGAAGCAAAGGTAACGGATTGCCCGGGCGCAATGACGACATCGCCGCTGGGGCTGGTAATCGTGCCGGTGGGTGGCTGGTCGGTGGGCGTTATCGAAAGTTGGACGAACTGAGCCACGGAAGGAACACCCGATGAATTCAGAATAAACAACAAATAGTAACCGGGGGGCGCAATGTTGCCGTTCGGCGGGGCAGTGGCGTTTAGAGTACCAGCGCCCGTTGTGAAATTCAGGCCGACCAGACGCTGGTCCATATCAAAGGAATGGGTAACCGCGCCGGCGCGAATTAGAACTACGGAGGATATGTTGGCAGCATCCGGAGTTTGTATCTGAAACGTGTTGCCGTATCCGATCACTCCCGGCGTTACTCCAGCAATCGTCGGCCGGGCGGCAAGGCCGCCGTTGGCGTTAAACAAATAAGGCGGCGAATAAAGCTCCATATGCGGATCGTAGGTACCCTGGTGAGGATTGCTACCCGCGAGCAGAACAGTGGCGTCTGGAAGCAAGAGACTATTCGAGTGATAGAGGCGTGGATAGAAGTTAGACCCCGCAGAAACAAAACCTCCAGTTGTGCCGACCTTCGGATCATACAACTCCGCCTTGAGGCTGGCCGTCGTACCATCCTCATCAATCTGGGAGCCGCCCGAAGTAAGAATCCTGCCATCCGGCAAAATCGTGGCGTTCATCTCGATACGAGGTTGAACCATGGAGGGGCCGCTGACCCACTTCGGATTGCTGACGGAAAGATCGATGAGCTCGGTAGTCGAAGTGGAAGGACTATCGCCGCCCATAATCATCACTTTGGGAGCATAGCCCTTGGCGGGCATCAGCGGCAGGAGGACGGATGTGCCGTACGTCCGCGTGTTGCCATAAATCGTGCTTGGCCCTGGCGCCCAAGATTGGTTAGATGGGTCGAAGGTCCAAGACTGGGTCGTCGAGCCTGAAAAGAAGACTTTGCCATTGGGCAACAAGTGCATGCGGGGATAGAGGGGAGGAGTGAAAGGCGCGTTGAATTGTGCGCTCCAACCGGAGCCTACCTTGTAAATTTCCACCGCCGTGTTCGTACTTCCGGTTTCGGTGAGACCGGAGAAAACTATGACGCGTCCATCACCGAGCACAGTTCCGGTGGGATACCAGCGCCCGTGGGCCATTGACTGGAGGTCGACAAAGCTACCGCTTGCCGGATCATATGCAGCAGTCTTCGACAAGCCCAGAAAAGCAGGAGTGTATTGGAGGGTGCCGCCGAGAATGAAGGGGCGTCCATCGGGCAGAATCACCATGCCGTTGCAAAACATGTCCCAAGTTACGGGCTGTGTAGTAAAGGTGTCCGACTGGGGGTCCCAAACGCCACCCTGGAAGTAATGGACGGTCTTATCGTTTCCCGATCCAGTGACGATCAGCACCTTGCCGTTATGCATCAGGGCCATGTGAACCGGGTTGATCGGTGCCAGAGTCACCAAGTTTTGCCATTGACCTTGGAGGTTAGCTTGCGCATTTGCAGGCGGGGCGAACACGTTGAGGGAGAAGAGGCAGAGCAGGAATGTGAGAGCGATGCACATTCGTTTGCCTTGGGAAGTCATTGACAATCCTTTCGGAGTGAGTGGTACGCAGGCACACCGGGACCTGTAAAGTTTCTGGGCACTTAGATGGCCAATAGATCGACTTGAGCCCGACTTTGGCTACGCAAACTGATTGATTCCATGAGGTTTAGCTGCGTACATACTTGAAGGAGACCGCCAAGTTCAAATCGGGGACGGAAATCTGCACACTTTGGCAAATTTGTTGGACAAGCTGACAAAGGAGTTTGCACTGGGGCTGACGGGTCCGGAGAGGTCGAAGGTAGGAACAGAAGGAGTATATTGGAAAGGTTCCGAGCGCATTCCTGTTTGACGGATTGAATCCAACAAGAACGGTTTATGATTTATGAGAGGAAATCAAGTGTCCAGTACTCGTGCACGCCAGGTCACCCTCTTACTTCTGTGTGGCCCGTTCTGCTTCTCTTGGGGATCTTCGAGCGGAGATTCGAAGCGCGGTAACGGCACAGCCCCGGACGAAGTGCACGCCGTCGCTACTTCAAAACAGCAGACTTCGTCGAATAGCAACTTGCGGCGGGATGTCGGGTTTCCCCTCAAGATCTCGGCGAACGGAAGATACCTCGTTGATCAAAACAGAAGGCCATTTCGCATTCAAGGCGACTCTGCTCAGTCGCTGATCGCGAATCTCTCGTACGCCGAGGCGCAAAAATATCTTTCGGACCGAAAGGCAAAGGGATTCAATAGCGTCAACGTCAACTTGATAGAGCACAAGTTCGCGATCCGGGCGCCGGCTAACCGAAATGGGGACGCCCCGTTCACCATACCAGGGAACTTTGCAACGCCCAACGAAGCTTACTTCGCGTTTGCGGATTCGATCATAGAACTTGCGGCTTCGAAAGGAATGCTGATTAGCCTTGCGCCGATGTACCTCGGCTATAAGGGTGGAGATGAAGGCTGGTGGGCGGAGTTGAACAACCCGAAGAATTCCCAAACAGTGTGTTTCAAATTTGGTCTGTACATCGGGAATCGGTACAAGAATCGGACGAATATTTTATGGGTAATTGGGGGAGACTATCTGCCTCCTGCAGGTTCAGAAGGAGAAGCCCGACTGTATAAGTTCATGCAGGGTGTGAAGGCGTCGGGCGCTAATCAATTATGGGCTGGAGACTGGGATGCGCCGTGCATCTCAACGGACGAAGCACTATTCGCAGCCTCTATGGACCTGAACGCAGTTTACACGTCCGGTATGCCGGGAGTTCCCGGCACGACTTACGACGAAGCACATACGGCGTACAATTATGCGCCGCCGCATCCCGCGTACCTCAAAGAGACGGGTTATGAAGACGAAAATTGGGTTCCTGGGAATCCCGCCTCGATTCGGAAGTACGAATATTGGGCAATCTTGGGAGGCGCGACCGCAGGCGGATTCTTCGGCAACCGAGACATCTGGGAGTTTGCTACACAGAAGTGGTGGTCCGGTTTTGCCTTTGGCCACCGTCCATGGCAAGAAGCGCTGGATTCCACCGGTGCACTCGACATGATGCGGCTGGGGCAATTGCTGGATTCCCTGCCATGGTTTGACTTGGTGCCTTCCGACCTTGCCGGAATGAAAACGCTAGTAAGCAGCGGGGGCGGTTCCTATGGAAAGCTTGACTACGTGTCGGCAGCAGTGACAGCAGAAGGCAGGACGCTAGTCGTCTACATCCCTCCGAGGGCGGTAGCACCTGTTCGTATGAGTGTCGATATGACACAGCTTCGCAACCCGGTAACTGCTCAGTGGTATGACCCTACGTCGGGAAAATACTTGGATGTGCGTGGCGGCCCGTTCCCCAACGCGGGAGTAAAGAGTTACCTAACTCCAGGAAAGAATTCGGCTGGCGCGACAGACTGGGTCTTAGTTCTCCGAACAACCAACCGAACCAGAAAGTAAGCCACAGATCGAAGAGTAACAAGCGACGTGAATCGCAATTGTGGATTAGAGCTGCTGGGTGAAGTCGCAGAGCAGCCTTCCAGCGAGGTGATGATCGCTGATGCGCTACAGCCTATGTTCGGGCGCAAGCTGCACGGCTGCTTACGGGAGCAACCCATACACCGTGAATGATGTTTGGCCTCCCACGTATACTTTGCCATTGGCGACAGTTGGGATGGTGAACTTCACGCTAGCACCTGCCGCCCCGGTGCCGCTGCCTGGACTGCTATAGAGCAACCTTGAGACATTGGAGGCGTCGTAAGCATCCAGGATCGCCGGGCCGTTGGACGCCCAAGCCCCAAGGTCGAGTATCCAAACAACGCCATTGGTGGAGCCACTGGCAGATACCACGGGCGTCGCCCCACGAGGAGGAAACAGATTGTTGGAGACGGCCAATTGGGGCGTTGTCATACTGCCGCTCGCAATCGTAAACTGGCTGAGCGGGAAGTTTTGACCCGTGGTGTAGATGTTTCCGTTCCAATAGGCTGGAAGGCCATAAATTCCGCCGTCGAGCTGGGTGGTGTTGGGCGGGGGAACGGGGACGACTTCCTGCACGTCCTGGTTGGTCTGGGAGTGGAATTTGCCCAAATTATTCTGATCCAAGAGATAGAGAATGGCAACTTTGCCTGTGGCCATGGCGAGATGCGGATGGGTGGTTGAACCTACAGAATCGGGCAGAATCATGACACCCGCAGAGCCCAGATCAATGTCATTCGCATCGAAAATGGCCTGATTGAATGGCGTAAACGAGTCGAGCAACGTACCGGTGGGACTGATCTTCAGCACGGACTCTGAAAAATTCTTCGTTCCGTCGAACGTGCCATTGCCAGTCGCGACGTAGATATTGCCGCCCGCATCAGCAGCGGGACCCGCCCCACCATCCCAAATCGATGCACCATTGCTGACTCCGCCAGTGGCATCGCTGGTTGCGAAAACGAACTTCTGAGCAAGTGTAGTGGCGTCATAGCCGAATACCCACCCATACCAGGGTGGGATGTCGCCATGCGATCCGAGTGCGATATAGATCGTGTTATTGGCGAGAAGCAGGGATGGACGGTTGAAATGCCGCTGGGGAACAAAATGGGCACCAGAGATAACCACGGGACCGCCAAATTTCTCCGCACCCGTGGCGATATTCAGAGCGTGCAGGCGATGAACGTAACAAGGCGTCCCGCTAGAACAGCCAGAGCCGACCGTTTCCTTGGTCTTGGCTTCCACGTAGATCGTGTTTGTGGCTGGATCAATTACTGGGGTCGAGGTGATACCGATCTCCGGAAAGACATCGTTTGTGGCGGAAGCTCCCTGAACGTTGGGATTGGCTGTATCAAGCCAAGACATAGTCGTGACGCCAGTTCCGAGGAAGCTGGTTTTCCAGAGTTGGATGCAGGATGGAGAGTCAGCGTCAAAAGCATAGACGCTATCGTGTTCAGTCGCGAGGAACACGACGTTTCGAGTCGTCGAACCAACAAGTAAATTGGCCACGTAAAGAGGCTGTGCGTAGAGTTGGCCGTCCACTGGACAGGCGAAGAGTTGTGAGAACGTCGAGGGAGTGACGGTCGAAGGAGTGAGCGCATACTCCTGCAAGTTTTGACCGGTACGAGCGGCATCATTGTGGAAGGTGAAGACGCCTTGAAGATCCGTAACGGCAAAGCCAACGGAACCGCTGGCGGAGGCGTTGGTAACGCTGACGGCCGTAATGGTGTGTAGGCCCGGCTGCGTGCCAGGAGTGAATAGACCAGTGGAACTGATGGTGCCGCTGGTGGCTGTGCCACCGTTGTTGCCATCCACTTGCCAAGTTACACCGGCATTGTTTGGATCATTAAAGACCGTTGCGGTGAACTGTTGCCTCTGCGAAGTTGTAATCGAGCCTCGCCTTGGAGCCACGGTGACAGAGAGTGGGCCCAAAATTACCGTGACGGTTGCGAAACCCGTCTTCGAGTTGTCGGCGTTTGATGTGGCCGTGAGCGTGACGGTTGCGGGACTTGGGATCGAAACCGGGGCGGTGTAGGTTACGTTAGTCAATGTGACATTCGAGAGCGCACCGCACGTGCTGCCAGAACAACCAGCACCGGACAGTGACCAAGTGACGCCTTTGTTCTGCGTATCGTTCGTCAAATTTGCTGTGAATGCCTGGGTGCCAACGCCCGTCCCCACGCTGGCCGTGGACGGTGAAACGCTGACGCTGATAGGTTGAGGCGGAATGCCGGTGGAGGACTTGAATGAGGCCACCGAGGCGCCCCAACTGTCAGGCGAGGCAAGAGAAGCCGACGAGGAGGCAGCACCAGCATTCGCTTGGATTAGATCCTCCGTAATGAGTTTGCTGTTCGGTTCCGCGGGGACAAAATTTTCGATCTTGAAGCCGGTGCCTGCGGTGTAAGTGGCAGGATTCGCGGTCACTATCGCTCCCAAGATCAAATCGCCACCCCAAGCCGTGGGGGCGTTTCCGCTGCTCGGGGCCAAACTGGTGCCTTCGGCGGATCCAGCCGCGTCCAGAGAGTTCGATAGCTGGACTCCGGAGTATTCGAGAATCGCGTAGCGCAAGGTTCCCTGCGAGATGTTGTCGGCAACCGTGACTGTATTTGCCCCAGAAGAGATATTCTCGGCGTAAAAGATCCCGATCGTATCCGCGTCCACGGTCATGTTGAATAGGACAGCCTGGCGATATGTGTTCCCTCGTGAATCGGAGACGATGATAGCCTGGCCAGACTTTCCGGCGCGCACCACCACCGCAATGAAATTACCCGCAGCATTATTCGCAGGGAAGGCCAGCGTGGAAGAGTTTGTTGTGCCAGCATCCTTACTTGTCTGTTGAACAAGTTTGATGCCACCCGACGCGGAAGTCACTGTAAATGCGACTCCATTGCTGGCGACTCCACCAACCGTAACGGCAACATTGCCGCTGGTTGCCCCAGCCGGCACAGGCACTGCTATGCTCGTGTCGCTCCAGTTGGTAGGCGCTCCAGTTACGCCATTGAAGGTGACCGTACTCGTTCCCTGAGTTCCGCCGAAACTTGTGCCAACGATTGTCACCGAGGTGCCGACCAGTCCGGATGATGGATTGAGGCTGGTAATGCTAGGCGGGTTTGTGACGGTGAACGGCACTCCATTACTTGAGATGCCGCTTATCGACACGACTACGTTACCCGAGGAGGCTCCTGCTGGTACGGGGACGATGATAGAAGTGTCGCTCCAACTAGTCGTCCTTGCGGTGATACCGTTAAAAGCGACCACACTCGTTCTGGTTCCCACGGTCGGTCCAAAATTGGTCCCGGTGACTGTTACTACGGTCCCGACTGGGCCGGATGTGGGATTCAAACTGGTGATGACTGGCGGAGGAGTGACCGTGAAGAGCACACCATTACTGGGAACACCCCCCACTGTTACGACGACGTTACCTGTAGTTGCTCCGCCCGGAACCGGAACGGCAATGCTTGTATCGCTCCAAGTGGAGGGGTTTCCGGCGGTGCCGTTGAATGTAACTGAGCTGCTGCCCTGAGTTCCTCCAAAATTTAGACCAGTGATCGTCACTATCGACCCGATGGGCCCCTGAGACATGCTCAGGGTGGAAATGCTCGGACCGGGCGAATTGACGGTGAAGGGCAGGCCATTGCTGAGAGCTCCGCCGACGGTAGCGACGACATTGCCCGTGGTGGCGCCGTTCGGAACAGGGGCGTTGATAGTTGTGGCGCTCCAACTTGTCGGCGCCGCAGTAATTCCGTTGAAGGTTACGACGCTCGTCCCTTGGGTCGCACCGAAGTTAGCTCCGGAGATAGTCACGGAGGTACCGATCACGCCAGAAGTGGGATTCAGGCTAGTGAGGCTAGGTGGAGCCGCGGTTACGGTGAACGTGACGGAATTGCTCGGAACACCGCCCACGGTCACGACGACATTGCCTGTGGTGGCGCCTGTCGGAACAGGCGCACTGATGCTGTTGGTGGACCAAATGGTAGGTGTTGAGAGAGTGCCGTTGAAGGTGACCGTGCTGGTTCCCTTTGAAGCGCCGAAGTTCGTACCTGCAATTGTCACTGAAGTACCAACCACACCGAACGTCGGATTCAGACTAGAGATTGTCGGAGAACTACCACCGCCAGAGGTGGCTGCCTTGAAAGCGGCCAAGCCCGCCCCCCATTTGTCGGAAACGCTGAGCAAGGCGGTCGCGGAGGCGCTGCCCGTCGCATTCTGGACCTGATCCTCAGTGATCAGCTTGGTGTTTGGCGCGGCCGGCACAGCATCCTGCAGAGCAAAACCCGTTCCCGCAGTGTACGTGGCAGGATCAGATGTCAAGATCGCGCCAAGAAGGAGATCTCCACTTGCCGTCGTCACGACGCTTCCAGTGTTCGGGGCATTGTTCACGGCCTGTGCGGCAGCGGTGACGTCAAGCGAGTTAGAAGTTGCGACTCCGGAATACTCAAGGATGGCAAAACGTAATGTGTTTCCGTTGATAGACTCGGAAACGGTGACCGTGTTAGCACCGGCAGCGATATTTTCGGCGTAGAAGATGCCGAGGGTGTCGCCGTTCGGAGTGTCCACAGTTACATTTAACAAAACAGCTTGATGATAGGTGTTTCCGCGAGAATCCGTCACGGTGAGGACTTGGTTTGAGTGCCCCGCGCGAATGACTACTGCAATCCAATCTCCCGACGTGTTATTAGAGCCGAACGCGAGGGTGCTCGAACTGGTTGTGCCAGCATCTTTGCTGCGGTGCTGAACCAGAGTGATTGCGCCGCTTCCAGATTGCACAGTGAAATTCAAACCATTACTAGCTACACCACCAACGGAGACGACCACATTGCCGGTCGTCGCGCCAACAGGAACTGGTGCCGTAATGGTTGTCGCGCTCCAACTTGTGGGCGTGGCCGCAGTCCCGTTGAAAGTGACCGTGCTACTCCCTTGAGTTGCTCCAAAGTTCGTGCCTGAAATTGTTACGGAAGTGCCGACCTGCCCTAATACCGGATTTAGGCTTGTAATCGCAGGCGGCGGCGTGGTGACCGTGAAACTTAATCCGTTGCTGGCAACACCACCAACGGTCACAATCACATTTCCCGTTGTTGCACCAACGGGCACCGGAACCGTTATACTTGTCGCGCTCCAGCCCGTCGGCGTGGCCGCTGTTCCGTTGAAAGTGACCGTGCTGCTCCCCTGGGCGGCTCCTAAGTTTGTCCCGGTAATAACTACCGACGTACCCACCGGTCCTGTAGTTGGATTCAGCGTCGTAATGGCTGGGGGCGGAGGGGTGACCGTAAAACCTAGAGCGTTGCTAGCTACTCCACCAACAGTCACAATCACATTCCCCGTCGTCGCGCCTATGGGCACCGGAACAGTTATATTTGTTGCGCTCCAGCCTGTCGGAGTGGCCGTGGTTCCGTTGAAAGTCACCGTGCTGCTGCCCTGGGTGGCTCCTAAGTTTGTCCCCGCTACCAGTACCGACGTGCCAACCGCTCCTGACGACGGCGTCAAGCTCGTTATCGCCGGGGATGTTACTGTGAATGTCATTCCGTTGCTGGCTACACCGCTAACAGTCACAACTACATTCCCCGTTGTCGCGCCTACTGGAACCGGAACCGTTATACTTGTCGCGCTCCAGCCCGTCGGCGTGGCCGCTGTTCCGTTGAAAGTGACCGTGCTGCTCCCCAGCGTTGCTCCAAAGTTTGTCCCGGCAATCGCTACCGAGGTGCCGGTCCCTCCTGACGTCGGATTGAGACTGGTGATCGTCGGGGTCGCGACTGTAAACGTCAGTCCGTTGCTGGCAGTGCCGCCAACGGTCACGACCACATTGCCGGTCGTTGCTCCTATCGGCACTGGTGCCGTAATGCTTGTCGCGCTCCAGTTTGTCGGCGAGGCCACTGTCCCATTGAACGTGACCGTACTGCTTCCCTGTGTTGCTGCAAAGTTTGTTCCCGTTATAATTACCGACGTGCCCACCGCGCCTGATATCGGATTCAGGCTCGTGATCGCCGGCGGCGGCACCGTCACGGTGAAATTCACGGGATTACTCGGCACCCCACCAACGGTAACCACGACCCCTCCGCTCGTCGCTCCCGCCGGTACTGGCACTGAAATGCTCGTTGCACTCCAAGTTGTTGGTGCGGCCGTCGTCCCATTGAACTTCACTGTGCTGCTTCCCTGCGTCGCACCAAAGTTCGAGCCACTGATTGTTACCGCCGTGCCCACGGCTCCCGATGTCGGATTGAGCGTCGCGATATTTGGCACTGTGCTCCCGCCACCAGTCGCCGCCCGGAAAGCCACCATCTGCATGATCCAAAGCTGAACCTTGTCAAGGCTCACTGTCGCGTTGTAGCTTCCGGCGGCGGCAACCACCTGGTCTTCCAGAATGTCCCCGTCTCCGGTGATGCCCCGGCTCGTGTACCCAGAGCCAGCCGTTACCGACGTGGATTGGACCGTGTTTGCACCCACCAGCAAATCATTTGCGTTAGTCGTCGTCGCCAAGCCGCTGTCACTCGTCGCCGTGTTCCCCTGTGCCCCTGCCGAAGTGTCCAACGGGTTCGCGGCGTCCAGACCGCTGTATTCCGCGATGCGAATGTCAGGATGGCGAGCGGGAGTCGAAAACGCTACCGTGACTGTATTTGCACCGGCTCCAGCTGATCCGATGTTCTTCGCATAGTAGATGGCCTGCGAAGCTGTGCTGCTCTGCACCACAGGAACCGCCGCCAAAACATAGCTGTTGCCAACCGAGTCCGTTACCGAACTCACGGTGGCTGTTGAATCGTTCCAACCCACGACCACCACATTCAAGTTGCCAGCCGTTTGCGCCAGCGGATACGCCACGGTAACCGGCGTTACCGTGGCCTGCGGAGTTGCGGAGTTGCTTTGCACAAAAGAGATCGAGGAAACGACACCTACCGTAAAATTCACGCCGTTACTGGCTACGCCGCCAACGGTGACGACTACATTGCCAGAGGTCGCGCCCAAGGGTACTGGAACAGTGATGGTTGTCGCGCTCCAGACTGTTGGGGTGGCCGTCGTGCTGTTGAACGCGACTGTGCTGCTCCCCTGTGTTGCACCAAAGTTGGTCCCGGTAATGATTACCGACGTGCCCACCGGTCCGGTGGTCGGATTCAGGCTTGTGATTGCGGGTGCGACTGCGCCCGTCGCAGCACGAAAAGCGACCATCTGCATGATCCAGGGCTGAACTTTGTCCAAAACAGCCGTTGCGTTTAAGCTGCCCGTCGCGGTCACGATGCGATCTTCGAGAATGTCGCCATCGGGCGTGATGAGCCGGCTCGTGAAACCAGAACCAGGTCCGGTGGTAGAGGACTGCACGAGGTTTGCGCCAACCAACAGGTCGTTCGCATTCGTCGTCGTTACCGCCCCAGAATTACTCGTCGCCGTGTTTCCCTGGGCGGCAACCGACACGTCCAGCGGGTTAACAGTGTCCAGTCCGGAGTATTCCACTATACGTATGTCTGGGAACCTAGCAGCTGTATTGAATGTTATTGTTACTGTGTTCGCCCCCGCGGCGATATTTTTGGCATAGTAAATAGCTTGTGAAGCGGTGCTACTCTGAACAGTCGGGCCAACCGCGAGCGCGTAAAGGTTGCCATTCCCATCTGCTACGCTAGAAACAGTTGTGGTCGAATCGTTCCAGCCCACGATAACCACGTTCAAATTGCCTAACGTTTGTGCGGTTGGATACGCCAGCGTGACAGTAGATTGCGGCGTCTGTGGCGTTGCAGAGCTTGCTTGCACGAAGGCGATAGCACCTTGCGCGGGCCTCGGAATCCCACCCAGGAGCGCAAGCAGTCCGAGCAATCCTATGAACAACCGATAAGGCGTCGAGAACACAGCACCGCGCGTGCGAATCAACATTCCGTTATCCTCCGAGGCAGCTGATCAAAGCTGAGGTTCCCCACGAATGAGACTCTCGCGTCCCGACCAATCGAGAAGACTTTGGAACCGCTCTTTTCAACCCACAACCGCAGGCAGTCCGATACCGGTGAGTTGCGAAGAGCTGGGATGCCGCAACTCAGAGAAACATACTGAATCTCGACCGTCGTGGCAGAGCTCCACGAGGGCCGAATCAATAGCATCAATGCAATTCGTTTTCCAAAGTTTTCTGACTCTAAGTGCTTGTATCAGCGATATTTAACTCGTTCTAGATTGACCCACACGAGACGCAAGAGAACTCCGGAGCCATCATTATGCATCCGGCTTCCGCCAGAGACAATCCGAGGGGGCCATTCGAGAGATTGGTCAGCTAAGGGACAACTCCGAAAGGCGGAAAACCAAGAAACGCTGCCAAACGAAGAACACAGGCAATCAGAAGAACTAAGACCTATCGGCCTTGTTTCAACGGATTCTCTTTGGATTCCGTGTTCGGGCCCCCTGCAGGCACGCCACCCTCGAAAATCACGAAGGCGCGACGGAGTAGGACACCCAGAAGTATCAACACAAAACCCACCAGAAATAGACCAGTGGTCTCGGGAAGCGAAGAAATAAAAGCAAGGAAGATGTTCACGCACTGGCAAGTGCAAGCCGCCAACCAAAGTTGCTATGCTTGTAAGTAATTGACAACACTAATGTTATTGGAGTGCTATCAAGGAAAATCCCCACCTCATGGGAAGACCGGTGGTAAATTGATGCATTCATTTTCCAATGTCAGCCGAAACCCCTTGTTTCCGAGCTCATTCGAGTCTGCGAAGCCAGCCTTCTCTCCAATAATGATAGATGGCCCGAGGGCAGTGCCGATGATATTCAGACACACAGGCGGAGCCTTCCAAAATGATACAAGGGGATTTCATCTTCAATATCTTTCCATTCTTTTCGTCCACAATCTGTTGCACCCGTTTTAATACCCGATAGGTCCCTCCGCAGTACCTCAACATTTCGGAGTCAAACAAGAGGCCCCGATTTCGATTGCGCTGATCGAGTGTCGCTAGGATTTCGTCCCTGGACTTGACCTGGACGAACTCGCCGGGACGCAGATTAAGCTCGGCCGTGGGAGTGGTGACTAACGAGCCTTCGATGTGAGGATATTGAATACTTTTGCGAGCGGCTTGAAACTTGTTGAAGCCCTCGATCAAGAGCGCTCGGAATACCTCGAGGCAGCCCAGCAAATTCTCGAGTAGCCTTTCCGATTTAGAATGTCCAGCCACCCCGCGCCGGAGGTTTCCCGACCGGATATCCCTGACGTATTGCCAAAGGTTCCACCAAGGCAGGTGGGAAGTAAACTCCCTAAGGTCTGTAGCCTGGCAGGAGTAGACGGACTCGCCCGACAGCGGATCCGTTGCTTTCCTAGCCGCTCCTTGCAGTGCTTCCAGAGTGCATGGAGCGTGTGGCACTCGTCCCTCGACACCGGAGGAGTGTGTTGCCGAACCACTCCGGTCAATCTGAGATTCCTTCAGCAATTCGGATTCGGCTCTTTTCAGCCAGGCTTCGTGCCAGAAAATGAGGCAGCCTGCGTCGCAATCCGCGTGTGCATGGCCATCACAACGGACTCCGGTGAGATGTACAGCATTCTTCACACGGCGCATGTTCCAGGGTTTAATATTGTCGCAAGTCTTGTCGGCCCGCTTGAACACGCGGAAGCGTTTCCCGCAGAACTGAAGCATCTCTGGCATAAAGGGCATCGCAGCAAGTCTTCCAGATTGGTCGAGTGTTGCGAGTATCTCCTCCTGGCTACGAACCTCGACGACTTCCCCGGCCATAAGGTTGAGCTCTTCGCGGGGATTCAGCGTTTTTGCAAAAGCCATTTGCGCCTTCCTTGAATTGAAGGAATCTATGAAGAGACTTGGATTCGATCCGGCCTCAATGCCGTGAGCATTGACCCAGCCCACGAATCGAGGCTGGCCTTTTCATACACTCATAGTTCCGATGGTATCTCACATTTTATCGTTACTTGACTACCGCAGAGATACCGCTTAGCTCAGCAGTTTCCATCCGAAAAGAAGGATTTGCGCGGAGGGACACTAAGTCACGGAATATCTGAAGTAAGCGGGGAGGCTTCCCTCCGTGTCGGCTGAACATGTTGGGAGAGGCGATCCGCATAAGCCGGACCCAAAGACTGCGCAATGGTTTCGGCAATCTTATGCACGAGTACTTCCCAATCGTGTTGCTTCGCTAAGCTCTGCCGAGCCGCGCGCCGCTCATCCGTGTTTTCCGCCGTGCCGAGAGCAGCAGCTATCGCGGCGGACCATTGTTCAGCATTCTGCGGAAGGCTGATGACTTCAGGGTACGGCGTGAGCGAGGCGATTGGAGTTCCAACGAGCGGCTTTCCGCCTGCGAGGTATTCGTGCAACTTGAGAGGATAGATGTACCTCGTGTAGTCATTCAGACCATAAGGCATAATGCAAACGTCAAAGTGTTGCGGGTAAGCAATCATCTCTGCCGATGGCTTTCCGCCGAGAAAAAAAACATTACGACGACGGGACAGCGTCTGGAGAGCATCCGCAATCTCCGGATGCGGGCTCGGCGGCCCAACCAGAACAAAAGACCATTCGGGGTGGCGACCTGTGAGAAAGAGAAGCAGGTTCCAATCAATCTGCCACTTCAACGAACCAACGTACCCAATCAGGGGCCTAGGAATGGGGATGAGATCTTTGGGCTGGGGTAATGGCCTTGAATAGGCTTCGAAGTCCACTCCACCGGGAAGATACGCCGTGTGAGGGTTGAATTTTCCCTTCTTCTCATAAAGCGCCGGCGATAAAATAAAAACCTCGTTGACTGCCGTAAGTACGCGAGCTTCAACGGGATCGACAGGTAATTCCACCCGCGAAAAGGAATACTCATCCTCGAGGTGGTAACAACTCAAATCGTGCGGCAACAAGTGTAAGGCTGGTTCAAATTCCGGTCGCCACAAGTACAGGACAGTTTTTTTGCAGCCCTTCTCAGTTAACACGCGCTTCGCGTGTCTAAGCCGCTCGCGGAGAGAGAGTTCCACGAGCCAGGCGGGATGATAGAGCTCGGGAAGCCAAAATTCTGGCGTGTATTCCGCGAACCCGGGATACGAGACATTGCCTTCGGCGTTCGCGGACTGGCGTCTCGCGGAAAGAATCTCTTGCCACTGGTGCGCGGGGTTCACCCATACCATGTGAAAATAGCGCCCCAAGCGAGCCATGATATGGTGACGAACCATCCATCGCGAACTCCAACGATCGGGCACCAAGGCAAGAATACCGACGTCTTCGAGCCAGGGCTTCTGAGCCAGCGTAGTCATGAGGACACTTAGGACTCCGTACAACCATCGTAACGGCGGTAGTCAGCTTGCCGCAAGAAACAATGCCCCGCGGCGTGTCGGATTGGTGGCGCGCCTTGCGGCCCGCGGAACTGGAGAAAGTTGCTTGCGTGGAGACACTCAATCCACAATGTTGATGGAATTGTGTGGGGGTGTCGTAAACTACCCGCTCATGAAATTGGCAAACCAGCTCAGGAGAGAACGCCGAATGCGTATCTTGGTAACGGGAGCAGCAGGATTCATTGGATCACATATCGCCCGCGCGTACAGCAGCCAGGGACATCAAGTCGCTGGCGTCGATAACCTGAGCACAGGCAAACGTGAAAATCTCCCCGCTGACTTTCCTCTATCGATGTTCGACTTGAGTGACGATCAACAATTGCAGGCATTACTGCGCGACTTTCGGCCCGAGGTAATCAGCCATCACGCCGCACAGGTGAATGTGCGGCGCTCCTGGGAGAATCCGATTGCGGACTTGAGGAGTAACATACTGGCTTCGGTGACGCTATTTCGCATTGTTTCGGAAACCGTAAGCAGGCCGCGAATCATTTATAGCTCTTCGGGGGGCGCTATCTATGGAGAGCCTAGACGACTGCCAGTCAAGGAATCGCACCCCGTTCACCCAACCTCTAATTATGGCGTGAGCAAATACGCCGCAGAGCTCTATCTGTCAGCCTTTCAGGGCAACGGGCTGTTGCGTTCGGTCATCTTTCGCTATCCCAATGTGTTCGGTCCGGGGCAAGATCCGGCAGGCGAAGCCGGAGTCGTCGCAGTCTTCACCAACCAACTGCTGCGGGGAATTCAACCTCATATTTTTGGGGACGGCTCCAAGACTCGCGATTACACGTATGTCGATGACGTCGTGGATGCCAATCTTCGGGCATTGAAGTTCCAAGGTACCGGAGTGTTCAATCTGGGGTGCGGCAAAGAAATATCCGATCGCGAGGTGTTCCGAGCCGTCCGTACCGCCGTGGGGAGCAAGACAGAGCCCATTTTCGAGGAGAAACGGCCTGGAGAGGTGGACCACATTTGCCTAGATACCCGCCAGGTTCGGCAGACGTTGGGTTGGAAACCTCGGGTCACGTTCCGCGAAGGCGTAAAACGCGTTGTGAATTACTGGAAGCAGCGGATCTAACGGGTAAGCAAGACTCTTTGGCTATTAGATCTTACGGATCCACGGATTCCACAAAAGCCTGCCTCCAGCTCCCGCCAAGAGAGCCCATAGAATACTGCCTTGCTCTTGGATCTTCTTTCCGGAAAGGAAATTTTTCAGCATTTTTTTGAGCAGCGAGGAAATTTCCCAGTAGGCCATCTTCGAGACATTCTTGTCACCCCAAAAGATGTGCTTACAATAAAACGCGCCGCGGCCCACGACATAGCGACGGTTCAAGGCCTGAATTTCCGCATCAGTAGTCCGGCCGTGATTGTGATACACGAGCACATCAGGCGAATAAACTATCTTGAATTTTTCCCGGAAGATGCGGTACAGGAGATCAAGATCTTCCATCACCGCGCCAGGCGGAGAACCGGGCCCGAGGAAGGGATCGAACTGGCCCACCGCTTCGAGCGCTCGACGTCGGATGGACATGTTGGCGCCAATCAGAAATAAGAAGAGTTGATCGCGCGAGTCGATGAGTGTCCGCTCTGGGAAACTGCGAATGGTGATTGGCCGATCTTGCCGATCGAATAGTTCAACGCGCCCGCCGAGTACACTCAGAGAGAGGTCTGAAGCGAATTCACGCGCGATAGTAGCCAACCAATTTGGGTCCGGCAAACAATCGTCATCGGTAAACACCAGAATTTCGCCGGCAGCGGAACGGACTCCAGTATTGAGCGCAATGGATTTTCCTTGCCGACTTTCAAACAGATACTTGTACCTGTTTGGCATGCTTTGAATAAAAGGTGCGACAGCGGTTTTGGTTCCATCGGTAGAGTTGTTGTCGACGATCAGCACTTCCCACTCCACACAATCAGGGACAACTTGACGGGCGAGTTCCTGCAGAAACTTGAGCAGGCTTTCCGCTCGATTGTAACTAGCAATGATGAGGCTGAGCTTCATTTCGAAACCTGCGATTGACGGATCGAGATTGCTGTCCTGTCCTGCTCTGACAGCCAAAAAAGACTATTTCATGGAGTGGAGTCCGTGCGCCGGTTGTTGCGGCTGGCGATTCCTTAGCCATTTTTTGCTTTCGGCCATTTTCCCCAAGGTCTGAATAAACTCTAACTTGTAGAAGGAACGACGTTGCCCGCCCCGGGAAAAGACCCATTTCGCAAAAAACTGGAGGGCAATGGGGAAAAGATAACGAGGAACTCCCCAAAAACACTTGGCTCCGTCCGGGACTCGATCAACCAGGATGGACCATCTGCCATAGTGAAACGCCATGGAGCGCATGTACTTTCTTTTCGTGCGGTACTCCTCGACGGGATGGTAAACGACTACCTTGGGTGCGTACATCAAGAGTTCACCGGCACGCATAATTCTGCGGCAGTACTCCGTGTCCTCACCGCCCAGCAGATCGTTAATACGGTTGAGATCCGTGCGGTAGGGACCTAGCTTTTCGAATGTGGACTTCCGAAGGGCCATGTTTGCGCCAATGGCCGTAGCGGTCAGTCGGACGGGTAACTCGCCTTTGTCAAAATTCACGATTCCGCCGTAGGCAGGATGGCGATAGGGACCGTCAAAGGCGATCCACGACGGCTTTGTGCAATTCCACACGGGGATGATTTTGCCGCCGACTGCCGCGCAATCGTATTTCTGAAAGGCGTCGTAGATTGCCGCGACCCATTGGGGATCCACGGTGAGATCATCATCGGTTAGCGCCAGGATAGAACCGCGGGCCTGCAATATTCCTGCATTCAGAGCGTTGGTCTTACCCTGCCTTCCCTCGAAAAGGTAGCGGAACCTTTCAGGATGTCCTTTGATAAAGGATTCGCAAACGGCGCTGGTGTCGTCCGTGGAATTATTGTCCACGACGAGGACCTCCCACTCGATACCGCCGGGAACCACGCAGGCCTCGAGGCTAGTGAGCACGTTCTTCAATGTCTTCGAGCGATTCCAAGTGCAAATGATTACGGTTACATCCATATTCCACCACACGAAGTTGCGGCGCTATACGTCCACATGCTCTTTCCGCTTTCGTTCGCGTGCCCGCGACCACCAGCGCGCCAAACTATCCGCGGCCAGAATTGGATGGGAAAGGCCATTGCCCGCGGCGAACAAGAACCCTTGAAAGAGCCGGAGCCAGCTCAACCGCATACCAAAATTTTGCAAAACGCGCTCGTGAAACTGCAAGTAGTTCTTGCCGCGCAACTGCAAGAGGCCCTCGGCAAGAACTTGGTAGTATTCCCTCGAACGCACTTTCAAACGATCCCGGTATTCTTTCTCGTCGAGACACTTTTGGCCATACTCAAGGAGTTCGGTAAGAAATGAAAGCGGGATACTGTTCATACTCTCAGCAAAGGAGGTGTTGGACTCGCCGCGTGATCTTGTAAAAGTCAGCAGCTGGTGGACAAAACCAAAATCAGATTCTTGCAAGATCCGGAAACAAGCTGTGGAGTCGGCGTGCAGGTTCGATTCGTCGTAAAAACTACTTACCTTGCGAATCAGATCGGACCGGATGAGTGTAGCAGTGGGCGCGCCGAAGACGTAACGTCCCTGAAGCAGGCGCAAGCGACAGACTTCCCGGCCGGGAACAACCGTCTTAGGAAATGGTAGGCCACGCCAAATGACATGAACGCCGTCACCATCGAGGCCGTAGGCTCCAACCAGGCCCACGGAAGGACTGGCCTCGGCAAGCGCGACCATCTTCATGATGCATTCCGGGAACAGCCAGTCGTCAGCGAGCACCACCTTGCAATATTTGCTCTGGGGTGAGATCTGGCGGATGGCATGATTGTGATTCCGGATGATTGGCAGGAACTCGCAGTTGTCATGAATGCGAATACGGGAATCCCGTGCCGCGTAGCTTTGGGCAATCTCAAGGGTGCGATCGGTACTGCGGTTGTTGACAATCGTGTAGTCCCAGTTCTGATAGGTCTGTGCCACGACGCTTTCGATGCATTCGGCCAGGAATTCCTGGCCGTTGTAGACCGGTGTAATCACGCTGACAAGCGGTTGCTCCTGCAGGGTCAGCGGTCTTGCATAAAACTCGGAAGCTGGGTAGGAAGACATCGTGTTGGACTCAAACAATGATCTTTTCGTCAGAAATCTGTCCGATGTCCGCTCCATTTTCGCCCTTCACCGGCTGGCAAAGCCTCCGGGACGGAAACTTGTTCGGTGTGCGCCCCGGGTAGAACCCATTTTTGGGGAAAGAATACGATGCCGGACCGCGAATCAATATTTTTCCCCGAGCGATAAATGTTTGCCAGTTCAATCTCGATGCTTGCACAGTGCTCGATACCGTCGTAAACGTTGTGGCTGAGACCGGTAATCCAGAGAGAGAAGAAAAAACGGCCCGGCAGCAGATTCAGAAAATCGATTTCGAGGTCAAGATAGCCGTCTCCTGGCGCGATCTCCGGAATGTCCATGCCGTGATGCCAAGTGCTGGTGTCCGTGACAAGTGTCCCGAGCTCCGTGGTAAGCCGGAATCCAAAGCTGGGATAAGGAATGGGTTGGTTCGCGTGGTAGAAGAACCGAATCCGCAAGCTATCGCCACTTCGCGTGAGGGGCTGGGGCTGGCCTTCCGAATTCAGAAAAGCTATACCTGTGTAGCGAATTTCGCCTGAACCTTGGCGTGATTCGACACCGCTCAAGTCGGCGGAAGTCTGGTCGCTGCCACCAAATGTCGACAAGTACGATTCAATCACGTCGTGAGTTGCACCGTCTTTCCGGACCTTACCAGAATCAATCCAAATGCCTCGCGAACAAAGATTCTCGACCGCTGCCATATTGTGCGACACAAAAAGAACTGTCCGACCGCCTTTTCGCAAGTCTTGCATTACGCTCAGGCACTTCTTCTGGAAGCCAGCGTCGCCGACGGCCAAGACCTCGTCGACGATTAAGACGTCCGGATCCAAATGGGCGGCCACCGCAAACCCGAGCCGCAAACGCATACCCGAGGAATAGCGTTTGATGGGCGTGTCAATGAAGCGCTCCACACCGGCGAACTCAATAATTGCATCAAGCTTGAGATCGACCTCGCGCTTTTTCATCCCGAGGATCGAGCCATTCAAATAGATGTTTTCTCGTCCCGTCAACTCTTCGTGGAACCCTGTGCCAACTTCTAGAAGGGAAGCGACTCGTCCATGGACATTGACGCGGCCCGATGTGGGATAAGTGATATTGGAGAGCACTTTGAGCAGAGTGCTCTTCCCGGCTCCGTTGCGTCCAATGATCCCGACGACTTCTCCTTGTTGGATGGAAAAAGAAACGTCGCGGAGAGCCCAGATGGTCTCCGCGGGGCTGGCTTTCGTACCGAAGGGGTTTTTCAAGAGACTGACCAGGCGCTCGCGTAGCATCGTATCTTGGCTGGCCTGGCCGAGCCGATATAGCTTTGATAGCCTTTCCACTGTGATCGAATCACTCATGCCAATAACTTTCCCGTTCGGACCGGCATCCGGTCAAGATCCATTTGTGGCCAATTCCTAGATGATGTCGGCAAAAGTGCGCTCCGCCTTCCGAAAATATAGCGCTCCGAGAGAGAAGAGCAACAACCCGATCGTAATTGAGATTCCGAGTAGGCGCCCGTTTACGCCCTGGTGAGGGAATAGGCTGGCCCGAAATCCTTCCATGACCCCGGATAAAGGATTCAAAGCCAGCACTCTCTTCAAGCCAGAGGGCAAAAAGCCCGCGTCAGCGGGGTAAAGCACCGGCGTGACGAAAAGCCCAAGCTGGATCATGAACGGAATAACATGCTTCACGTCCCGGTAGCGAACGTTCATCGCGGCCAAGAGCATGCTGATTCCCAACGAGATGATTACCATTCCCATGACGGCCACAGGCCAGAAAATCAAAGTCCAACTTGGCGCTACACGGTAATAGACCATCATCAACACGAGAAAGGCTGAGCTCACACAAAAATCGAGCAGTCCTCCCAGGGCGGAGGCCGCGGGCAGCAAGATACGAGGAAAATAAATCTTGGTGATCAGGCTTGCATTGCCGACCAAGCTGTTCCCCGCTTGGCTGAGCGTCCCCGTAAAATAGGTCCACGGGACCAAAGCGCTGTAGCAGAAAAGCGGGTAGGGGACGCTGCCGCTTGGTATCTTCCCCATGCGACTAAAAAAGAATGTGAAAATTATCATTGTGATAAGCGGTTGGATGATAGCCCAAGCTGCTCCGAACGCGGCCTGCTTGTAACGTACTTTGACGTCCCGCCACGCGAGGAAATACAGTAACTCCCGGAAGCGCCACAGTTCCGACAACCAGGAGCCGCCTTCCGGGCGGGCCTCTCCTGACGAAGAAGCGCTGAGAGGAAACGCTTCTCTATCCGGCATCACCACACTAGCTTTCGGCAATGGAAACCCTCCGCAAAGCCGTCGGGAGCATTGGATTCGACGCCGCGAAGTCTCTGAAGCGACATAAATGTGTCTGCAGTGAACCATCGTTTGGTTCGCTGCGATGCAAACGAGTCACAGATGTATTCCGCCTTCCGCTCGCAAATCAAACGATCAAGCGCAACAAAAAGATTCGGATGTCCAAGATCGCCGTCGTACTTTGGAATCTCGTACTCAAGAACCAGGTGGCTGCGGAATGTGTTCCACGTCAGTTCGCAGATCACCCTATGATCTTGATGAAGATCATGGCGGTAGTGAGTCATGATCAAGTCGGGAACAAACTTTCGCTTCAGTTGTTCAAACTCGGCTTTGATTCGAGCGTAAGCGGAGGGAAAAAAGCTGTCCCGATAATTTCGGACCACCACAGTCTTCGATTTCGCCCGCTGAAGAAACAGCCGCGCCGCCTTGAGAGCCTCCCGTTTTCGAATCGCTGTGGAGCTGAACACTGTCCAATAGATCTCGCGGTTTGGATCCTCTTTCAGCAACCGAAGAATCGTGCCCCCGCATCCTATTTCGATGTCATCGCTATGCGAGCCCAGGCACAGGATTCGCCGGAGGGGACGCTGAGCAGAGCCCAGGCAAAGCTCAACCATCGAGACGGCTCGCGACAAAGTCTGCTGGCGAAACCGCGGAGTGCTTTTCGTCCCCCGGGGCCGGGTCGGGATTCTGGGGGGATGAAGATTTCCAGACGACCCAAGGCGCGTCGCCCCTGGCATACAAGTCGTCCAACTGCTGCTTGTCTTTGAAGGTGTCCATGGAAGCGTAAAAACCGTTGTGTTCGTAGGCCATCAATTGCTTTTCACGTATCAACCGCTGAAAGGGTTCGAGGACCAGTTCCTCCCCGTTCTGAATGTATCTGAAAATTTCCTGCCTCAGAACAAAGTAACCGCTATTAATGCGCAGATCTGTATCCTGAATAGCCTTGATTCCGCCGACCATTCCGCCTTCACTCGCGGAAACGACGTGGTACGTCAAATTGGGTTTTGCGGACACAAACGTCGCGATCTTCCCGTGGCCCCGAGAGAAATCCAGAAGCCTCGGAAGCGCCAAATCGGTCAGGCCGTCCGCATAATTGGCTAGAAAGACTTCTTCGCCCGCCAGGTACTTTTCGACCCCCTTTAGTCGTTGGCCAATATTGGAGTGCATGCCGGTCTCAGCAAAGGTGATATTCCAATCGTGAATATCACTGTTAAAGAGTTGCACGTCCTTGCCGCCTTTTGACAGCGAGAAATCATTCGAGACGCACTCGTCGTAATGCAGGAAATAATGCTTTATAGCGTCGGCGCGGTAGCCCAGACACAAAATAAAATCCTTGTGGCCAAAATGCGCATAATACTTCATCACGTGCCACAGGACCGGCCTGTAGCCGATAGGCACCATCGGCTTGGGAACGTTGTCCGCATATTCCCGCAAACGCATTCCAAGTCCACCGCAAAATATGACGACTTTCATGGATTACTCCTTCACTCCCATCGAATCGGCGACATTAGTCGTGCTCAAGCCGTCCCACTTGTAGATACGAATGACGTCTTTGGTTCCCGTGGTCGATTGAAACACCATGTGCGCACGCGAATCGGGCACTCCGTTTTCATACCATTGACCCAAGGTGGGGATATTGCGTACGCTCAAGCTGTCTAGGACGATGTAGTCGATATTCTTCGATTCCAAGTAATGCAGTGTTGCCGCCGAGTCCGCGTAGGGAAAAATGATGATCGTGGCATCCGCATAATAGGCCACGCGCCCTTCAAAACCGAAAATGCGGCTAGCTCTTGGTGCGCGATCACGAAGCCATAACCCGGCCTGCTTGATACCGGAAAATTCCTCACTCTGAATCATGAAATACCAGTCTGTCCGAACGCCTACGATGGAACAGACGACCAGCAGAAAACAAAGTGCGGCTACTGCGGCATCGCCGGCCCGTGGTGCAAACGGCCTTACGTGTTCTCCCCAAGATGCCAGCGTGCGAACCGTCCAACCGCGAAATATCTCCAGTCCTGCCGCGACCCACAAAAGCAAGATCACGGGCAGCGGATAGGCATAGCGATGTTCGATGTGCGCGGCGGTCAAGAGCAGCACTACAACCGAAAGAGCCATCACCAACAGAATGAATTCGTGCCGCAATCTCCGAACGTTCCACTCCGAGCCAAATAGTCCAAGAACCACAAGCAATAGCATTACCGGACCACCGAAATCAATGGCTGTAACTTCTTCGTACGCTCTTGGCCAATTCTTACGAATTGCCCGCCCGAAGTGCGCCAGTTTGTCGTGAAGCGAATGCGGGTAGGGCGTGTACGCGGCGTAGAGGCTCGAATCCAGCAATGGGCCAATAAAGTGGTGCTTCTCGTCGATTGTGTAGCCTGCCTGCCAAAAACTCATTCCAGAGTCCATACGATTGGCAATGGTGTAGTTGATGTTCCATTTGCCTTCGAAACGATATTGCCCGGTGTGCGCGTGCTGGAAAATAGCATACGGCACCATCAGGGCCAGCCACGAGCCAAACACAAGAGCCGCTCCGCGCAACGCCTTCCACCAGGCGACTCTTCGCAAAACGGCTACCATGCCTGCCGCCAAAATCACGAAAGCCGGGTAAGCAAACGCCTCCGGCCGGGACAACGTTGACAGCCCAAAGAACACGCCCGCAAATAAGAAATCACGGGGGCGGAAGGAATCCAGTGCTCGGATTGCCCAATAAATGCCCGCCAGCCACAACGTGAGATAAATCGACTCATTAAATACAGACCCCGACAATCCCACGAAAACGGGAAAGATCGCGAACAGAGCTGCGGCGGTATATGCGATTCGAGTTCCGTAGAGGTAGCGTGCCAGAACAAAAGCGAGAAGCACCAGCGCCGTTCCGAACAGAAGAGAAAGCAAATAAGCGGCGTGCTCTGCGCTCAGGCCCAATCGCGAAACGCCGGCAATTAAGACGGGGTATAGAGTTCCGTACATTGTTTCCGGCCAATCGAAACTCCCCGTCAACGGCTTCCCATCGCGCAAATCGATGCCCATGCGGATGTACTCACAGCCATCGCCGCTGATTACGGGTGTGAACTTCAACATGAATCCCACGCGCAGAAAGAATGCCACCGCTAGGATTGCAAGCAGCCATTTGTAAGATACGTTCGAACTGCTCTGGTCCGCTCCTCCTTCCTTCATTGGGTCTTCCGGCGATGATATTGTGCTAATCATGTATCTGCACTTCCGGAATCGGCACCACAAACTTGCCACCCCATTCGCGAATGAAAGAATTCTGCTTGATAATCTCGTCCTTTAAGTTCCACGGAAGAATGAGAAGAAAGTCTGGCCGTGTCTCCCGGATCCGTTCCGGAGGAAAGATAGGAACGTGCGTGCCGGGGAGAAATCTGCCGTGCTTATAAGGATTGCGGTCGACCGTATAATCGAGGAAATCGGATCGAATCGCACAATAGTTCAGCAGGGTATTGCCCTTGCCGGGCGCACCGTATCCTGCGATCTTTTTTCCGTCGCGCTTTGCCTGGATCAAAAACTCGAGCAACTTACGCTTCGTCTCTTTCACATGTTCGGCGAATTGGGCGTAGGTCTCCATCCGCGTGAAGCCTAACCGTTCCTCCCGCGCTTTCAGTTCGTCCACGCGGGCTTCGACCGGTTTCGAGCCATCCTCGCTGTGCCGTGCGTAAACGCGCAACGATCCTCCGTGGCTCGCCAGTTCTTCCACGTCAAAGATGGTCAGTCCATGGGCCCCGAAGATCCTTTCCGTGCTGAGCAGCGAAAAATACGAAAAGTGTTCGTGATAGATCGTGTCGAACTGATTCTGCTCTATCAGGCGCTGCAAATGCGGAAACTCCATCGTTATGACGCCCGTTTGCTTCAGCAGAATTTTCATCCCGGCTACAAAATCATTCAGGTCCGGAACCTGCGCGAGAACATTGTTTCCCAGAAGTAAATCGGCTTTCTTTCCTGCGGCGGCGAGTTCGCGCGCCGTATTTCGCCCGAAAAACTTCACTTCCGTGTTCACGCCTTTTTGGATCGCCACAGCGGCAACATTGGCCGCGGGCTCGATCCCCAAAACGGGTATCTTCTTCTCGACAAGATACTGCAACAGGTAACCGTCGTTGCTGGCCACCTCCACCACCAGATTCGCCGCATTTAATCCAAAACGCTCGACCACCTCATCCGTATATTTCCTGGCATGCGCCAGCCAGGAGTCCGAGTACGAGGAAAAATAGGCGTAGTCGCTGAAGATATGCTCGGGAGAAACGTATTCCTGAAGTTGCACGAGAAAACACTTCGCGCACACATAGACGTGCAACGGATAAAAAGGCTCCATCTGATTCAGGTGATCGGCGGTCAAGTAGCTCTCGCACAATGGGGACATCCCCAAGTCAACGAATGTGTATTCGAGCTCGCTTCCGCAGAATCGGCAACCGGATTGTTTCGCGGCGCTCATCGCCTCTCTCAATACGATTTGAACATCGGTCTGATGCTCATTTCCGTTACCTCGGCTGTGCGCGGCAGTTTCAACGCGTGAACCACCATCACTGCTACATCCTCCGGTTGCATCAGTAGCTCAGGCCGGTAGGCTTTGTGCTCTTCGTGAAAGAGCTTCTCGGTCCGAGGCGTGGCTGTGCGCCCGGGAAACACACAGAGCACGCGAATCCCATCGGGATTCACTTCTTCACGAAGGCTATCAGCCACGGCCTTCATGGCGTGCTGCGTGGCTGCAAATTGTCCTGACCGGGCCCGAGCGCGAAGCCCGCTGCTCGAATTGACAAACACCACTTGCCCGGACTGCTCTCGCAGCAGAGGCAGCAGCAGCTGTGTTAGCCGGTAAGGACCGCGAACATTGGCGCGATACTGCGCGTCGAGATCCGCAATTGGGGCGCTCGCATGTTCCCCATGGGAAATTTCGCCCGCGCAGTGGACAAGCACGTCAACGTGGCCGCCGTTTCTAAGCAAGTCCGCCGCTAACGCATCGATGTCCTCGTCACGTGTGAGGTCGGCCCGGCAAACTCGCGTGGACGGCGAATATTCCCGGGCTAGCCGGGCGACTGCCTCGAGAGGCTCCAGGCGCCGCCCGACAAGGCAAACGTGAGCGCTTTCCTCGGCCATGGCCAACGCGATCGACCGGCCAATTCCGGAACTCGCTCCGGTGACCACAGCAAATTTGCCTTGTAGATTTTGCATCGAAATTCTCGGCGTCACGTCCGCTTTCTTTATTTCAATGCCCATCGTTTCCGTCGTCACGGCTTTCCCTCGGCCTTCTGGCGGCTAAACAGAAGTCGCCGCTTCGCAGCGTTCTGGCTGCACCAGGGGTGGTTGCGTTTCATAAAGATCAAAGAATCGTTCCGGTATGTGCGTTAGATCCGTCCCGCGCAGATAATCGCCCATAGTGGTTCCTGTACAAGCGGAGTCCACGTTCGGAGCGCCGTGGCGGGCCGCAACGTCATCCAGATTGACGGTCCGAAAATCAATACTAAATCGAGTTTTCCCGGACGTGTTTGGCACGCTTGAGTGCATCTGCGCCGCCGAAAACAGCAAAACGCCTCCGGGAGGGGCAATCACTCGAATCTGAGGGTCAAGCTCCATCGGTTCTTCCGGTTTCGGCTGCTCACGAGTATCCTCCTTGATAAACTGCGCCGCGTTCTTGCGGCTGGTGCGATTCCATTCCGCATAGTTGTACCTGGCCGATCCATTTCGCACGCCCTGGCTCCAGTAGCGTGGATGGAATGCCATGGCGTTCTCCGGAACTATTGGATAGATCGGCATCCACCAATTAATCTGGCACATCGGCGCGGAGTACCAAGTGTCCCGGTGAGGGTGAAAAGCGTAGGCAATGCCGACTTTCAGATACTCATCGCTCGTCGAAGTCCGCATCCGCGGGACGTCGAAATATGTTCTCTCAAGGTCTAAGCCCAACTCGCTGAGCATTCCTTGAATATGCTTCTTTGAGTCCGGCGAGTGAATGAACTTAGGTTTTAGCTCCGATAGTATCGCCGCGTAGCGTTCAACCGGAAAGTGATACTGGGCCGTTTCCGGATCGTGCGGATGAAATGCCTCTTCGGCCATCTTTCGGGCAAGATCCACAAGCGCTAACGAACTGCGCGTCGGCGAGTACACCAACAACTGTCCGTGATACAACTTCTCCCGCCGCTGCTCGTCCCTAAGCGGGGCATCGATATAAATGGCATTCATTGGATAATCCTTTCTACCTGCTCAGCGCGCGGCGGAAGACAAAGAATCTTTGTGCTTGCGCAAAATCTGGCATTTCTCCAGTTCCTCTGCCGCTTCCCTCAAAGCACTGAATTTCATGCCCGACCTGTCCGCAATGTCCAATAGGCTATTGGTCCCGTCGGACTGATTTAGAACCCACAGCATCGCCATCTCCGCCGTTGCCGCGTCGGATTGCCCGCCGATCATGCGGTAGAGGCCGCGCTTTCCCAATTGTGGCTCACACTTCGGGATCACGTTCACGAACACGTCGTTCGCCTCGATTAGCGCTACAACCTCCAGGCAGAGCGCCAGTGATTCTCGTAGCTTTTCCGCGTGCACAAAGTCCAGGTTGTCCGCCGAAGTGTGATATTCCGGAAAAGTACCGTGCGGCGTGCGCGAAAGCCGGCCAACTGCAAGGTCGATCCCCGGCGAGCAATACTGTCGCTCATCGTAGCCGTACGGCGAAAACTCCAAAACTTCGAAGGGTGCGCCGAAGTGCTGCAAAACATGTGCAAAAATGCGGTCGATTTCAGTCATTCCGCGGCGGCTCTTTTTGTAGTGCAGTTTCCCCTCATCGCCGACGCCCGTGAGTACCACGCCGTGCTTAACGCGTGGGACCTTCCCTTCATTGAGGGCTAGCCAGGTGATCGCGCCGATTGTGCCGGGAATAAAGAGAAATCGATACGAATACCGGTGCTGTGAGTCGCGTAAGTGCTTTGCCAGTGAAACTGCCAGCGACACGCCGGAGAGATTGTCGTTTGCAAGCGACGGGTGACATACGTGTGTGGAAATCAAAACTTCATCTTCCGACTTTCCCGGTAGGAAGAACTCGCCGTAGGTCAAGTGGCCGTCCGTCAGGGTCGACTCGATGCACACGTCATACTCACCATCCTGCAGAGCATTGAATTGCCTCTGCGAGAGACAAAAACCCCAGCTTTCCTTGTAGTAGGAAGTCCGATAGGGAATCCAGTCAGGGTGAGAGGGGACGGTAAACAAATGGTCTTTCAACGCCTCTAACGGCATGCGCGCACGCACGGGCACGCTGTAATTTACGACGTGCAAATTAGAGCGCTGAAAATCAATAACCCGGTTTCCGGCCGAGTCCTTGACGTAGGCATCGCGAATGTTCCATTCCCGCGGCACCGTCCAGTCGAACACTCGCGTGCCGCTCGGCACTTCGCAGATTTCCAGCGAAATCTCTTGCTGAAGAGCGCGCAGAGTCTCACGCACTCCGTCGCCGGTGATGCTGCGGCAAATGGGATAGAGCTGCTCGATGCGCCGAAACATCGACTCTCCCGCTAGTGCAGGGACAATGTCGTTTTGGAGTTGGCTCGAACTCAAGTCTGTAGAGTCTTCCTCAAGACACAAAGTCCGGATAGGTTCGGTCTCTCTCAATAATTGTTCGTTCACCTGCAGGCCATTCGATGCCGAAGGCCGGATCGTTCCAACGGACGCCGAGTACGTGTTCGGAGGAATAGAACTGAGACATTTGATAGAAGACCTCCGTATTATCCTCGAGCGTTTGGAAGCCGTGTGCAAATTCCTCCGGGATGTAAAGCAATTTGCCGTCGCCAGCGGAGAGCTCGATGCCAAAGTATTGTTTGAACGTTGGCGAGGAGCGGCGCAAATCGATAATGACGTCATAGATGGATCCCGCCGTGCACCGAACGAGCTTTGCTTCGGACCTCGGCGCGGCCTGAAAGTGCATCCCGCGTAGAATTCCTTTCCGTCTGTTGAACGAGATGTTGCACTGTGCCACCGCGGTATTCAGCCCGCGCTCTTCGAATTCCCGCTGGCAAAAGGCACGAGCGAAAAACCCGCGCTTGTCTTCGAGTCTCTCCACTGCAATCACAAACGCGCCACGCAGCTTGGTTTCCTTGAAAATCAAAGTTCACCAGGCTCTCGTCAGAAGCCCTTTGCCTGTAGCACGTGCTCAGCTTCCGGGGCTTTCCAGCGCAAACTCACATCCAGGCGGCCCGTGGAAAGCAGCCGTTGGATGTGGTCGATGCGCTTGTAACGTATCCCCTCAAAGTCCTCGGCGCGCAGGCCAGCGTTTTTGTAAGCCTCAGAGAGTTCGCGCGCACCTCGGCGCGCGTCCCATTTGGGTTGAAATGCGGGTAGCATCTTCGTTATGCGGCTAAAGTCGGCTCGGTAGCAACGCTTGTCGGGGCCCGCATCCGATGCGTACTCAATGGAGCATCCCGGGACGGTTTCCTTCACGATCTCGGCAAGGTCGCGAATTTGATAATTCTCTTCGCTTCGTCCGACGTTGAATGCCTGGTTGTGAATGATCTCGCGGGGAGCTTCCAGCACCGCGAGGAATGCGCGCGAGATGTCCTCGATGTGCACGATCGGGCGCCAGGGACTGCCGTCGCTCTTGATGAATACACGGCCCGTCGTCAACGCCCAAGCCGTTAAATTGTTAAGCACCAGGTCAAATCGACAGCGAGGAGACACTCCATAAGCTGTCGCGTTACGAAGGAATGTCGGACTGAAATCAGGTCCCGCCAGTCTCGCTACATCCTGCTCCACCAGAACTTTCGACCGCCCGTATGGCGTGACTGGATTGAACTCCGCGGTCTCGTCTAAAATCTTGTCTCCCGCCGCTCCATACGTGCTACAGGAAGAGGAAAACAAAAAGCGGGTTACACCAACTTTCTTCGCCAGAATTGCAAGACGAACCGAAGCACGATAGTTAATATCGTAGGTCAAATCTGGATTAAGATTTCCGAGCGGATCGTTGGAAAGCCCGGCCAAGTGGATGACTGCCTCGAACCCCGCAAGGTCCGTGGACTCCACGTCGCGCAGGTCCTTTCGAATGGACGGGAATTCCTTTGGCGGCTCGCCAAATGTGCATTGTTCGAACAGATCGCTGTCTAACCCTACCACTTCGTGGCCGGCATCAGCGAGCAGGGGCGCCATGACCGTGCCGATGTAGCCTTTGTGACCCGTTATAAGTATGCGCATTCTTTTTATAAATCCTCTGGCGGGACCGAATGGTCCCCGCGCCAAGATACAAAGCTTTGCGTGAAATTGCACATAACATGAAGCATATCAAGTGCCAAGTAGCCCTTCCTTATTCTTGCGTATCTGATTGAAACAAAATGGTTTACAGACTTGCCGTCCAAAAGATAGCGAGAGCTGGTCTATTTTCTTTCCCGTTTGCGGCATCGAATTCCACAACACTTTTTTAAGCCATTTGTTCTATGTTAACGGGGCAAACCGCTTATAATGAGCAGGATACACACCTCAAATGGCAATCCGCCACTTCGCGGCCGCCAGGCTGCGTACTCATCGGTTTGTTTCACGATCGCTTTGATAGACCGAGGAGATCGAAATCAGGAGCGTTTAGTTGCTCTATCATCGTGCCCAAAGGGCAAAACTCAAAGTCTCTCAGGAGATGCTTTAACTTGCTCTCCATTCCCTTCAAACCAACATACTGCCGCAGGCGAGCAGTCAAACTGCCGTTCATCCGAGGTTGTTCCGTGTCCAATTCCCAAGGGTGCAAGTAGACGCACACCGCATGATTTTCGTGCCCGTTGATGTAGTGGATACCCCAGCGGGTGTAACGGTAAGGAAGCAAGCGCAAGTAAGCGCCGCCGCCAAACGGCGAGCGGGCACCGGCGAAAGTCAGAGTGGGCAAAGGAAACTCGACTATATGTCCGTGCCGCGTTTCGATGCGAAAAGGAAAGCGCGGCCCGTCAGGCATGCCATGATCCAAATGTTTTATGGGGAAAATGCTCGAATCGTAAGTGAATCCAAGTTCTGCGAGAATCTCGAATGCCCAAAGGCAATTCGGTGTAATGGAGAAGGTCGGAGCCCGATACCCGCGGACGCGTGCTCCGCACGCATCTTCCAAAAACTGCTTCGCACGGCGCGTATCCTCTCGGAACTCAGTTGGTGTTAACGAATAAACCAGACGATGTCCATAGCTGTGGCAGGCGATCTCATGCCCAAGGTTCGCGATTGCCCGTATTAGCTGCGGAAAATGTTCGGCGACCCACCCGACGGTGAAGAAAGTTGCGCGGCAGCCAGCCGCCGAAAGGAGTCCGAGAACTTTCTCAGTATTCGCCTCTACACGGCTGGCGTATGAATTCTCCTTTGTCGATGAGGCCGCAAACGCTGTCGCGTGATAGTAGTCTTCCAAGTCGACTGACAGGGCATTCTTCATAGCTCGGTGCTCGAAGTGCAATTGTGCTTCCAAACTTCTCCAACCGAAGCGTTCTCTCACCTCAGTATTGCATTCTGGACGGTTTATGGGCTAATCCTGCCGCTTGGCCTGCTTTATGCGACCTGCTATTCTCGGCAGGGCAAATTGCAACATCATACCGATTTCGATGTTATCCGGGGGACGGCGAATTGCGGATCTTGACCTTCACCAGCCTTTATCCCAACTCTCTTCAGCCATCTTTCGCGGTTTTTGTCCATCAGCGCACAGAACACTTATCGCGTCTCTCCGGCAACTCGGTGCAGGTGGTTGCTCCAGTCCCATATTTTCCCTTATGGATTCCACTCGGACATTGGCAGAGAATCGCCCGCATCCCCGGAAAAGAGCAATTGGGCGAACTTACGGTGCGTCACCCACGCTATCTCTTGGTTCCGAAGGTTTCCATGCGCTTTCACGGACGATTGATGTACGGGGGATGCGAGTCGTTGGTCAGGCAACTGCACGCGCGGGAGCGCTTCGACTGTATCGATGCCCATTTCGTTTATCCGGACGGATTCGCAGCCTGCCTCCTTGGCAAAATGCTTGGCGTTCCTGTAATCGTTTCCGCGCGTGGAACCGACCTGACGCTGTATCCTTCTTTTCGCACAATCCGGCCACTCATCGAATGGACGCTAGACCACGCGGCAGGACTGATAGCGGTTTCCGCGTCCCTTAAGAACGAAATGCTTGCGCTGGGAGCGAATCGCAAGAAAATCCGCGTCATTGCAAACGGGGTCGATATCAATCGTTTTCAAGCGACGGATCGGGGCTTTGCGCGGCGGCAGTTAGGACTTTCCGTGGACGCCCAGATTGTCGTTTCCGTCGGCGCGCTTCTTCCCGTCAAGGGTCACGACCGCCTGATTGCTGCGATCGCCGCGATGAAGGACCAATTTCCAAGGCTGCGGGCCTACATAGTCGGCGAGGGATCAGAACGCGCGAGACTCGAGTCGCAAATTCGAGAGGCGGGGATCGCAGAGCGAGTATTTTTGGTGGGCTCAAAACCAAATGATGAACTGCAGGCGTGGTTCAACGCTGCGGATGTGAGCTGCCTGGCCAGTTCGCGAGAAGGCTGGCCCAATGTTGTATCTGAATCGATTGCGTGCGGCACTGCTGTCGTGGCCACGAACGTCGGCGGGGTTCAAGAAATCATTTCTTCCCCGGAACTCGGCATTGTGGTCGAACCCGAACTCTCGGCGATAGCAAGAGGCTTGGCCGACGCACTGCGCACGCATTGGAATCGGGACGTGATGGTTGAGCATGCGCAGCAACGCACTTGGGAGACGGTCGCGCACGAGGTTCAAGAACATCTGGATGCCAGTGCGCGCGGGCATACTCGGAACGAAAGGTAACCTCAAGGGAAATCCATTCAACCTAAGGTCGCTGGTCCAGGCGGCAATCAGAGTAGCTTCTGTAATCTACTGATTTTACAGGAGTTGAAAGAGATGGCGCTATCGGATAAGCGGCAGCTTGGTATAGGGATTGCTGGTTGTACTGGAGCGAACTGCTAGAATCGTCTAGGGATGGAGAGCAAAAACTGAAGATGAAATCGATCAGTATTTTCGGGCTGGGCTACGTGGGTGCAGTGTCGTCCGTTTGTCTAGCGCACAAGGGGAATAACGTCATTGGAGTGGACCTGAATCCACTCAAGGTGGAGCAGCTCGATAGTGGTCGCGCTCCGATTGTGGAAGTCCGCGTGGCGGAGATGGCCGAGGAAGCGAACAAGGCCAGCCGACTTCATGCCACAACAGACGCCATGAAGGCCATCGCGGACACCGAGATTTCCTTCATTTGCGTGGGCACACCGAGTTTACGCAATGGAAAATTGGACCTGCGCGGGGTCGAACGCGTATGTGCCGACATTGGCGCCGCGCTCAAGCGAAAGAATGCATTCCATTTGATTGCTCTTCGCAGCACCGTTCTACCTGGCACTACAGAAAATGTTGTAATTCCCGTGATTGAAGCGGCAAGCGGCAAGCGTGCCGGCGTTGATTTCGCAGTGTGTTTCCATCCTGAATTTTTGCGCGAAGGCACAGCCGTGGCCGACTTCTTTGCACCTCCGTTCACTGTTTTCGGAACCGCCAACTCGGAGCATCTCACTCCTCTGCGCGAACTCTATCATTGGGCCGCGACTGATATTTATGAGACTTCGCCCTCGACTGCGGAGATGGTGAAGTACGTTTGTAATGTGTTTCACGGATTGAAGGTATGCTTCGCTAACGAAATCGGGACGCTATGTAAAACCATGGGAGTCGACACGGAAGTCGTCACCCGGATTTTTACCTCCGACACCCAGTTGAATATTTCGCCCGCTTACCTTAAGCCGGGATTTGCATTTGGAGGTTCGTGTTTGCCAAAGGACTTGCGGGCCATCAATTACCGAAGCAAAGAGCTCGATTTGCGCCTACCGTTGCTGGAATCTATCATGCCGAGCAACAACGAGCACCTCGAACGGGCGGCGGAAACGATTTTGCGGACAAACAAGAAGAAAATTGGTTTTCTGGGACTGAGCTTCAAGCCGGGCACCGACGATTTACGAGAGAGTTCTTTAGTCAACTTGGTGAAGCGGCTGCTCGGAGAAGGCTGCCAGTGCAGAATCTTTGATGAAGATGTTGTGCTTGGTAGAATCCTCGGATCAAACCGACTGTTTATCGAGGAAACGATTCCACACATCGGCTCGCTGCTTAGTAGCGAACTGAAAGAGGTTGTTGAAGGAGCCGAAGTGCTGGTCGTCGGGACGAAGGCGGTTCCTGCCAATGAACTGGCCGTCTATTTGCGTCCCGGAACTACAGTCATTGACCTGGTCCATTTGGAGAAAAGCCGGCGGCTATCTGGACACATCGCCTACGAAGGAATCTGCTGGAAGTAGGGAACTCATCATGAGAGTACTCTGGGCAAAATCGGGCGGAATGGTGCCTCTGGACACTGGGGGAAAGACTCGGAGCTTCAATCTTCTCAAGGAATTGGCGCGCATTCACGAGGTAACTTTGTTCACTTTCTACGGGCGTCACGCGGATGACACACACGCGCAACTTGAGAGATATTTCTCACGTGCGATCTGCATCCCGATGGATCTGCCACACGCGCGGGGCATTGACGAAGCGCTGGACTACGCGCGGAACTTTTTTTCGCTGCGCCCGTACACGATGGCAAAATTCTGCCGCCCAGAGATTGCAAATGCGCTACGCGAGTTGGTTCAGAAACATTCGTTTGACGTTATAGTGTGCGATTTTCTCTTTTGTGCCGGTGTAATTCCGTGGGATTGGCCGTGCCCAAAGGTGCTCTTCACACACAATGTGGAGGAACAGATTTGGCGGCGTCATTTCCAGGTATCGCGCAATCCAGTGTGGAAAGCTGTCTCCTGGCGCGAGTATCGGACGCTGCGTCTCGCGGAGAGGCATTACGTTAACCTCGCCGATCATGTACTTACGGTATCGGAAAGTGACCGCAATTACTTTGCTACCTACACAGACGCCAAGAGGATCACAGTGGTTCCGACCGGTGTGGATGTTGAGTATTATCAACCGGGCAATAGTATAGAAAAACCCGGCACTCTGGTGTTTACAGGTTCGATGGATTGGCTGCCGAATGAAGATGCAATTACTTTTTTTGCCGAAAGCATACTTCCTCAGCTGCAGCGGAAGACGCCCGATGCCGTGCTGCGCGTTGTTGGGAGAAGACCATCGCAACGCCTGAGAGCGCTTGCCGCCGAGAACAAATACATTGAGGTAACAGGGGAAGTCCAGGACGTGCGGCCACACGTACATGAATCTTCAGTGTATGTGGTGCCGTTGCGCATCGGCGGCGGTACGCGCATCAAAATCTTTGAAGCAATGGCTATGGGAAAGGCGATTGTGTCTACCTCGGTGGGAGCAGAGGGTCTGCCTGTACGTCACAACGAAAATATCGTGCTGGCGGATTCGCCGGAAGTTTTTGCGCGCGAAATCGCGAGATTGCTGGGCGATCCCGCCGAACGGATGCGAATTGGACGAGCAGCACGGACGCTGGTGGAGAAGAACTATAGCTGGCGTTCGGCTGTCGGAGTTTTCGATGCGGTGTTCGAGCAGGTGACCGACAATACGCCGATGGTGCCCACACTGCCGACTGCGACCGTTCCCTCTTCCTGAAACAAGCTGATCATTCTCGAATCGGCATGACTGGCCAGCGCTTGAAGTACGAAGACTCTACAACGCTGGGAGAGCGTCGGCTCAAAAAGCGATCGAGGATTTGCCCCGCTTCTTGGAATTATTCATCCAGAACTTCTCAGATATCCTGAACCCGCATCAAAAGGAATAGCTCCGAGAGGGCGGGCGAGGGCGCATTCTGCGCCAGCGAGCGCGGCGAATGATGGGCGAGCCGCGCTGCCTTGGGGAATACTTACTCTCGGTGCTCAGTCCAGGGACCTCGGTTGGAGCCGAAAAAGCGAAATGCTTACAGGGTTCGGTAATTATGAATTATATTATATATCTTCTATATAATATCATTATATATATTCAGATGGATTGAAATAAGTGCTCCGGGGAGGGATGTGCGGAATTGGAGGAACAACCCCATCGCCAAATACAGGAGCCGGACCAAGGCTTCTGCCGGGAGAATTTAACAGATGAGTTCAGGAGACTTGGAGCCTGTACGCCTAGCTATTAAGCGGGAAGGACCGGTTTTCTCAGAACAATGATGAGATTTGTCCGAAACCTACGGAGGAAATCCCAGCGGAGAGCGCGGATCAAGAGAAGCTCGAGGATGACAAGGGGTCCGAGCATGACAGTCTGGGCGGAAGACTCTTCCAGCGAAAGGCGGTCGACTTCGAATCCACTTTGCAGGGCGAGCGACTCGATCGCGGCAGGAGAATTCAATCGGTAAAACGTGGGAAAGACGTCGCCCTCTTCCCTTCCCTGAAGAAAATGGACGAACCAGATCTTGGCGCGCTGGGGAAGTGCGCGAGCGGTGAGCGTGGTGTAACCCTGAGAGTTCGGCGTGTGAAATAGAAATTCTCCGCCGGCTCGAAGGACGCGATGGACCTCGCGTAGCAACTCTGCAGGGCTCTCGATATGTTCGATTACCATGTTGGCGGTTATCAGGTCGAAAGTTTGATCACGGAAGGGAAGAGCTTCAATATTTCCAGCCACGAGGCGTCGAACAAGATTATTCTTTCGAAGGCTGGGGGCATCTGCGTCTATTCCTATGAAGAGGCGCGGACGACGAAGAAGATCGGCCTCGTCCTGCTGACTCGAGGGCATCCACTCCGGCAGAATTTGGTGACCGCAACCTAGATCAAGCCAAACGATGCCGGGCCTGGAATGCGCGACAAGAGCTTCCTTATAGGCAAACTGGGAATTTCGAAGTCCCGGAGCAAGGGCACGCTGCAGCGCATTGTAAAACCTATGAAGATATTTCCTCATCGGGCAGCCGCACGAGGCACGGTGGTCGATTTCGAAGCACCCTTGGTTGGCAGCAACAAAACGGATTGCGCGCCGCTGAGATTGTAGTGCATGCGGTTATGGAAGGCATCTCGCGATGTGAGGACCCAAGAGCCGAGCCAGAGAAAGTGGCATTTTTCGCCATGCACGGATGGCCAATTCATACTTGGGATTCTGCGGATTAATTTCCGGCAATATTCCGCCATTGGGCAGCCAATAATTCCAGTGGAGAGGGATGGTCTCTGCGCCCCATTGAAGTTTGAAGGAATGCGTGCCAGAGCCGACCGTGGAACGCCCGAAATCGAAGAGCCGATAGCCCTGGCGGGCGGCAAAACAAAAAAGATTCCAGTACAAGAACATGTTGGGCTTCAGTGAGAGTGCACGCTGAACCGAGGAGCTCCAGACGGCTTCGACGCGATCGCGAAAACCAATCAAGAACGAAGCTGCTACCGAACGGCCTTCATGTCGGATCACACAAACGTGCGTGTTGTCCGGAAAGGCTTGTACAATTTCACGGAAGAAAACCGGGCTGTAGGCGGGCGTCCCCAGGTCGCGCATGTTTTCGGACCAGACAGAGTAGAACTCGGCGAGCAGATTTTCGCCACCAAACTCGGTGGTCATGCCGAAACTCATCGACTTACGGACCTTTGTGCGCATTTTCGTGTTTAGGGACTTCCACATTTTGTCGGTATCAGGGTCGAGGGGGAGAACCAAAGTGACCTTGTTGGTGCGCGCCGGAAGCGCGAGACCAAGGTCGGAGCGATGCCGCAATTCGAGGTGCCCGGCTGCGGCATCGCGGGTGACGCGAGCTGCCTCTTCCAGGAGGAGGTGCTGTGCTTCCGGTGAATTTGCCAGGACTCCGCCAGCATTGAGAAATGGCATCGAGGAAACAAAGTTGCCAAACAGCCAGCTTTTCTGAATGACCAGTGGGAGCGCACCACAGACGGCGCCCTTTTCCTCCGCTAAGAGATAAGAAGTTGCCCAACCGAAGCTGTTTTCGATAACCCTCTTCCAATTCCAACGATGGCAATAAGTTGCCTCGGGATGAGTGGAAATGTATCGCTCCCAGGATTGGGCCTGCTCTGGATCCGAGCAAATCGAGATATTCATAGCGAAGTCACGCTTTGCTCCGCACGCTCTGTCGCGGCGGCGTCCAAGTCGCAGAGAGATCTCCACGCCAGCACTTCACGCAACCGATGAGCGATGCCAGGTTGACCAGACAAAAATAATAAGCGAGCGAGAAAGGTTTCCAGGCTGCACGGACGCGAGGCAGGAGCCACCCAGCCGTCGCTGACGCGTAGAAGGCGCCTTGCAAGAGCACGGCAACTCGATAGAAGGGTGAAAACCAAAGTAGCAGGGAGGTGGCAAGGGCGATGATCATGAAAAACGGAGCCAGCCAGCGGAGGAGTTTGTGAGAAATGAGAAGGAACCAGTGGCGTGGATTGCGCAAAGGATTAAGGACTCCGGGTATGCGTCCCAGCGCGTTGAAACTACGGCTGACGATGCGCACTTTGCGGCGGAATTCCTTGTCAAAACTTTTAGCGGTTTCCTCGTAGCTGACCGCAGCGGGATCGAAGATACCGCGATAACCACGATCAATGATCTGCAGCGGATTGAGAAAGTCGTTTATGTCGGTCGGAAGGAGAGGTGTATAGAGCTCGCGCCGGATGGCATAGATGGCCCCATCTCCGCCAACTACGGATTCAAAAGCGGACTCCTTTTGCTTGAGCCAGGTCTCAAGTTTCCAGTAGAGACCCTCGGCTTCAGCGGCCTCGGTGTCCGAGGCATTTTCGACGTAGCGGGCGTTGCCCACCACGTAACCTACGCGAGAATCGCTAAAATGCCTGACAAGCTGACGAATAGCGTCGTTCCGGTAAATAGCATTCGCATCTGAGAAGACGAGGATTTCACCCCCCGCCATCGGCACGGCCAAGTTGAGACCTGCAGTCTTACCGAGACGCTCCCGCTGGCGAACTAGTCGGACGCCCGATTGGGCGTGGCTGCGGACCAAATCGTCTGTGCCATCGTCCGAGCAGTCGGAAACAACCATGACCTCCAAACGATCTCTGGGATAATCAATGGCTAGAGAGTTTTTCAATTTCTCTTCCATGACCAAACTTTCGTTGTAGGCGGAAATGAGCAAAGTCACCGCTGGCAGCTCAAGAGAGGTTGCCAGGCTTTCCCTGCGCGAGCTGAAACGCGTGAGAAGGGCAAGGAGAATCGGATAGCCCCCGTAGTCGTAGAGGAGGAATGCAGCGCTCGTCCAAAACGTCGCTTCTATGATTAATCCAGAGTTCGCGGTCATGCGATTCTATATTAAGGCGAATAACTCATAATTTCAGAGCCCGATGCTTAGGGCCAGCGCGAACTTGGCAACCGTGGCAGGCAGGTGAAAGAGTTGGCGTCGTGTTTCAATAAGATTCCAGCCAAGTCAAAATGGTATAGATGGCAGACGCCTAATCGTTTCATCGGACTCACGCCGGAACTGAAAACCAGGCAAGTCAAACATAAAGGTCTCGAGCTCCTGCACAGCTAATCCGCAGGAACCTCCCTAGTTGGGTTGTCGATCCTGTTGCACAGCTGTGGTGTCAACAGTGCCCTTGTCTTCGGCCGTGTTCCGACCGATGGCAACCTTAAGTGAGCCATCGGTCGGATCTCGATAGCTAATGTACAGGACATCGTTCTTGTCGATGGCCATAGAGCTGTAAAGATAAGGTTCTTCCGCCCGCGGAGCGACAACTTGCTTGTGCCATTTGGTGCCGTCCCAATAAGCGTGCTTCAACGAACCCGCATCCTCGTAGCTTATGTGGGGGAATCCATGCTTGTCCAATACTAGTGAACTGCGAAAGCCGACCCACGAGCCTCTTTGAAAAACTACGTCCACGGTTTCGACAGCCCAGCCTTCGCCCTTTGGGCGGGCAAATTTCAGAGAACCGGAGGATCCCGAATCAAAGCCAATGGAGCTCTCATAAAAACTCATTTCGGGCTGATTCTGCGAGTTAAGCACTAGGCAGTTTCCCATGCCAGCAGAAGCTCTACCAGTTGGTACAGCCGCCAATTGAACTTTCCACTCGCCGCCATGGAGAGAAGCGTACTTCAGTTCACCGAGGGGGAAAACGCTATATGTGAGATGGGGATTCCCGCTCGCGTCCAGCACAATTGAATTCCACTTTCCGTCTTCTCCGTTAAAATCTACAGTCTTAGCCATCCACACGCCGTCAACTAGGGTAGCGTGTTTAAGATGGAGGTAGTTGGAGCCATCCGCGGAACGCGTGTGATACCAAATGACGTGGGGAGTATTGTCCGCTCCGACCGCAAGCGTGCAGTTGTATTCGATGCTTCCAGTCCCGGCTGCGATTTGCTGAATGATCCACTTCTTCCCGTCCCATCGCGCGTATTTCAGCTCGCGCGGGGTGTAGCAAATTTGAGGGTCGCCCCGAGGATCAAGGGTGATATAGGTGGAGAAATCCTGGAGCTGCTTGTCTAGGACCATCGTAAACCACTGACTGGAGGCCGCCGCGCGAAACGCATACTTGAGAGCAGAGCCCCCGTCCGCCGCGTAAGCGATATGGATGTTGCCTTCCTGATCGACGGCCAAGGAGGTGAACTTTGCGTAGACGTCAACGGATTCCTGGGTCCAGGTCCAGCTTTGCGCCGCCGCGCGCGAGGGCGCCAGCAGCAGAGCAGATGATAGCATCAAGAGTACATGCTTGCGCAAAGACTTGGCCCTCACTTTGTGCAGACCAGGCGTTGTCATGTGGTCCTCCACTTTATAGCGCTCCACTCTCCGCGAGTGTGGGTACTGCGACGGGCACCATGGCTGCTTGTAGCGCGAGTTCGCGTCTCCACAAAATCTTGAGGACAATGGTGCAGGCGATCATTTGGAAAAAGAGGTCAAAGTCGGCGAGTCCCAGGAACGCGCCACTAACGAGGAATCCTACCAACGAGACTTCGAGGATGTTTGTATAAGTAACCATCCAAATGGTGGAAGACAATAACGGCGCGCGCCTACGCAAACTTCGCAAACTAATCAGAGAACAGCCAATCAAGAGCAGGTACAAAAACAAACCCACAAAGCCCTGCTCGCCCAGAGTCTGGAAGTAAATACTGTGAGGAGCCGTGGACAAATAGCCCTCGGGGAGAGGCTCAGGCTCATAGCGTTGAAAGAGATCGACATTTGGCAGAGAACGAAAACTGCCGCCTGCAACTGGGTAATCCTTGACGAAATTCCAGGTGGTTCCCCAGGCCACCATGCGCTGTTTCGCGGAATCATCCATATGTTCCTCTGAGCCAGTAATGGTGTCCATGCGTTTCATCCATTTCTGAGGAGCGAAAGTCAGCACGAGAAAGACAGAGGCAACAAGGAGAACACTGCTCGCGACACGATAGCGCGACTTGAACGCGATGAGGAGGAGAACAGCTGCCAATCCCAACAGGCCGCCTCGGGAGTAGGTCAGAATGACGGTGATAATGCCGCAGGCGAAGGCGATATTCAGCACACGCCGCAGAATGACACTTTTCTCCTCCCGAGCAAGATAGAACAGAATCGGCAGAGACATGTTCACTGCAAGAGCAAAGCCGTTATTGTCGGCAAGGAAGCTGTCGGGAGGGCCCCAAACGCGGTCCTGCCCACCCGTACGCCATCCGAAGGCTACTGCTTTTAACACTAGCGGAATAAAGCTAAAGGCAGTTACCAGAAAAACGTACTTCAGCCGTTTGTGTGAACTGACCAGAAGAATCATCACGTAGGTCATCAACAATATTTTGCTAACGCGAATTAATTCCGATTGGGCGTCCAGGATATGACCTCTAAAGAGAGGCACCTGCGTGGCATTCAGGTAAGTGATGAGGAACCACGCCCAGAGCAGGGAGAGAAGGGCCGTCTCTCGAACAAAAATGTTTTGATTCAGTTTCTTGGTGAGAAAGAGCCCCGCAACCGTGGGAATCGCTATCACCAAAGCCACCGGAAAGTTGTACATGTAGGTGAAGGCGTAGCGGTGTGGACTGAAGTACGCAATCCAAGTCCAGACCAGTACTCCGTAGAAAGGCTCCATAAAACTAATCGGTACCGAAGCCAGGATGATGACCAGCAGGAAGAGATCACGCATTCTGGCTCCTCACCGGTTCACCGGCTGAACTTCGGCTTGTTTCGTTGGTCTCTTGGAGTCGGAGGCTGGAAGAGAGGAAGAGATTTCAGCCAAATCATGATTCAGAAAGCATCGATTGAGTTGGGCCGCGAACATGGCTAAAGAGGCAGATTCATCAATCGAGAAGCGCCGCATCCGAAGAGGATCGGTGCTCACGGAATTGAGACCAGACTCCGTTGTGACTGCCGATTTGTATCCCCCGCGCATCAAGACATAACTTGCGGCATCGCCGCATTCGTCACGTTTGCCGAACGGAAAAGCGAAGTGGTGCACAGGGCTATCTAGCTTTTTCTCTAAAATGCGCTTCGATTCGAGAATCTCCCATTCCAATTCTGACGGCGACAAGCGGCTGACCACGGGATGGGTCATCGTGTGGGCGCCGAAGCTAATACCTGCAAGATGCATGGTATGTACCTGATCCCATGTTAACATTCGGTCTTGAAGCTCGACGTGAGGAAGTGGGACTTTGTTTTCCAATATTGCGCAGAATTCTTTACGGCGCGCTGGCGTGCAGCCTCGCAGCCAAGAAATGATCTCGACGGCCGCTCGCATGCGGGCTGGCGTCGAAGAGAGAGAGAACCGCCTTGGACCATCGAGAGCGAGCTCCAAAGAGTCACCGGACGCAATGCTCATGGCAAAAAAAATGCGGTCGTACCAGGCGACTTGACCGGTTTCGATAGGAGCTATCGTCAGATAAATCGTTGCAGGGATTTGATAGGCCTGCAGGATCGGAAACGCCTCGGTGAAAAGGCCGCGATAGCCATCATCGAAGGTCACGGCGACGCTCGGTTCTGAAGTTACAGGATCCGCGATTTCGCTCACCACCTGGTCCAACGAAATAATCCGGTAGTGTTTACGGAGGTGGCTCATCTGCGCCTCGAACTCCGCGGGGGGAAGCTCCGAGTACAGCGGAATCCCGCCGACGCCTATGCGGTGGTAGCAGAATATTGCAATGCGTGGGATGGAAGCGCGGACCAGGCGCGGCCAGACGCCACCTCGCTTGTCCAACTCCCACGATCGAGTCATCCTTTCCAAGACTCGCAGTATGCCGGAATGATGCAACCCTTCAACAACGAGGCCGCGCCACCCGACGCCTTGTTGATCATTCAAATTTGACCTCTCAGATGACACAAGCTGTTTTGGCCTCCAGGTGTTGGCGGTGCCACAATTCGAGCATGACCAGGTACCAGATGAGTTCGCCATAATTCTTGGCGTCCTCTTCGCGGTGCCGGCGCATTACTTGGTCGATAAATGTGGGTCGGAAGTAGCCGCGCTGTCGGGTACGCGAGTCGTTCAGGACATCCTTCACGAGCGCTTCAAGGCGTGGGTCTTGCAAAAACCACAGGGATACCGGCACCCCGAACCCGTGTTTTTTTTTCTTGCGAATTTCAATCGGAAGAATGTCTTTCATCGCTTGTTTAAAGATGTATCGCTTGCGGAAGCCCTTGAGCTTCAAGTTTGACGGAATGCGGCCCGAAAGTTCCGCGAGACGGTAATCCAGAAGTGGGAAGCGGGCGCGGATGCCCGCTAGCTCGGCGGTGCCTAGGACTTTGCGCAGATCGTTGTCGGCAAGCGTTATTTTGACGTCTAGGTACAGCAAGCGATTGAGTTCGCTCCGGTCCCGGGCGGTCTGAAAATGGCCATCGGCAATGTCCATCCAGTGGCTTGCAGGGGCAGCCTCCAGGAATCCTTGTTCGAAAACGTCCTCAGGCGGCGTGCTCAGAAACAATCCATAGGAATATATACGGCGCGGATTGGGAACCTGCGTGCGCCGGATGTATCGACGTGGCAAGCTGAGTATACCGCCGTTTTCTGGCAGGATACTCGCTGCGGGCTCGATCATCCATCGGCGCACCGACCGCGGGAGGGAGTGATACAGTGAAAAAAGTCGGTCGCTAGCATAGCGCTCGTTTCCTGCGAAAAGCTCGTCTCCTCCATCACCCGCCAGAAGCGTATTCACTCCATTTTGGCGCGCCAGGCGAGAGCAGAAGTAGCCTCCGATCGCGGACGAATTGGCGAAGGGCTCGTCGAAGTACTGAGTCAGGAGCGGCATCGCTTCAAGAGCGTCCTTGGGACTTAGACACATCTCATGATGATTCGTGCCGAAGCGCTGTGCGGCGATCCGAGCGTAGTTGATCTCGCTGTAGCGATCTTCCGAGAAGAAAATTGAGAAAGAATTCACCGGCGAGTGCCACTCATTCATGAATGCCACAACGCTGCTGCTGTCGGTTCCGCCGCTGAGATAAGCGCCGGTCTCTTCGGATTCGCAATCCTTTACATGGCGGCGAGTGGCAGCGCGCATACCTTCGCGCACCTCGGTGGCCCAGTAACGCTCGCCGTGGTCTCGTTCCTCAGTGTAGTGGATATCCCAATATTGTAGATGACGAACTTGGTCATTCTCGAAAATAAGCAAGTGGCCGGGACGAAGCTTTTCCACGCCCTGGTAAATGGACATCGGCGCTGGCACCACGCTGAAAATCAGAAATTGCATGATGGCCGCAGGGTTCACTTGCGCTGAGCCGTCGAGCACGGCGCGGATTCCGCCTGCACGGGAAGCAAACAGCAGGCGACCTGGCTCGTGTCGCCAGTACAGACTGCTGACGCCGAGGCGGTCGATGGCGAGCACAAGGCGCTGCGCTTTTTCGTCCCAGATAGCGATGCTGAAAACGCCGTCGAGGTACTTGACGAAATCTAGCCCCTTCTCCAGATAGAGGGCTGCGAGCAACTCAGCAAGAGAAAGGCGAGAAGGATCGCCCGCGCCGTGCGTCACGAGTTGCGTTAGCTCTTCCTGATTGAACAGTTCCGCATCGGCGGCGATATGCACACCTGGGATCGCCGCGACTTGCTGAAACTTCCAGCGGCGCGCGACGGCAAGCGCAGCCGAGCCGCAACTGATCCGGTCGAAGCCGGACTCGCCTGGCAATGCCAGAGCCGCTAGCATGCTGTCCAAGCTTACCGACTTTTCTGTTCCGCTCGGCTGGCAGATTCCGCAAATACCGCTCATCGCTTTTCCTACGCTCCGAAGGCTGATTTCCACTTACGAAACATCAGGACCGCCCAAAGATGCTGAGCGCGGTCGTAATGGCCGCGCTGGTGCTGGTCCCAAATGGTTTTTAGAAAACCTGAATCGAGAATCCCATCTGCGTTGTCAAAGAGTGCACTATACGTGACCTCCCGAAGTTCGTTGCGGAACCATCGGGCTAGAGGGATGGCAAATCCCATTTTTTTGCGATTCAGAATGCCGTCTGGCAATTCCGACGCCATGGCCTTCTTGAAAATATATTTGCCAGTCCGGCCACGCAGTTTGAGAGACGAAGGCATCCGCGCGGCCAGCTCCAAAACGTGATGATCAAGAAGAGGCGCGCGAACTTCCAGGGACACAGCCATGCTGGCGCGGTCCACTTTCGCGAGAATGTCATCCGTCAGATAGGTCTTTATATCGACATATTGTATTTTGGAAAGCAAATCATCGGTACCTGCGCGGTCGTAATGATGCTGAAGCACTCCTATCGAATCGTAATCGTTCAGTGTTTTCCTGAAATCGGAAGTGAACAGCTGCCGCTTTTCGGACGGCCGGAAGTACGAAATGGAATTATAGTAGCCTTCCAGCGGCGTTCGCGAAATGCTCTGAAATGTCGCCTTGCCGCGAAAAACTCGCGGTGCCCAAGCCAGCGCAGGATACCAATTCCCGAGAGGACCGAAAACGTGGGAGCGCAAAGTAGCCGGCACAAGGCTACGGAAGCGATTTTCAAAATGGTCGAGCATGTAACGCCTGTAACCTGCAAAGCTCTCGTCGCCTCCATCGCCGCCGAGGGCCACTGTGACGTGACGCCGCGCCACTTTGGAAACGTTGTAGGTCGGGATTGCCGAAGAGTCGGCAAATGGCTCGTCGAAGTGCCAGATCAACTTGTCCAATACCTCAACCGCACTGGACCTAACAACTTCTTCGTGGTGTTCGGTCTTGAACTTCTCGGCGACCTCCCTGGCATAACTTGCCTCGTTGTAGTCCTTATCGTCGAATCCGATCGAGCAAGTTGTTACGGGCCTCTTCATCAGGTGCGTCATCATGGCCACAACGGAAGAGGAATCGACCCCACCGCTGAGGAACGCCCCGAGCGGAACGTCGCTCATCAATCGCACACGTGTCGCCTCGCAAATCTCATGACGCAACAACTCCGCCCACTCTTCCTCGCTGCGGTTCTCCACGTTGTCAAATGAAAGATCCCAGTAACAAACCTCGCGCAGCTCCTTCTCTGAAACAACAAGATAGTGGCCGGGCAGCACTTTTCTGACCGCCCGGTAAATGGTCTTCGGTGCCGGTGTGTATCCAAAGGAGAAATAATCGGCCAGTGCTTCGTGATCAATGGCCCGGGAAAGGCCGTCCCCAGCCAGCAAGGCCTTCAATTCCGAACCGAACAGCAGGCGTTTCTGATCTGCGGCGTAAAATAACGGCTTCTTGCCAACTCGGTCTCTGGCAAGTATCAGCTTTCTTTCGCGCGAGTCCCACAAGGCGATAGCGAACATCCCGCGGAGACGACGGAAACAGTCTTCACCGTACTCTTCGTAAAGATGAACGATGGATTCGGTGTCCGAACGAGTGCGGAACTGATGACCGCGGGCGATTAGTTCCCTGCGAAGTTCGGGGTAGTTATAGATCTCACCGTTGAGCATCACCCAAATCCGGCCATCCTCGTTCGAAATGGGCTGATGTCCCCCCGAAAGATCAATAATGCTCAGGCGGCGGAACCCCAATCCGACGCCTTCGCCAATGTAGACTCCTTCATCGTCGGGTCCGCGATGGGTTATCGTATCGCTCATCCGGCGCACGACGGCCTCCGGGATCGCCTCCCGGCGCTGAAACTCAAAGATGCCGCAAATCCCGCACATATCCGAGTCCCGTCGGTCAAACCGAGCGGACAAACTCCTTCTGCGTAGTTTTCATTCCGTTCCGCTTCTTACTAGCCCAACGCAAACGCATCGCGCCGAACGAAAATCCCTCTATCTCCATTAAGAGATCCAGAGGGCGGAACTGGCCGCTCATCCCGACGCGAGGAATGTCAAACAAGTTGGACTTATGCGATACGAATCCACCGTGCGCCGAAAACATTGCTTCGTATCCGATTTCTCGAACAAGGGGCACAATCTCCGGTCGAATGTTCTGTTCCCTGCCGTAAGGATAGGAAAACAGGGGCACCGGGCATCCTAGAATTTTTTCCAAGTCTGATTTGCTCTGGTGCAGCTCGTTCGTGGCATCTGCGACACTGCACCGACCTAGATCGACGTGATTGACGGTATGGGCTCCTATTTCGATGCCACGCGAAATGAGCCCTCGGAGCTCGGGCGATCTGAGATTTTGCAGACTAAAGGGACAATTCTCAGCGTCGTGCTGGAAGACACGATCACTATCCACGAACCCGGACGAAATGAATGAGCAGGCCGGGAATCCAGCCTCGACCAGAAGCGGCGAAGCCTGCGTGTACACGTCTCGGTAGCAATCATCAAAATGAATCACCACGGAGCTGCTTAATACCTTTCTGTCTGATCTCAAGGTCTCAATTAAGCTGGAAGTGGAAACCACGGGATAGTATTTCCGGAGTGCAACTAGGTGCTCTGCAAAACGTTCCACGCTAGTGGTGAGCACATCGTCGGCGAGGTCATTCACGCGGTGATAAAGCAAGATGCATGTGCGGTTGGCGCCGGTAAGTTTTCGCCACGCGCGGGTGATGTCATAGAAGCCAGAATAGAAGATGGCGAGGTAGTAGGCCGTCTTGAAGATCAAACTCAGAGAAGGCTCCGGAACAGCCATCGCGCCAAGCCGCCCATTCAATGCTTGCCGCTCGCGGCGAGTCGGTTTGGTTCGTGCCTTGAGGGCGGATGGAGGCTGCGGTCGACGTACGGCCCCGCCTTCCGCCAGGTCGGCGACACACCGTACCAGCAGTTCGCTTCCTAGCACGTCCAGCTTCCTGCGGAGGGTAGTGGGCGTATCTCTCGGATGGATGGAAACGGCGCCCTCTCCAACCACGTCGCCCGTGTCCAACCCCGCGTCGACGAAGTGCACCGTCACCCCGGCGCTGTCTTTTCCATCGTAAAGTTCCCAGAAACCCGGAGGCAGGCCTCGATAATCCGGCACTTTGCCTTTGTGCAAATTCAGGCAACCCATTCGAGGAACCGAGAAAGTCGAAGGCCTGAGAACTCTGGTTCCCAGCACAATCCCCAGGTCAGCGTCGAGACTACGGAGAGCCTCCGCGGCCTCAGGGCTATTGAGGTTCTTGAACTGCTGCGTGGGAATTCCGTAAAGCCGCTCAAAGTCAATCAGGGAGAACGCTCGCCCAGGGAACGCTTGGCGAAGCAAAGCCTTCACTTCAGTGGAAGGGCTTGGGCTGCAGGCCATGCGATCCAAAGTTTGCTGGATTGTTCTCAGCATCCAGTCGTATAAATATCTCCAGCCTTCACGCTTCACGTTTCGGCGTAGATTGCGAATGCGCTGCTTCAAGGAAACAAAACGAGATTCGCTTAGAATAGCCACAACCTGGATGCTGGGATTCGCCGCAATCGCGGAGACACACATGCGCGTCGCAGCCGAATCCGGCCCCGCAAGGATCGCCAGTTTGAGTTTGGTCTCTCTCATTCCATTAGCTTACGGCATGCGACGTCCGCACGCGCTTATGCCGGCAGGTGGTGTTTCCCATCATTGAACTCGCGGTGACGTTGTGCCAGTTCGACGTACAGTCGTCTGTAGTTAGCGATCATCTGGTCGAGTTGAAACTGGTTGAGAACTCTCTGGCGCGCTGCCGTGCCAAAGCGCAGTCGGAGATCCTTATCACGCGAGAACCGCTCCAGATGATCGGCCAAGGCAGTGCTATCGCCTGCGGTGAACAACAGGGCGCTTTCGCCTTCACGAACAACCTCTGGGTTTCCGCCGACGCGAGTCGCCACGACGGGCAGACCTGACGCCATGGCCTCAAGCAACGTGTTGGACATCCCCTCTCCGAGTGATGTCAGCGCAAACACGTCCATGGCATTAAGCAACTCCGGGACCTGGTCGGAAGCGCCGGAGAAGTGGACGCGATCCACTAGAGATGGGGCGTCGCTGATAAGCCGCTGCAGCGAAGCGCGTTCGGAACCTGCGCCGACTAGAAGGACACGCACGTTAACGCCACGCTCGGCCAGAATCGCCGCTGATTTGAGCAAAGCGGCGTGATCCTTGATGGGCACGAGCCGGCCGACTGTGCCTACGACGAAACAGTCCTCAGGCAATCCAAGTAGTTTGCGGACGCCTGGACGCGTCTCTGGGCGAGGGGCGAAGCGAGTCGTATCAACACCGTTGTACATGAGCCCTATGCGTTCGGGCGAAATCCATGCTTGTCTGGCATGGTAGTTTCGTAGATCGTGGCTGTTTGTGAAAACGGCATCGGCCATCGCATAGGCGGCGCGACGGAACAAGCGGCGCCGGAGGGGCAGTGTTGCCAGCGAATCCATTTCATACCCGTGCTCGCTGTGAACCACTACGGGAACGCAAGTCAAGTGCGCCGCGATGACTCCTTCCAAGGCTCCCCAATTCCGTGTATGAACCACATGCGGGCGGAAATGTCTCATGATTCGCGCAAGGCGGAAGAGCGGAAACTGATACTTCATATCGCGGGTCCCCGCGACGTAGACTTTTTGTTGGACGTTGTGTTGGACGGCAAACGCGGAATCAATCCAGCGTACGGCACAGATGCGGTGTTCGAAATCCGTCTCGCCCAAATTCTGTATTAGTTTGAGTAGGGTGTATTCGGTCCCCCCGGGGATCAAATGATTGATCACGTGGAGAATGCGCAGCCGACCAATAGGCTCATGCCGTGCGTCTCGTGTTGCAGCCGCGCCAGCAGCGAGAACTCCGTCTTGAATACGAGTCTGAGTCATGGTCGTATATGGCATAAATCTAGATTGAGGAACCACCAAATCTCGCCAGGTCAGTTTCCGTAGTTAGCCTGGGCACTGGCCCCGGCAGCGGAAGAAAATACCGCTTGTCGCGCGCGAGAGATTGCTATCACTTTCATTGTTCTCTTGGTTCTTCAGGGAAATACTTGTCATGAGCTCTGGCTTGGCGATTGTCAGCTCCGTTGTAAACAACACCAAGCAGTTTGTTGGGGTCGACTTGAGCCGCGGTTTTGCGGAGCGCATCGCGGGAAGCATACTGAGCGCGAACCACTACAAGAGCACCATCGCAGGCCGATGCGAGTAGGTCGAAGTCGGCCAGTGGAAGGACCGACGGTGCGTCTATTAGAATTACCTTGAATGCCTCACTGCACCAACCGACGAACTCCTTCCAATGTGCGCCTGCAATGAGTTCCGGCGCCGAACCTGCCAACTTGCCGGCGGAAACGGCATATAGATTTGGGATACTTGTGGCAACGACCGCTTCTTCGAATTTCGCTTCGCCAGTCAGAATTTCCGCTAGTCCAGGCCCGGAGGGGTCGCCCATCAAGTGGGATAATCCGCAGGTGCGCATGTCAGCGTCCACCATAAGCACAGAGACATCAGAAAGACTTGCAAACGAAAGAGCAAGATTCATGGTGGTAAGTGTCTTGCCCTCGCCGGGGAGGGTACTGCTCATTACGATGGACTTTATTCCCCGTTTCGCCTGAAGGCGCATTAAACGCGTGCGCAAGCCGCGGTACGCTTCCCCAGGCAGCGCTTTTGAGACGTATTCGTTCGACACCAGAGGTTTGTTCTGAGGCGAGACCAATCGAATTTTCCGGTTGTTTTGAAACCTGCTTTTCGGGACATCGACAACCTGGGCATCGACCTCCTCTATCTTCCCTAAGACCTGCTCGACCGCAGGATCCTCGGACAAAACTCCCCGCACCGCCCAGTCTTGCGCCTTCTTGGTCTGGTTGAAGAGACGGCTCATGAATTACTCCCGCGCAGAAGCGCGACCCTGTTTGAGTGCCGCTATAAGTACGTCGAATGTCGATTTGGTCCAATTTCCATCGAGAGGGGGAATAATCACCACCGGTGGTTCCGGGGACTCTTGTACGGTGGCCACGGCTTTTTCCGCGTGAACAAAATTACTCCGCGGTTGCGAAGCCACTGTTGTCGTTACGCCTTCCGCCACCGCGTTCGTTGAGGAATGCGACTCGTCCTTGGAAAGTTGGGAAACGCTGAAAACGACAGCAGGCCTGGACAAACCCGGCAGTTCCTCGCCGGCCTGATCCACAACAGATTGGTCGATCTGCTTCTTCTGTGTTTCAAAACCAAGAGCCAAGCAAGCGTCGCACAAAAGATTGATTAGGCGCGGAACACCGCCGCTCAGTTTATGAATGCTCTCGATGGCAATGGACGAAAAGGGAACCGGTCCTCTTAGACCTGCGGCGTGAAGCCGCTCAGCGATGTACGCGCGGGTCTCGGGCAGGCTAAGAGCCCGGAGCTGGCACGTCGCGGCGATCCTCTGCTGCAAGGCACGGAGCTCAGGACGCTGGAGCACGGTGAAAAGTTCGGGCTGGCCGCAAAGAACGATCTGGACTAGCTTCTCTTGATATGTGTCGGTATTCCCCAGAAGACGAACTTCCTCGAGCAACTCCACACTCATCAGATGCGCTTCATCAATCAACAGCACGGACGTGCCACCCTGTTGCTGGGTCTCATAAAGCATTTGATGGAAGGCTGCGAGGCGCCGCGGTTTGCTCGTCGATGAGCATGTGATTTCGAATTCGTCGAGCATGGCTTCCAAGAGTTCCGAAGGAGACAAGGTCGGATTCACGAGGAACGCCGACACCAGCCGGTTGGCCCCTCCAGATTTCTCAGTAAGTATCTGCAGCGCGGTATGCAGCAAGGTGGTCTTGCCGGTTCCTACGGGCCCGGTAACCAGCATGAAGCCCTTGCGCTGCATCACGCCTTGCAAGAGCAGCTTGAGCGCAGTCCGGTGTGGATCGGCCAGATGCAAGAATCGCGGATCCGGCGTCAAGCGGAAGGGTTCTTCCCTAAGCCCATAGAATGCTGTGTACATCTTACGCGCCCACCTGGAATACGATTGGCAGCAACAACCCGATCAACCCGCTTACCACGACGGTTCCCGCAAGTGCTGCGGCGCCCCGCAGCAAAGTGCGGAATCGCTCGTCTGGAGTCAAGATGAACGGAACACCAGCCAAGACAGGTCTGCCGAGTATTTCCGCCGCTTCTCGTTCCGTACGCACTGATTCGTCCATCATCTCTGCCATCATGGCAAGTGCTATGCCGCCGATCAGTCCACCGATCAGTGCACCAACGCTGAACAATAGCCGGTTTGGTCCAGCCGGCCCCTGAGGAACAGGAGCTCGATCCAAAGTCACAAACTTTTCCCCTTGCTCACTGTTCTCCAGCTCAAGCGCCATTTGCGCAGAGAGTTTTCTGTCGAGCAGCCTGTTATAGAGTGCGCGGAGCGTGTCATAGTCGCGCATTAAGCCCGAAATCTGCTGCTCGAATACCGGCTCGTGCTCGAGCTTGGACATGTGAAAGGCGATTTGTGGTTCTATCTCGCTTTGGCGCTTGGTTTCCTCTTCGATTTCTTGGTCAAGCTTTGTGATTTGGGCTTGCACTACCGGGTTAGTGTGCCGAGCGCGTTGGGCGAGCTTTGCAGGATCCTCCGGCTCAGGCACCGGCTGTTCCTTAGCTTCCTGCGCGGCCTTCTCCTTCAGCTCCGCAATGTGATTCTGTACCTTGCGCACGTCTGGGTATTGAGGCCCGTACCTTGCCTGAAGCTCCGCCAAGTGGGCTTCTTCCTTCTGGATAGCAGATTCATACGGCGAGGAGTTGCGGCTGTTGGTGGCGTCTAAATCCACGGTCGGCGGAGCGCCATTGTTCAAAGTGGACTGCAGATATACTTTCTCTTGCTTGTCCTGATTCACGCGATCCTGGCTCACCCGCAATTGATTCCGCAGGCTGTTCAGTGCTTCCAGATGGAATTGCTTCGATTCCGGAAGATCCAATACATACTGCGATTTGATTCTCTGGACTTCGCTCTCTTTGTCCTCGAGCTGCTTCTTGGTTTCCTGAAGCTGGCTATCCAGGAATTCTTCCGCTCCAGAGAAGGCCAGCGTACGCGACCGCAAACTATCCTGAATGATCATTGCTCCTAGTTCGTTGGCTACTGCAGCAGCCTGATGGGGGTCCCTCGAAGAGAAGCCAATCTTGAAGGAACTCGTTCTTTGTGCCCCAGAGTCAAGAACGTCAACGCTGATATTCTTTTGCATTCTGGCAATGGCGGCATCTGTTACGCCGTTGGAAGTCAGCTCGGGATATAACCCAAGCTTTTCAATGATTGCCCGGTCGCGCGTGGGTGAATTGGCCAGTTGCCTTATTGTTGTGAGCCGGTCTGAGACGTTCGAATTCACGGACGGTTGAACAAAACTTTCGTTTATCTTTTGAGGATCGACAATAATCACGGTCTCGGAACGGTAGACGTCCGGACTGCGAATGACCGCAACAGTTATGGAAACGAAAATCGCTGTCGCTGCAATGAATATCCACCATTTCCGGCGGCGCGCGATGTCTAGATAGTTGCGGAGTTGAAAACCCCCTAGAGACTCAGCTATGGATATGCCTGTCGTTTGCAGTTCGCTCAAACTTCCCCTCCGGCCGACACAGGTCGACAACGGTGTTGAAACTATACTGAGAGCAAGTTACTTACCATAGTACGAACCGGATAATGCCAAGCCTCGTGCCCTAAGTGTCTTATAATGAATAAGTTGAAGCCTCCGCCCATGTAAATGACCGTCATACTGAGGCCATCCCAGGAAAATTCTTTCTCAGTGTAGCACGTCCTCTCACTGCACCAAGCCCCCATTCCAAACACTTAAGCCAATGTATTATGTGTCCGCTAGCCCCAACTGCGGCTTTCGCTGAGACTTTCTTATCCCGAGACACGCCCCTAAACGTCCAACGGCGTCATCTTATGTGATGTAAGGGATCCCAGCTCAACGTAAGATAGGCCGTCTGGCGGGTTTCCGAAAATACTTGGGTGGTATCGCCAACTTGATCCCGATATATGTAGGTTGCCAGGAACTTAAGACTCGGCAGCAATTGAAAGCCAAGCTGGGGGTTCACGTACTTGCCGGATAGTAATGGCGGGCCATTCACCCGCTGATAACCAAAACCCAGCTGTGCCGAGAGACGTTGCGTCAACTGAGAACCGAACGTTAGATCGACACGATCTGTGTAATTTCTCGAAGCGTACTGATTTAAAGATAGCCCACGAGTGTAGGCCAAGGCTAAGGAGGACCTTTGAAACGTCTTCTGTACTTGCCCAGTGCCCGAGAATGTCCAAGTCTTCGTACCGCCTCCGCTGAACGCCGCATTGGAGGCTCCAGCTGAGCCGGTGACAAACCACGTAGGGCTAAGTTGTTGGGAATACGAACCACCAATGGTGTTGTAGGTGGTGTAGGAGGTAGTCTCTTCAAATTTGACGGCATTCAGGGAGTAAAAGAGCCCTATAGTTTTCAGCGGACTCAATCGATGGCTTAGGTTGGCGGTAGCAGCGTAGGCTTGACTTCCAATTAGTAACGGCGCTGGAGTAGCGTTGATTGTCCCGCCGAGAGCTGAAGAACTTTGCAGCAAGTGGGCGTAATTGAAGCTTGGAGAAACGATTAAGTCAGTCGTCGGGTTCAGCGCATACCCGAATGACACTAACGCCGAGTCCGTCAGCCAGATTCCCGGTCCATCCAAGAAAGAGGCCTGCACGGAATTGTTTTGTGGTGTCACTGCGGCATATAGGAAGCCCTCGGCAAAGACGTTTTGTGCCGGCACATAGGAAAAATGATTCTGCAGACGGACGCTGAATCTTGGGGTCAGCAAAGTGGCCAAGTCAAAACTTACATCCTGGTTCGTCAGGTTACTCGCGAATTTTCCATTTACGAAACCTACTTGAGGATGCCACTGAAAGGCCAGGTTTGTTCGCGATAATCGGGGATTGAAAACGACTGTCGTGGAAAGCACGCTAGTGTGGAAAACTCCTGTCAGCGAATTCGCAGCCGCGCTTCGAAAGTCGTCGTAACCCTCTGTAAAATCGAATGACCCGATATAGAGCGACCCCCAATGCAAGGGGCTCGCTTCACCCAGCCATCCCCCGCGGCCTAATTCTTGAATTGGGGGCGCACCTGAATTGGTCGAGGATTGGTCGTCACCCGAAGGCTGCACGACTCCAACCGCCCCACTCCTGCCCGCCGGCTTGGCATCTCCGGATGACTGTTGCGACGCCGTAGACGTTGCATCCTGAGCCCGCGTGAGCCCAGAAAATGGCAGAAGCAGCGCGATGAGACAAACGAATTTGGCGCACGAAAATCTGATTGTCGGTTGTAGCACGCTGGAACCTCTCTTGCCGCCCGAAATCTTACCGAACGGCCAGCTTTTCAGTCACAAATGCCCTATGGGACTACGACTAAATCTCCCGGTTGAAGCTCGGGATTTGGGCCTTTGCCAGCAATGGCTTTCTTATAATTGAAATCTATCCGCACTTGTTTGCCGCCGATGGTACGCAAAATGTAGATGGAGCCACCTTTGGCGAAGGGACCTAATCCGCCGGCCTGCGCGATCAGGTCGAGCACAGTCTTCTTATCGTTCAATTCGAAGCTGCCTTGCCTGGCCACGTTTCCAATCAGATTCACTTTCCGACTCCGGATGCCGCGCACAATAACTGTGACCTGAGGAGTATTCACGAATGGTTTGAACTTCTCCGTGAGGAGCATTTGCAATTCTTCCGTCCGCATTCCTACCACTTCCAAGTCGTTGATCAAAGGCAGCGTGATTTTGCCGTCAGGCCGCACAACCACCTGCATGGAGAGTTCCGGCTCTCTCCAAACTGAAATCATCAACTCATCTTCAACACCGATTCGATAAGTCTTGAGATCAACGACAGGAAGCGCAGGAGCGGTGGCATCTTCGGAAGGTTTCTCGTTTTTCTTGTTGTCGCTCTGGACGGTCTGCGAATTAACGGGACTCCCGCTTCCGGCCCACATACAACCCAATACTGCTATCAGGGTGATCCGGCGGCCGACTAAATTCCTAGCTATCAAAGTGCAAACCTCCATCGGAAACACGATAAAGACGGGCTCTAGTACTAGCTTAACGGTTAGAGCAATGGGCGTACCAAGAGAGTAGCCTCTATGTGATTGCAAATAAAGAAGATCAACGCCTTTGGGGTGACCCGCCCCGCCTGCTTGGAACTGTGATTCCACGATTGGGAAAACTTCTTCATACCAACTCTGTGTCTCTCAAACTGGGTGAAAGGCTAGCGTGTGGCCGTGTCTTCTTCTATTGACCTGCCGCCGGTGCTGCTATCGGCCGATTTGACACGATGAGTTCATCGTACCAAACAAAGGCAAGAGGATGCGGGGTCGTTGGTTTCCCGGTGTTGTAGGGGGTAAATGTGACGGCGTTGTAGGTATCCAGCGGACTTGAATCAAAATCCAGCCGGTATTTTCTTTCGTCGATGAATTGCCTATACGGCGCACCTTCGTATGCTACCCATGCTTTTATGCTGCTCTCTGGGCGTCCCCAACTGCCTAGCTTCACCTCGTAATAGAACGTCATCCACTCATTCGCATGATAGTAGGCGCAGCTCGAGGCAGTGGGTTTTGAACGATGGCAATTGTAGTCCCCGCGTTCAAACAAGAAGTCGCCATTGTGCAGATCTGCCACGAACGACCGGCTTCCACAGTCCGTGTACATTTCAGGAAAACCGCGGCCGTAGCTATTTTGTGTCGTGAGCTCGATGCTTCCGCAGGTCTTATGACCCATGTGGAAGATCACTTGTTTCCAACCGTTTCCTTGAAAATCCGACTTAAGGAACTCCGGGGAGAACCGTTCGCGAAACTGGACATACAAAGTGCGGCCCGGACCAAAATTGGCGCCTAGTCCCGAAGTCCACGCGCCTGAAGAGTTCTGGCCGGAAATCGAAGGAATTTCAAATCGCAGAGAACCCGCCCCTGACGAGTGAACCATTCTGTCGAGGGCGCCTCGATAGACGCCGTTGCCATCAGCCGCAAGGAACGGAAGGATTTCGTTCTCCGAGTCAAAGCCTACGCACTTCACCACGTCAGGCGCGTGGCAACGACTCTGAAAGTCGGCAGGCGCGGTTGAAACATTGGTCGTTGCCTGAATAGAGGAGTCACGTCCATTCTCGCCGTTCTGCGCCCGAACGGAGCGCTCGAAATGTGCGAGCCGACGGCCGCCGACGCAAAGAATCAGGCAAGCGAACAGCAGACTGAATATCCAAACCATTCGCTGTAATCGCTGAGACATCAATTCGCAGGCCAACTAATTTCCCCTCGGTGCGGAGGAATGTTTGCTCGAAACACGCCCCTTTGGTCCCCCACAGTCTCGACTTGCGTCCGGAGGATTGCCGTCACTACATCGTTCCAGTTTTATTGGACGCCGAGCGACCAAGACGATGCTCCACCGTTCGAACAACAATGAATACGCGGATGAGCAGATCGTAGACAGCAATCCACAACCCCCGGAGAATTAAGTCCCCAATTCCATCCAAGCTCGTAACTTCGGCAGGCGGAAGCCTGTTCTCCATTTCAGACTTAGGCCCACTTTGGACAATCTCCGACATCTACTTGGCTCCGTGACCATTCAGAATGACCTTGGCAGTTCCAAAAAGGATGGCAAGGTCGAGCAAGAGCGATAGGTGCTTAATGTAAAAAAGATCGTACTCAAGTTTGGTTTTTGATTGCTCAATGGTCCCCCCATATTGATAGCTGATCTGCGCCCAGCCGGTGATCCCTGGCCGCACGGAATGCCGCAGAATATAGTAGGGCGTAACTTCTTCGATCATCTGACAGAAATAGGGCCGTTCAGGGCGCGGCCCCACCAAACTCATTTCGCCCCGGAAAACGTTGATGAATTGCGGTAATTCATCCAATCGGAACTTGCGAATAAACCGCCCGACGCGAGTGACTCGCTCATCCCCGTCGGCAGCCCACGCTGGGCCCCCTGCTTCCGCATTCTGGCGCATGGAACGGAACTTTAGGATCGAGAAGGATCTCCCACCAAGCCCGGTTCTCTCCTGGCGGAACAGGATTGGACTTCCGGTCTCCAGCCCGATAGCCACGGCAACAAGCACCATAACGGGCGAGGTCAAAATTAGGGCAATCGAGGCCGCGATAAAATCAATCGTGCGCTTGGCGAAGAGCAACAACTTGGGCTTTCGGAAGCCATCGGAAAGAATCAGCCAGCTGGGAGACAAGTGCTCGAGAAAGATTCGCCCCATTATTTTTTCGTTAATCGTGTGGGCGTCTTCAACACCAACGCCCTCAAACTTAAGCCGCAAGAGGTCTTTCAGTGGCGTTAGCCCGCGCCGTTCCTTCAAAGCAAGTACGATCCGGTCGATTCTCTCCTTTGTTACTATTTCCTGGAGGTCCTTCGCTGCGCCGATGATACCGGGGTTCACCAGGGGCTTGCCGATGTTCTCACCCTTCTCATCTAAGAACCCGATCACCTTTAGATTCAGCTCTGGCCGTGAAATGATCTCTCGCACAAGCGAGATGCCGGCTGGCGCGGTGCCGACCACGATTACCCGTTCAGGGCCTCGAAGCATCAAGTCTGTCGAGAGGAGCCGCCCGCTGAGCATTAGAATTAGAATTGCAGGGGCCGCCAATACGGCGATTCCCCGGCCTAAACCACTGTCCGGCGCAAAATAGTAGACGATTCCGAGTGCCACGCATGCCACTCCAAGCGCGTGGAAAAGACGAACCGCAAGTTCATTTCTCCGACTGACAACGTGCGGACTATAGAGGTCGTTGTAGTAGAGAGAGAGTTCCGCTGCCACCACCACCAAACCGAAACGTAGCCCCGTATTCGGGCCTTTCAAGTAGGCCAGCATTAGATGAATGTTCAGGAAGCGAAGCGACGTTCCGATCAATAGTCCGAGAATGATCGAGAGCGAATCGGACGCAAGCAGAAGCAACGTCCACATAGGTACTCGCTGTCCGCCTATCTTTATCATTTGCGGTTTTGTATCCTGTCGGGGAGGCCGAACATTTCCCAGTCGCACCCCACAACGTGCAGCGGCTAGTATCCTGTGAGGCTCCCGTATGCCTAGCGATCACCGGGAGGTCGGACTTTCACTGCCCGCTCACTATGTGTGGCAAACCTCTATCCAAATGGTACGAACTACCGTTAACATCCCACTCGATGCTAAACTAAACAAACAATTGAACTTACAAATTCAGGAGCCGCAGCTCTGGAATGCTGCCGAGTGAAGATGTAGGACTTTGTGGAAATCAATTGCATAGTTTGGTAAGCCTTTTCCGAGACCCTCAAATCAGTCGCATATTTATCAAGTTTTCGTTGATTCAAAAGGGCTTAGCAGACAAGCGCGCCAAGGCCGCGTAGGAGCATATGTTTTGGTAACATCGACGCTATCTACTTTGTTTTCAAACAGATCAATTCTGGCTTCCTTGCTTCACTACATACCCTTGTCCTCTTCACCCCTTGGGGATCTGGCAGCCTGTGTGCAAGCCCATAGTGCTCTATGCTCGGCCCACCTAGGCGTCTGCATACGTACAGCGGAAGGGACGAACCTATCGATATGTGGAATTGTCATTATCCGGGGAGAATGGGACGGACCGTTTGGGATGTTACGCGCTTACCTCATAGGTAGCTTCCTTCAACGATGGCTACGCTAGTTCGAACCGCTAATCTGGAAGAGGACAGAGGACTTCTCATTGACTCCATTAGGCGTTGGCTTGCGCCAGAGGCCGACGAACGGAGGTTTGACTGGCTCTACAAGAATGGTCCGCATGGCCAAGCCCAAGCCTTGATCGCAACGCAGGGAACAGACGGCCCGCTGATCGGAGCCGCCGCGGTCTTTCCTCGGCGCATGTGCGTGGGTAATGAAACAAAGATGGGATGTGTTCTGGGAGATTTCTTCATTCTTCCCGAGCATCGCAGCCTGGGACCGGCAGTTCAATTGCAGCGTGCTTGCCTCAAATTCATTCAGGCTCGGTCAATTGCCTTCTGGTTCGATTTCCCAGGGTCCGCGATGCTTCCAGTTTACAAGCGTTTATCGATTGCGCCCACGGACAGACTTGCACGACTGGCGAAGCTTCTGCGCGCGGACCAAAAGATCAGTCAATGGGTAAAGGCTGCGTCTGTCACGCGAGGGTTGAGCGCGGCCGCAAATCGCGTACTGGCTGCGCGGGACCGGCGACACGAAAACGGAAGCGGCTGTGATATCTCGCTGCTCGAGGGTCCGTGCGGTCAAGAATTTACCGCCTTGGTTTCTTCGGTCTGCGGCCGCTATGGCATCGCCGCACAACGATGTGCTGAGTATCTGAATTGGCGCTACAGGAACCATTTCGCGCAGCGCTACGAATTCTTGGTAGCTCGCCGGGAAGCCAAGCTGTTAGCCTACCTTGTGTACAGGCCTGATGCAGAGAATGCCGAGATAGTCGACCTGTTCGGCGTTCACGACATAGCAGTTTTTGCCGACTTGATCAATGCAGCGGTGGCGTTATTGCGTAAGCAAGGCGTGTTTACGGTAAGCCTGTCAATATTGGCCTCGCACCCTTTTGTGACATTTTTGGAAAAACTGGGCTTTCGCGAACGCGACTCTTGCCCGGTCATCTTGCACGATGTATCAAAACCGGAGGGCGAGACCCGAGTCGCTCCGTGGTTCCTGATGCAAGGGGATCGCGAGAGCTAAGTTTCCTAGAAAAAGACATGACAACGAATCAGTTCAGCGAAAGCATCCAGAGCTTCATTCTTGAGAAATTCCCCCTTTCGCGAAAGCGGGGAATCGGTTTTGAGGACGATTTGCTGGAAAGTGGAATTCTGGATTCTCTGGGAATCCTAGACCTCGTAGCGTTTGTCGAGCAGACTTTTGCGATCGTGCTCAGCGACGATGAACTTGTCCCCGAAAATTTTCGGACGATCCAACGGCTGGTGGCTTTCGTCGAGAGAAAGAGCCAAGGACAGGTAAAACTACCGCAATGACAGTTCAGGTCAGCTCGGCCCAAAGCGCGTCGCCGGATACGGCGGTTTTCGAAGGCCGCCACAAGCGAGTCACGCGGATGTATTCAACGCTTGGAGAACTCTCTCCGGCATACTGCAGCATGTTCGAGTCGGCTGGTGCCAAATCTTTTTTCCAAAGCCTCGCGTGGTACCGCAACCTCGTCGCAACGGCCCTCGAAGAGGATGAACAAGTCCACGTTCTCGGCGTAGAATTAGAGGATGGCACCCCCGTGGCAGCGCTGCCGCTGCGGCATCCTCGGAATCCGCGTCGTGGATGGAAGTTGCGAACCCTCTCAAGCCTTTCGAACTACTACACGACTCTGTACGCGCCGGTGCTCGATCCGCGCTATTCCGTGGCAGACAGTCTGGATGAACTAACGCGGGCCATCTATGCCCATCGGCCCGCTTGGGATATCGTAAGTCTCAAGCCTCTGGATCACGATTCGCCTATTTTTGAAACTCTTGCGCAATCACTGGACCGCGCGGGAATGGTTGTGCAGACATACTTTTGCCATGGCAACTGGTACTGCCCTATCAATGGCAAGTCATATAAAGAATACTTGGAGAGCCTTCGGTCTTCTGTTCGGAATATCGCACGAAGTAAGAACAAGAAGCTGGAACGCTCCGGACGAGCACGAATCGAAGTGACTACTGGGCACGGCGGTCTTGATGCAGCCATCCTAGCGTACCAAAAAGTGTACGCAGCGAGCTGGAAGGTTCAGGAGCCATTTCCGCTCTTTGTCGCGGGATTAATTCGAACTTGCGCGGAAATGGGCTGGCTGCGACTCGGGATTGCCTACATCGACGATGAGCCGGCGGCTGTGCAGTTGTGGATCTTGAATAACGGCACGGCTTCCATTTACAAGATCGCATACGACCAGAAGTTCAAGGATCTCTCAGTTGGATCTTATCTCACGATGCACATGATGGAGCGTGCCATCGATTTGGATAAAGTTCGCGAGATCGACTATCTGTCCGGGGATGACCGCTATAAGAGCGACTGGATGTCCAACCGCCGCGAGCAGTGGGGCATTCTGGCCATGAATCCCAGGACTATGCCGGGGACGCTAGCCATCGTTCGTCACGTCGGGGGACGCTGGCTGAAAAGATCAGCTCGAAAAATAGTGAAAAGAACCCCAAATATGACGGAGGCGACGTCATCGAAATAGCAGAGCTTGCCAGGAGGAACTCAGTGTGGATTTTCTGATCCATCATATGTTGCGCGCAAGTGCGAAGCGTGCCCCCGAAAAGGAGGCACTCGTTCACGGCAGCCAGCGGCTCAACTATGGAGAGGTGGCCGCACAAACGGCAGGACTTGCCCATGGACTTCGCCGCGCCGGCCTCGAACGCGGCGGACGCGTGGGGATTTACCTCGATGCGTCTGTTCCTCAGGTGATCTCGATCTTCGGAGTTTCCGAAGCTGGCGGTGTCTTTGTGCCTATCAATGTCCTGCTGCAGCCGGAGCAGGTCTCCTACATCGGCAAGGATTGCGGCATTTGTGGGTTGATCACGACGCCTGCGAAACTGAGGCAACTCGCCGGTTTGTTGCGGCAGATACCTTCCCTTCGCTTTATCATCGTGGCCGGAGAAGGCCAAGTTCCTGAGGTAGTTCTGCCCTGTCTGCGCTTCGAGGAGTTGTGTCAACTTGATGCTCAATCGGATATTCTTGGACCATCCATCGACAAGGATCTCGCAGCAATTTTGTACACCTCGGGTTCCACGGGCAGGCCGAAAGGCGTCATGCTCAGCCACGCCAATGTTGTAGCCGGCAGTACCATTGTTTCTGCGTACCTGGAGATCGATGAGCGGGACCGGATCCTTGCGATTCTTCCTTTCAGTTTTGACGCTGGCCTCAACCAGTTGATGACCGCGTTCCAGCAATGCGGAACGCTCGTCTTAATCCACTTTGTGTTCGCGCGGGAAATCGTGCAAATGCTGCTGAAGGAGCGAATCACCGGCCTCGCCGGAGTCCCTACGGCCTGGAGCCTGCTGACGCAGGCCAATTCCACGCTCCAGAATCAACTGTTGCCAGACCTGCGCTACATCACCAACACCGGCGGTGCCATGCCACAGCCCGTGCTGGCGGTCTTGCGCAAGGCTTTGCCCACTACGAGAATTTTTTTGATGTACGGTCTCACGGAGGCCTTCCGTTCCACCTACCTGCCGCCGGAAGAGCTTGATCGGCGGCCCACTTCGATGGGACGAGCCATTCCGAATACAGAAATACTGGTGCTCAACGAACATGGACAAGTTTGCAAACCCGGAGAAGTTGGAGAGCTCGTCCATAGGGGACCCACCGTTTCGATGGGTTACTGGGGCCGGCCGGAAGACACGAACAAGGCCTTGCGGCCAAACCCGCTGCGGCCACCGGAGTTCAGCGATCACGAAAGAGTGTGCTATTCCGGCGATCTCGTAAAGATGGACGAAGAGGGTTTCCTCTATTTTATGGGGCGTCGAGACGCCATGATCAAGTCGTCGGGATTCCGCATCAGCCCCACGGAGGTCGAGGAAGCCCTCTTTCAAAGCGGAATTTTGGAACTGGCGGGCGTCATTGGTATTCCTGATGAAGTTCTGGGCCAGTCAATCAAGGCGTTCGTGGTGCCGCGCAACGGCGCCCCTCGCAACGCGGAATCCTTGATTGCCTTTTGCGCCGAGAAACTTCCGCGCTACATGGTGCCCAAAGCCATCGAATTCCTGGATGAAATGCCGAAGACGAGTAGCGGCAAGGTCGATTATCCCGCGCTCCGCCGCCGCGAGGGGTTGTAGTGATGCCCGACGGTTTGAGCACGCTCGTCAAGCTTTATTTCCCATCGTCGGCAGGAGAATTGTGCATCGGGGGAGTGACGCCGAGCACGCTGGCCAATGAATACGATACCCCTCTCTTCGTTTACGATCGGGGGATCCTCGATAAGAAATGGACGCTGCTGCGCCAAAGCTTGCCTCGAGAGTTTTCGATTTTCTATTCCGTCAAAGCAAATCCGAATCAGACGATTCTTCGCCAATTCCTCAGCCTTGGAGCGGGTTTGGAGATTGCGTCGGGCGGTGAATTTTGCCAGGCATTGGCCGCAGGCTGTCCACCAGCAAACATCCTGTTCGCCGGACCCGGCAAGTCTGAGCGCGAATTGGAGTTGGTTCTCGGCAAAGGCGTTGGAGAAATTCATCTGGAGTCGCAGCTTGAAGCGGAAAGAGTTATCGCCATCAGCCGCCGTTTAGGTGTCCGCGCTCGCGTCGCCCTGCGTGTCAACCCCGGGGCCGAGGCCGAAGGCGGCGCAATGCGCATGGGAGGCAGACCTGCCCCCTTTGGAGTCGATGAAGAAAGTCTTGAGGGATTCCTCGATTTCCTGTGCTCCGCCCCGGAGATTGATTTCGGCGGGATCCATGTCTTTTCTGGCACTCAGATTCTCGATTCAGAAATACTTGTCAGCCAGTACCGAAAGGGGATCGATATCGCCCGCAGGGCAGCTGCAAGACTACAACGCCCTCTCCGCCGCGTCGATTTTGGCGGAGGGCTGGGAGTTCCCTACTTTTCGCATGAACAAGCGCTGGATACCGTCAAGCTAAAAGCCGCACTCGAAGAGTTGATGTGTAAAGTCCGCCGCGACCCGGCATTTGTGGGCACCGAGTTCCTCGTGGAACCCGGCCGCTTCCTCGTCGCCGAAGCTGGCGTGTATATCGTGAAAATCATCGACATCAAGGTCTCGCGGGGGAAAAAGTTCCTCATAACTGATGGCGGAATGCACCACCATCTGGCGGCTTCAGGAAATTTAGGACAGACCATTAAGCGAAATTATCCCGTGGCAGTTCTCAATAGACTTAAAGATCCAGATGGGCAAGCCGTCGACGTGGTTGGTCCGCTGTGCACGCCTTTGGATGTGTTGGCTCGAAATATAGTGCTTCCGAATGCGTCAGTCGGCGATCTCATCGGAGTTTTTCAATCGGGAGCATACGCTCGCGCTGCAAGTCCGTTGAACTTTCTGAGCCATCCCTCTCCTCCGGAAGTCTGGGTGGACGCCAGCCGTCACCGGCTTATCCGGCACCGCGGAGTGTACGCCGACTTTATGCGGGATCTCTGCTCCGTTGAACGGGAATAAGGGCCGTCTTCCTCACAAGATGAATGCAAAGCCTAATTCGGCGGAAACCCTCTCTGAACTCGATGAACCATTGGATCGCAGTTCGGCGGAAACCCAAGCGCCCGCGGTCGATACGCCTCGCCTAACTAATGCAGGGCCTCGCTCGGTCCTGATGATCGCGTTCCATATTCCTCCATGCCAGGGGAGCAGCGGACTGCAACGTACTCTCAGTTTCTGCCGGTATCTTCCGGAGCACGGTTGGTCGCCCATTGTGCTCTCGGCAAATCCTCGTTGCTATGCCGACCGAGGAGATGATCAACTTGGCGATATTCCCACTTCGCTCCCCGTGAAGCGCGCGTTCGCACTAGATACTGCCAAACATCTTTCAATTGGCGGCCGCTACCTAAGCTGGATGGCACTCCCGGACCGCTGGGCAAGCTGGTATCTGGGTGCAGTGCCCGCGGGCCTTCGATTGATACGCCGCTATCGCCCAAAGGTCCTCTGGTCGACGTATCCACTCGCGACCGCGCATCTCGTCGGCTTAACTCTACATCACCTTACGGGCATTCCATGGGTTGCAGATTTCCGGGATCCCATGACCGAGGTCGATACGGTCACGGGGCAGAACCATCCACGAAATCCTACTCTCTGGCGCGTGAGGCGTTGGATTGAAAGCAGGACAGTAAATGCATGTGCGCGCGCGGTTCTTGTCACACCCGGCTCCTTGCGTATTCATGCCGAGCGCTACTCGGACCTGCCGCAATCCCGGTGGTCCGTAGTCAGCAACGGATTTGACGAAAGGTCTTTTGTTGGCTCCCAAGAGATTCGCCCAAGCGAAGACACAAATCGTCCGCTCGTGTTGCTTCACAGCGGCCTGCTGTACCCCACTCCGGACCGCGACCCAACAGCTTTTTTCGTGGCCCTTGGAATGCTTCGCGCTCGAGGATGCTTGTCCCCCAAGGTTGTCAAGATCGTGCTTAGGGCGAGCGGCCATGACGAGCGCTATCGGAAACAAATTCGAGATCATGGCATTGAGGACATTGTGTCGCTCGAACCGCACATCGCATACCGCGAAGCGTTGGCGGAAATGATGTCTGCTGACGGATTCTTACTCTTTCAGGGTTACACCTCTAATCCCGCCGTCCCTGCTAAATTATATGAATTCCTCAGAGCTAAGCGGCCGATCTTCGCCATGACTGATGCAGCGGGCGATACCGCAGCCATACTTCGCAGAGCGGCTGTCGGTAGGATTGTTCCCCTCGACTCGAGTGAAAGAATCTCCGCGGAGTTTATTCCCTTCCTCGAGGGTCTTCGCGCACGGCTTGAGCCAGTCGCCAGCGAGGCTGAAATTCGGCTCCACTCCCGGGAAATAAAGTCTGCGGAGTTGGCTGCCGTTTTGGATTCCGTTACAGCGGCTTCGCCCGCCGTGGCGCGAACCAACCACGAGAATGCGCGCGCATAGTCCATGTTGACTCCCCATCCCACTCTTCGCCGTTCCGATGTCTTTCCTCAGCGCGCCAACATCTTTCGTGCCCTATGTGGCGAAAACGATGTCTTGCACCTGACCTACAACGCGCGCGGGGCGCTTTATCAGCTTCTCCACGCCCTCCCTGAAGAAAAAGGGCACGTTGTATTGCTGCCGGCATTCCACTGCACGGCTTTGGTTGAGCCGGTAGCCCATTCGCGTTTCCGCCCTGTTTTCTACCGCGTTAGGCCGGACTTTTCCCCGGACATGGATGATCTTCGCTCGAAGCTCAGCTCCCAAGTCGCGCTTATCGTGGTAATTCACTTTTTCGGATTTCCCACTGAGCTCGGGCCGATTCTTGAACTGCGCGATCAGGCAGATTGTTATGTCCTGGAGGACTCTGCGCATTCCTTTCTCTCCATTGATTCCGGTCTATTTATCGGCCATCGCGGCGACTTTTCTGTCTTCAGCTACTACAAGACTGTCGGCAGTCTCTTCGGCGGCGGTCTGCGCATCAATGGTCGGCGGCTTAAATTCTCTCCTTCGCGAAGCAAGATCCCCCTCCGGGAATCCTTCGTCATAACTAAGCGTCTCACGGAACAAGTGATCGAAAACTCCGGTGACGGCCTTATGAAACGCGTATTCCACTACCTGGAGACTCGGCGCGTTGCGCGCAAAATCGCGAAGGCCGAAGATAAACCCGCAGCACTAGGTTTTGTCGATGATCCCTATTTGTTCCGCAAGGACTTGGCCGTGGCGCGTATGCCAGCGCTTTGTAAGAGCATTCTGAAGTTCTCCAACTGGGGCGACATAGCTTCTGCCCGGCGGCGAAACTACGCGCTAATCAGCGGAGTCCTTAAGGAGAGCTCGGAATTGCGAAAGGTTTTTGCTAATCTTCCGGAAAATGTGTGCCCCTGGGCTTATCCCGTGCTCTTGCAGGATCGCTCAAGGTTTGAGCACGAATTACGCCGAAGAGGCGTGCCCCTCTTTACCTTTGGCGAGGTCTTGCATCCCCTTCTCAACCATTGTGACCCGGTTGCGAGACGGGATGCGGAACAGCTTTCGCGTCAGCTCATGATGCTTCCTGTTCATCAAAATCTATCGGGCGAAGAAGTCGTGCGCTATTGCGAGGAACTGAATCGATTCTTTGAGGGCATCCAACAAGCCTCACCTCTGGCAGATTCCATAGCTGCGGCGGCCCAATCGGCCAACCTGCGGGTGCCGCGATGAAACGTCTCGCTTCACCCCCCGCTGTGCGTTTGCTCACTCAGTACCACGAGTGCGCGTCTCTGCAAACCGCTTGGAACGAAATCGTTCGCTCGCAGAGCGGCGACATTCTACAGCTCGACGTGACCTGCACGTTCGAGTGGGTCATGACACTGTGGCGCAATCATTTGGAAGGCAAAGAGGAACATGTCCTCGTTCTGGGCGAAGACCCGGAAATCGTCGCGATCCTGCCCTTTCACAAGTTTCGGAAACAAGTACACGGTCTCCCTTGCCGCGCGCTTGCTCCGCTAACCGAGTTGTACTCGGGCCGCTCCGGCTTTTTGATTCGCGACCCCAATGGCGGCCAATTTGAAGCGGTTCTCGGGGCGCTCTGCCATTTGGAGAAAGACTGGGACGTTTTCCAATTCACACTGGTAGACGGCTCGGCGCAGCACGAGCAATTCTTTGCATGGCAGCGCGATTCCGATCTGGTCTGCGAGGAGGTCTGCCGCCAGGCCTCGCCATACATCGTTTTGCAGGAGAACTGGTCGCAGCATTTCACCTCGCTTCCCAAAAAATTCCGTTCCACCATCCGCAATGGCGAAAAGCGTATGCGCGCGTGTGGTCACCTGGAATACAGGGAATTTCGGGGCAACGCTGATTTCGGCTGCTTCGCTGCCGCAATGATGGAAATCGAAAGAGATTCCTGGAAGGAAGCTGCCGGAACTTCGCTCACTTCAAATCGAGTTCAGGAAACCTTTCACACGGAGTTTCTCAAGAGCGCATTGCACACCGGCTGGCTATCCGGCCACCTCCTTCTCCTCAACAACGAGCCCATAGCTTATGTCCATGGATTGCTTCATAACGGAATCTTTTCCGACCTCAAGGAGAGCTACAAGACTCGCTTCCGCGAAATGTCACCAGGCCATGTTCTCAAGGCGTTTGTTTTTGAGTCCTTGTATGCTGCGAAAACCCGTCTCTACGATTTTATGGGTTTGTGCGAAGACTATAAGATGAAGTGGACGGATAGGACGTATTCTCGTACCACCTACCTGCTCTACAATCGCACCGCGCGTGCCTGGGCAGCCCGGCGGATGAGCAGCTTCAAGGCTATCTCTCAAGTGCTGTCGGGGGAAGGTTAGCTATGTGCGGCATCTGCGGTGTCCTCGATCTCAAACAAACAGGCGCGACACTCGGAGCGATGCTCGGGCGGATGTGCCATATTATCCTTCACCGCGGACCCGACGACGAAGGTCGTTACGTTGCTCCTGGCGTAGCTCTCGGAATGAGGCGCCTCAGCATCATCGACCTCTCCGGCGGCCATCAGCCCATTACCAACGAAGACGAGACCCTTTGGGTCATCAACAACGGCGAGATTTATAACTTCCAGGAATTGATGCACGAGCTTCAGAATAAGGGTCACGTATTTCGCACCAAGTCTGACACTGAAGTTCTAGTTCATCTTTACGAACAGGAAGGCCTCGACTTCGTCAAGCGCCTTCGTGGCATGTTCGCCCTTGCTTTGTGGGACGCACCTCGCCGCAGGCTTGTGCTCGCTCGGGACCGCGTCGGCAAGAAACCTTTGTATCTCCTCCGCGAACCACACCGCCTCCTTTTCGCTTCGGAGATCAAATCCATCCTTGCCGCCGATGACGTCTCGCGACGCATTGACCACCAGGCTCTTCGCGAATATCTTGCGCTAGGTTATGTCCCGGCTCCCCGCACTCTCTTCGAAGGCATTGAGAAAGTATTTCCAGGGCATCTTTTGGTCTTCGAGAATGGAACCGTTCGAGACCACGAATACTGGGATGCTCCTTTCGATCTCCAAGAGAAACGCACGGAGGACGAGTGGGTCGAGCGCGTCCGCGAAAAGCTTCTGGAGTCCGTCCACAGCCGCCTAATCAGCGATGTCCCTCTCGGCGCGTTCCTCAGCGGGGGTATCGATTCCAGCGCCGTCGTGGCCGCCATGGCCCAGTTCAGCGATCGGCCGATCAAAACCTATTCGATCGGCTTTGAGGGTGCTGACAGGTTTTACAACGAGTTGCCGTTCGCGCAAGTCGTCGCGAAAGCCTTCAACACCGATCACCATGAAATCATCGTTCGCCCTGAAGTTGCCGAGCTGCTGCCCAAGTTGATCTGGCATCTCGATGAACCGATAGCCGACTCTGCGTTCTTTACTACCTATTTGGTTTCACGTCTAGCGCGGGATAGCGTCACCGTGATTCTGTCCGGCGTCGGCGGCGATGAACTGTTCGGCGGTTATCGCCGCTACCTCGGCGACGCCCTGTGGCGCTACTACACGCTGCTTCCCGCCATCGTGCGAAAGAAGCTGCTCCCGTCCCTTCTCAATTCTTTGCCGCAGGACCGCCACTCTGGCTGGAAAAACAACATCCGCTACGCTAGCGCGTTTGTCAAAACTGCCGAACTGGATCCCGTTGCGCGTTACATGAGCTATGTAACTGTCTTTCCGGCGGCGATGCGGTCCCGCATTCTGAAACACCAATCAGTGGCGGGACCCTCCGCCGCGGACGAACCTGCCTCAGAAGTCTTAAGCAGCTATTTTGAGAAATGTCATAGCACGGACAGCCTGAACCGCATCATGTATGCGGATATCAAGACTTCGCTTACCGATGACCTTTTGGCCCTGACCGACAAAATGAGCATGGCGGCGTCCATCGAGTGCCGCGCGCCCTTCGTAGACCAGGAGCTCATCGAACTCGCTGGGCGTATTCCTTCGAGCATGAAGATCCGCGGTTTGCAATTGAAACACCTGCTCAAGAAAGTCGTCGAACCCTGGCTACCGGCGGAGATTATTCACCGTAAGAAACGCGGATTTGGAGCGCCTGTCGGATCCTGGGTCCGCAACGAATTGCAACCCCTGGTTGACGATATGCTGTCTGAGAGCCAAATCAAGAAGCGTGGGCTTTTCCATTGGCCAGTGGTTCAGGAGATTATTTCGAACCACAACGCGCAACAAAATGACCACACGGATCACTTGCTCGCTCTGATCAGTTTGGAGCAATGGTGCCGGATTTTCCTTGATGGCAACGAGTGGCGCTCGGCTCCAGAAACCGAAGTTGCTCAAGCCACCCCGCGCTGAAGACTTCACTCAAGGCAACCCTTTAGGGCTTGCAAGGAGTGCCCGCCCTTGATCAGCCTTCGGCGTCATCCGCAATAGATATGCGTCTTGCTGCCAATCGTTGACCAGTGCAAATACTCCCAGAGCGGGAAAATAACGAAACCTTCCGAGCGTGCCGTTCTTCTGCGCTTTTCCGGGTCCTCCTGGATAGCTTGCGGGTGTGCATTCCTTCGAAGTCGCTTCAAATACGTAGACGGTGTCGCCGCCTGCCCACGCAACGCTCCTTTTCTGCACCGGGTCGTAGGCTATACCGGGATAGTTCGTATTCTGGACAGCCTCACACCCTTTCGTTTCCCTATCCCAATTCAACATTGAGTTGTTCTGCAGGTCGAAGGCTCGCGCTTGGCCGCCCCCGAAAAGAATGAAAAGGCGTCTCTTCGGATCGATCGCGCCTGTCATCAAGTAGCTGAATGATGCGCGACCGTTCAGCTGCTTATACTCGTTCGTCCTCGAATCGTAGCTGTACCACGTCTCAGAATCTCCAACGTAGGTCTTCCGCGTAACGGGATCATAGTCGGACACAACGCCTTCTCCCAAATTGGGATACTCCTCCGCCGGACGGCTCTTCCCCTTAGTCGGATCACGTCGCGCCCATCTCAGCTTTGCCAAATCCATCGTCCAGGTATCGCTCATGCGGCCACCATAACCCACATATTCGGGGTCGGAACTCGGATGACACAGGTCGTTTCCGCGATATACCGCGCCACCGAAAACGAACATCTGGTCAGTATCCATTATGTAGGCGAGACCGTTGTACGTATGCCGAGAATTCGGTCCGATAGGATTGGCAAGCGCCGCCACGCACCTCACCGGCGGCAAGCTCGGGCTGGTCAGCCGAAGCATTCTTAACTGTTCCAAATCCAGCGCATATACCTCGTTCCCCGCATACCCGGCGTGGCCTCCTCCCCAAAATATCAAGCGGTTGCGTTTCGTGTCGGCAATCGCGCCGTTCCAATCAGCGATAATTGCAGCACAACCCTCGACCGCCCGGATGGATGGCTCGTCAACGCATACGCTCGATAATTTCGTGTTTGGGACGGCGTACCACCCAAGTGAGTCAGGAATGGCCCTCGCGCCTACTCCCAAGCGTTCGCGGCCGCCAGAAACTTCGAAATGTGACATCAGAGAATTTTGGATGGCAGAGGAGACACTCCAGATGCCGCCTGCGAGGAAACAAACTATACCCAGTGCACAGGATCGGACAAGGTTCGCGGTTTTCTTGCGGTGTTCCATGATTGGAAACTGGAAACGCGATTGACTGTCTGGGTGCAACGACTGCGAGCATGGCGCAAATATGGGCGTGCGTCAAACTAGAGGATGCCAAACGCGGCGGCTGTCGGAAACCTCCCGATAGCCGCCAAGAGTTTCTAATTGTCCGCGTTTGGTTTTGCTTTTACGGCGCTGGCGTCGGTCCGTTTGGCGCCAAGATGGGCTGCGTGGATACGATTAATTCATCATACCAGGTGTAAGCCACAGGATTTGTCTGGCCGCTGACCTTGTTCGTGTTGTATGGCGTTAATGTGATGTAGTTGAATACATCCGAAGGACCATTGTTAAAATTCAACGTGTAGTTCGGAATGTTGATGAATTCCCCCATCGGTGCACCTTCGTAGGCCACCCAGGCCTTGATTGTGCTGTTCGCCTGCCCCCAGTTTCCAACTTTGACCTCATAGTAGAACGTCATCCATTGGCTGGGCTGGTAGTAGGCGCACCCGGCAGGGTTCTGGTTCTGGTAGTGACAGTTCCAGCCGGTCGTCGAAGTATCGCCCTGCTCCAGGAGCGTGTCACCATTTCCCAGATCAACGGTCAGAGTCCGGGACCCGCAATCAGTGTACATCTCTGGAAATCCATGCTGCCACGTATTCTGTGTGGTTATCTCGATGCTGGCGCAAGTGCTCCCGGCCATGTGGAAGATGGACTGCTTCCAACCATTCCCGTTGTAATTCGTGCTGATGAATTCCGGCGAGAAGCGCTGCCGAAATTGCACGAAAAAGGTTGTCCCTGGTCCGAACGAACCGCCGAGCGAATTTGCCCACGCACCGGAAGAGTTCGCGCCGCTGTTCGCGGGGATCACGAACTTCAACGAACCACCGCCTGAAGCGCTTATGGTGGTATCCAGGGACGCTTCGATGATGTTGTTGCCGTCAGGACTGATGAAGGGAGTAATGTCGGTGGCAACGTCGAAGCCCACGCACTTGATCACTCCTGCCGCCGCGCATCGCTGCTGGAAAGTGTTGCTTGCGCTCGACGTGTTGCTCACATTGACGGTCACAGCTGCCGAGACTGTGATGTTCCCGGCGGCATCGCGCGCTCGCGCTGTCAGCGAATGGCTCCCATTCGCCGCGGTCGTAGTGTTCCAACTAGTGGCATAGGGGCTTGACGTAACCTCGCTGCCAACATTCACGCTGTCAACCATGAACTGAACTCCCGCCACTCCGACATTGTCCGAGGCGTTCGCGCTCACGGTAACTGTTCCGGTGAGTGTCGAACCGGATGCCGGTGCGCTAATGGAAACGGTTGGTGGAGTCGTATCTCCCACGCTGTTCGTCCCGAACGTCATGTCACCGCTAATCGATTCGACTCCACTCGAATTCTGGGATCGCACCCTATAGTGATAGACAGTATTAGTAGTCAGCCCCGTGAGTGCGACGGCGTGGGCTGCGGTTAGCGTCGCATTCAGCGTCGTCAATGTCCCATAGGATGTCGAAATGCCGTACTCCACCTGGCTTGTCGAAGCTACGTCAGTTGTCCACGTTATCGTCGCGCCTACGGTAGTGATGGAATTTGCTGCCACCGCGGAAATGACCGGAGCGGAACTGCCGCCGCCAGTTGCTGCTGTCATGCGCAGAACCCAGGCATTCTGCTGCCAGTCGTTGACAAGCGCGAAGACGCCGAGAGACGGAAAGTACTGCCATCGCCCCAGCGTGCCGTTGGTCTGGGCAGCTCCCGGCCCGCTGGTATACGACTGCGTTGTGCACGCCTTCGTTGCCGGGTCGTAGATGATCACCGACGCGCCGCCAATCCAGCCAATCACCTTATTCTGGACCGGATCATACGCCAATCCGCTATAACCCGCGCCTAGTAAGGAGCTGCAGCCGCTTGTCTGCGCAGCAATGTTTGTGAGGGAAGGCGTTGCCGCGCTAAGGTCCGACTGCCACAACTGCCCGTCGCCCATGGCGAGGTATAACTTGTGGCCTGAGTCGACCACCGCGCTCAAGTGATAACCCATTCCCGAAGCCGACGCCAGTTTCGTTTCTGTGTTGGTTTGAGCCTGGTATTTCCAGAGGAACGCGTCGTCCACGTAGTAGACCGCATCGGTATTTCGATCATAAGCGGCGAAAGAAATGTAGTTGCAGCAGTCCTTCGAGACCGCAGTTCCTGTCACTGGATCCATGCGCTGCCACTGCGGCGTGTTTCCGGAATTCGCCGCAACCGATGCAGCGTTTAGCAACCACGTCGCCACACTTGTGCAAGTCCCCGTCGTCGAGTCGTACAGGTCTCCCGCGTGCATATACATCTGATCCGTCGATGGGATATAGGCGAGTCCGCCATAGGTGTGTCGTGAGTTCGGCCTGCCGGAAGTATCCGCTTCGGTGCAATTGTTCAGCGGGTCCGGATTTGTCAACCGCAGCATTTGAAGGGTGTTTAGATCCAGAGCGTAGATTTCGTTTCCTGAATAGTCACTGTGGCCCCCGCCCGTGAACAGTAACCGGTTGCGCTTCGTATCGGCGGCACCGCTGGACCACGCGCCCACAACGGCAGAACAGCTGCCGGACTGCCCGGACGGGCAAAGCGGTCCATACATCGTGTTGGGTATTTGGAACCACCCAATCGACGTGGGAAGGCCATTGCCTCCCACGCTCGTTGCTTGTGTGGTCGCGGAAGCTGCGCCGGACTGGGCAGATACATTGCCTGCCGCGTCGTATGCTGCCACCGTATACGTGTATTGCGTCGAAGCGTTCAAGCCGCCATCCTGGATGGATGTTGTGCTCGACGTGCCCACCTGAGAACCCGCTCGGTAAATGCGGTATCCTGTGACCCCTACGTTATCCGTCGATGCTGTCCAATTCAAGCTGATCTGGCTGGAAGAAATCGCCGCGGCGGTCAGTCCGGAAGGAATGCTCGGCGGCGTCGTATCCGTCGCGTTGCTCACCGTTACGCTCACCGCGGCGCTGGTCGTTGCGTTCCCCGCGGCATCCTTCGCGATTGCCCGTAGTGTATGCGAACCGTTGCTCACCGTCGTTGTATTCCAGGAATAGGAGTACGGTGTCGTGGTATCCAAGGCACCTGCGTTTGCCCCGTCAAGCTGGAACTGCACGCTGGCTACGCCCACATTGTCCGAGGCGTTTGCCGTGACGCTTACCGTTGCCGACACTGTGGCCCCTGCCGCCGGCGCGGAAATCGAAACAGTGGGTGCAGTTGTGTCCGCCGTGGAATTGCTGACCGTCAACGTCACAGCGCTGCTGGTAGCACTGTTCCCTGCGCCATCCTTGGCAATCGCGGTAAGCGTATGCGCGCCGTTACTCGACTTCGTCGTATCCCATGCATATGTATAGGGACTCGCTGTGTCCACGCTTCCAGTGTTTGCACCATCAAGCTGAAATTGCACGCTTGCCACGCTGACGTTGTCCGCGGCAGTTGCGGAAACTGTAACCGTCGAAGAGACCGTCGCACCATTGGTCGGCGCCGTCACTGATACTGTCGGCGGCGTGGTGTCAGCTGTCGTGTTATTCACCTTAACTGCGACTTGCGCGCTCGTCGTCGAATTGCCTGCCCCGTCGGTCGCGACTGCTGTAATAACGTGGTTCCCATCCGAGAAAGTTTTCGTATTCAGCAAATACGCATAGGGGGCGCTCGTCACAGCGGCGCCCGTACTCGCGCTGTCTACCTTAAACTGTACGCTGGCGACGGAAACGTTGTCGGTTGCGTTCGCAGTGACGTTCACGTTCCCCGACAGCGTGGCTCCCCCGGCTGGCGAGGTGATCGCTACCGTAGGCGGCGTCGTATCGGCTGGCGAAGTCTGCGTGGTATTTCCATTGTTGCTGCTAACAAGTCCGGAGCAGCCCGTTAGCCCCATGCTCATGATTGCGGTTAGCGAGAGCACAGATAAAAGCAGATGTCGTGTGGTGGCGTTTTTCGTAGAGCGAACTGCAGTCATTGTGTCTTTCCCCTCAGTTGCTTCGGTCTCCTCCCGCATCAAGTGCAGAAGGATCCGAGTGCGTTCCCCTACGCACTGCTAGGCTAACGGGTCCTGAACCTTCGTTGTAACTGGACAAAGGACGCAAAAGAGGGCAGTAGTGCGGGCCGATTGCGTCCTGTCCGGTAGGGCAATAGCACAGCACCTGTCTTTTCGAATTGCGCAATTGGCTTGAATTAACCGTTCATTGGCTATCGCGATGGAGCGATCAGGGGTCTTTTCGTTTTCACTCGAAATCGCGATTCCGGCTGCAAGGCGCGTGGGCGCCGTAGACCGCTACCCCTCAGGGGCGGCCTTACGCGCTGTACTGTGGAATACAAGTTAGGTCGAGAGGCGAACTTTCGCCTCTCGACCTAGGGACTTCCGTAGAATTTGGTTGGCTCAGTTATGTCCGGCGGCGTCGACCAGGTAGAGCACGGCATCGCCGCTGAAGGGTGTGGTAAACGACTGCGTGCTTCCGCCGGTGATGTTGGCTCCCGTTACCGTCGTTC